>Ga0315284_10004079_pt1 | contig 20764 bp, 33 predicted proteins | sample YL17G09_16_MG_FD_203696 | JGI IMG/M metagenome (GOLD analysis project Ga0315284, IMG submission 203696) | Sediment microbial communities from Yellowstone Lake, YNP, Wyoming, USA - YL17G09_16 | ecosystem: Environmental > Aquatic > Freshwater > Lake > Sediment | place: USA: Wyoming | collected...
GTAGGCCCGAGAAAGAAGGTTCCGAAGAAGCGAGTTGCTAAGGCCACTTGACAAACCCAACGCGAGGTATTATACTTCACCCATGACCGAATTTCTTGTTGAACAAACTATCGTCGAGTCCGAAGACGAGCTTGAATCTCCTGTTTGCCCGTATTGTTTCTCTGGCAATGTACGTACTGGTGGGACTATGACCACTCTAGTAGTGTCATACGGAAAATATGATGCAAACCACCGATGGACTGTTTGTGACTGCAACAAGTGTGGAAAGCAGTTTACTTGGGAACGCAAGGGCAACAATGTATGGTATACCAGATACACTAAGATACTCCGTGGAATGGCCGCATGCTTTGAAACCTACGTTTATACTCATGCCGGATGCGGCGGGGATGTAATTCGTACCACCAGAAATAAGAGCGACAATGCACCAACTTCTGCAATTTCCTACAAGAAAAACGAGGAAACTGGTGTATGGGAAACCGACCAATATGATCAGTTTTCGTGTGGAAAGTGTGGGGCATCGGTCGATCTCCCACAAGGAAGTCAACCAACATCGGCGGGGGCTAAGTGAGTACCTTGGGAATAATCGGGATTGCCATTGGGGGAGTCGTTGTGGGGCTTATAATTGCCTATCTTATTTTTCGGTGGGTAACCAATGCCGCCATTGGACAGTTCCTTAATTTGTAGCCCTTGACAACGAACGTTTTCCAGTGTAGATTGATATCTATAGACTGAGTGGTGAATGATACAGATATTCTCTCTCAATAGAAAATAACCCTCTGATACAAGATACGAGGCCAAAATGAAACCAGTCACAAGTAAAACGACCGATGTGGGCGTTATTATTGGTAGATTTCAGGTACATCAGCTTCATGAAGCTCACATTGAGCTTTTTGATGATGTAATCTCGAAACACAATAGGACGCTCGTTTTTGTAGGGCTAAGTCCTCTACGAAACACCGTAAGAAATCCATTAGATTTTAATACCCGAAAGAAGATGATTTTGGAGCATTATCCCGAAATCGAAGTGTATTACATCGATGATGTAAATTCTGATGATTTGTGGAGCAAGAATCTTGACCGAGAACTTAATCGCTGGTTGAAGCCCGGTCAAACCGCAACATTGTATGGAAGCAGAGATTGTTTCATCGGACATTACCATGGTTCATTTCCAATTATGGAACTTGAGTCTACAAAGTATATTTCTGGTACTGAACTCCGTCGCCAGATTGCTGTGAACCATCCTCCAACAAAAGACTTCCGAGCAGGACGTATTTCTGCTAGCTATGACCGATACCCAACCTGTATGACAACGGTTGATGTAGCGGTCATTGATTTTGATAAGAATAAATTGCTTCTTGGTCAAAAGGCCGGAGAAAAATATCCAAGATTTCTTGGTGGGTTTACCACTCCAGAATCAGAATCTTTTGAAGAGGATGCCCGGCGAGAAACTTTGGAAGAAGCAGGAGATATTAGTATTGGTAATATTGAATATCTTGGGTCACACAAAATTGATGACTGGAGATATCGCAATGAGGTAGATAAGATCAAAACCCTCTTCTTTGTGGCATCCTATGAATATGGGCGTCCAGAAGCAGGAGATGATATTGCCTCTGTAGTGTGGGTGACTCTAGAAGATGTGATTGCTGGAAAAGTAGTGATTATGCCAGAGCACCGCCCACTGATGGTTGCATTACAAGAATATTTGTCCACGTTCGCTAACCTTTAATCCTGATACCAGATAAGGAGAACCACAATGACGACCTCAATCAATAACGTAAACGCAATCCTTCGTAGCGATAGCTACAAGACCTCACACTGGCTCCAGTATCCTCCGGGCACCCAATACATCTATTCGTATTTGGAATCCCGTGGTGGCGTTTTCCCAGAAACAGTATTCTTTGGGCTGCAATACTATCTTAAGGAATACCTCAGTCGTCAGATTACCATGGCTGATGTAGATTATGCAGAAGAGCGTATCACCAAGCACATGGGACCGGGAATCTTCAACCGCAAGGGATGGGAGCGAGTTGTAACAGAACACCGTGGCTGGCTTCCTATCAAGATTATGGCCGCACCAGAAGGGCTTGTTATTCCAACTCGTAACGTACTTCTGACAATCGAAAACACAGACCCAGAACTTCCATGGATTACCAACTATGCAGAGACAATGATTCTCCAAATTTGGTATACCATTACCGTAGCAACTCTTTCTCGTGAAATCAAGAAATTGATCTTTAGGTATCTTGATGAAACGGGCGATGTTGCAGGATTGGATTTTAAGTTGCATGATTTTGGATATCGTGGCGTATCCTCACAAGAATCAGCAGCAATTGGTGGTGTGTCCCATCTAGTGAATTTTAAGGGCACCGACACCATGATTGCTCTGGAGGCAGCGCAAATCTACTATGGAGAAGACATGGCCGGATTCAGCATCCCTGCCGCAGAGCACTCGACTATTACGGCGTGGGGAGAACTGTTTGAATACGAAGCATATCAAAACATGATTAAGCAGTTTGGCGATGGTGCTATGTATGCAGTAGTCAGCGATTCATACAACATTTACGAGGCGTGTGAAAACCTGTGGGGCACTCAATTGAAAACACAGGTTCTTGATGCCAAGGGAACTCTTATCATTCGTCCTGATTCTGGAACACCACATGAAGTTGTTCGTCAGATCACCGAAATTCTTGGTAACAAGTTTGGGTACACTACCAACGATAAGGGATACAAGGTGTTGAATAAGGTTCGGGTAATTCAAGGAGATGGTATTACATATGAAGAAATCGGTCGTATTCTAGAAGCATTGAAGATTCGTGGGTGGAGTGCAGACAATGTGGCGTTTGGTATGGGGGGAGCACTTCTTCAACAATGCAATCGTGATACACAAAAGTTTGCTATCAAGGCATCCAGTATTACGATCAATGGAAAGGTTAAGGATGTATATAAGTCTCCAGTCACGGACAATTCCAAGCGATCAAAGAAGGGCCAGTTGAAGTTGATCATGACGGATGGAATTCTGGAAACGGTTGATATTCACCAACCGGGAAAGAATGTTCTCCAGCCTGTGTGGGAAAACGGTTGGCTTCTTCGAGACCAAACACTGTCTGATATTCGGGCACTAGCGGCTATCTAACTTATAATTGGGCTTGACAAATGCCCCCAATGAGGTTATCTTTAGGTCATGAAAATCATCCAGTCGTCACCTATCCTAGAGTCCAAGACCAGAACTGGTAAGGATAAGCTCTGGCAGGGCCATGTGTATCAAGATGGAACGCGATTCTTCACCGGAACGTCATACTGGCAGGTTGCCAAGGATGGTACGGAATCGAAGCGTCAGTCTAGCGAACCCTACGAAGCCCTCCCGAAGAACGTGGGCAAGGGCAACGAGACTTCGGCTAAGGATCAAGCGGTTTCCGAGTTTGAGTCCTTCGTCAAGAAACAGATGGACAAAGGTTACTCTGCGGTGGGGTCTGTGAAGGTCGAAGGTGATCCGCTGCCCATGCTGGCTCACAAGTTCCGTGATCATGGCCACAAGGTCGTGTATCCGGTCTATGTGCAGCCGAAGCTGGATGGTATGCGTATGCTGTTCGATGGCAAGCGTGGGTGGAGCCGGGGCAACAAGGCGATCATCCCCGAGGTTATCCAGCATCTGCAAATCGATGCCAGCGGCTACATTCTGGATGGCGAATTGATCCTTCCCGGTAACGGCCCTCTACAGGATACCATGTCGGCAGCGAAGAAATTCCGTCCGGGCATTTCCGACAAGTTGCAATATTGGGTGTATGATATTGTCGCTCCGGAGTTGACGTACCACGAACGGTATAATATTCTCCCCATTATCCAGAGTAAGTTCAATAATTCCAACATTATTTTCACGCCAACGTCTGTGGCAAAGAGTGAAACGGATGTTCGGGATTATCAGAAGAAGTACGTCGGTGCTGGTTATGAGGGCACCATTATTCGTGACCCAGACGGCAAGTATGAAATCGGCCACCGGTCCTATTCCCTCTTGAAGTTGAAGGATTTCGAGGAAGAGGAATTCAAGATCATCGATGTAATTGAAGGTGGTGGGATGATGGTTGGGATGGCGATCTTCCGGGTAGAGACGAAGGATGGAAACACCTTTGAAAGCACCCCCGAGGCCAACCACGACCAGCGTAAGGAGATGTTCGTAGATCGCAATAAGCTGATTGGGAAGTGGGCAACAATCCGATTCTACGGAAAGACGAAGGACGGAATTCCCATGTTTAACAATACTGTTGCCGTGCGCGATTGGGAGGATTTCAACTAATGATTGAAGACATTCCGATTATTGAAGACCTTCCGGTTACAGTTTCTGACCTGAAAAAAGAACTTGTTAGATACAAAGCTGCCTTTAAAATGGAACATGCGATGCATTTTGCAGGAGTTGAGGAAATACATGAGCTTAATGATACAATTGCTTTGATGGCAAAGGAAGCCATTAAGTTGCGATCCGAGCTTCGGGCAATTACAGCCGAGAGGGATGAAATGATTCGGTTTATGGAGTCTCATGAATATGACGAGGGTCACCTTCATAAAGTTGATGACAGTCCGTTTGATGGGGGGAATTTTCAGTGAGCGAACGCAGAGTGGTGTTGCCAGCTAGTACCGACAAACACACGGAAGCAAGTGTTGCCGTCCCTGTCTGGATTCGGCAGAGTTCCCTTGATGGCATTTGTGACCTCCTTGCATGGTGTGATGGGTTTCGGGACGCAAAGAGTGGAACCATCCCCGGTCAGTTCGAACTAGTCATGCACTACCGTACAATGATTGATTGTATTGGTAAAGCTAAGGAAGCCGCAAAGACTGTGCAGGAGGAAGTATGACCCACCCAGTCATAACAGTCTCACAAAACATTCGAGAAGGAACTCATTTTAAGGCTAAGAAACAAATTATTGTGGAGCGCTTTCCTCCCGGTCCTGCTAGTGGAGATTATTTTGTGTTCTTGGAAGAAGGAGAATCTGGCATAGTGCAGGATATAAGGCTATATCGGTTTGAACAAGACGGCAATGCTACCTATTATGCTAATTTTTGTCTTTGTTCACAACGTTCCAGTGATAGCATTTCGTTCTCAACCAAACCATGTCGGTATATTCTTCCAAATTTCGAAGACGATTATGAAATTCTTGAATAATAATAAACTGGAGAAAACTAATGCGAAACTTTCTTAAGAGTTTGACTGGTATGGAGTACGGGGTCATCGCTGCTCTTGTCGTGGCTCTTATTGTCATGATGGTTGCCGAATCTGGTGAAATACACAAAAATCAAGAGTTACTAGAGTTGTGTTTAAAAGAACGTCCAACAGAGCAATATCAGTGTAGAGCAGAAGCCGAGGCTCGTAGGATTCAACAAGATCTTAATACCGCTATCATTCTCAATGGGGCCACTCGATGACACGAATAGAAAAGTGTATTATCATGGTCATAATTTTGGATCTCTTGCTCATGATAATTGGGTGCCGAGAAGCAAATCCTCATGTGCCGAAGTTTGAAGTTACCTGTGCTTCTTCTGTTAGGGTAGACACACTCGTTGATCTTAGTTTGTCTACTACACGCACAACCATTGAGTTTTATGATTTTAATAAACTGGTTGCTATATACCCAACGTCTTGTATTGTGCGTCAACTTAAGTAATGTGATTTGTGACCAGTGCAAAAGACAGGCTCCTCCGGATTCTCTTTGTTCAGTTTGACCGTCTCACGGCATATGGAGCGGCCGTGAGGGATCTACCATATGACAAGGAAGCCTGTGAGAGAGCGTGGGATGCATATAAAGAAGAATGGAACAACCCGGAAGGATTTGATTTTCATGTACCCAAAGGAGAACAACATGACCGATGAACAAAAGCCAGAAGAGGCGACACCAGACGATCAATTCAAACTCGATTTTACTGGTCGGGGCACTCTTCTTCTTGAATTGACTGGGAGTGGCCCAATCACTTTCGATATCGATGATCAGGATATTATTGCAAAACTCTTGCGGGTTCTACTCGATAATTTCGAAGAGGGTTGGCCAATTCATTCGTATGATAAGGATGAAGAAGTAACCCTTACCGGGGTTCTGAAACGGCCATTCAAGCCAACAGAGGAATCAAATGCTTGAACGAATTAAGGTTGAGTCTGGCCATGCCCAAGCGGTACGCGATCAGGTCGAGAGAGATTTCTGTGTGTCACTGATCGGCAATTGTAATGTAGATTTGATCAATAAAATCACCACCCAGTATATTAAGTTTCGTGATGGAGAGGATCGTAATCCATGGGTTGACCCCATCGAACCAAACCCCAACCGAGAGATGACCAAGTGAACTACTGGCAACTTCTGTGGGGTGTGGCGCAAGCGATCTGCGTTCTCTGGACGCTGGTGTGTCTTGTCGTGGTATTATACAACTGGAGGCACAAGTGACCCCGCTGACGATGTTGGCCGGGCAGGAATGGCGCGACCGGAAGCTATTGCTCGACCACGAGACGGAGGCGAGGCCGCTGCCATTCGTATTCGCCCTCTCTCGTGCCTACGACGAACTCGACGCCCTCCGTGCCAAGCTGGCGGCGGCGGAAGCGGAGCGGGACCGACTGGCTCGATTGCTCAACCCCCCGATACAGGGTGGTCAATACCCCACCCCGGAGGACGTATGACACTCTCTCTCCGCGTGACCTGCGCCTGCTGCGGGAAGTGAGCAAGTGACACGGAAAGAACTTGCCGCAGCGTATGAGGCACTATGGAGTGAGCAGGGAGGCGTTGATCCCGAGACAGGAGAAAAGTGGCTCACCCCCGCATCGCAGGAGGAGGCAAGCCAGATGGCGCTGCGAGCTATGGACGGCTTTCGGCTCCGCGCCGAGGGCAAACTTGAGGCGATACTCGCCAAGCTGGCGGCGGCGGAAGCGGAGCGGGATCGGCTGGCCCGATTGCTCAACCCGCCGATACAAGGCGGCTCATACCCAGAGGAAACCAAGTGACGCCGCTGACGATGAGCGCGGAACGACTAGACGAGATTCGCATGGACTTGCGTTCTCCTTGCTCACACTTTCCCCGTAGTCGTCCCGATCTACTTCTGGCCGAGGTTGATGCTCTTACCGCCGAGTTGGTAGCGGCGGAAGCGGAGAACGAATGGATGCGGGGGTCGTTTTTGGAAGCCGAAGCCGCCCTCGCCGCGCTCCGGGCGCTGGATGGGAAGCCGTGAGTGGCATGCCGAACTCTAAATAAAGATTTTAGTAGTAAAACGTGGGTTTAGGGTCTACAGAGAGCTATTTATATACCTCGGATATGTTCCGTGTAGTATAAACTCTTTTGGAGATTGTAATATGACTTTGGAATCGCTTTTCAATGTATTGTTACCGGTTCTTTCTGCTGGTCTGGCCACGTTGTTCATGGGCTGGCTTAAGAAAGGCGTAACATTCATCGGCACCCTTCCGGCAGTCGTTCAACAGTTGATCGTTGCTGCTGGCTCGTGGGGGCTTGTGCAGGTATCTCTGTGGGGCGTCGCTTTGACCACATTCGATATCACTCAACTCGCGTCGTCGGATATTCTGTCTATGACGGCCCTTGGATTGACGTACCTCTTCCATTTGGCCTCGAAGAAAAAGACCCTCCCTGCTGCGTAATTTAGTAGATGGGAATGGTTGGGGACCGAGTGAAATATCTCGGTCCCTTACTTTTGTCCATTGACAGAAGTTCTTCTCCTAGTTATCTTTACCTCTGTAATTTAACATCCCTCCAATAGGTACTTCATATGACACAAACTCCCAATTTATCGCTAGCCACTGATATTGTATGTGAAAAGTGTGGCAATTACACATTTCAAGAAGTAATGCTGTTCAAGATGGTGTCTGCCATCGCTTCTGGTACTGGCAAGCCCGGCATCGTTCCCATCCCAACGTTCGCTTGTGTGGCCTGTGGGAACGTCAACAAGGACTTCCTGCCCAACACCAGTTCGGTCACTACAAATGTTGACCCCGCACAATTAAGCCTCGCCCTCTAATGGCAGGGAAAGGAGATAAACGTCGTCCTATGACTATTCCACGAGACCAGTTCGACGCCAATTGGGGAAATATTACATGGGGAGAGCCGGAACCAGCAGATTTCAAGGCTCCACTTCCCGATCCCCTTGCGGCCATCCCAGCCGAAGAGACAAAAGAGATGTTCTTGTCTGAGTCAAAAGAGGTAGCTCCGCCAGAGGATTTCTATGTCGAAGAATGACAATGATCCCCGATTGGTTCCCATAACCCCAGAGCAGGAACGGGAGATGTGGGAGCAGTTCAAACAATACGGACCCTACATTGTGACATCTCCATTAACATTCATCGACATTAGAAATTGGGGCGAACCCGATGCAGATACAGATGGAACGAGGGACGACAAAGAACGGAGTTGATTGGACCTGTGTGTTAGACCAACATGGGTTCCATTTTAGTTTATGCAAAGGCGATCAGATATTAGTAGAACTGGTTCCCGTTCGGGAAATGCCCAAATCGGAATTCGATGTGAAAGTCCTTGAATTAGAAGCTGAACTACTGGAGGCAAATGTATGCGAGACCGAGCTTTTAGACGCGCCCAACGAAACAAGTGGAAGCACCGAGTCATCAGCATGTGGAGAGACCTCGGATATAAAGGAACAGAACACTGGATCAACAAGCTCGTCAACACCAGACACCCCTGTTCTTGTAGAGCTTGTGGAAACGACCGACGATGGGCAGACGAGTTCACCATCCAAGAGTTAAGGCACGACGCAGACAAAGACCCTAGATTAGATTTGGAGTAACATGCCCACAATCAGTTTCTCGCAGTGGAAAACATGGAAAAGCTGTGGGCACCACTGGAAATTGAAATATGTCATTGGTCCCCGGATTGACGACACTTCAATTGACACGATGTTTGGGAAGGTAATGCATTCGGTCATCCAAGAATGGCTCACCGATATATTTGCTCTCCCGGAAGACCACACTGATTTAGAAGACAGATCCGAGCGGATTAAATCCGGGCTAATCTCTGGATTTTCTGAGGCAACCATACTCGCTGAAAATAACCAGCCAGTATATCTTTGTGATAAACCCACGTTGATCGAGTATTTTAATCAAGGCGTGTTGATTATGGAATATCTGCAAACATATAGGAAGAAGATTTTCCCAACGAAGGATGTGGTCTTAAAGGGCATTGAAACAGAACTGAAATGGAAGCTAAAGCCCAATGTTTGGTTCACCGGGTTCATCGACATCGTGACTGAGAATACAAAGACTGGGTATATTACGCTGTACGACCTCAAGACCTCAAATCGCGGGTGGAATGACTACGCCAAAAAAGATGTTACCAAAACCGCCCAGTTATTGTTGTATAAGCGTATTTATTCCAAGCAGTTCAAGGTGCCCGAGGCATTAATTGAAGTAGAATATCTGATCTTGAAGCGGAACATCAGTGAAAGCGCAGACTACCATATTCCCAGAGTCAGCAAATTCGTTCCCGCTCATGGAACCCCGTCGGTCAATAAGGCGTACAATTTGATCGTGGAATTCGTGGATCAGTGCTTTGCCGAGGATGGCAGCTACGATGTAAGCACCATTGAGCCACAACCAAGCAAGAGCAATTGTAGATTTTGCCCATATCGTAATGATAAATTGAAATGCCCCGTAGGAGTGAACTGATGAGTAACCCAATGGTCAACTATTCTGATATCATCCAAGATACCGTTAGCAAGCATTGGAATGTCTGTGATGAATTTAAGGACAACCTGTTGGTGGATAATCAAGCCATCTGTAAGCGGGAAGCCCTACCATTTGCAGTGGGCATCATCAATGTTGCAGGGGATTTGAATGTTGGCATGATGATCAGAACTGCTTCATTGCTTGGGGCAGAAGCGGTGCATATCTTTGGACGCAAGAAGTTCGACAAGCGATCTACGGTGGGGGCTGAGAACTACATTGATATCGTTCATCATGTATACGCTGGTACACTGGACCCAATATGTGATGATCTGATAATTGACGATATTCAAGAACTTATCTATGAACCCGTCTTGGTAGAGCAAGGTGGGATTCCTATTGGACGATATCTATACAATGGAATTGGTAATGGAAACATTGGGAAGCCCATATTCATTTTTGGATCAGAAAGTCATGGCATTCCAGACGAAATACTCAATCACTTTCCCCGCCGCATCAGTATTCCACAACGTGGCGTCTTGCGGTCGTACAACGTTTCCGCAGCGATGAGTATAGTCTGTTGGGACTACATGAAAACGATGTTAATCTAAACTGAGAGACTACTTATTCTATAGATCTCAACTGTAAGGAATCCTGCCATGGCAACTACCAAATATACCACAATTCAAGTCCGATTAGATTTGGCCGAGCACATCAGAAACTGGTGTTCGGCCCATGATAAGGTAATATCAAAAGTAACTGATAGAATGTGGTCAGACCTAATATCTGCCAGCCTCGCCCAGAGTACCCAAAAATGTCCATAATCGACAAAATGATAAGTGGCCTTGCTGGGGCGCTAGCGGGCCTACCACAGACGAACCCACAGAACCATAGTCGGGTAGCCTCTTCATTTGGTGCGGCCCTTGGTGCCCCCGTACAGGAGTCCGTAGATGCCCTCCAGAGTCAAATGGACGCCCTCAGCGCAAGAATGGACGCAGTTGACGGGGCCGCTGCTGCTGCCGCTGCCGCAAACGCAGCTACTTTGGCTGCTGCTGTAGCAGCCCTAAATAGTAGAATTAGTAGCATACCGCCACCATATGTCCCCTCTACATGCCTGTCGTATCGCATCACAAATGTTTCAGCTATATCATCGCCGGATACTGATGTTGTATACCGGTATAAGGGCTGCGACGGAGCGATAAGCCAGCCCATTACTCTATTCTCTTCAAATAGCGTTACTCTCTGTGCAGACGGAACCCCAACCATACTTCAAGGGGCGGCTAATTCACAGATTGACACCCTTGGTACATCTACGTGTCCACAACCAAGTGGATCTGGGGGCACCGGGGCGTCGGGGGGAGGAACTGGAGCGGTAGGTGGTGGTACCGGGGCGACGGGTGGGGGAACTGGAGAAGGGCCAGCAGTAACAGGAACTCTACCAACAGCCACCCCAATAGTTACGCCTCCGATTTCTACTGTTCCAGTTAGTGTATCGTTTGGATATAACGGACTAAGTGGCGGAAGCCCACTTTCTGGCGGTACGCATCCATTGCTAGACGGCGTTGAATTACTTATTATGAGAAATGGTGTAATTCTAGCCAGAGCGGGAACTAACCAAAGTGCGACAGCAACTGTTTCGGTTGGAGATCAGATTACCATTGTTGCTGGAGAACCAACTGTTCCGTGGGATAGTGCAATAGAAATGGAATGGGGCGCAATTCAATTTTGGCATTGGACTGTTGGTGGTTCGATAATATCCGTAAACAATCAAGAGACCATAATAGTCCCTTCTTCTGGACTTAACGCAGTAGCGGTTTACACAACACAATAACTCTTTACTAGGTAAGGCATTACATGCGAAATGGTTACATCCCAAAAGCAGACCGCAAGAAGATCATATTTCTAGCCGATGATATGCGAACCCAATCTGGTATCGGTACGATGGCTAGAGAAATTGTTGAAGGAACTTGTCATCGGTATAACTGGATTCAAGTTGGGGCATCGGTAAACAACCCAGATGCCGGAAAAATTCTCGATATGTCGGAAGCTCTATCGACCATTACTGGTGTAGAAGACGCATCAGTATTGGTCTATCCATATCAGGGATATGGAGATTCCCGAATCATCCGGCATCTCATGGAGAAAGAAAACCCCGACGCCATCTTGCATTTTACCGATCCGAGATATTGGATGTGGCTGTACCAAATTGAACACGAGATTCGTCAGACGATCCCGATGTTCTTTTATGCGATCTGGGACGACTTGCCTTTTCCATACTATAACGAAAGCTACTATCGGTCAGACGACTGGATAGGAGCAATCAGTAAACAAACATACAACATTGTAAAGAATGTCTGCCGGATCGAACCGAGAACAGACGCCTCGCTCTCATATCTTCCACACGGGATCAATACAAAGAAATTCTTCCCAATCACCACAGAAACGCCGGAGGCACTTGAGGAATTAACCAAATTCCGGGCATTCATGTATGGGGACGATGAAGTAGATTTTTCTGTTCTGTTCATTTCTAGAAACATTCATCGGAAACACCCATCAGATGTTATGCTGGCGTTCAACCACTTCATTAGTCAACTGTCAAAGGAAGAAGCCGATAAATGCAGATTAGTCATGCACACTCAGCCCATTGACGAACATGGCACTGATTTGATTGCGGTTAATCGAGACGTTGTCCCGAATGTTAGAGTCCTGTGGTCCAAGGATCGTGTGCCGTTCGAGCAAATCAACCTCATGTATAATTTGTCCGATGTCACCATCAACCTATCCAGTAATGAGGGCTTTGGACTAGGAACGGCTGAGAGTCTCATGGCTGGTACTCCCATCGTTGTCAACGTGACCGGTGGACTTCAAGATCAGTGCGGGTTCAAAGATGAAAACGGAAACTATCTCTCCATCGATCACTATACTGCCGACTGGGGCAGTAACCATGATGCTCGTTACCGAGACCACGGAGAATGGGTCTCTCCTGTGTTCCCTGCATCTATTTCCCTACAGGGGTCTCCCCTCACACCGTACATTTTCGATGATCGTTGCGACTGGAAAGAAGCCGGAAACAAACTACTCGACCTTTACAGAATGTCTAAGGAAGAACGGAAGCGTCGTGGATTAGTTGGTCGTGAGTATCTGATGACTCAAGGATTCACTGCCGAAGACATGTGTCAGTCGTTCATCACCGATATGGAAAAGGCATGGGAAGCATTCACGCCACGCGAAAAATTCACCCTCATCAAGGCATAATATATGACCGACGTATCCGATATTGTATTTGACATGGTATCTACTCCGTTCAAGAGATGGACTCACGCGGAGCGAGACGCGTGGTGGACTGCTGAGGCAACCAAGATTGGGTTTACTCTTGAGCAGTATAAGACGAGGTTCCTCAGCAGAAGTACACCTCTCATGGACCCTCTGCATGAGTTTCATTACCGAACAGACGAAGAGGGGCAACCGGCCCCTCGGATATTCCTGCTACAGATAAGAACCAACGTAGATGGAACATTATACACGGACAATACTAGAAATGACTAATAAGATATCACTAAAGCCCCTGTGCGTTATTCGTGCTCCCATCGCCACTAGATCAGGATACGGAGATATGGCGCGAGATATTGCTCGCCATATGATCTCCTATGGTGAGTATGATGTCAAGATTCACTCAGTTCCATGGGGGGATTGCCCGACAAACGCGCTCGATCCAGATAATCCGATGGACAAGATTCTCATTGACCGGGTTATTACGGAAACCGTTGGCCGAAAGCCAGATGTATTCATTTGCATAAGTGTTCCATCGGAATTTATGGCACTTGGTATTTACAACATTGGTATTACGGCTGGTATTGAAAGTACTCTCCCGTCGATCCCGTGGGTGGAAGGATGTAATAGAATGGACACGGTGTGGTTCATTTCAACTTTCTCGAAGCACACATTCGAGAACATAACATACACCCAGAAGGATCAGTCTGGGGTGACGCACAAAACGATAAAGTTAGAAGTACCAGTTGACGTACTCCCCAATTGTGTAAACACCAAAATCTTCCGTAAGATTGATTATGAATACGAACTGTCTCCTACAGTCAAGTCTGCCTTAGAAGCGATCCCAGAGCAATTCAATTTCTTGTTTGTCGGCCACTGGATGCAGGGAGATATGGGAGAAGACAGAAAGAATGTTGGACTACTAATCAAAATATTCTTCGAGACATTCCGAATGATCAAGGGGAAACAACCGGGGCTTATTCTCAAGGTAAGTTCGGCGGGGTTTTCAATCTTGGACCAAGAGGAAATCAAGAAGAAGATTGCTATGATTCGTTCGTCTGTCACCTTGGGAGAGGGCGAAGTAATGCCCAACGTATACCTATTGCATGGTGATCTTACCGAGAAAGAGATGAACTCCTTGTATAATCACCCCAAGGTAAAGGCACATGTTAGCTTTACGAAGGGGGAAGGGTTCGGCCGACCGCTATTAGAGGCATCGTTGACCGATAAGCCCATTATTGCATCTGGGTGGTCTGGACAACTGGACTTCTTAGACCCAGAAACTTCCACACTCGTTGGAGGAACTATGACACCCATACATCCGAGTGCTCAAGTCAATGATATACTTATCAAGGATGCCCAGTGGTTCTCTGTAGATATTCAACAGGCAGCAAATGCCATGTATGGGTGCTTCGTTGACTACTCTTCGTTCAAGAAGCGGGCCGCGCCACTGAGAAAGCAAAACCGAAGCAAGTTCAACTACGACGTCATTGAAAAGACAATGCATGAGTTACTTAAGAAGTATCTTCCTCCGGTTCGGATACAAATGGAATTGAAGTTGCCTACACTACGTAAGTTGGCCCCCCCGGTTGAGGAACCAACACCAGCCACAACAGAAGTGATCGTATAATATGGACGGAGCCGGGCTATTCACAAACGTCGCCAGTGCAGAATCCAGAGGGCTTCTGGCCAAGGGCAAATTCATCAGCAAGGATGTGATTGAAGTTGGGGATTTGGTAGAGTTTCGGTACCACGGGGAAAACAAGTACATGCTCGTCACTGATCCGGGGTACGAAGATGAACGAATGGTAGTCAAGAAGATTCATGGAATAGATCTTAGTCATATAACCCTCGATGATTTGCTTCGTATTCTCGAAGTGTATGATCAATTGGGGACCGTGGGTATGAAATTTGACAACAAACGCATTGATTCCAAAGTGTTTTACAACATGATTAGTGATATCACAAAGAAAACTAGATCATATCGTACCTATATTTTTGATGACGTTACACGAACTCGCATCATGCAGTATGCGAAGATTGGTGTTACTATCGTATGAAGAAATTTGTCTATGGAGTTCATATCATGTGGTATGAACTCGAAATGATTGAAGAGCATTTTAGTTCTCTGAGAACGGCGATACACCAAGCGTCTTGGCCAATCGATATCTTTGTACACTGCAACAAACAGACATATATCGAGACGCCAGACGATCCGGCAGTCATGAATCGCTTCATGCTATATATCGAGCAGTGGGTTGCCCCGCTAAAGAACGTAACTATAACTGTCAGCACTATGGACGAACCATTCTACAGCCATGCCGATTTTAGGCGTCTTCGGTCATACGGGATTGAGAAAGGGTATAATATCCAAGGAGAGATTGATTCAGTACTTCCGGAAGTCTATTTTATCGCCTTAGAAGCTGCGTATGATGCTCTTCCGGACACCCCACATATTATATCGTTCTCTAGCAGGAAGATGTGGGATGCTACGTGGCTACCGGTGGAACACTTCTCATTTCAGCACACCCCACGAGAAAAAATTCAGCCGCCGTTTGATAACGAGCACTACATTACTGAACAACAACTGAATGAGTTCAACCGACAATACAACCCGTTTATTGTCCAACTGGCAGAACTAAAGATCGATGGGTGTTTGTTGGCAATACGAGACGGAGTCCCAGTATCCCATCCGGAATCTGTACACTTTGGCCCAGATGATTTCATAGCACAACACGTATTGGCCCTGCATGGCGTCCCACAGTACCATTTCTCCACGATTTTGAAGGGGCATAATTACAGGCATCCTAAGAAACGTACAGGAACTGACTCCACTCGGGATGATGAAATCTATAAGAAGTATTACACCGAAGCATTCGACGCGGGAAGAAAGTATGTTCATGAACTCCAAACAACATTACAACATGCATAGAATAGCCATTCTTATGCAAACGTGCTTGACCGACAAGGAGATGTCCCTCAATCTGTTTCGGTCGATCCGGGAAAACAACGTGGATAATATTCCTGTATACGTATCCACCCACAACGGGGAGCAGGAAGTATTCTCAGCAGAAATGCCCAGTGTCCAAGGTGTATTTGAAGATGGTCGGGTGTTTGACTCGTTGCTGGTTGATAGACAATTGCGGCTTCCGTCCACCCGGCTAAATATACACAAAATTTCTCTTGCAGAAAATTGGATAATTTTTCCGTCGGCCACTGAGGTAATACACCCATTTCGTAGTGCCCAATTTTTCAATGAAGCAGGAAACTTAAACTATTATGTCGCTGGCCCGCTAGATCAATCAAAGTACTATCAATTTCTTATCCGGTTTGATTTACCAGTTCCCACGCATCTGTGCCGCCCCGATATAAAAGTCTGGAACTCATCAGTATTATCTGTTCTCGGAGGCAGATTGGCGAGTCAATGGTTGACCACGGATAAATTGATCGCGTTCGCAGACAGCCGAGGAATTAGAGACATCGACAGCGTATTATATTCATCCGTGCATGAATACTATTTACCGTATGCTGACATTGTAACAACTGACCCGATGGAGGCTCCATGAACACCTTAGTTGCTGTCATTAACCACAACCGCCGGGCGTACACCGACCAGTTGGTTGAGTCGCTGACGATCAAAGGAGCAGAATACGACATTATGGTGCTCGATAATGGGTCCACCGATAAGTCAGAAATCTCTAAGTACACCACTCACGCCACGGACAGTAACTGCTATTATGGCGGAGCACTGAATTTGATATGCGCCAACTTTCTTGAGACCGATAAACATGACATGCTACTAGTGCTCAACAACGACATCATTCTGCATGGTCCTAAGTTTGTTTTTTCCATGCGGCTGGCGATGGATCTATTCAAGTACCATGTACTTTCCCCCTGCATTCTGCAACCAGAAGTCAATCAATGCTACTGGCGCACGATGCACAATTGGGGAGCAGTTGTTCGCCCAGTCAAGTGGGTAGATTTCTGCGCCCCCATGATTCGCCGGGAAGTAGTGGAGAAGATCAAGCAGTATGACAATGAACTCATCTATGGGTGGGGGCAAGATCTATATACTGGAATGGTTTGTGAAGAGAATAATTGGAAGGTTGGGGTAGTAGATTGTGTGCCAGCCATCCATCTGTCCTCCGCTACATTCAAGGAAGGAAAGAGCGACATCACCGAGACAGAATACGGACAAAAAGCCATGGCCGGAATGGTATCATATTTCAACCGCATCGGCAAGGGCGACAAACTCAATGAATACAGAGACTATGCAAGAAACTATACCTACTCCGATTAAGACCGTTCTGATCACCGGAGTTGCTGGACTACTTGGTTCCCGGTTGGCAGATTGGATCATAGAGAATCACCCCACTGTAGAAGTCATTGGTATCGACGACCTCAGCGGGGGATATCAAGATAACGTACATCCCAAGGTTAGATTCATTCACGCGAATCTCGCGGGGCAACATGTACTTCTCGACGGGGTGTTTGACGCCCATCGCCCAGACATTGTATTCCACTTCGCTGCCTATGCGGCCGAAGCATTGAGTCCGTTCATTCGACGCTTCAATTACTCAAACAACCTTATCACAACTGTTGGGGTTGTCAACAACTGCATTAAGTACAATGTCAAGAGACTGGTGTTTACATCATCTATGGCAGTATATGGAGAAAACACTCCTCCATTTATAGAGGGGATGGATCGCCGTCCAATTGATCCGTACGGCGTAGCTAAAGCAGCATGTGAAGCTGATATCGAGATCGCCGGGCAACAACACGGAATGGACTGGTGCATCATTCGCCCACATAATGTATATGGTGCCAAGCAGAACATTTGGGACTCCTATCGGAATGTCTTAGGAATCTGGATGTACAAGAAATTGAATAATCAACCGTTTACCATCTACGGCGATGGGATGCAAACTCGCTCATTTAGCTATATTGACGATTCCCTTCCCTGCCTGTGGCGGGCTGGTGTCGATCCCAAGTGCTCCAAACAAATCATTAACCTAGGCGGAATCCATGACGTTACCATTCTCGATGCAGCTAAGACTCTTCTGGATGTTGTTGGAGGAGCGGATATCGAATTTCTTCCACCCCGACACGAAGTAAAAAACGCTTTCTCTACGTGGGAAAAGTCAGTAGAGTATTTGGGGTTTGAGCACAAAACTAGTTTATATGATGGACTGACAAAAATGTGGGAGTGGGTCAACACCCAACCAGTTCGTCCCCGCATGATATGGAAAGACTACGAACTTGATAAAGGTATATACGAATATTGGAACAAAGAGACCCTAACCAACAACTCAAAAGAAGTGAGATACCTATAATGCTGAAATATGAGAACCTACACCCCTATCTAACCAGAGATGTAGAACTGGAAGACTTTGACATAGAAACCGCCACCGCAGTAATGGAGTTGGTGAAGTTGGCCAATCCATTGAGCATTGTCGAGATCGGGTTCAGACAAGGAAGTAGCACCCTTGCGTTCCTGCTAACAAACAACCAATGTCATGTATATTCCCTCGATACCCGATCTGCCCCAAACACACAAGCATCGGTTAAGTTCTTGAATGGCACATTCCCGAATCGCCTCACGTACTTTGGTGGGGAGAGCGTGAATTTGATTAGTGCTTTGCCAATTAATCTTGCCGACTTCGTATTCATTAGTGAAGGGGAGGAATATTCTGCTGTTAAGCGGGATGCTGACATTGCTATGAAACTGAAACCGACACACTTGCTATTTGGTGGATACAACAACGAAAGCGCTTCTCGGGTGGTTTCTGAATTGGGGTTCCCTGTAGTGAGAACCAGTTCTCTTGGGAACGGGTTTGCCCTTGTGCAACTTCCAAACATGCTTCATACAGGACTTATCTCTACCATGATGAAGACCGCCGATGCCCGGCTTTTGAGTCATAACAAATTCATCTATACGTCACTGGTGGAATTGAAGAATCGGTTCATTACGGATCTGAGTGGAGACATTGTAGAATGTGGTGTGTGGCGTGGCTTGACCACTACCTTTTTAGCGATCCTATTCCCCAACAATATTGTTTGGGCGTGTGATTCCTTCGAGGGGTGCCCGCACGACGGAAGTCAAATGGAATATCACACTCGCTTGGAAAAGGATTTGGGGTCACACCGAGGGTCATATGCCGAACCCAAAGAAAAGCTACTGGGAAATTTGGACATGTACGGGGTAGACCGCAGTAGAGTAAACATTCTTAAGGGGTGGTTTAAGGATACACTGAACCCAGCAACGTGTCCAATCCAGAAAATCTCTCTCTTGCGGATCGACGGAGACATGTATTCGTCTACTATGGAAGTTCTGGTGGACTTGTATCCGAAGGTCGTGCCCGGTGGTGCGATAGTGTTTGACGATTGGTGTCTTGCTGATTCTAGAGCAGCAGCAATGGACTTCTTGAACGCGCTCCCGAAATTCCCTCAGCTATACGAGCCAGTAACATGTACTCCGGTTGGCCCACAGACCGCTGACGCAAACGATGGGAGATATCAAGGACTCTTCTTCATTAAGGAAGCCGATGCATGAAAGCAAGTATTTCGATGTCGCACCAATCTCGGTTAGACCTCATACTGGGCATCATTACCCACATTGGAGCGAAATCATACCTAGAAATTGGCTGTGATTGGGATGTTGTGTTTAGAGAGATTCCACTTGACCACAAGGTTGGAGTAGATCCCCAACACGGCGGAACACTTCGCATGACCAGTGATGAATTTTTTGAGACCAACACAGACACCTTCGATGTTATTTTCATCGATGGGTTGCACATATGCCAACAAGTTCTTAAGGACATCTTCAATTCGTTGGCGGTATTAAATCCCGGCGGGGTCATCGTTATGCACGATTGTCTTCCTGTAACAGAACAACAACAGGAAGAAGAATGGAAGGCCGGTCCATGGCTAGGGTCTGTATGGAAGGCGTTCTTCTCCTACAATGATCTGCACAAGTATGATATGGCCGTGGTGACGATAGATTATGGATGTGGTCTAATAATGAATCGACCAGCGACTCAACCATATTTGTTGGACAATCCAGAATATTGGCCCATTGCTACGTATCAAGATTTCCTAAACAACTATTCTAAATTGCGGTTGCTTCCATTTGACACGAACATTTATGCATGGGTAGCCGGAACTCTATGATCGGAATCCTCTTTGTAATCCCCACCCGCATCGAACAGCCATCCCACGTTGAAGTACTCCAGCGGGCTATTGATAGTATTCGAAAACATTTCGGCCCTACGACATACATTCTTATCGTGGATTCAGACAGCCCGTGTCGAGATCATGTTGATATCTTCAAAGATGACTTTTACACCACGTTTGCAGACGTTCATAACAAGAACTATGAAGCAGGAGCGTGGCTCTATGCGTACAATACTTACAAAGCCAGACGTTATGTGTTCATGCACGACTCTTGCGAGGTCATGGAAGATTTCTCGGACGTATTCGACAAAGAGTTGACCATTTGGAATTCACATGAGTCATGGAAATACATCACCCATCGCCAGCAGGAATGGGTAACGAATCAACTTAAGTTCACCCCATGGAAAGATATTCCAGAAGAATTCACGATGGTACAAGGAAGCATTTTTACAGTAACCCGCCCCGTGCTTGATAAGCTGTATACTCGGGGTCTTGAAAAAATTCTTCCCAATAACAAAGATGAAGCAATGGGGTTCGAGCGACTATTGGGTATTGTCCTCACCATAGAAGGATACGAACCTCTTATGAAACGCACTGCACTAAAACCACGACTCACTAAACTATTCGCCGGGAGACGATAATATGTCACATGCTCATTATTGCCACACAGGA
>Ga0315284_10004081_pt1 | contig 20756 bp, 9 predicted proteins | sample YL17G09_16_MG_FD_203696 | JGI IMG/M metagenome (GOLD analysis project Ga0315284, IMG submission 203696) | Sediment microbial communities from Yellowstone Lake, YNP, Wyoming, USA - YL17G09_16 | ecosystem: Environmental > Aquatic > Freshwater > Lake > Sediment | place: USA: Wyoming | collected...
TAGATCCTCCATATTTTAATGGTTTTGATTATAGAGATGGGGATTTAGGTTATAATCCTTTTGGTACAAATGATGTTAGATTACTAAGAAGTAATTGGCGTTTTGACGATCATTTACAATATGTGCATCGGGCGGGTTCTCTAACTTCGGTTCCTAGTACTCCAAATTATCAACGAGATATTTATAATAATGCTATTATTGGAGATTTACTTATTGGGTCTACTACTCAAGGTTCTGTACCTTATTATAATAATTTAACCGGAGATAGTTTTAGTATTTATTTTGGAAGTGTATCAAGTACCTCTCCTAGATTATTTTTTGATCGGGATAGAGATGGTTTAGCTCTAGATAATAAAAAATTAATTTTAGAAAATAGAATCTTAGATCTTGGGAAATTAACTGACACTAATTCTATAGAGTTATATGCTGTTAATGATAGTTTGTTTGGAAATCGAAATTCTTTAAGATTATTAGCTAATGGTACTTCGCTTGCTGCTACTAATTTACAAGCAGGTACTTTATATGCAACGGCTAGTAGTGGAACAACTATAGGTTCTTTTAATTATGCTGCTTTATCTAGTGAAACATTAATGTTTAAAACTAATGGGACTATTACTAATACGGCTGGTGGTTTAACCATAACTTCTTCTGATTCTTTACATTTTTATTCTGCTACGCATCATATTCATCTTCAAAATAATGTAGATATAGATGAGGCGTTAATAGTCACTCTTTCTACCACATTAAACAGTACTTTAGATGTAAATGATAAGGCCACATTATCTCGTTTAATAGTTGAGGGAAGAACAGAATTATATGGTCAATTTGATGCATATGGAGATAGTTATTTGTCTAATGTATATTGTTATGCTATTTCATGTACAGCAGTTAATTCTTCGGGAGATGTAAGTTCGGCAACATCTATTGAGTCTCCTAATTTTGTTTCCAATGGAGATGGAACTGAAACTTGTGTTCCATTTCATGCTTGTAAGGCAGCTTATGCAGAAACTTTTGGGGCGCATGATAAATCAGCTCATTACCAATATGATGTAGTTAATCCTGGATATATTTTATTTGAACGAAATCAGGAGTGGTGGACATCTATCGATCCTTTGTATATAGATATCCCAATTGCATTTCCTGATGGATTTTTTCCCACAAGGTTAGTTCTGTCTGTGACAAAAGGTAGTAATGATATAATAGATGTTACCTTAAGAAGAATAACTTATCAGGGGATGGTCCAAGAAACTTATATGTCAGAATCTTACTCTAATGTTTGTGTTAGAAATATTCCATTAGATTGGAGTTTTACTGGTAGTCAATATAAAAACGAGACTGGAGATTCAGTTATTTTAACCATTAAAGGAAAAAGTTATGATGGTGGTGGTGAAGATAGAAGATTACAGGATTTTATGTATATATACGGTGGTTATGTAGTGGGAAAAATTACATCAGGTGGCAAAATAGGTTTTATTTCTTAATAAGGTAAAAATATGTCTTCGACTAAATCTACTCTGGGTCAGTATTTTACTGTAAATACAATTACTGGATATACAAATTATACAGATCTAGTTCTTAATATCCAGAAGCGTAGAGGAACAGTTCAGTATAAGTCTCATGCTAATACTAGTCATCCTTTAATATCTTATATATCTACAGCTAAATTATCTGCTAGTAACAATATGACTATTATAGATAGATCTAATGCTATATCCACTAATAATATTATGAAAAACAGTGAATATCTTCTGGGAGAAAGCGTAAAGACTTTTACTGTTGATACTGATAAGGTTTTGATTACAGATATATTTGTAGAGGAAACGGCGACGCAAAACGCAGCAGCCTTGTTCTATCAACATAATATTTCTGTTAATCATTTTGATTCTTCCGCCGGACATAAAATACTTTCTTATAAAATACTAGATGATACCTTCCAGGAGATCTCGGTTAGTGATGAATATCTAGATACCACAAATGGTATTTATTATAATAATTTAGAAAATGAATATACTGGCAATGGTGAAACTTATAAAGTTTATTATATTCAATATACTGTTAAAGAATCTTCTTCGTCCGTAAAATCTTATACGGTTCTACTAAATAATAGATCGGTATTTTCTGCTGCTACATTAGATGATTTATCTGATTCGGGAAACTTAATTTCTGATCGTAAGGTTTATATTGTTGAAGAGATTGGTATTGGAGCTTTTTATTTTACGCTTCCGGCGACAAAAAAATATGCTCTGAAGAAAAATATTACTAGTTATATTAAATTACTTCCTTCTATCACTACAGGAATAGAAGATCCTTGGTATGTCAGAGTAAGCGATGGTTCATTTTATGCAACTATAAATACTAGTGTTTATCGATATAGAATAGCAGAAATTTTAAATCAATCATTTACTCCATATATGCCTTTACGCTCAGCTCAACAAGAAGAAGCTATTATTTTAAGCAGTAATTTAATTAAGCTAGCTTATACAAATATCTATACTAATGATCCAGAGAAGTTATATATTACCGCTTTGATTTATGATGAATCAGATGTATTACTATATGCTCCAACTACGAACCCATCGCTACATGGCACCTGGGCGAGTACTGATGTTCTTTATTCTAATTTAGATGAAGGTGGAACTTATGGGGTTAGAAGTTATGATCGGAGATGGGGCTTTGTTGATATCCAGGGAATAACTCTTAAAGATTCTTATAAAGTTAAGTGTTCATATTATTATGAATATTCTGATTTGCTTTTAACGGCGGCAAACTTTAATCCACTACAAAACGCAGATATACTTAAACAAACTGTAATAGTCTTCTTAATTCCCGACAATATTTCATCTTCAAGAACTCAAAATGTATTTGTTTTGCTTTGTGACGAGAATGGTAAAGTTACCTATACAGATTGGGAAGACAGTAATGGTTTTAATAATACTACTGGGAAGTTGCGCAGTGGAAAATATTTATTTTACGAAGACGCCCCCAGTTGGTTTATCCTTGAAAATGGTGCCGATAGCTATGTAAACTTTTATGAGACTTATACTTGTAATGGCAGTACTACTGCTCCATATTTAATATTAGGTGAGGTTCGAGTTAGCGCCGCAGATTCCCCAAGCATTCTTAGTAATATTGATATACGTCAAGAAGGTGGCGGATTATCTCTTAATAGTCCATTTAGATTTACTGACTATGTTAGAAGCTGCTGGGATTTAGCTAAGTGGGATGGAGATATTTATCCTGATACTGGAGCTTATTTAGTAGAAGTTCCTGTTGAGCTTTTATACGATGCGGGCGGAGTTTTATTAAATAGTGAGATAAAAGAAAAGGTTAAAAAACATACTGCTCTTGGAATTTATCCGGTTATTAGGGCCTATGGTATTGATCCATATATTTTAACCAATATACCTGGAGACGGTTCGATTACTATTACTTGGAATCATGCAGCAGAAGATGTTTACTATAATATTTATACTAGCAAAAATTCTGACGGCCCATTTACTCTTTATAATGCTAGTCCTCTTGTTGAAAATTCTACTTTAAATACCTATACTTTAGTTGGTTTAGACAACGATGTTTCTTATTATATATATGTTGTTGGCGGAAGATATAATGACGAGTCCCAATGGATTCCTCTTTCTACTCAAATAATCGGACCCAATACTTCTGGTAGTCAGGGAGCAACTTCTCTAAGATATATTAAATCTCGCCCAGGCCTCCCCAGAAGTACTAATCTTTTAGGTTGTGAATTCTATTTAGATCATATCTATCTATACGATAGATGTTGTATGGAATTTAATATAGATCTTTCTATGATTGCAGCAAATTCTAGTTTAAGACATGAATTTATAATCCCAGATATTCTTAGTAATTATGCTTTAGGACAAGAATTTTTAATCGATTATTTAATGAAGAATTCTAATCTACAACAAGAATTCGATGTACAACTTCTTGGCTCAGATTTCTTAAATATGGAATTTGATGTAGATGGTATTTTAGTAATGTCGGGCCTAAATCAAGAATTTGATATTACAGGAATTTTAACTAGTTCTTATTTAAATCAAGAATTTGATATTCAAAGTATTATTGCTTCTGGGATATTAAATAATGAGTTTAATATTACTGGGATTTTGGCCGCAAGTATTCTTAATCAAGAATTTAATATTGATGGAATTATTACTTCTAGTACATTAAACAATGAATTTAACATTAATGGCATTTTGTGGAGTTCTAGTTTAAATAACGAATTTAATATCGTTTCTATTTTAGCGGCCAGCGTCCTCCAGTCGGAATTTAACGTAGACGGTATTAATACTTCTTCTTATTTACAACAAGAATTCTTTGTTAATTTCCTTGGTTCGTCTGTTCTACAATCAGAATTTAATGTAAGTAGTATTATAGCCAATGGTAATCTACAAGAAGAGTTTACAATTGATGCTATTAATACATTGAAAGTATTCTGTTGGGACCCCAATTCTACTACTCCTGGATATATGTTACCTGGTATTGATAATTTAGATCCTAGTCTTACAATTAACGGCGCGACAGAAACTCCAGTGTTTAGATATAAAGGAAAGGATGCTAATGCTACTACTTGGAGTGGATGGACCTATGGGACTACTTTAGATTTACAGGCGGGAACTTTACCATCTTTTAATCAAGAAACTCCATTCTTTAATTCTAATGATGGATCTATGACTTTTAGTAATGGTGGATATTATTTAGCTCCTAATACTACTTTCGCAGACATTACTACTGAAGATTTAGTAATAGAGGTTATATTTAAAATTCCATCTGATCAGACTGGATATCAATATGGTTTAATAGGCAAAGGAGATACTAGTGCTGGAACTGGTTGGGGACTTTATCATAATGTTAATAGTTTAAGATTTGCTTTTAGAGACGGAACAGATATGAGTGAATTTACGGTAGGAACAGTAATGTTAGATACTTGGTATCATGCTATAGCTTTTATTAATAGAGATGAAAATAGTACTGATGGAGCATTATGGTATTTAAATGGTTTAACAACGTCAAATAATACAAATATGTACGCTTTAAAAGAATCTTTAACAAATTCTTCTGCATTTACATTGGGTAGAACATATTGGTATGGGAATAAAAATTCTTATACTAAAGTTGCTTATTTAGCTATGTGGAAAAGATCTTCTTGGCATCAAGCTGGTGCTGCTGGGCCTGCAGAATGGGCTACTATTGCTAAAACTAGATTTCATAAATTAACTGGAATTTATCCTCAATTAGCAAAAGGAACAGCACTATCGACTTACGCAAGAGCGGCAACCCAAGTTGGACAGACTTATACAGATAAATATATAGGAAATGCTAGAAAATTATTTAAGATCGGAAAAAATTGGCCCAAGATAGTTAAAAGAAAAGATGCGAATAATAATATTTATTACGGATATTTTGGAGAGGGATGGGGAGATCAGAATTTGACTTGGTCAGAAAATTTTACTGGAGCTAACTGGACGGTAACTTCAGGAATGGTAGCTACTTACCAAGGAGAATCGCCTGATTTTAATAATACTGTTAATTCTTTTATAGCAGACAGTAATGATTTACTTCATTCAATATCTCAAGCCACAACCGCAAATTTAACAGCGCAAGCTTGGGTATCATCTATATGGGCTAAAAAAGGTGATAAAAATTGGATATATCTTTCTAATAATACCGTTTCTAATGCCTATGGATATTTTGATATAAATAGCGGTGTATTAGGTACAATAGGTGCTGGAGCTGTAGGATGGATAGAAGATTGGGGAGATAACTGGTATAGGTGTGGTTTAAAATTCACTGGAACCGCCGCAGCCCACACCCTAGTATTCGCCCCAGCAGAAGCTAATGGAGATAATACTTTCGCAGGTTCAGGTATTACTAATGATATCTATGCTTTTGGATCTCAAATAGAAGCAAGTATTGAATATCCTTCTACTTTTTTACCTACGGCTTTAGCGTCTTTTAGTAGAGGAGACGAGATCTTAAGATATAAGATGGATGATGGAAATATTGGAGGAGTAGGTTCGGACAAGAAAGGAACTGTTTTAATTAGTGGTATATTAAAAAGTAATTTTAATACAGCTAGTGAGGTAGATGATTATATATTTTCGTTAAATGATGGAGGTAGTTCCTCTGATTTTATACATGGATTTTATGCATTAAATCTTAGTAAAAATTATAGTATAATTAAATCAAGTGAAGGTTCAAATAATGGTTTAAATGTTAGTAAGGATGTTTCTAATGGAGTCATACATTCCTGTAGATTCTCATGGGATACAGATAAACAATTAATTACTGCAGATAGCACTACTAATACTTCTACTGCTGCATTAACTCCCCCTAATGATATAGATAGATTTGAAGTAGGCCAATACGTTAATAATCAATTTCAGTTTAATGGTTTAATATCTGGTATTAAACTTTATTCAGATTATGATGCTACAGTAAATACTTTTAAATTATTTTGTTGGGATGAAGGAACTACTGCTTCTGGGACTGGGTATCCTGGTATTGATAATCTAGATCCATCTTTAACGATTAACGGCGCAACTGAAACACCAGTATTTAGATATAAAGGTGGTGATGCAGATGGAACTGATTGGAATTACTGGACTTACGGCGAAGATTTAGCGTTGCAAGCAGGAACTGCACCAAGTTATAATCAAGGATCTCCATTATTAGGAACGAATGATGATTCTGTAAAATTTAATGCAGGTGGATATTATAAAGCTGCAAATACTTCTTTTGGAGATATAGCAACAGAAGATATTGCATTAGAGATTGTATTTAAATATGCACATGCAGGTACATATGGAATGATTGCAGAAAAGAATTCTAATGTAGCTGGAACTGCATCATGGCAATTATATTCCTATAATGTTTCAAGCCCGCTAATTTTTAAAATGTATGATGGTGTTGATTCTGGATCTGTATCTGTGGTTAATTTAGTAGAAGGTGCATGGTATCATGCGATTGTATTTGTAAATAGAAGTGAGAATTCTACAAATAGTGCTGTTATGTATGTTAATGCAGTTGCTGGAGCAGGTTCTAATTTTATAGCTGTAGACACAGTTACTAATTTAGGTTATACAGCTATTGGATCTCGTGTAGGATCTATTCCATATCAATCAAATGTTGCCTATTTAGCTCTTTGGAAAAGAGCTTCTTGGCATCAAGAAGGTGCTGCTGGGCCTGCAGAATGGGCTACAATTGCAGCTAAAAGATTTGCTCAATTAACTGGAATTTATCCTCAATTAGCTACTGGTACTGCTTTGCCTACTACTGCTACTAGAAATGCTGTTGGGTATATAGATAAATATGAAAGTGGAATTAGAAAGTTATATAAAGTAGGTGCTAATTGGATGAGAGTCTGTAGTAGAAGAGCGGCGGATGGGACAGTAATGATAGGAGCTTTATTTGAGAAAAAGACTGTTAATCTTTGTTTACAATCAGAAGATTTAGCTAATATCTGGGTTCCCAATGCTTCTGTAATTTTTAGAAATCAGGCCATATCCCCCAATCAAGAATCTACATCTGATGCTCTTGTTTCTTCTAATACTGATACTCCTCATTATATTTCTCAAACTCTAACATTAACTGCAGCAATACATTGTTATTCAGTTTATCTTAAAAAAGGAGCTAAGGATTGGGCGGTTTTAAAAGTTTCTACGCTTTCAACTCCTGCTGTAGCCTATTTTAATCTCAATACAGGAGTTGTAGGGACTGCTACTGGATGTGATTCTTATATAGAAGATTGGGGTGATGGGTGGTATAGATGCGCTATTAGATATACTGGAACCGCTGCTATTCATACTCATATTCTTGGGGCCGCAGATGCAGATAATGATGATACTTTTGTTGGGGGTTTTACCCCTAATGTTTATTTATGGGGAGCAAATATAAGGAGAGGAGATCGTTTTGTTCCTTATTTATATACAGAATCTTCTACTACTTGGGGAACCATATTTACGGATACATTTTATTTTAAAGGTGATGATGGTAATTTAGGTGGAGTAGGGAGTAATGGAACTGGAACAATTATTTTTAGTGGAATACAAGGACCTTATACAAAAGTATGGGGCGGAGAGTTTACTATAGTAAATATAGCAGATGGCGCAGCCGCTACAGATTTAATACAAATAACTCAAATAGCTTCTTCGTCGCAGGCTTTAAAATTTGTAACAACATCTACAGAAACTCCAAATGGTTTAGTAACAGGAACTTCTAATTTTTTAGATAATATCCCCCACAATATAAAGGCCACTTGGAAAACTAATGAATTAAAATTATATTTTGATGGAGTTGCCGAAGGCTCTACTGATACTTCTGTGACCTTGCCTAATGATTTAGATCAAATAGGCATAGGAGGATATCGGCCATATGAGTCTAATTCTTATAATGATGCTGTTTTGTGGTGTTTAAAATTCTACGATAATATTATCTAAATTTTTTCTCGCCAGGTCTTCCATCTCCCCCAGAAGAACATATAATTATCTTGAGGTTAATATTTAATAACTGTATAATCAATAAAGGAGAAGAAAACAATGGCAGTAGCAATTACATGGTCAGCAACGAATAATGGTGGAGCAATTTCACAACCACTAAATCACGGTAATGTTCAAAACGGCGGGACAACCACCCCAGCAGATATTTGGTTAAGACATAACGGAACCAACAGTATTACTAGTTGTGCTCTCTATGTTAATACTTATTCAGGGACTTATAATGGTGGAGCTAGTGCAGCTACAGACTTTACTGAACTAAAAGCTTGGGGAGATTCAGCCGTAGAAGCTAGTTTTGGTGGCGTATTGGTTAATATGAATAAATCAGGAAGTTATGCAACTGGTTGGGCCGTTTATAATGGTCATACAGTTGGTAGTCCAGTATATGGATTCGTCGGTTGTACCGCGACAGGAAGTTCTTCGGGGACAGGGGTTACTATACCTACACAAGCCGGTATTGCATCAGCTGGAACGATAGAAACTGCTGAAACTGATTGTGGTTTCCAGATAAAAATTCAAGTACCTACCGCTGAAGATACTGCAGGTAAACGACAATTCGACGTAACTTTATCCTATGTCTATACTAGTTAAATAATATCAAGTACTTATAACAACTACATTAGAGGAGTTTCTCATGCGGGGTTGGATAAAATATTTCGCCGACGGCGCACAAGAACGTGGTTTGGACAGAGACGTTCGTTTAAAGAAAGCCTCTTGGCGGAATAGCAGACAAACCGATATCATTAAAGTTGAATCTCACCATGATAAATATATGATTTGTATTTTAGCTTCAGGTGGTGAATATTGGCAGTCTGATAATTATATATCTTCTCTTTTTAGTCCTGATACCAAAGTAACTATTCGTAGAATCCAGAGGAAAACAGAACAACAAGAAAATTTTATTATTTTACAGGCATCTGCCTATATTTTATCTGCCACTATTTCTATTAATCAACCTTTAGTTTCTCCAATTCCTGAAACAAAACAACAAGTAATATTGCTTACTGAAGCAAATAAAGGAAAATGGTTTACAATAGAAATGGATTTACAGAATGGAGAAATTCGATCTTGGTTTGCTGACGGGAAGATATAAATGGCTTCTTACTTAGAAAAATTTAAAAGCACTATTGGTCAAAATCAATTTAATAAATTGATGCAAGTTCTTAATAAACAAAAGAAGGATGGTGAGTTTGCTACCCTTCAACAGTTTAAAGAACGTATGGACGCATTGACCAATGAGCTTTTTAATAAACGTATAACTCCATTATTAAAGGTTTATTTACAAAAGGCTCGCGGCGCAATCTCTAGTAGAACCTATAACTTTATGTTAGATAGAATTCAAAATGATCTAGAAATAGCTTTTGATGAAGCAAGAAACATAGATGAAACATTACGTGGTCATCAGGCCATCATGAAAGACATGGTACTGAGGAACCTTAAGCATGCTTTATCCGATCTAGAGTCTCAAGTAGCTACTCATGAATTAATAGTTTCTACTGGGTATGGATTTAATAAAGTAATTTATAGTAATTTTGCTGGGGCTTCTGTTTCGAGGCTTCAGCGCGACGATCAAAATTCTTCTTTATTTTTCGATCACAGAACTAGTACTGCTTTAGGTCTTGAGTTTGATTCTATTATTGATGAGGTGGGGAAATATTTAACTCTGCCATATGAAGATACTGGATACATAAAGATCTTAGATGTACGCCAGATTTATGACTCAACCGCAGTAGCCTCTGAACAAGAGGTAACCCCAGATGAAATGAAATTAACTAATTTAATAGACAATACCAATAATACTTACTGGGGAAAACTATATCTTTATTCTACTAATGATAGTTTTGATAGTGACGATAATCCTATTGTTGCTACAGACTATATACCTAGTGGGGTTACTACTAAGTTAGAATTTGATTTTGGCGGGACAAAAGAAATTAATTTTGTTGAAATAGAACCAGCTTTACTATATGAAATAAAACTAAATGCTATTCAATACGTTAAGGGAGATGGATCTGTTGCTTCTTTTTCGGATATAGACGAGCCTATTTACAATAATCGGGTGAAGATTCCCTTTAGAAAAATTGCTGCAAAGAAAGTAATATTAAGTTTTTATAATGAAAATTCAATACACATTGACTATAGTGTTAATGAAAAACAAACTAGGTTGAGCGATGTAGTTAATTCTTCTCTGGTTGAAGATCTTAACCTAGACAATACTCTCTCTCAACAAAATTTTCATGGTAAGCAATTTCAAATTGGTTTTGACAATATTAAGATGGGCTTGGCTAATTATAATTATGAAGGGATCTTTATTTCTAAACCTATTTCAATAGAGGCCCCCGCAAAGACCATGGGGTTAAAAGCTATTGAAAAACGGCCTATGTCTGATACTGGACTTTTTGATTCAGTTTCTTTATCTGAAGATACATATGATGCTTCTGATTCTAATGTTTATTTTGGTTCTTTAGAATATAACGTAATTTATAGGATGTACGACGAATATAAAAATATTATTAGTACTGACATATTCCCCATTCTTCCTATTGATGTTTCAAAGATTAACCATGAAAGACTATTGCTTACTCATCAGTATGGAACTACATTATTAAATAATACTGGTAAGTTAAGATTTTATACTACGGATTCTGAGGGTGGAATTAAGGTATATAGAAATGGTGCTCTTTTAAATAATGTTGCTTACGAGTCTTCCGAAGACGGATGGACTAAAGAAACATTACTTTGTTCTAATATACCGAACATTGGCACCCCAATGAGATACGCTATTCGTATTACTCAACCCCGCTCTGGTGATATTTTTACAGCCACCTACACCCCAGTTGTCTCTAACGTTAAGTTAATAGATCTTGATGGGACAGAAGATTCTTCTTCAAAGCATCAAAGAGTTATTGATTTAACCGGAGACTTAACCGTCAGGTCTTATACAGATCAGTTAATAGAATTACTATCCATTAAAAGGGCTACCAATATTGTATCTGCTGATGTTTATCTTATGATAGTAATGAGACAAGATACTGGTAATAAAAATTTAACTCCGATTGTTAGTGAATATATGTTGGGCGTAGGTATTGAAGACAAGACAAAGTTTGAGGTTTAGATGAATAATAAATATTTACGCAGCAAAGAAGTTGAGATTAATAAAAACCGTTTAGATAAAATATCTAAAACCCTACAAACATCAATTAATTCGTCTTCGTTTTATACTATGGAGCAGTATTTAGAAGAAGCTACTAAGATATTAACTAAATATTATAAAGATATTGATGCTCCTATCATTGAAACAGAACATGTTCCTCGCCTGGGAGACCAGCCAAAGTATGATTTGTATAATGATTTGTTTTCAATTTTACAAGATAATCTATCTATTTTATTTAGTGAATTTGAAAATGTAGAAGATTTTATTTTGTCCAATTTTAATTATGCGGTTACCAATTCTGAACGATTAACGGCGAGATTAAAAAGAATTTCTTCTTTAGTGGGAGACTATTTATTATATTCTAATGTCTCTGCTGGCTCAATTTTGTGCAGAGATTCTTTTAATAATTTTGATAAGATAGATATTAATTCTTCTTTATTGAACAATCCTCAATGTAATATTAACGAGGGCGAAGGAATAGTTACTTTACCAATAGATTTATCTAAGGATAGTTCGGTTCAGGTTTATTTAACTCCTTTAATTAATCCTAATTCTAATGGAGCTTCTGGCAATAATTATGAAATAGGCTCTGATTTCCATGGAGATATATCATTACTTCTTGATAATAATCCAGATACTTGGTTTGAATATGAACGAGTAACTAGGGCCACAGAAGATACTGGTGAACCATTAGTTTTAGATTTAAATTTACAATTAAGTTCTACTAGGGTTATTAATCATATCCGTATTAATCCTAATAATTTCGGCACACGGACTTCTATAAAAATAGAAACAATTGAAACTTCTATTGACGGAAAAACATATATCAATGTTAAAGACGATATTCCTATTACCGATTATATAACGGAAGATGAAGAGAATATTTTTCTTCTCGCCCCATCTACTTCTAAATATGCTGGACAAGGTTTTTATACTTTTGTCCCCAGAAAAGCTAAATATGTTCATGTGGTACTATCTCAATCTGAACCCTATATTATTAATACAACTACTGGAGAACAATTAAGATACGCCATAGGACTAAGAGATATAGAAATTAGAGCTTATGTATTTCAATCTTCGGGGGAGTTTATTTCTAAGGCTTACACTAGCACTAATGAGATAAGTAAGGTTTCGATCAGAAGCTCACAGAATCCGCTAATAGATTCTTCTCTCGCGGCAATCAAGCATTTTATCTCCCCAGATGACGGAGTTACTTGGTTACCAATTCAACCACAACAGATAACTGGAACTACGGGCAAAGTAAACACTATTCCAGAGATTCTTAATTTCAATAATGCTGGAGATAATAGTCTAACTACTTTACGACCTGTTGGGTCTGTAAGATATAAGGCGTTACTTGAACGATATGATGCTGCTTTTACTTCAGACTCTACGGCTCTTTATTCTACTATTTCTACGGCGAGTGAATTACATAGTGTCCCTAGTAATTCTCCTCATACTTTTAAATTAGCTGCTAAACCATTATTAGACACTATTCATATCGTTGATCCTCTTTATGGTTCTAGGGGGTTATCTAAATATGCTTATGATGTGGGTATGGGCGGAGATAGAATTTATAACATGCCTGAGTGGGAAAATATTGAAAATGTTCGCCCATGGAAAAAGGTATTAACTGATGGTATTTATTCTACTATTCTTTCAGATGATTCAGATTGGTTACATCTATATGTAGGTAATCAACGGTGGACAATAGCTACTTCTAATTTTGCTCAATATAATGCAGACGATAAGGTTTATAAGATTGACTGGAATTCTTCGCCCGCTAAATTATCTTTCGGTGATGGTTATGGTGGTAGTACACCTTTAGATTCAGAAAAGATTTCTTTATATTTTAATGCCGAGAGGGTTTTCCCTATTAATGGTGAAAACACTATTTTTAAATTTTTATTTCCGACAGCGGCTGATAAAAATATGATTACTATAAAACGCTATGGAGAATTAAGAAGTGGTTCTACTTTAGTTCCAAAGGGAGCTACTGTAGTTAGATTACGTCATCAGAATATTTCGAGTTTATTAACCGATTTATCTGGTGTAGCTGATATTAAAACTTTTATTAATGGACAAGACGAATTTAATGCTACTGGGCAATATTCTTTAGATTATGAGCGTGGTATTTTATATGTTTCTGATCCGTATTGTTTACAGTATATTAATGCTATTTCTTATCAGTATCAAGTAGTTACCACATTGACTACAGATGATTTTGAATGGGGAAATGATAGTTCTTATCACGATAGTGTTAAGATAAAAAGTAGTGGATGGGAAACAATAAACTTTAATTATGATTTAACATTAAGTAGTTTGTTTACTTCTACTACTCATACTTTACATCTTCCTTATCAGTCTATTTTAAAAAAGAACCTACGTATCACTTCTACTGTAGATGCCACTATACATAATTCTTTTGTTGAAGAAGTCCCCTATGTAGACGGGATAACTGAATTAGATTCTTTAGTATTAGTCGAACAAGATATTGGATCTTTGGTTTATAGTGGAGAATTAATTAGTTTTACCTTAGATGAAATTATCGCTACAGATACACAAGACGATATTATTCTCAGTGACAATACTTATTTTCAGACACTTCAGGTAGACGAAGAAGCTTGTACTTCTACTGGAGATTATTGTATTATTAATTATTCTGGGGCGGTAACTATATCTTTATTTTGGGAAGAAAATATCACTGATGCTGGAAAGGCAATTTATTATAAAGTTGGACGTAGGGCGGATACTGGGCTTTATTCTGTAGATTATGCTAAGGGAATTATATACACCCAGAGAGCTATAGATTCTGATTATATAACAGATGTTTCTATTGAAGGAGAATACACAGATTATAGAGCAGAATATCCTATTGCTAGACTAGTAAATCCTAAAAATTATTCAGCAGATTATTTTACGGGTGAAGTTAAATTTATTAATACAGAAGAATTATTTATTAAACAATCTGTTTCTCGTCAATCTGAAGTAAAATATCAAGTAAGTTATGATTATGTTTCTCAATCACGACAAGACATAGGTGAAATTAAAGATTATTTTTCTCCAGTTTTAAAAGATTATGCGATTAAGATTCAGCCGAAGGATTTTTAAATGGGTATTGAAGCGACTTATAAAGATATTGAACTTCAAAAGCAAATACTTGCTTTGTTAGAGGCTGGAGAAATCCCAAGTTATACTGAGATTGAAAATTTATTAGTAGATTTAGATACTAATTATGATTTTTCTAAGCCTCAATTTAAAGCAGTAGACCATAAAATAGATGAAACTTCTTATGAAGAAAGTAGTGTATCTAAATATGCAGCAATGATTACTGCTGTTTATAAAGATCTAAAGGTTTTATACGACGAATTAAAGTTACTTACAGAACAAACCATTAACTTACAAGAACGATGGGAAGTTGAATTACGATCAATTGAAAATTCTGCTATGCATTTAGAAGATAGAGTAGGAAATTTAACTTTACTAGCTCAGGATACTGAGGGTTATGTCAGTTTTATTCTAGAAAACTTTAAAGATACATCTAAAATAGATAAATTAAATACCTTTAATTTAGCCGTAAATCCCGCTACACACACTATTTCTTTAGCTCCGTCCTCTAGGTCTTACCAAGCAATTGCTTTGAACCTGAAGCCAACTGATGTGTCCTTTAAGGTATCTTCTCGTAATGCGGGAACCCAAAGACAAGTTCAAAAAAGTGATATTATGTATGCGTTTAAAGACGAAGCTCAATATTGGCATACTCAGCTATTAACTAATTCTGTTGGAACTGCTGTCGGAGAATTAAAAGTTCATTTATCTGATACTCCAATCGCATTTTCTAGAATAGAAATTTTTACTAATGTTGCGAATAAAACTTCTGCATTACAAATAACACCTATGTATTCTGTTGATGGATATCTCTATCAACAGTTACCAGGAAATTTGGTTACTCAATCTATAGTAGATGTAGGGATTTTTGTATTTGAGACTATTGAAGCAACTGATGTTAAATTTATTTTTACTAAAACGTCTTGGGACGATAAAGACGGCAATCAGTATGTTTATGAATTTGGGGCGAAACATATTCAATTCTTTAATGAAGCCTTTAATGTCACCCCAGCCGACCTCCCCACCCTAATTACTACTCCTCTTTCTGTTCTTGATTCTAGTGATAATCCTATAGAGTTTTCGAAACTTACTTTGGAATCTTGCGAGAATGTTCCTGATGAGACAGATATAAATTATTATATTACAGTTAGTAACGATGAAACTGTTCCGATAGATACAGATACTTATTGGATTAGTGTTGATCCAAAGGGAAGAATAGATAAGAAAAGTAGTTCGGTGATTGATGTTGGTGACTTAACATGGATAACAATAGGAGATAGTGATGAAGCCGTTAGCATATCTTATAACCCGTCCACCAGTGATAATCCTGATGATAATTTTTATCTTGTTGGTTTAAATGGCGGAAGTATTGAAACTAGTCCTAGTTTAACTACAGCATCTGAGACTAGATATTCCTTTATAAATAGCAATGATAGGATACTTAATTTTCAATTAAAGTATCCAAAATTTTCTTCTGTTATTACTGAAGATCCAACATCGGGTTATTTTTTAATTGATTTAAATTCGCTGGAACTTTGGCGTAATGTAGGAGAACAAGGACTAGACTTATCAGACGCTAAGGTGCGTGGACTACAACGGGGTTGGGGTTTTACAGATCCATATTATACTTCTGTCGTATTTATTGGGAATATAGACGGTATTGATTTAAACGTCGGAGATACTTATATCTGGATAGACGATATTAAATTAAATAAAATTGTACACTTATCTTATGGAACTCATAATGTCAAGGTACATAAAAATTCTTGGTATCATGTAACTCCAGACTATAATACTTTAGCTGAACTAATCGCGGCAGATCCTCTTTATCCCTATAATCATAAGTATTTAATTGAAGGATATTCTTATGGAACTTCTTTCGATGAACAAAACGAAATGATTTATACTGGCGTAGATATTTTTGCTGAATATAAACCAGATAGAATTTCTGTGTTTGATTTAATTAATAATATAGAATCAACTAACTATAATAAATACGCTATAGACTATGATTTACCGAATAGTTACGTTAATACGTATTCAAATACTGTATTTTTGTTAAAAGTTGATGAGAATAAATCAGATAATATAAACGAGAAGTTTATAATTAAGTTTCGTATGATAGACTTAAAATACAAATATCTTAGACTTAAAGCTGAGTTTAAGACGACTAATGCTAGTTTGACTCCAGTGTTAGACGGATATAAAATTAAGTTGGGCTAGGAGGATTTAAGTGGCTAAAATTATTACGATGCGAATAAATTTCGTCAGACGCAATGCCCCTAAAACTGGTGGCATGAGTTCTGAAATGATAAATAGTAGTTTGCTAGAACTTAGTACTGACCTATTAGGGCTACAGCAACAATGGAACAATAACCTTGTTCCTCTTATTGAGACTCTTCCTAGCGCCAGTGCATCTGATGGTAATGATTTGATTGATGCTTTTACTGATGGCCTTGATGGTAAAACTTTATATATAGACTCTGAAGCAACTGTTACTTCTGAATCAACCTATTTTAATTCGACACACTCCCGACCTAATACCGTAAAAGAACAAGTAAGTAATTTATATGTATATATTGATAGTATTGAAACCGAGTTACGAGAAGAAATCAGCGCCGCAGTTGGCGTACTAACCGAAACCCAAAAAGCTCGGATTGGGATGAATATCTTTGATACCACCCAGTCGTCTTCTGCATTATCTCTTGATGGGGTTACTGCAACTTCAAAACAAAACATATATCAGATAGCTAAGGATTTATATGATACTACTAGTGGATATACTCTAGTTGGAGATGGAGATCCAATCTTAACTAATTCTATTAGAGATCATATCGTTGCTTTGTTCGGTGTTCATAATGGCACCTGGGATTCTGATTTAGATCTATCGCATTCGGGGATGGTCGCGTTTACTGACGTAACAGGAACTTTACCGCAAATTAGAGTTGATAAATCAAGTACTTATAACGATACCTATAATTGGAGCGCAGATCCTATTCGGGATACTGAGGACGATTTAAATCAACTTAGAACTATAATTAAAAATTTAGCTGGGACTGCATCTTTTACGTCTTATCCTACTGATTGGGCCGCTACCACTATTGGTGTACAAGATATAGCTGACTGGCAAGGTAATGGTGTTAGATCTGCAAGTAATCCTTGGGGTTATAGATACGACGATATAACTGGACCTTGGACTTTAATCCCAGATCTAGCGGGCAAATTAAATAATATAGTCTCTTATATTGGAGCAGCTAATTATAATGATGTTGATCCTAATTATACTTCAGTTTCTATCATATCTCAGGGAGGAACGTTGACATCGGGGATAGGAGCATTAGATTATTCTATTAATCTACATCACACTAATACCTCTAATCCTCATAGCGTGACTTTAACCCAGGCAGAAACTGCTGGTGGGGTCGTTACAGCGGCTAAGGTGACTATAGCTGATGGTGGCGGATATTTAGATGCTATTAATGCAGAGACTGCCATTCAAGAAGTTATGTCTGGATTAACGGCCCATACTTCTAATACTTCTAATCCTCATACTACAACCGCTAACCAAATTGGTGCAGATAATATAATTACTGAATTAAATGCTTTTGCTACCACTGCTTTGAATTCGGGAGTTCTCCCAGTCGATATAGTTTATGATGACGATTTAACAGATCACATGAAAGGATCTAGTCTTTCACTTCCTTCTGGAGAGCACTGGGCCGCTGATATTGATTGTTCTGATACTAGTTGGTGGTTAGTACAATCGGGCGTAGGCAACGCAAAATTAAATACTGTTATCGATCACATAATGTTATCTGAAGATGCTCGGCGAGCAGATTTCTTGTTTTCTGGTTTTAATACATGGGATGTTATTATTCTTGAACATAATGCTGGAATGTATCCTATGACGCAAATATTACAGACTAATCCATCTGTTGTTGTTGTGTCTCTTCTTCAATTTACGATCACTCATGATTCGGTAAATCAAACCAGTGTTGAGAATCTTGGTGGATATATTAACTCGGGTCAAGTTATATTTATGTGGTAATGTGATTTCTTCTTTCCTCATATTAACAATTCTCTTGCTTCTTATATCTATTCTTGCTATTGTTGGTCTAGTCCGAGGGAATAAGTTAATGGCTAAAAAGATGGGTTTAAATAGCGATGGTGTAGTTTCGAGGAAATCTCTATCTATTACTGCTCCTCAACCCGCCCATTCTCCTCCAAATTTTAAACCACAACATGTTAAATTAGATTCAGAAGATATGGAATTACTTGGGTATTATATAGCTCAGGCGATGATTAAAGAATTGTTAAATCATAAAAATGAATTTATTTCACAGAGATTTGCTGTTCCTCACATACCTTCTAATACAAATTCGTCTCAAGAGTTTGGTGAGGATATTGATAGTATTGCTGATGTCGGAGTTTCTATAGAGGGATTAAAATCTTCTAGTTCTTTGGTCGAAAAAGAAAATATTGTAGAAGATAATAATTTAAGTAAAGCAGCACAATCTCTTAAAAAATTAAAGAAACAATAGCCAAGGAGGATAAAATGCTTGGTTTAGATCTAGGAACTTCTTATTTAATTACTGCACGAGACGTTAATAAGAGCGTTCATTATAAAGAATTTCGAGATGCGTTTTTTAAGATTAAGCCTTCAACTCCTATTGCGGCTAAGATGATTGAGAAGGGTTTATTACAAACTAAGTATTTTAAAGATACTGATGGTAGCTATGTTATTATAGGGAAAGACGCTATTGAAAAAGCAGTGGAGCGCCACGAGTCTGTACAACGTCCTTTAAATAAAGGAATTATTTCACCACGAGAAGTTGATGCTCGTCGTGTATTAAAATTTATCCTCAAGGAATTGTTGGGCAGCCCAGCCTCTGAAAATGAAAAAGTAGTCTATTCAATTCCCGCAGCCCCAGCCGACTTAAATACTGAAGATTTTGATATTGGATATCACTGTGATGCTCTTAAAAATGATTTAGTTGAGTTAGGTTTTAATCCATTTCCTTTAAATGAAGCTGAAGCTATTTGTTATTCTGAATTAGAGAATGATGATTATACAGGAATTTCAGCTAGTTTCGGTGCGGGTTTAGTAAACTTTTGTATAATGTCTTCTGGGGAGCCAGTATTGACCTGGAGCAGTTCTAAGAGCGGTGATTGGATCGATAGAATGGCCGCCGCTTCTTCTAATCAACCAGACTCTGTAGTTCAAATGGAAAAGGAACAAGGTATTTGGGAAATTGGTACTACAAATTCAAATAGAATTTTAGATGCAATTTCTATCTATTATGTTCGTTTAATTAAATATACTTTAGATATGTTACAGTATCAACTAGTCCATGTCACTAATCTTCCTAAGTTTAATAAGTCTATTCCGTTTGTAATTGCTGGAGGAACTTCGTTAGCAAAAGGTTTTATCCCCGAAGTAAAAAAACAGTTGAAAGAAATTCAATTTCCTATTAGTATAGAAAACATAAGACATGCTTCCGATCCATTACGATCTGTAAGCAGAGGATGTCTTATAGCTAGCAACCTATAACTAATAGGATTCCCCCTTGAATAAAAAAGTCGTTTTGAATAGCGACGGAATTGTTTCTCGTCGTCAAAATCTTCCTCTTCTTCCTAGTTTAAAAGTAAATACGAATACTCAAGCTGGTAGGAAATTGGTAAGATTGCATAATTTAATTTCAGGTGATGCTCCTAATATTTGTATTAAGCGTGGCCCTGGAATTGGTGATTTGTTAATGTTAACTCCGGTTATAAGATTTATTTCAGAACAATATCCTATGGCTAAAATTACTGTAGCTACAGATATGAAATATTTAGGGGGGGCATTACCCGCTATTTTAAAACATATTCCTTTCATCCATAATGTAGTTGATTGGGATCAAAAAAATATACAAGACGATTACGACGTTTTCTTAGACGAACATTGTCCATGTGTTGCTCACGAAAAACCCGGCGCA
>Ga0315284_10004082_pt1 | contig 20754 bp, 13 predicted proteins | sample YL17G09_16_MG_FD_203696 | JGI IMG/M metagenome (GOLD analysis project Ga0315284, IMG submission 203696) | Sediment microbial communities from Yellowstone Lake, YNP, Wyoming, USA - YL17G09_16 | ecosystem: Environmental > Aquatic > Freshwater > Lake > Sediment | place: USA: Wyoming | collected...
GGCCTGCATATCACGGAACTCCGCTCCGATGGCTCTGTCGGTCTGGATCATACCGTGGTTGCCGTCAACACGGCAACTGACTGGACTCAGCTATCCGAGGAGTTCACGACCCAATCCGACACAGCCACGGTCCGGTTCATGATGGAGACGTATATCGGCGGTGCATGGGGTGGTGGCTCACACTGGCAGCACGGCTGGGTTACGTATGACACCACCGCGCTCGACGGCCCCAAGCCGTACGTACCAGTCGGCACCATAGCCGAGCTTAAGGCTATGGCGGATGAGTCGTATGTGGGTATCACCGGCAAGGTGGTGAGCAGCGCGTTCGACGGGTTCTTCTATATTGAAGAAGGAGATCGAACCAGCGGTATCAAGGTGACCGGAACAGCGGCTGCCGGCGATGTCGCGACAGTCATTGGATGGCTCAGAACGGTCGATGGGGAGAGGACCCTTGTGTCCACCTCCGTAAGTGCGGCGGCCGGCGGGACCATACCGAAACCGCTCGGCATGAACAACAAGGCCGTTGAGGGGCAGTCCGGCCTGTCCGGTGTCGGGCTGTATGTAACGACCTGGGGAAGAGTCGACGCAGTCGGCGGCAATCCCTTCACGCTTACTGACGGCAGCGGCGCGAGCCTGAAAGTATACGCGCCCTCCGGTTACTCGGCGACGCCGAGCGACTACGTTAAGGTGATCGGCGCGCTCGGCGCCGAGTTGTCAGGCGCCGATGTGGTGCCGGTCTTGCGGGCTGTCAGCGTTGCGAAGGCTGACTAGCTCTGTTGGCGAGAGGGAAGGGATCACTGGGTGATCCCTTCCCCATATGCCTGGAGTGGTGGATGAAAATGGATAAGTGCAGGAGGCGGGGTTTTACTCTTATCGAACTGCTGGTTGTGATCGCCATAATCGCAATCCTGGCCGCGATACTGTTTCCGGTGTTCATGCGTGCCAAGCGAGCCGCACAGGAGAACACGTGTATCTACAACCAAAAACAATGGGGTCTGGCGATGATGCGGTATACGGACGACTACAACGGCGGCTTCCCGTACGCCGGGGTGGACAACTATTTTCCGCACAATCTTGCGCCCAAACCTCTTGGACAGGGCGGGAAATATCGTTCTTGCCCCGAGGCTCTGCTGCCCTATGTCAGCAGGAACAAGAAGATTCTCTTCTGCCCGCTTTGGAAAGGCTCAGAACAATCGAAGAGCTGGCCGAATATCGACTGGTCTTACTGGTATTTCTGTGCCCATACATGTCAGTACGTGGCTCGATACCCAAAGAGCGCACTCTGTGGCTACAAGATGTCTGATGTGACAGCCCCTTCCAGGAAACCGTTTCTCACCGAGATCAACGCCCCGCACACTCAGAATACGAATGATTACACCAACCAGGCAGTGGGCCAGACACAGGTCTATTCCGACGGACATGCCAAACTGGTAAAGGCCTCGTGGGCAACGCTGTGGACGATAGGATACACCGGCCGCGACGGCACGCCCCCGCCGCCCCCATAATCGGGGCTCGGATCAAGCTGGAGTACCGCTAACGACCGCGCCATAGGCGGTCATATGATGAAACTGGCCATTTGGTTACGTGTCAAGATGGACCCAGATTGAGGAGAAACACAGTGGCAGAGGATGCAGTTTACGTGAACGGAGTTGACAAACGCTTTTATGAGGAAGAGCTGGCTCCGTGGTTGCCTGCGAGGATTACCGACTGCCACGTGCACGTGGGGATCGGGGAGGGCAGCAAACCGATAAGCCCTGAACGCTACAAGGCGATGTGGGCGCTGGAGGTGGGCTGCCATCAGTCCTGGCGGCAGCAGAGAGAAACCTATCGAGCGCTCTTTCCCGAGCAGGAAGTATCCGCGTTGGCGTTTGGCAACGTCTACTTTGAGATCGACGCCGAGCGCGAGAACGAGTATGTGCTTAGTGGAATACTCGACGAGCGAAATCGAGCCGAGGGTCTTCTGGTAACGCGTCCGGAGACGTCCGCGACGGATATAGCGGAGGCCTTCTCAAAAGGCTTCCTGGGTATCAAGCCGTATCCGGATCTCGTCGATGGAATGACCACGGAAGTGAGCATATACGACTTTCTGCCCAGAAGGCACCTTGAGATCGTCAACGATCTGGAGGGCATCGTGATGCTGCACCTGCCGCGAGCCGGCAGGCTGGGCGATCCTGACAATATCAGAGAGACCATAGAGATATCGGAGACATACTCTCGTATCAAGCTGATTCTCGCTCACGTGGGCAGAGCTTACTGCCTGCCGACAGCTAAGCGAGGTCTGCCTCCGCTGGCGAACCACCGCAGGATACTTTTCGATGTCTCGGCCAACCTCAATTCGGATGTGTTCCAGTTCGCGCTGGAGACAGTTGGGCCGGAACGGCTTCTGTTCGGCACTGACCTTCCCGTGATGCTCATACGGGGTGTTCGGGAGCACGTCGGGGAGCGCTACATCAACCACACCGATGGGCCATACTCATGGAACACGAGCAGGAAGAGCGCCGAAGAAGAATCCAGCTACACCTTCTATGTCTACGAGCAACTCAAGGCTCTGATCGAGGCCATAAGACGAGCCGGCTATGGCAGGGACGCAGTGGAGAGCATCATGTATTCCAACGGCGCACGGCTGCTGGGCAGACCCGCAGGCGCGCGGACACAACCGTCAACGGCCTCAGTTATCACGGGATGATCTGGAGCGGTCAAACGGTGGGCTTCACGCCGGCTCTTGATGGGCAGCCTGCACAGAGGTGTGGACCTGATTGTGCAAGTGAGGGATGTGGTTCTAGATGGTTGGTAAGGCTGTTTTGTTTGCCACTCTTGGCACCGCGGTGCTCTGTTGCCCCACATCTGCTGTTGGGTCTCGGCTCATTCTCAAGTCAACCGCCATCGAGGCCGCCGTCGATGCGGAACAAGGGCGCATTGTCCGAATCCTGAATGGGAAAACCCGAGAGACATATTCGGTTGTGAAGGACAACTGCCGAATTGAGCTCGGTACAGGCATTATAGACACATCCCGGATACCATTCAGACTGGTGTCGAAGACTCCAACCTCTTTACGGTTTGTGGGTCGGGCGAAGTCCCTCGAGGTTGTCAGGACTTATGTTCTGCGCCCCTCGCGGTCTTACGTGGACCGAGAGCTGACCGTCAGGAATACCGGCGGCAGGCCGTTGATTCTCAAGACAGTGACCGACTGCTCGCTTGGTTTCGAAAAGCCGTTTGCCTCTTGCTCTTTCCACGAGGACGTCCTGGATCGATGCGACGAGGGATCGCAGCACTTCACCGAGACCGACAAGCCCGTCGTCTACCGGACCTCGATAAACGTGTTCATGCGCAATGCATCCGGTGGCATCTGCGCGGGGCTTAAGTACCCATACTTCAAGCCTGTTGTCACCAGGAATGCCGTGAAACTGACATACGAGACCAACTACCGCCTCAAGCCCGGCGAGAGCCTGGAACTGCCAACGATGTTCTGCGGCGTATACAAGAACACCGGTTATACCTGCCGCAAGGAGCTTCACTGGACACCGCGAATCATATCGACCAAGCGGGAGGATATGGACTGGGGCGAAGTGAGGGCGATGCAGGCGATCATGAAGGACTACCTGCCCAAGTATCCCACGGGGTTTGACGGCTACCTGATATGGTTGAACTCCTGGTGGGCCAACCGCTCGCTTCAGGGTCGAATGGGAGATAAGGAAGCAGACGGTTTCATAGATTTGCTTGGGAAGATCAAGCAGAGCAAGTGCCTTGATATGCTGGGTATAGCCCCGGTTTGGTGCGGATGGGCTGGCTTTATCTCGCCCTGCGCGGAGATCGACGCAATCGGCCCCGATGCCAGGTTCCCGAGGAACCCGTATATCGACCGGGTGGCTGCCCGCTCGGAAACGCTCCAAGTACCGATCACCGGTTTCTGCGAACCCACCTCTCTGGAGAGGCACTACCGAAGTGACAGGCCCGACTGGTGCGTGCAGCCGACCTGGGCGTCGGAGAAGATGCTTGTACAGAAATGTCACGCCAACGATGAGTATGAGGACTGGTTCTACAGGCTGATATGCAGCGCCATAGACACCTATTCGCTCAAGAGCTGGTCTTGGGACCATTGCTGGGTGCGTCGGCCGATGATCTGCTATTCCAAGACACACGGGCACGAGCCGGGCAACTGCGAGTTCCAGCAATATCGCAACGTGACCGGAGTCATCCGGAACCTCCGTCACAAATACCCCACCTTGTTTCTCGAGATATACTGGGGCCTCAAAGAGGCCGGTCCGTGGTCGCTTAGGGGGATCAACAGCCTCGAAAACGCATACGAGAACGATTCACCGGCTCCTCCGGGAATGACCGCGGCCGACGATATGCGATTCCAGCACTGGTATAACCACAACTATCGCTTCATCCCGACCTACATGAACCTCGCTCAGATGAATATCAGCAAGGAAAAGAACGGCCACCTGTATTCCTTGCTGTCGTGTCTGAGCGCGAGTTCGCATGCAAGTCTCACCGACTGGATTCCGTTCGAGACGGACGCGCAGGCGGACGAGATCTTCGGCTTGATGCGGAGATGGAAGAAGTGGGCGAGCGGTCACCTGGCCTATCTGAACGACCGGGTGGACCTCTTTGGTCAGCCGTGCAGAAAAGACGGCATTGACGGCACTGCTCATATTATCGGAGACAGGGGTTATGTATTCGTCTTCAACCCCTCCAACGAGACGCACTGGGGGAGCATACCGCTCGGTGAGCTGATTGGTCTCAGCAAAGGCTCCCGATATTCGTTCGATGACATAACCGGGGACAAGCCCAGGCGGACGGGAGTGTATGCGAGCGGCGACAGCTTTGTCTTTCCGATATCGGCCAAGAGCGCCTTGCTGATAGAGGTATTGCCGACGCGTGAGAACCTGAGCAGGCCGGAAGCCCCGGCGGGAACTGCTATTCAGCCCGCTTTCGCGAAGTAGGCAGCACAAAACGAGAGTTCGCCGGACATCAAGACCATACCGAACGAGGAGGAACCGCAATGAAGGAAGAGTTGGTTGACCGCGAAACGCGCGGCAGCACGAGAAGGGAGTTCTTGCGTCGCAGTGGGTTAGCCATTGCAGGGGCGGCGCTGGTTCCAAACCTGCTGGTATCGAGTGAAAGCAGAGCACAGGGGAGTGGCATGGAAAAGTCATCGAAGAAGATCAGAATGGGAATCGTTGGAGGCGGGTTCGGAGCAGCTTTCTACTGGCACCTGGATCCGAACTGCATCGTCGAGGCCGTGAGCGACCTGCGCGAGGATCGGCGGAATCACCTGAAAAACGTCTACAAGTGTGACAAGGCCTACAACTCACTCGAGGAACTCATCAAGGACACCAACGTGGACGCGGTTGCCGTGTTTACGGGCGCTCCGGATCATGTAAAGCACGCGGTGGCTTGTATGAAGGCAGGCAAGCACGTGATCTCGGCGGTGCCGGCGTGTATCTCCATGGAGCAAGCGGAGCAACTGCTGGCGGCAAAGAAGAGCACAGGGCTGAAGTACATGATGGCAGAGACGAGCTACTACCACCAGACAATGATATCCGCCCGCCAGTTCTACAAGGAAGGCAAGTTCGGAGACATCTACTATACCGAGGCCGAATACCTCCACCCCCACGACGAGGCAACGATCAAGGCGTTGTGGTATGGCCCCAACGGAGAGCGCACCTGGCGCTGGGCTTTTCCACCTATGCTCTATCCGACGCACGCGACATCGTTGCTCGTTGGGCTTACCGGTGAACGCTTGGTTGAGGTGTCGTGTATTGGATGGGGCGACGGCGACCCTGCGTTGAAGGGCAACCCCTACAACAACGAGTTCTGGAACGAGACCGCGTTGTTCAAGACCGACAAGGGACACGCGTTCAGGGTCTCGATCAACTGGAAGGGTGCTTTCGGAGGCTGCGAGCGCGCCCAGTGGTATGGCAGCAAGATGAGCTTGTTCGACCCCAGCGCGAATGGGATGGGCGCCATCATCCGAAGAACCAGTGGGCAGATGGAGAAAGACGAGGCCGGCTTCGCACGCGCCGCGGCGGAACTCGAGCCCTTCAGCCCGCCCAATTGGCCGGAAATGCTGCTTCCCAAATCGATGCGGGTGAGCGGAGGCCACGGTGGATCCGAGCCGTTCCTGACCCACGAGTTCATCGATGCGCTTGCGAATGATCGTGAGCCCGCCATTGATATCTACGAGGCTCTGGCCATTACGGTCCCAGGGATTATCGCGCACAAGTCCGCCTGCAAGGGCGGCGTGCAGATGAAGGTTCCTACACTGGGCTAGCCACACACTCCGCAGCCCCGGGCGCTTTCTTCTCGGGGAGCGGAGAGCGTGGTGTGCCAGTTGCGACGGGGGGATCCGGTTTTCGCTCGGCTTGCGGGGCCGAATCCTGCCTCCGCAGACGAGTGTGTGGATCATTCTGGCACATACTGGGAAGACCGAAAAGAGAGTAACCGTGAAACTACAGTTGGCCGGAATTGATATTGCCATATTCGCTTGCTACATTCTGGTGGTCATCGGCGTGGGAGTGTTTGCTTCTCGCAAAGCGCTCCAAACCAAGAGAGACTACTTTCTTGCCGGAGACAAGCTGCCATGGTGGATGGTTGGCGGGAGTATTGTCGCGGCAAACATAAGCAGCCATCACTTCGTTGGCGTCATCGGCACCGCCTACAAATATGGCTTCGCCGCAATGACTATAGAGTGGGGAGCCATCCTGATAGGCTTCAATGCTCTCTTGTGGGTCTTTCTGCCGTTCTACTTGCGCAACGGTTTCTACACTATGCCGGAGTTTCTGGAGCGCAGGTTTGGGCCGACCGCCCGCGCCACGTTTGCCGCTCTGATTCTCATTACGTACATTTTCGTTGAGATCAGTGCCGTGTTGTTCCTCGGCGCCATTGCCGTCAACTCTCTCTTCGGGATACCTGTGCAATTATGCATTGTCATCCTCGCGCTTTTCACCGGCATATACACTATCACCGGCGGTCTGCGCGCGGTGGTGTGGACCGAGATGCTTCAGCTTGTGGTGCTGCTGGCGGGAGGGATCGCTCTTTCGATAAAGACTGTCGGCGCGGTCGGCGGTTGGCACTCCATGATGCAGACCTCCTCAAAATGGCACCTGCTTCCGGGGGCCAATGACCCGATCTTCCCTTGGACCCAGTTCCTTGGGGGAGGCTTGTGTATAAGTGTCTTCTACTGCGCCGCGAATCAGTTTATCGTACAGCGTGCGCTGGCGGCTAAGAACGAGTGGCATGCTCGTATGGGCATAGTGTTTACCGACTATCTCAAGTTCTTTACCCCGCTGATCATCATCATTCCGGGTCTGGCCGCCCCGATGCTTTTCCCGCATCTTGCCAAGCCCGACATGGCGTTTCCAACGCTGGTGGAGCATCTCCTGCCATCGGGACTCATTGGCCTGGTGATGGCAGGACTGGTCGCGGCGATCATGTCACACGTATCCGGGGCCATAAACTCGTGCACGACCATAGCCACGGTGGACTTCTACCTGCCCCATATCAATAGGCAGGCAACGGACGCGCAGGCGGTGCGGTTCGGCAAGATCGTGGGCGGGGTGATCGTAGTGATGGGAATATGCTGGGGTCTTGTGCTTCTCGGGCATTCCGACAAGCCGATATTCGTGTATTTGCTCAATGCCTACGGCTACATAACCCCGGGAATTGCCACCATGTTCCTGCTTGGAATACTCTGGAGGCGAGCGACTGAGTCAGGCGTCCTGGCTGCGGGAATCCTGTCCATTCCGCTGTCGGTCATCATAGAGAAGACCGCCCCGCTCCTGCCGCATGCCGCCGGCCAGTACATTACCCCGTTTGCGAACCGCACGGGCATTGTCTTTTGGGTGTGCATGCTGGTCGGAGCGATCGTGAGTTTGCGCACAAAGCCAAAATCCGAGGAAGAGCTCAAGGGCCTGATCTGGAACAAGGAGAGCCTCTCGCTTCCCAAGGAGATGCGCTCGCAGATGCGAGGTCTACGCAACCCGGCGATCTGGTGGGCGATGGTGACCGCGGCCGTGTTGTTCATGTATGTTCGTTACCACTAGACGGCAGGACGCCCCGGGAACCGGAGATTCGATATGGCCGAAGTAAAGATAGGCGTCTTGGGATGCAGCCTCAGAGGGACGATGCTCGCGGAGACCGCGCAGCTTCATCCCGATGCTGAACTCGTTGCGCTGTGCGATAGCTTTCGACCGCGTATCGGTGTGCTGCCAAGACGCGCGTGCTTGGGGCGGAAGTCAGTGCCTACAAGGATTTCGAGTCCTTCCTTTGGGGTCTTGACCCCAGAATGGCGGGAGAAGGACAACCGTGCTCCATATTGCTCAATCACGCGCCTGGAGGTCTCATAGTGAGCTTTTCAGCTACCCTCTGTCTGCTGGTCGCCGGCGGACTGAGCGCACTCTGCTGCAATGCGGCGAGCAGCAGTCCGAAAGCTTCGCGGGCCGCGCCTGTAGTCGTTTCCGGCAGCGCGAAGAAACCGATAATCATCGTATGTCCTGAAGCAGCTCAGCTCCGGGAAATGGGCGAGTACCTTCGGCGATTCCTCACCGAAAGGGGCTATGCGGTCAAGCGCGGCTTCGAGACTGTTGTCAGGAAAGGCTACGCCGGACCTCAGTGGGTTCTTGCCACGAAGAGCACGTATCCCTCACTGCGCACCGGCCAGAAGCTGCCCGGTTTCCCCGACAAAGCTAGAGATGAAGCTTACATACTCAACGTTCGCGCGATGGATGGTGGCGTGGCCGTGTTTCTTGTCGGCAAGACGGAAGCCGGACTTCGCGCTGCCGTCGCCCGCCTGGTTTGCAGGGTCGCCAACGACGGAAAGGAACTCACCATCAATGCGGGATGCGAGGTCAACGATCCGTTTGTCAGGATCCGGGCGGTAATCATGGGCAATGCGGGCCGCCGCCAGTGTCCCGAAGGTTCTCCGTTCAAGGACATAGACTTCGAGAGTTGGCCCATCGAGAAGATACTGGCTTACCCGGACCTATTCAGGCAGTTTGGGTTCAACTGCGTGCAGGTTGCGGAGAACGGAGGCTACGGAAGCCTTAAGGGCGCGATACTCGAGCGGACACAGAAGGCCGTGGTGGCTATGGCAAAGGGCGCGAAGAACCACCATATGCTCGTCTCATTCGATGTCTGGGGGGATTGTCCGTTCAATGAAGGCGAGACCTACTGCTGGAACGACCCTGCTCAGCACAAGGCGATGATCGAATACATGGAGGAGATGGGCCGCAGGTACGGCCCGTATGTCGATCATTACAACGTCCACATCGGCGACCCGGGCGGCTGCACCCGAAACGGCTGCGACCCTTCGTACAAAACCCCACAGCAGATCAACGCGGAGTATCTCCGGATATTCCGCAAGTATAACCCCAAGGTCATGGGCGCGATGAGCACATGGTCCAACTCCGCGTTTTGGCTGCATAGCCCGCGGCCCGTAAGCTTGGCCAATTATCGGGAGTACTTTGCGGTGCCGAATCCGAAGTTCGGAGTGCCTCTGCCTGACGGGGCGAAGTTCCTCGACGAGACATTCATGCCCAGGCAGATCGGGATAGCGCAGCAGCAGTTGTACAACGACGACCAGGCGACTATGCTTGTTGAGGCCGGCCGCCCGGTCGATATCTGGGCCTGGTATGTCGGCGACATGGAGATGATCAACAATCTCTACATCGCCATGCACCGAGTGGACGAGGCGTACTCCACGATGCCGGATTCAGCCCGTGACAAGATTCGGCTCAACACCGTCGAGATCACCTTCCACGGCTGGCCACAGATCATCAATCAGTACTGCGCTGCTCAGAAAATGTGGAACCCCAGGCGTGATCTGATGGAGATCGAGCGCGAGTTCTGCGTGGCCGCGTTCGGTCCGCAAAACGCCGATGCGATGCTGGAGCTATACCAGGTATGCGAGAACGGGGTCCTCCATATCATCCCGCAGCCTGCTGATTTCGCCACCGCCGAGTATAACGCGAAGTTGGCTCGGGTGCTTGATCGCTTCAAGACGATCAAAATCCCCGCGGGATGGAAATCCAATTTCGCGTTCACTGTGCCCGCGCAGAGATTCGTGGACATGCTCATAGCAAGGCTGCGGCTGACGCTGGCCGTTTCCGAGGCGAAGTACGAGGTGATCAAGGCGAAGAACAACGGCGCGTCCCAGGAGCAGATCGCCCAGATCAAGAAGAACGCGATCGCATCGCTTCCCGACCTGCCGATAGACCCGATCTACAGGCAGGACGATTCTATCACCCGACCGGGTTTCAAGTGCGAAACCTACGCGCAGATAATCGGTTCACTCTAGCAAGTGCCGCAGTCGGGAGCACTTACAATGCGGCGAACGGAGAAGACACGTGATGGCAAGTTTCTTACCACTGGCGGCCATTGGGGTTATGCTTATCGCATCCGCCGCCAGCTCGGCAACATACACGCTGTACCCCACCGGCGTCGATAACAGCTATGGCCTGTTGGCGGGGGGTGCGTCTGACCCGCACTACACTCAGCACATGGAGGGAGCATCCCAGCCTTACCCTCAGGCGACTGTGCTCAGCAGTGGCAGCTTCTGGTACCAATGGCCTCAGTCAACTACAGGCAAATGGATTGCCCCGGGGGACGCGTTCGACACCGGCGCGCGCGGGTGGTGCAAGTTCCGCACCACGTTCGACCTCACCGGCCTGGATCCAGCCACCGCGCGAATCGATGGAATGTGGACGTGCGACCAGTACGGGTCGATCCAGCTCAACTGGACTGAAACCGGCAATACTCTTTCTGACGGAGGCTATACCGCGCTTCATCAGTTCTCTGTCACCAACGCATTCGTATCCGGAGTGAACACCCTGGATTTCCGCGTCTATTTTCCCGACGGAGGTGCGGGCGTAATAGCGCCGGTGATAGTGGGCTGTACGGCGGCGAACACGGGTCCCGCGCGCCCGGTGATAAACGAGATCCAGAGCGCCAATTCGTCGACCGTGGCAGATGAGGACGGCGACTATCCCGACTGGATCGAGATATACAACGCCGGCGGTCAAGCCATAAACCTGCAGGACTACGGGCTGTCGGATGATACAGCATTGCCGTTCAAATGGACATTCCCTTCGTATGTCCTCCAACCCAACAGGTATCTGCTGGTGTTTGCGTCCGACAAGGACCGCAAAACCGGCCCCTACTTCCATACCAACTACGCTATCAAGTCAGGTGGAGAGCCGATTGTGCTAACCGCGCCGGGCGGTTCGATCGTGGACCAAGTGCCGGCCACGGCAATCGCGCAGGAACTGTCTTATGGACGAAACCCCGATGGCGGCGCCAGCATGGTGTTCTTCACGGTCCCAACACCCGGGCGAGCCAATTTCACAGCGGGCTATCTCGGCACGTTGACTGCTCCGCTGTTCTCGCGCGCCAGAGGCTTCTACACTGCCGCGTTCAACCTTACCCTCAGCACAACCGTGGCGGGAGCCGTGATCCACTACACTACCGACGGCAGCGAACCGGTCGAGTCTTCACCGGTCTACACCACGCCCATAGCTATTCCGTCTGCCGCGGCCGGCAGTCCGTTTGTGACGACCGTCGTGCGCGCGAGGACACTCAAGACAGGATATCTGCCGAGTCCGGTCTCGACAAACACCTACTTCGTGGGACCGAATTCGACCGCCAGGTTCAATCTCCCAATTGTGTCTCTAGCCACGGACAACAAGAACTTCTTCGATCCCGAGATCGGCATATATGTGGCGGGAAACCACAACAACTACAATCAGAGAGGAGACGAATGGGAGAGGCCGATCCACGTGGAGTTCTTCGAGCCGGGTGGTCCATGCGGATTCCGATGTGACGCCGGGGTTCGCATTCACGGAGGATGGACGAGGAATCTGGCACAGAAGAGCCTGCGCCTGTATGCGGACCATCAAAATGGGCCGGGGTCATTCGACTATCGTATCTTCCCCGAAAGCACCCTGACCGACTACAAGCGAATTGTCTTGCGCAACTCCGGTAACGACAACCCATTGGACACAACGTATGGTGCGAAATACACGATGATTCGAGACGGGTTGGCTCAGTCACTGGTCAGCAGCCTGAACGTCGACACTCAGTACTACAGACCATCAATCGTTTTCTACAACGGTCAGTACTGGGGCATCCACGGCATTGTGGAGCGCGAAGACAAATACTGGCTGAAGAATCATCACCCCGAGATCGACCCCGATAACGTCGACATGATTCAGCAACACCCGAACTATGTCGAAGTCGATGAGGGAGATCAGGTGGCCTTCGATGCCATGAGGAGCTACTTCCAGAACAACGATCTGATAGTCCCCGGCAACTACGACTACGTGAAATCCAACGTGGACATCAGCAGTGTCCTCATTCACGATCTCGCCAATATCTACTTCGGCGACACCGACTGGCCAGGCAACAACATTCGATACTGGCGCCCCAGAACCGCGGACGGCAAGTGGCGATGGGCGCTCTGTGACATAGATTTCAGCTTCGGATTGCACGCGTCGTCCAGTCACAACACGCTGGCCTGGGCCACTGCACGGGGCGGCGGGATGTTCAACCCGGACGTTATCTGCCTGACACTGGCCTCACTGCTCAGAAACCGAGAAGCTCGCGACGAGTTCATCAACCGCATGGCTGATATGCTGAACACCGTGCTCAAACCGAGCATCGTCATAGCAAAGGCCAACACGATGAAGGCGGCTATTTCGCCCTATGTGGCGGAGCACTTTACGCGATGGGGAGCCGGCTCACTTTCCACATGGAACAGCAACGTCCAGGGAATTACCGACTTCGCCAACGCGCGCCCGGGCTCCATTCGCACCCAGTTCGTCGAGTTCTTCAGGCTCAGCGGTACATCGAACCTCACCGTGAATGCTTCGAGTTCGAGTATGGGAAGCGTCACCGTCAACTCGGTCGCGATCCAAAGCGCGTCATTGCCCTGGAGCGGAGTCTATTTCAACGATGTTCCGATACAACTGACGGCCGTGCCGGCCAGCGGTTATCGATTCGTGCGCTGGGAAGGCGCGGGGCTGACCACGCAGAACCCGGCGAAGATCACGCTGATGAGCGACACCGCCGTTACGGCGGTCTTTGAGGTAAACCCATGATTGCAGCATCAAAGACGAGATTTGGACTCATCACGGTGTGTCTGGCGGTGCTCGCGCTGCGTGCCCCTGCCTTGAGCAGTGACATAAGGATTGCGGAAGCCAAACTGTTGGGCGACAATGCAGCCGCGCAGTTGTCCTCGAAGATCGTGACCTACGCCGCGAAGGACTTCTTCTACATCGAGGAGGACAACCAACTCACGGGCCTGTCGAGTGTTCCATTTGGCGGAATGCGCGTTTTCAAAGTATCGCACGGCTTCCAGGTCGGAGCACGCGTTGATGTGTTCGGCTACATGCACACAGACGAGGACAAGGAGCGGTACCTCTTGTGCACAACGGCGGCGCAAGCGGGAACGGGGACCGTGGCCCCTTGGATGACCAACAACCGAACGATCGGCGGATCTGATTGGCACTTCAACGCCCAGACAGGAGCCGGGCAACAGGGGGTCGGCCCAGGAGGTGGGCTCAACAATGTCGGATTGCTGCTGAGGACTACGGGCATCGTGAATTGTGTCGATCCGTCTGGGTTGTTCGCCTATATCGATGATGGTTCCGGCGCATATGATGGTAACACCCTGGGACCGTTGGGTGACACTGTGCCCGGAGTGCGTATCGTCTTGTCAAGCGGATCGGCGCTGCCCAAGACCACAGCTTACGTGGCCGCTACCGGCGTATCAAGCCTGGAGACAGTTGGCGGAAAGCCTGCCAGGGCGATTCTGGCGACCACGCTTTCGCAAGTTGGCAGTTCGACGATCGTATCCGGCATGGACATGCTGCGCGTTGCCGGAGGCGAGTTCCTAATGGGAAACACCGGAGTGGGCGATGACGCGACCGACGGGTATCCGCGCGAATACCCTCAGCATCCAGTCTATGTGCCCACATTCTGGTTGAGCATGTGTGAAATCACCAGAGGCCAGTATAGGCAGTTCGTGCAGGCGGGCGGATACTCCAATCCCAGTTATTGGTCGGTTGCGGGATGCAGCTGGAAACTCATCAGCGGCCGCACACAGCCGACCTACTGGGCCGACACACAGACTTGGGAGGAGTGGTCGAGGCCTGACATTTCGGTCGGCTCATTTGTCCAGGGTGATAGCAATCCGGTTGTCGGCGTGACGTACTATGAGGCAGAGGCATTCTGCAAATGGGCCGGAGGGAGACTGCCAACGGAAGCGGAATGGGAGAAAGCCGCCCGCTGGGACGGCACTCCCCGGATTTACCCGTGGGGTAACAACGCGGGCAAGAGCAAGTGCAATGACTGGTATGACGTGGCGTGTCCGGGCTACCGGACGGCTCCGGTCGTCGCCGGTTCAGGCGGCGGCGCCTTGCAGGTGGCCGGGACACTGCTCGTCAGCCTGGACGCTAGGAACCTCGGCTCCGTTCCGAATGAATGGGTGAACCAAGCGCCGGGACTCGGCAACTTCACGAAGCTAGGCAGCCCGAGCGTTCAGACGGTGGATGGAGTGGTGGCGATGGTCTTTGATGGCGGAAGCGACGCCTACATCGGGCCAATATCGCCTTCATCGATCTGCGGGGCCAATACGCGCTCAGTGGAAGTGTGGGCCTACAATCCGTCGCTTGACAACGAAGAGACGACAGTGTCCTGGGCCAAGAGGGGAGGACCCACTGCAACCACCTGCACATTCAACTTCGGCTCCAATGCCGAATGGGGCGCCGTAGGCCACTGGGGAAACGATCTTGGATGGAACGGCAACCCCCCGACCAGCACGTGGCGTTACCTCGTGTATACGTATGACGGGACCACCGACCGCGTGTATGATAACGCTGCATTCAAGAACTCCAAGGTCATCACGCTGAGCACCTACTCCGGGCAGCACATCGACGTAGCGACGCAGAATGACAGCAGCGGCAATCCCGGCGCCATGCCCGGGTCGCTCTCCATCGCGGCAGTGAGAATACACACCGGCGTGCTGACCGCCGATCAGATCAAGACGAATTACCTGTTGGATGCCGCCCGAATGAGAGCGGTAAATGTCAGCCCGTATGGATGCGCGGATATGGCCGGCAACGTCTGGGAGTGGACGCAGGATTGGTACAAGTCCTATCCCGGAAGCGCTGCCCCATTTGACAAGACTGGTGCGGCGCGCGCTTTGCGCGGCGGCGGTTGGTACGGAATCTACGGAGACAGATGCGCCAGCCGATGGTTCCTGGCTCCTGGCTCGACGGATAACGACGTCGGGTTCAGAGTGGCCTACTGATAGCACTGACTGCAGTAAGGTTTTGAGGAAAAGGAGACAAATGCTATGAGACTCAGATCATGTTTGTTAGCTGTAGCCGTAACCGCGGCATTGCTCGCGTGCGCGGCGGGAAGCGCAATTGGTGCGCCGATGATTCTCAACGAGTACAACGCCGTGAAGAGCGCATCCATCCTGAAAAACGGCGGATCGGACACCTATTTCGGAGTGGTCGCGGGCAATGGCGGCGATTGGATGGAGTTCGTGGTGATCCAGGACTCGCTGGACATAAGAGGATGGTATTTCACCACCATCCAGGACGGCCAGACGGATGCGACCATCGTGCTTCCGTCACTCGATGCGTTCGCTTCGCTCAAGAAGGGCACGATCCTCACCATAGCCGAAGACGTCGCCACCGACCTCAGCTATGGCCCCATCCGCGACCCGCACGACCAAAACGCTGGGGACTGGTGGATAAACTACCGGGCCTCGTTCTCGGCTGGGGACAACACCCACAAAAACTTCCAGGTGTCGATATACGATGCGGCGGACAATCTGGTCTTCGGTCCGGCCGGTGAAGGCGTTTCCCCCGCGAGCGGAATCGGCAGCGACGAGGTATTCAAGCTGGAAACGGCTCCGAGCGCGTCCGTCACCCCTGATTCGGCGTTCTACAGGGCCGGGACTTCGAGCACATTCGGATCTCCGAATATCTACAATGCCGGTACGACCGTTCAGGATTTCAGTGCGCTGCGCTGTGTCGTGCCGGAGCCTGCATCCATCTTGGCGCTTGCGTGTGGCGTTGGGTCGCTTGCGTGGAGCAGGCGTAGGAAAACCGCGAGATAGCGAGATCGGATTACCGCTTCCGGCGCTTAGGGGCTGCCCGGCGCCGGAGGCGGACTCATCTTGTCGATTGGAGGTGACTGCCTTCGGGAGACCCCGAGCAGAACACCAAGCTGCGGTAGACGCCGTCAAGCGATGCTGAGTCTGTTGTTATCGATCGTGTTATTGGTGGCCAAGATGCGTAGCCTCTGATCCCCTGATCGCCGTTCCACTGCGATAACTACGAAGCTGCGTCCTGCCAATCACTGTAGTATTCGAGCCAGGCCGGCCGGTATCCTGCAGCAATAGAACAACGCAGCCCACGCGTGAGCTGTGAGACAACGGGGTACAACGCCGGCTGATGATCTCTCCCACCCTATGGATCGCGCGTCAGAGGTGTCAGCCTTTGATCGATGGTGCAGAGGGAGAGGACGAATCGGAGAAAGGCAAGGGCAAGATCACCGAGATGGGCCGCAAGGCCGTGCTTGCCTACGGCCTGTACCTCGGGAGAGGTTTCATCTCCCCCAAGTTTGCCACGGATACAGGCGTGACCACCCAAGACCGTGCGCTGCTATGGGAGGCCCTGGTCAACGCCTGGGAACAGGACCGTTCCGCGGCGCGGGGTTCCATGAGCATCCGCGGGCTCTACGTGTTCACCCACGATAACCCGCTCGGCAATGCTCCCGCACACGTGCTTTTCGACCGCGTGCGCGTGACGCTGGATGAAGCATTCAAGGGGACTGACAGGGTCGCAAGGTCGTTCGGCGACTGCGACGTGATGGTTGACGACACGGACCTGCCTGCCGGCATAACACTGACAAGAATCGTAGGGTAACCCGATGCCAAAGTTCGCGCAAAGCCGCGAGCGTGGTTTGGCCTGTTAGGGCGCGTACATTGACAATTGGCTGCACGTGTCGCAACTGCGTCTGAGGCCCGAAGATCGAAATTCTGAACTTGCAGTAACTGATTTGCGGTCTAAGCAGTAACCGTTGCACCGGCCTCGCGGGCCCGGTGAGGATTGAAACGCCTTTCGACCGCCGACCTTGCCAAGCCGGAGAAGTTGCACCGGCCTCGCGGGGGCCGGTGAGGATTGGAACGAGACCCAGTATGTGCTGATGGACTGGCGGAAGGGGTTGCACCCGCCTTGCGGGGCGGTATGTTCAACGCCCCCGTCATCGCATCGGCTGTCCTGGACAGACTCCTGCACCGCTCGGTGACCATCAACATCCGACGACCGCGCACTCAAAGCACAGCCGGGCAACCGCCGAAACATCGGCTTACCGGAACAGGATTGTGGCAGCGATCTCGGACGTGGTGTTCGTACCCTACGCCGCCGAGGGCGGAAAGACGGAGGCGCTGTGCAGGGAGTCTTTGACACTCGGCAAGCGCGTGGTGACGTTTGGCGGCGCTCTCAACGCAGGGTTGCTAGATGCCGGAGCATCGGCGATAGGCGCGGCACCCGAGATGCTATTCATGCGCGGAAAGGGATGATCTGGGGTGAACAGAGGCGGTTTTTCCTGGAAGAGACTACCCGGCATATCAGCGGCGAAGTCCAAAATCTCCCGGCAGATAGGAATTCCGCTTACCATATCAGGTAGACAGCGGAAGTTTGGAGCGGCGGTTGGGTGTGCGACCGTCGGTGTAGCGGTGGCGGCGTTGATGCTTGCGGCAGCCCTGCTTGCCGTCAAGTGAAGGGATACGGAGGAATTGGCATATGGCCCGGCATTACTCACCGAAAGCTTTTATGATCGAAGCCCCGAACAAGCTACTCAAGGAATACTACGAACTGGAGGGCCTCAACGGCGATATTCCCTGGCAGCACCTGAGCGAGAGGGACATCGGGCGTGTCTTCGAGGCCTATGAGAACGCGGCGGAACCCGTTCGCCGCCGAATGGATAACGACTTTCGCGACATACACAACCTCGCTAACGAAGGCGGCATCAAGACGCTGATAGATGTTGGGCAATCGCAGTTTCACGACACGGACTTCATCTCAGTCTTCGATGGCGCTGAAGGACACGTCGAGCGGGCGTTTATCGCTTTTCTGAATCATCACGAAGCATTTGAGGAGGCAAGTTGCTTCCACTATGCGGACACGCTGGGACGCTGGCGGAAGCGCAAACGGCTGCCGAGAATGCTCAAGCAGCCGGACGATGAATCCAAGAGTCGATTGTCCAAGGCTCTATCGGACTACTATCGCCAGAAGGAGGGGCGCGGCCACGGCTGCGACATCGAATACCACAAGCGAGACAACCGGCACTACTGGTTCGCCCGCCCCGAAGACTACGCCGTGTCTGTTTTCATATATGACGAGCAGGACCAGTTTGACATAAAGACGCAGCGGCCTGCGTTTGAGGTCATCTTTGTCTACTCGGAATCGGAGCATTCGTTGGACATCCGGGCCAGCGGTCCGAAGGAGACGCTTCTGGTTCTTCAAACGCTCTGGGGGCGCGCGATTCTGGAGTGTGAGGTTGGCGCTCCACTGGCGGACAGCGTCGTCTACGAGTTGGGCGCTCTGAGGAGCCGGGATTTCCAGTTCGTCCTCGAACCGGAGGACGGAGTGTTAGAGGTGCGGGTCAAGAGGCTGAAGCTGAAGATCATGGGCAGTAGCCACTGGGTTACGCTTGAGGCGTCAGCCCGCCGCGATCCCAAGGAGGTATACGACCTACTTGAACGCGTGCTCAAAGGGCTGGACGTGTCTGATGACGTTCTTCATGTGGCGAGCGTGGGGCTGCAGCTCGTGTTTCCGGGCAAGGGCACGCGCCGAGAGAGCACAATGATGTTTGATGTATCTCACCCGAACTCGTGTTCTCTGCGCGATGAGCCGAAACACTTGATTGCCAAGAACCTGCTCAAGAGGTGGGGGTTAGATGTCTCAGGAAGTGCTCAAGACGATCCTGATGAGCCTGGACAACCCGCTCAGCGCGTCATTCCAAGATCATGATGTATGCGGCTGGCCGGAGGGCGCGCGCTCTGTGCTGGAGAGCACTGGCATACTCAAGCGGGGCGGAAATGCCCAGTCGGTAACCTGCGACGGTTGCGGGGAAGGCTGCCTTGAGGATGTGGTGTTCTCTAATGACGCCCAAGGGAACGTCGCGGCTTATGTTGTCTGCCGGATAAGGGACGACATCGGGCGCGTGAGAGTCGCCCCGGAGCGTCTGCGGACCTGGGTTGTCAGTCTCGGCGGATTGGCTGGCTGGCTGGCGGCTGAACTTGGCGGACACTCTATGCCAGAAGAGTGCGTGCCGGGTCGGCTGTGGTGGCTGGGTGGACCAGAGGTAAGCCGTCGAGCAGTAGATGTTTTTCTCGCCTGCGGGGCTACCTGGCCGGATGCGGACGCCACGTTCGCGCACGTCGGACGATTGCACGAGTGCCGCAATCCAATCATGCTGCTCCCGAGCCAAGTTCCGGCAGACAACCCATTTGGCACCGCCCGGTGCATCTCCCTGGCACGGACACTCAGCCTGGAGCCCGGCACGCTGCGGCTCAATATAGCGGAGATCGGCCGCGTAGTCGCGAAGACCAGGAACAGGCGCGTACAGGAAGTGGTTCCTTTCCCGACTCCCCCAGGAACCAAGTGGAAGCACCTGACCATCGAGCTGGTGTCCGACAGGTCGGTGAAGATCACGATTGGGAACGTGACGGTGCAGAAGACCTATGAAGACCTTGGTTTTGTTGACAGTCGCACTACGGCCGAGCACCCCGATAAGCTGTGGGATCGCTTCTGCTACCTCGCAGAATGCAAAGGCAGGGGCGACTGGAACGAAGCCTCCAAGCTCGACCTCCCAGATGCGCTCAAAAAGGAGATCAGCGACCTTAGGAAGCGCCTTAGAACCTACTTCCCGATAACGGGCGATCCCTTCAAACCTTACCGCAAGGTACACGCCTACGAGACGAGGTTTACCATCGTGGACACTCGCCGCGCTCACCGGTGAAAACTCACCGAGTCCCAAAAACAACCCGAGAATTCTTCCGTTGATTCCCCACGCCCGCTCTCGCGCCTGACTCGGACACCGCTTCGGTTCCCAGGCCGTCCTCACGTCGCCTACAATCCGCTTTTTCCGGTGAAAACTCACCATGTAGATTGAGCGGCCCGGCAGTTGATCTAGGTCGAGCTTCCTCCGAATACTCGGAGGATCGAAAGCCCCGAGAGGAGCCAACGCCGGGCCAGCCTCTCGGGGCTTCACATTTCACCAAGCGAGGCGTCAGGGCGTGGCCAGGAGACGCGGAGATCTGAAGGTAGTGATGCTGGCAGCGGATGCCGAGCACACGGTGGACTCTGATCAGATCGCCGATGGGGTCGTCGAGCATCTGAAAACCAACCACGTAACTCGATGGGTGGCCGAGGTCCAGGCCGCGATTGCCGCAGCCAGGAATTGTTCCACGACCACCCCGACACGCACAGAGGACCCCAGGCAGCGCGAGAAAGAGCGTCTCAAGGCGCAGATTGGGGAACTGACGCGCAAGCTTGAGGAACTAGGGAGCGAGTGACATATGGCCCGGAACCAGAATGCACTCCTGGATCATCACAGACAGCTTATCGACAACTCCGCAATCTGGCCCGAGGTAGCCAGTGAACGCGGTTACAGGTCGGCAATGTCGAAAGCCGAGCTTCGGCGGCTCGGATTCACGGACCGGCAATGCCGAGT
>Ga0315284_10004084_pt1 | contig 20747 bp, 24 predicted proteins | sample YL17G09_16_MG_FD_203696 | JGI IMG/M metagenome (GOLD analysis project Ga0315284, IMG submission 203696) | Sediment microbial communities from Yellowstone Lake, YNP, Wyoming, USA - YL17G09_16 | ecosystem: Environmental > Aquatic > Freshwater > Lake > Sediment | place: USA: Wyoming | collected...
TCATTTATCCAGGTGATTCCTGTTCCGGGGAGAGCGGTCAGTACCTGGGGAACAAATGCATTATTCTTCATATGGATGGTGGTGACGACTTTGCCTGATGGTGATTCGGTTCTTTTTACCGTGGGAGGCAGCGGTGTCACAACCGTGGTTGGTAATGGTGTCGGTACAATGGATAATTCCGCGGTTGCCACGGTGGTGGTAACTGTCGTAGGGGAGGTAGTAGTGACTGGTTCTGGAACAGCCTGCTGGGTGCATCCCGTGAACGCAACAAAAGCGATCATAAGAATAAACAAACCAATGAACTTCTTCATGGAAAGTAAATTGTTTTCACCCTGTAATTAAATTTACTTACATGCTCGTGATTATTTTGCTCCGCTTACTCCAATAAATCGTTTGACGTTTAAAAATACTGGAATAGAGCACTGATTCTAGGATCTTCTCCCTGATTTATAGAATATTTTCCTGGATACTATCGCTGATAGTATCAAACACTACCGGAGTGTAGTAAAAAGCAATCGGTTGTGCGGTGTCATTCTTCCCGATGCTGACAAAATAGGAGGGGAATATCGTGCAACAGATTAATGAACCCGGACACATCCAGTATTTCCCATGAGCGACCGGTTTATTTTCACAAAATTCAGCACTGACTGCTACCATTGCAAGCAGGTGGCAGACCAGATCATAAAAGCAGTACCGTACCAGGCACAGGTGGCGTGTGAAAACTGCGGTGCCACCCGGATCTTTGTCCCCCGTATTGAAGATGTCACTCAGCCAGGAACATTCACAACGATTGGGTGTTACGATGTCTGGAACCTTCTTGAAACCGCGGAATGCAGAAACTGTCACGTGACTGGTCCCCATGATATAACTATAGGTTGCCGGCATTTTACCGTCCGGTGCCGGAACTGCGGGTTCACACATTTCTATAAATTCGATCTCGAGTACATAGCAAAGGACGAACTCAAAGTGTAGCTGGAGACCACTCAATTTTCGTGATAGTGCGGTAATCCCGGGGGGAAAAAGGTTATGAGATATGTGTGGCATCTCACCCGGTTATGGTAAGGGCACGACGCTTTCTGGGATCTTTTATCGAGTTATGGATCCGTTTCTGGTAGTTTTTTAAGATCTCCTTGAGCTCTGACCGGAACTCAGGATTTTTTGTCAAAAAAATGAACATGACCGTGGTGTCTGCAATGATAAGCGGGGATGTGCCGATCAACCGGGTTACATCTGCTGCTTTCGAATCCGGATCACTACGCCCCAAAACCCGGTTTCGCTGGAAATGCTGGTAGATCATCAGGATAGATTCGTTATCGAGCTGATCCCAGAATCCCTGCAGCTCAGCAAACGAGAGGTGTTTTGCAGTGTAATTGTTCTCTTTGATCCCGATATCCGGGTCGATGAAGAGCAGACAGGCTTGTGGGAAATGTTCAAGAATGCCGGAAAAATATACAGACCGTGTCGCTTGAGAAAAAGTCTCATCCTTCTCGATCCGTACTCGCACTTTCTTTGTCCCGATGCTCTCCTTGAGTTCTTTAAAATACTCTTTGAGGGTCGTGTAATAATTGTCCACATCTTCTTTTGTGCGAAAACGCCGGAAACATTCGATCAGGTTTTTATTCCTGCATCCCGGATTACCCCGGAACCGGGGATAATATGCGGTCAGCATGGGAACGATGACCAGCCTGTCGATTTTTCCATGAAAATTTTTGAGTATATCGGTAATGAGATCGTATTTAAACAGGTCTTTTGGGTCCCCGAAAAATTTTACATTCATCTGTACGCCCTCATAAGGGGATATGTACATGGTGGATAAAAAAAGGTTGTGGGTAGGGGAACCGCCTATTTTTCTTCCCGTACCATCACAATCGCTTTTTTCGGGCATTCGTTTGCGCAGATACCACAGCCCTTACAGAAAATCAGGTCAACATTGAGATCGGCATCGATTGCATTGTCCGGGCAGTACATCTCACAGAGACCGCACTGGTTGCACTTCTCTTTATCCACGACAGGTTTAAAAACACGCCAAGTTCCGGTCTTTCCCGTTGCTCCTTGTATTGGCTTGCTCATTGCAAGGCGTTGACGATCCTGACTCATGCACTCATCTCCGTGAAGGCTGCTTCAGCTGCCTTAACATTGCGCTCATCAGTAAACATCTCACGGATTGACTTTTTTGCCGAATCGACCGAGATAATCCCCATCTTTGCAAGTGCCCCGAGCACAGGTGTGTCCAGAATAGGGCTTCCCGCAACCACGAGATTCTCCCTGAGTGCGATACCGGTCAGGTCCACATGGCTTGTTGAAAAGCCGGCAAACTCTTTTTTGTGGGCACTGTTAACCAGTACTTTTCCGCCACTTTTTAATCCCTGCAGTACATCGACAACATCCATTACACTCGCGTCGAGCACCACGACCATGTCTGGTTTTTTTATCTGGCTGTAGATCTTAATGGGGGTATCATTTATCCGGACGAATGAAACGATCGGTGCACCCCTGCGTTCGGCCCCATAGAACGGGCATGCAGTTGCGTACTTCCCATCATGAATTGCTGAAAGTGCCAGGAGCTGTGCGGCTGTGACCCCTCCCTCACCGCCCCGGGAGTGGATGCGGATCTCATACATGGTCACTCACCCCGAACCAGAACTCTTCGCCGATTCGACGCTTCCGGATGAAATCCGCAATATCTTCATAGGTGACTTCCTGGCCGCCGAGGCCGGCAATTACGCTGTACACATCGGTCTTCTGCTGAGCCTGGATGGATTTTGCGAGTATCCCCCCAAAGCCAAACGAGTAGTCGCGGTCGATCACGACAACCTCCTTTCCTTTGAGATCGAGTTTCGGGAACGGGCGCAGCCAGCGCAGGCGCATCGAACCTGCCTTGACGCCCTCCTTACAGAGCATGTCGATGGCGACTTCAGCCTCCTTACCAAGCGTGCCCATTGACACAACGACCACATCCGCGTCTTCACACCGGTAGTCTTCGGTGAATCCGTACTTCCTGCCAAAGCGCTTTGCGAAGTCCTCCTCGGTTGTCTCGATTATTTTAACCGAGTCACGCATCGAGCGTTCGATATCCCAGCGGAATTTGAAATGCTGGTCAGGGCCGGTAAGCCCTCCATATCCCGCAGGATTCTTCGGATCAATGGCATGGGGAAGGTGCATTGGCGGTATAAAATCCCCGATCTCGACGGTATCAAGCGGCTGCATGATATGGCTCAAGATAAAACCGTCAAGGTTGACCATCACTGGCAGCAGCAAATCGTTATGCTCTGCAATGCGGAATGCCATCAGCGTCGCATCATATGCTTCCTGCACGGTGCTTACGTACACCTGGAGCCAGCCAGTGTCGCGCTCCTGCATTGCATCGGTATGCTCCGCCCAGATGTTCCAGCCGGGACCAATCGATCGGTTTACATTTGCCATGACAACAGGCAGACGTGCACCCACCGCCCAGTTTGTCATTTCATGCATATACAAAAGACCATGGGAGCTTGTCGCGGTGAACGTCCGTATGCCGGTGACACTCGCGCCAATGCATGCGGCCATCGCGGAGTGCTCACTTTCCACCGGGATATAACGACTTTTAAGTTCGCCTGTGGAAACAAACTTTGCGATCTGTTCAACGATCTCTGTCTGGGGGGTAATCGGGTAAGCGGCGATCACTACCGGCTGTACCTGTTTTACTGCTTCTGCGACTGCCTTGTTGCCGGTTGCGATCTTTTTCATTCTTCCGCCTCCTCAGCAGCCAGTTTCTTTACCGTCTTTGCGATATTCTGCCTGAGCATTTCAAGCGTTTTTTCATCAATACCCTTGAATCGTCCCTGTGGTGCAAGATACTCTTCGAGAGGGATGGGTTTTTTCATTGCCACTTTTGACTCGGGGTTGATGAAAAGTTTTCCGTACTCGCGCTCGTAGAGTACCCACATACCGGATTTTACGGCGAGCTTGCCCATCTCGACGGATTTTTCCGTGGAGTAACGCCACCCGGGTGGACAGGGTGCGAGGACGTGGATGAAGGAAGGTCCCCGGAAGGTGAGCGCTTTCTGTACTTTCTTGAAAAGGTCATGAGGGTAAGCAGCGCAGGCAGTTGCCATATAGGGTGGGTTGTGTGCGGCGATGATTGCATCGATGTCCTTTTTCGCATCCGTCTTACCGGTCGGCGTCGTGGTCGTGCGGGCGCCCATCGGTGTCCCTCCCGACCGCTGCATACCGGTATTGCCATAGGCCTCGTTGTCATAGCAGATGTAGAGGAAATCGGTGCCCCGCTCGAATGCACCGGACATCGCCTGGATGCCGATATCAAGTGTTCCTCCATCACCAGCATATACTATCACATTTGTCTTTTTTCCAGAGGCACGGAACGCGTTTGACATACCCGATGCACATGCAGCGGCAGCACCAAAAGCGATGTTGTAAACGGGTATATTGAATGCAGTTTTCGGGTAGATGCCCTGTATGACGCTTGTGCAGCAGGCTGGTACGACAAGAACGGTATCAGGTCCTGCCGCCTTGAGCACGTACCTGAGTGCAAGCGAATCGCTGCACCCGGCACACGCGGATGTACATTTCAGCACGTATTCTTCTTTGGGAATTTCAGTGATGGTATCCAGCTCCTGCGGTGATACGTAATAGATGGGTAAGCGCGAAAAGAGATCGCGAAACTATCATATTACATCAACACGGGTCAAGAAAAAAGTATCATATCATGCATGACTCCGATGCTCAAAAAACATATCTGAATCACTTTCACCCTGCCCGGTGAGGTGTTTAAAGATATGGTATTTCAACAAGGTATGTGGGGAGGAAAAAACCCCTCAGCGTCAGGTGCAGGATCAGATTGCACTTTACCCCTCCCGACCTCTCAGAAACCTTAAAAGAAACCTAAAAAACCAAAAAAAGTCCACTTTTCTTTTTGTTTTTTCCGGATGAACTGATACGTCGGTGCATCCTGTCACATAGCATAATATATTTTAGGATCATTTCTCTAATGTCTTCTATGTCTCTTCGCTCGCTCAATCTCCCCGGTGTCGGAACAAAATATGAATTTGAGACCGAAAAAGGTGATACGGTTGCAATTTTTTTCACCAAAACCGGGATTATCCAGATGTACACCCTCCAGAAAGGCTGTAATACACCTAGTGCTGCGGAGATGACCCCGGTTGAGGCACGAAAACTGGGCAACATTCTCACTGGTGCGATCATAGAGGCCGACCAGGAAAGTGTCGAGATCGCGTTCTCGGCACTTGCCGATCTTCGTGTTACAATACATTCGTTTCTTATTCCCAAAGCTATTTCCGGTAGGACAATCGAAGACCTTCAGATCAGGGCAAAGACCGGCGCAACGGTAATCGCAGTCTGCCGGCATGACAGGAATATCATCAACCCCCCTCCCGCATTTATCTTTGAGACCGGTGATGCGGCACTGGTTATTGGAGAGAGCGACCAGATCAGAATGTTTGAGCGCGAAATAATGGTGGATTAATGGAAGGGATCGTCCTCGCGTTATTTGTCTGCCTGCTCCTGGTGCTCATCACCAAGTACCTGTCGGTTCCTGCAATACCCTTTTATATCCTAGCCGGGGTATTGCTGGGAAAATCCGGGCTCGGAATGGTCACTTCAGATGAGATCAGCAACTTCTTATCAGGTCTGGGACTGATTTTTTTACTGTTCTTCATGGGTCTCGGGTTGAAACCTGAGCGAATAGCAGCGAACCGCTCTGCAGTCCTTACCAGTGGGATCATCGATCTTAATGTCAACATGATTATCGGTTTTGTCGCAGCATACCTGCTGGGATTCTCGATCAATGAGTCGCTTATTGTTGCCTCTGCATTCTATATTTCGAGCACGGCGATGGCAATCACTTCGCTCATCGAAAACCGGAAGCTGATGCTCCGTGAAGCCGAAACGGTCATCTGGCTGATGGTATTTGAAGACCTCATTCTGATCATCTTTTTAGCCCTTATTTCAGCAGGTAACCAGAACCTGATAATCTTCCTTGTGAAGGTTCTCGGAGTGCTTGCTGTGCTCTATGCATTAGCCCATTATGGGAAAGAATTTCTCATCTCGATTCTTGACCGGGATGACGAGCTTCCCATCATCTTCACGTTTGTTGCCGTGCTCACGACTGCATCTGTCTCCATGTATCTGGGTATACCTGAAACAATGATGGTGATTGCACTGGGTGTCGCATTTGCAACAACGGATCCCGATGCCTTCGAGCAGCATGCACGCCCCTTCAAGGACGTTTTTTTAGTAGTCTTCTTCGTTTTCTTCGGTGTCACTATTGATTTTTCTGGAGGAGTGAACTGGTTCATGATCACGATTATCTGCCTCCTTGCTATTGTGAGCAAGCTCATATCCGGTGTGTTAACCGGCATTTTCATTCATGGCTCGGCGCTTTCGGGCTTAGAAATCTGGGGAAATACGATTGGCAGGGGGGAATTTTCTATCGCTATCGCCGTTCTTTACGGCTCGCCGCTTGTTGGAACCACGATTGCAGTGATGGTTATCGTGACTTCGATCATTGGATCGTTCACTGCAAAATATAGCACCTCGTTACGAAGAGGGATTATGCAACTGGGACGGAAAAAATCCCCCCCGCACCGGGTGCATCCGGGTCGTTGACCATTATTCGATCAGCACAAGCCCGATCGAGTGGATATCGGAATGAATGATCTTACCATACTCCATATCCCTGCACGGGATCGTCTCAAGGTTCCAGCCAACATTTTTTGCGGTTGCGAACACGTCCATGCCCGCCGCCTCCATGCTCGGGCGTACCTTATCCATATGCCGGCACTTCCTGCGCATACTTTCATCCACCACTCCCGGGGCTTCCTCAGCAACGCAGTGCTGGTGCTCGCAGTATATACAGGGATAACCGCCAAACCCGAATGCCTTGTAAAACCCATCATAGAAAGCGGTCTTTTCGAGCATGTGCATTGTTCCGTTCACCCAGAGTATCAGATCCCTGAACCATTCATGGAAGTCATCCGGGATATCCTCAGGGCCAAAAGTTCCCCGCCCGGGCACCCCGTCGAACCGAAGCAGCAAACCGGTGGAGTACTCATCTACCATGCGGCGGGTTTCGTCTGGTGACGGGGCGTAAGGGGGACAGCCGAAATGCTTGCCATATCCCTTGCAGCCATACCGGCATTTGAATCGAACCCATTGTGATACAACAATTTTTTCCGGTGTTATTATCTGGACTTCCACACCCTTTCCGCAAGCAATTTCCGTGAGTTTTTCAATTTCAGCTGAAATGTCCTTGAACACACTCATCACCCATAGAGATTGGATGAGAACGTGAATCAATAAAGGTTTGTAGCTGGTTCATTATGCTGATCATGCATCCCGCTGCGATTATTGTAGTGTTTGGTGCTGGACTATACGAGAACGGCAGACTAAAAAACCACATGCATAATATCTGGAATGGCACGGGGATACCCGGATATCCTCATAAAACCCCTTAGTGGACTTAACTTGAGGGAGGTGCTTCGATCTGCATATTCTCAGATTTGAAAGTGAATGCAGAGTGAAGGACTGGTCGTTCTATCCCTGAGTCTCATCCTTTTTCCCCCGCATGTCAATGATCCGCTGCACAACGAACCGTGAACTGCAGAGTTCCTCGTCTTCGTATTTGCCGATGCGGACAATCTCCGGAGCCAGCCCGCGTTCAATGAGCTGCAGGTGCAGTGTTCGCTCATCGAAATGCTGGTTGAATCCGATGGTAATTACATCCGGCTGGATCTCTTTAATCGGGCGGAACATATCAGTCTTATCCCCGAGCATTGCATGATCTACGGGTTTAAGGGCGGCGACCATCTGGAGGCGGTGCTCTTCAGGAATGATCGGACAGGGTTTGTGTTTGACGTTTGCATCCCGTGCAACGATCACCCAGAGCTCGTCACCTTTTTTTTTGGATTCCTCAAGATAGTAGAGATGCCCCGGGTGGAGGATGTCAAAGGTGCCGGTGGCAACGACCCGGCGCGGAATCACACGATCACCTCAAGATTGTGCGGATTGCCATCTGCAGTAAAACATTGCCAGTCAGACTCGCGATACGGGTAGCCGATGATAAGGTGGTAACGGCCGGTTCGCGGGAAAAAATTCACGTCTGCATTCGAAGGGCGGAGTACACCATTCGGGTGACTGTGGGCGCTCCCCGCAAGATGAGTATCAAGCGGCATCATATCAAAAAGGAGTGATGCGGAATCCTCTCCTGCTACCGTGCCCGGGAGCATATTCATCTCCTCAATAATTCCCTCCCGTTCGCGGAGCAGGGTGACGAACTCGTTGGGATGGTTGTTGCGCCCCATCTCAAGGAGAAGTGAGAGGAGTTCCTGTCTGATTCCGCGAATATTCATGATTTTATTCCCATGCCAGCACATCAGCGTTGTACCGATCTTTTTTGCTGTGTTCCGCAAAAAACTCTCGCAAAAAGGGAAAGGAATTACAAATCTACTTTTTCCAGATCTTCACTCAGGTCCTGTTACAGATCAATACGGGTAAAAGAACCTTTTACAGAAGGGATATGACTCTCCATCGGTTTCATCGAATTCGCCACTTGTACCCGGAGAGATGGTCATTACTGATTTGGTAGAGATGATATCTGGCATTATTGAGCCCAAAAAACGGAAATACCCGTTAATCTGCCCAAGGCGACTAAAAAAAAATTATTTCCTTCCCGTCACTTTGATGATATGGTAACCGAACTGGGTCTTGATCGGACCTACAACCTTACCGGTATCATTTTCGAATGCAACTTTCTCAAACTCTGGTACCATCTGTCCTTTGCCGAACCAGCCAAGGTCTCCACCGTTTTTCCGGGAGGGGCAGGATGAGAAGCGCTTTGCAACTGCAGTGAAGTCTTCACCATCATTAATCCTTTTAAGTATTTTGTTGGCCTCATCTTCCGTTTTGACGAGGATATGGGATGCACGTACCTGTGTAGCCATGTATAGAAATGAGGGAGTGATGGCATAAAAGAGTTGATGAAGAGGAGAGCAAAAAATTAATACATAGTATCTATTCGCAATTTAATTAAATTATTTCAATAGTTCTGGTGGACTTTTCTCTTCCTGGGTGGCTGATTAGTACAGGATCAAACAATTTTTCTGCTTAATTTTCTGATTTTTAAATAATCTCTTTTTCTCTCAAAGCTATGATACCATTCAGAACTCCCCGTCCTGCTCAAAACTTCTGCCGTACCTGATTGCAAGTTCTGCCTTGTATAATTCTCTTCCGAGATAGGCTGCATGATCAAGGAGAGAGACATCCCCCTGTAAAAGGAGGGTGTACAGCACATCCTGCCAGTGCTTACCCTGCACAGCCTTACCGTGGATCACTGCAATAATGTGATCACCCTCGATGCCGATACGGAAGTTGCCTTTCGGATCATACATGATCTCAGTGGGCATTTTCTTTGCAGTGGTGATCGTTTCATAGTCAAGAGGGGGTTCCCGCCTTTTCCGCTTTTCTTTGAGCACAAGCAGATCGATGCCAAGATCTTTTGGATAGGGGCGGTCTCCAGCAAGTGCCATCATCTCCGTTGCCCTTCGCATCTCGCTGACGGACCCTGCTGTCTTATCGGAATGCTCGCTTGTAAAGATCACTGCTGCACCCACTTCCATTGCCATACCCGCTAGCAGCGCATTCACCCCGACCGAATCGGCATCGATCAATTCTGTGACATTTCCTGCCCCAAAGAAGAGCGGGTAGTGATTTTTTTTATAGTGTTTCAGGGAGGATACAAGCCCGGAACCGGCCGGCTGGAGAAGCGGATCGGCGATAATACAACCAATGCCGGCACGCCGTGCAAGCGAGATGTTCTTTGCCAAGGTACTCTTGCCCGGCACGATAACCGCTACTGCGCCGGCTTCCGCCACCGCTTTTCCCACCCGGGGAATATTGTCTTCCTGCAGGCTGAGGATGATATCCGCCCGTGGCAACGCAGCCCTGATCAGGGCCGGGTCCTGCGTGTCAGCCGCAAGGGGGCGGTCGATCCCGTCGAGCTCAGAAAAGACCCTTGTAACCTCTTCAGGCGTCGCGTCGAAACCAAAACCAAGATCGACGATATCGGCCCCCTGCGTGAAATACCGCTCAACCAGTTCACAGATATTTTCCCGCCGTTGTGCATCCATGATCTCGACAAGAACTTTCATCCGTGACCGTCCACCGATTTTCAGTCCGCGGATCACGCAGTCAGGCACGGCATCCTTCTCAAGCATTCCGATCGTGCGAAGGGCATCTTCCGCTTTTCTCCTTGCAAGAAAGTCGTCAGCAGGAATTGTGCGCGAGAGAGTTATCGTATCGAGTACCGGAAGGATCAATGCAAGGTCTGCAGCATGCCGGGGGCCGCGGTAAACAGGGACGCCAGTCTCTCGTTCAACCTGCTCAAATGATGCTGTGCACATGCCAGAGACGATAACCAGATCATACTTTCCTTTTTTGATCAGCACATGGAGCATGTGGGGAGTAAGAAACGATGCAATCTCTCCGGTCACCACAACATTCGCGTCAAAACCCGCCGCCGCACATTTTACCATTTCTTCGGTGGCAGCACCAGTGGGCAGGAGGATGCGCATAAGTTCCCTTAATATCAGGGAGATAAAAACACTATGATCAGATGCTTATCTGCGATTTGCATGTGCATACCAATTTTTCAAAAGACGGGGAGAGCAGTGTCGAAGAGATCCTAGCAAGGGCCGAAGAGGTCGGGCTCGACGTAATCGCTATCACCGACCATGATTCGATTGACGGTGCAAAAAAGGCACTTTCGTGCAATACGTCTGTCCTTGTAATTCCGGGTATCGAAGTCTCGACTAAGCAGGGGCACCTCATCATTCTTGGAGTAACCGAGGTGATTCCGGCAGGTCTCGATGTAGTCGATACAGTTGAGATTGCACGAAAAATGGGGGCGCTCCTGATCCTCCCGCATCCGTACCATGTCTGGCGTCATGGTGTTGCCCGCCGGAAGAAAGCCGGCATGGCCGCGGTTGATGCCATCGAAACGTTCAACAGCCGGTATATTGTCGGCTCAGCAAACCGGAAAGCTGCACGCATCGCAAAAAAGTTGGGAAAACCCTGTGTAGCAGGAAGTGATGCCCATCATGCACGATTCGTTGGTTTCGGCAGAACATTTATTGATGCTGAGAGGGACATCCCCTCAATCCTTGCTGCGATCCGTGCCGGGAAAGTATCCTGCGGCGGCAAACAGACGCCGTTGCGGACCTACACTCACCAGTCGCTGAATAATACATGGAGAAAGATCAAACGGTTTACCCGGCGTGTGCAGCTCCGATGAGGCTGGCGTTCCGGGTGTCCTATCTGGGCAGCAGGTTTTTTGGCTCGCAGATCCAGGCGGCACACCGCACAGTTGAAGGGGAATTCGTCGCTGCCTGCCAGCGACTGAGTCTTTTCTCCGATTGGCGCGAAGCTGGGTTCCTCTGTGCAGGAAGAACCGATCGTGGTGTCCATGCATGCGGACAGGTTGTGGCATTCACGACAGATGTGCCTGACCGCGCCATCCAAACATTGAACCTCCAGCTCCCCCCCGACTGCTGGAGCACCGGCTATGCTGAAGTGGTTCCGGAGTTCCACCCGCGGTATGATGCGAAGTCCAGGACGTACCGGTATTATTTCTCACAGACCCCCTCCGATATAGCGGCTATGGAGCGGGCTGCGCACTATTTTATCGGCCGCCACAACTTCACAAACTTTGCCCGTGTCAAGGACAAAAACCCCTGGAGGAACATCCTTGAGATAAGCATTGGGGAAAACGAGGGTTTCGTTTATCTTGAAGTGAAGGCGGAGAGCTTCTTGTGGCACCAGGTTCGGTGTATGGCCACGGCACTTCTCCAGATTGGCGAGGGTGAAGCGGGTGAGGCTTTTATCACATCCCTGCTGGAAGGCGAAGTAAAAAGACCCCTCCAGCCAGCCCCTGCCGAAGGACTTGTTCTCTGGGATACCGACTGCGGAATTGTATGGATACCGATTCCTATGGACGAGCGAAGTGGCTCCCACATTGACCATGTTGTGCGGCATCATGCGCTTATGGCAAAGGTGTGCCGGGTGTTAAGAACACCGGATTTTTAAAAAACGCAATTTCCCTTTTTTATCAAAATCTGAACCAGACAATCAATGTATTTTTCGGGCACAACCGCTTGCAACCGCGGCTGCACTTACTGCACAGGCTACGACTTTCACAACCCGCCGGTTGAGAACCTGCGGAAGGATCCTGTCTTTTTGCGGCTGTTTGATAAAACCGGCAAGCGCGTGAGCGGCTGCAACCTTCATTTCATCAGAGATCCGTGTTGCACAAACATCGAGAGCACCGCGGAATATCCCCGGAAACGCAAGTGCGTAGTTGATCTGGTTGGGATACTCATTTCGTCCGGTTCCTACAATTGCCGCTCCCGCCAGACGGGCATCATGAGGAAGAATCTCTGGCATGGGATGTGCAAGTGCAAAGACAATGGGATCTTTGTTCATTGACCGGATCATGGCTGGGGTAATGATTGCCGGCACCGAAACAGCTATACAGACATCAGCTCCCTGCATTGCGTCAGTGAGATCACCAGTCCGCCCGGTTTTGTTGGTCTCCCCTGAGATGATGAACTTGTACTTGTTCGCGTACAGACCCTCACGATGCCGGTGGATGATCCCCTTTGTATCACAAACTATGATATCGTTGACGCTGCTGCAGAGGTTGGGATCATACCCTATGCACCTGAGCATACGGGTGATGGCAAAACCGGCGGCACCTGCACCGCACACTACAATATTTAAATCCTCAAACCGTTTCCTGGTCACCCTGCAGGCATTTATTAATGCAGCGAGAACTACCACCGCCGTCCCATGCTGATCATCGTGCATCACCGGAATCCCGATGCCCTGCAGTGCATCTTCAAGCTCAAAGCACTTGGGGGCAGCAATGTCTTCAAGTGCAATTCCCCCGAATACTGGCGCGATATTCTTCACTTCATCGACAAATTCCGTATGAAAACTCTCAAAACAGATGGGAAAGGCGTCGATCCCGGCAAGTTTTTTAAAAAGGATGGCTTTTCCCTCCATAACAGGAATCGCGGCATATCCCCCGATATTTCCCAGCGAAAGGACCCGCGATCCGTCACTTACGATAGCTATCGTGTTTGCTTTGAGTGTGTATTTATAAGCGAGGTTTTTATCCCTGTGGATCTCTTTGCATACTGCTCCGACGCCCGGTGTGTACGCAAGGGACAGATCTCTCCGGTTCCTGATGGGTACTTTGGAATGAACTTCTATTTTTCCCCGGTATTTCTCGTGGAGTTCGAGGGATTCGGTGTATACATCCTTCTTTTTTTTAATCCCTGCCATACCTCATACCCGGTAGTTCAATGAACGCGATAGCATACTATCAATCTTGTTGTCAGAGAAAAATACGGGATAATTAAGGAAAGGTTGTTCCAAACGTCGTATCAATCCATACCGTAATCATGTCCCTTACATTACGATAACCTTCGAGGACTTCCTCATCGCTGCCGGGTGTCAGGTGGGGATCGGGAAATCCGTAGTGGATAGTCTTTTTTGCAAAGGTGACAACAGGACAAACCTGGTGGGCGCGATCGCAGAGCGTGACAGCAAGATCAAATGTCATGCCGGACATTTCATCAAGGGTTTTTGAACGGTGGTGCGAGATGTCTATCCCGATTTCCTGCATGACCTGGATTGTGCTGATGCTCACGCGGGACAGGCGGGTTCCGGCACTGAATACTTCAAAACGATCCCCATATTTTGCTCGTAAGAGCCCTTCTGCCATTTGGGAGCGGGCGGCATTTGCCGTGCAGACAAAGAGGACCCGGGTTTTTGTCGTCATAGAATATCTACCTCAATATTCTTGTGTTATCACAGATTTTTATTTAATCCATTTCCCTGTGGAACACAGCATATAAAAACCTCCCCCTGCAACTACCGGTCATTAGTTCATAGGGATTCCCGACGCCAAAATACACCTTATGTTTTATCTTCAAATCTCCCTCAGATGAGATACGTAATATGGTAAAGTTTGAATGCGACCGGTGCGGGAAATGCTGCCGGAGTTTTGGGGAATTTATAAAAATCGAGCGGCATCTCACCAGCCGCGATTATTACTGCCGGTACGGGATAAAAAACGAACTATTTCTCGCCCATATTGAAGGAGATTATGCGGATAGCCCCCCGCTTGGTTCAATAGAGGGAAAGCCGGTAAAAGGCTGCCCCTTTATGCGGAAGGATCCCGACGGTAAAGGTATTGCCTGTGCAATCTATGCCACACGACCGAGAATCTGCAGGGATTTCCGCTGCTACCGGATGGTAATCGTTAACCGTGCCGGGCTCGAGTGCGGCAGGATTATGGGACGCAATGATCTCAAAACAACGGACGAAACATTGAAGCAGATCTGGAAAGAACGGATCGCACCACTATTGCCTCCCCACAGTGATACACGATGGGAAAATGCCGTAATCGATGCACTTGCGGTTCACGGATATCTTGGGGAACGTGTTCAATAAAAAAGAAAAAAATTTATCGTGCTCTGACATTTACCTTGCACCCTTCATTGCTGAAAAGTGCCCATTTCTTGAAGCTGGTGAAATAATAAAAAAGTAGCTAACCTGAAGAGATTGTTATTCCGGATGATCTCTGAAAAGGGCTTTTTTCATGGCAGATACATATTCCTTCAGCGTATGTTCCATTGCGTCCGGATCTTTAAGGGTCCGTTCAACAATCCCTACTATTGCGCTACCGACTATCACACCGTCAGCACCGGCACGGGCGCATATCTGTGCATGTGCGGGTGTTGAGATGCCAAAGCCGAGGGCGAGCGGAAGCGGGGTGTGCATGCGGACCCGGTGCAGGAGATCGATTGCCCCTTTGGATACCTGTTCCCGCACTCCGGTTACCCCGAGTACTGCAACAAGGTACAGGTACCCGCGTGCCTTTCCCGCTATTTTATTGATCCGATCATCAGAGGTTGTCTGGGTGACAAGAAAGATTGGGTCGATAGTGTACCGCGATGCAACTGCACAGACCTCCTCAGACTCTTCGACCGGCATGTCGGCGATCAGGATCCCATCCACACCGGCATCGTGCGCTTCATGGTAGAACCGCTCGATCCCGCGGTGATGGATGATGTTGTAATACGTGAGGAACACGATCGGCACATCGGATTCTGTGCGGATCTCTCTTACGATGTCAAACACGGTATCCGGAGTCGTGCCAGCGGCAAGTGCCCGCTCATCAGCTTTCTGGATTGTCGGACCATCTGCCACCGGGTCAGAGAATGGTACACCCAGTTCAAGGATATCTGTCCCCTCGGCGATAAGCGCCCGGGCGATCCGGACGCAGGTGGTCTTGTCCGGGTCTCCTGCAACCGTAAAACCGATGAACGCCGGTTTTTTCACATCGGCAAATGCCTTTTCGATCCGTCCCATCAGGATCTCCCCCTCATTGCTGCCACTTCAGCTACATCCTTGTCACCACGCCCCGAGAGATTGATGACCACAATGTCATCCCTCTCGAACCGGTCCGCATTCTGCATTACGTATGCTACAGCATGGGCGGACTCCAGTGCCGGTATAATCCCCTCAGTTTTTGAGAGGAACCTGAAGGCGTCCAGTACTTCAGGATCATTCACTGCTGCGTAGGTCACGCGGTGTTTATCCTTGAGCATCGCATGTTCCGGGCCAACGCCCGGGTAGTCAAGACCCGCTGATATGCTATGGGTGAGCAATACCTGCCCGTTCTCATCCTGTAAGAGGTACGAAAGCGTTCCGTGCAGTACTCCTTCATTACCAGCACAGAGCGTGGCAGAATGTCTTCCCGTTTCAATCCCTTCACCTCCTGCCTCTACACCGATCAGTTCCACATCATCGGAGAGGAACGGGTAGAAGATCCCGATCGCATTCGAACCGCCTCCAACACACGCAACAACGGTGTCGGGAAGCCTGCCCTCTTTTTTTATTATCTGCTCCCGCGCCTCCCTGCCGATCACCGACTGGAAGTCCCGTACCATGAGCGGATACGGGTGTGGGCCGACGACCGAACCGATCAGGTAGTAGGTGTCCCGCACGTTTGCCACCCAGTCGCGAAGCGCTTCGTTGATCGCATCCTTGAGTGTCCGTGTCCCTGATTTTACCGGGATCACTTTTGCGCCCATAAGTTCCATGCGGAACACATTGAGCGCCTGTCGTTGTGTGTCCACCTCGCCCATGTAGACCTCGACCGGAAGCCCGAGTGCCGCCCCGACAATTGCTGTCGCAACCCCGTGCTGCCCGGCGCCGGTTTCGGCAATCAGCCGCTTCTTGCCCATCTGTTTTGCGAGCAGTGCCTGCCCAAGGGTATTGTTCAGTTTATGTGAGCCACCGTGCACGAGATCCTCGCGTTTGAGATATACCTTACACCCGAGTTCCCGTGAGGCATTCGGGCAGAAGGTGAGTGGTGTCTCGCGCCCCGCGTATTCTGTCTGTAAGGATGTGAGATCGCGGGCGAACTGTGGATCTTTACTCACCGTTTCATACGCGCTCTCAAGTTCGATGAGTGCGCTCATCAGTGTCTCGGAGACGTACTGCCCGCCATATTTTCCATATCTTCCCTTTTTTGTCATGTTACGTACTCCGTGCTGCCGCGATGAATGCGGCAATTTTCCTGTGGTCTTTGATACCCGGGACCTTCTCAATACCGCTTGCGACGTCCACGGCATACGGTTGTACCTGCCGGATTGAATCTGCTACATTTTCCGGGGTCAGTCCTCCTGCAAGGATTACCGGCACCTTTGATCTCTGCACCACCTCACGGGCATGAGACCGGTCAAAGTCTCTCCCGCTGCCATGGCTCTCATCCACAATGATTGCGTCACAGCTTGCAGGCAGCGGGTCATTTCGCCCGATTACCCGGATCACGCTTGCGCCTGGTTTTTCCCGGAATACAAACGGGTACGATATCTGGATTGCATCCGGGTGCAGTGCGAGGATCTGTGCGAGATCATCGTGCGAAGTGGTGTGAGTCACCGCGACCCTGGTGGTAAACGGTCCTACAGCATCAAAAATTTCCCGCGCCCGTTCCAGTGTGACCGCCCGGAGCGATGTGGGTGAAAAAACCACAACGCCAATTGCATCTGCACCGCTCGCTTCCGCATAGCGGGCATCCTCCGTGCTCGTGATTCCGCAGCATTTTATGCGCATACGAACTCCTCGAGTTTCTTTTCCGGCCGTACGTGCTCCATGATCGATGAGCCGATCAGGAATGCATCGCAGAAAGGTTTCATCTCCCGGATATCATCTGCTGACCGCATACCGCTCTCTGATACGATCGCTCTCCCTGCAGATCGAATACTTTCCGAGAGCAGCCGGGTGGTGGAACGGTCGATGGTGAGGGTCGACAGGTTGCGGTTGTTGATCCCGATCAGTTCTGCACGTGTGGCAAGTGCGGTCTCCACCTCCTCTGCATTATGGACCTCGACAAGCGGTTCAAGACCATATACCTGTGCGAGATCAACGAATACCGGCAGACGCTCTTTAAGCACCGCTGCAATCAGGAGCACCGCATCAGCCCCGAGTGCCCGCGACTCAGCAATCTGCTGTTCGTCGATGATGAAGTCCTTCCTGAGAACCGGGATGCTTACCGCAGATTTCACCCGGGCGATATCCTGCCCTGTTCCCCCGAAATAATACGGCTCGGTCAGGATCGAGAGTGCAACGCATCCGCTCCCTGCAAGCGCACCTGCCATCATTGCCATGTCCACGTTGCGGCGGATGATGCCCCGGCTGGGCGAAGTGCATTTGATCTCTGCGATTACCGCATTCCTCCCGTTCCTGTTCTGTATCGCATCGATCAGGCTTGCGTGAGAGCGGGTGCCGTTCTCCGGGAATGATGCCGGCAACCGGGCAACTCTTTTCCGGGTACACCGGATGATCTCATCGAGGATCATGCTACATCCCGTGTTGCATCCACCAGTGCATTGAGCCGGGCAGATGCATTCCCGGAATCTATGGAAGCGGTGGCAAGCTGTATCCCTTTATGAAGATCCTGTGCCAGCCCTCCGACATAAAGTGCGGCTCCTGCGTTCATGAGCACAATATCCCGGGGTGCACCACGCTCACCCTGCAGGATATCCCTGATGATACGGGCATTCTTTTGAGCATTGCCTCCCTCGAGATCCGCTGGCTGTGCAGGTGCAATACCGAATGTATCACACCGGATCGTGTACGTCTGGATTGTCCCGTTATCGAGCTCAGCGACTAAGGTCTCACCGGTAGTTGTGATCTCGTCAAGACCGGATCCGTGAACGACCATCGCCCGTGAGAGCCCAAGAATTCGCAGCACCTCTGCCATTGTACCGGTAAGGCCCGGACGGTAGACGCCTAGTAACTGAGCTTGTGCACCGGCAGGGTTTGCAAGCGGGCCAAGGATGTTGAACACTGTCCTGCACCCGATCTCCTGGCGTGCGGTCATGGTATGTTTCATCGCCGGGTGGTAATTTGGGGCAAAGAAGAATGCGATACCGACCTGTTCAACAATATGTGCCTGCACTTCTGGTGCAGTTGCGAGATTTACTCCCAGTGCTGCGAGAACATCTGCCGAACCACACCTGCTGCTTACCCCAGCGTTGCCGTGTTTGACAACCGGGCAACCGGCTCCTGCGGCGACAAAGGCAGCAGCGGTGCTGATGTTGAATGTCTGTGCCCCATCTCCACCAGTACCGCAGGTGTCAACAAGCATTCGACCGGTTACTGGCTTTACCATTATCGCATGATCCCGCATTACGCGGGCAAATGCGGCAATCTCTTCTGCAGTCTCACCCTTCATGTGTAATGCAATGAGAAATGCGCCGATCTGTGCCTGCGATGCTCTTCCCTCCATAATTGTTCTCATCACCTCTGCAGCTTCAGCAGCAGTAAGATCCTGCCGCACTGCAAGTTTTGTGAGAGTCTCCTTAAACATCATTGTGCCACCGGAGTTCCGGTAAGGAAATTCCTGATAATCCGGTCGCCTTCCTGCGAGAGGATGCTCTCCGGGTGGAACTGCACGCCCTCTATGGGATAACAGGAGTGCCGCACTCCCATGACATATCCATCGTCAAGGCTCGTAGCAGACACCCTGAGTTCACTTGGAAGCGAATCTTTAGCGGCAACCAGTGAGTGGTATCGTGTCGCGATGAATGGTGTTGGTATACCGGTAAAAATCCCCTCCCTGTCGTGCTGGATCGCAGAGGTCTTGCCATGCATCAGGTGATTTGCCCTGATCACTTCTCCCCCAAATGCAGAGCATATCACCTGGTGCCCGAGACAGACACCCAGTGTGGGAATCGTCCTGCTCATTGTTTCCAGTACTTCAGGACAGACCCCCGAATCATGAGGTGTCCCTGGACCGGGTGAAAGGATAATACGGTCGCACCCGGTCTTTTTTAGTTGTTCAAGCGGTGTATCGCAGGTCATAACAACCGGATTGCCCCCAAGTTTACCGACCTGCTGGTACAGGTTGAAGGTGAAGCTGTCGTAGCAGTCCACGATCAGGACTTTCATGACAACGCACCCGCCTGCTCGATCGCCCGCAGCATCGCGGAAGCCTTGCTCTCGGTCTCCTTCCATTCATTTTCCGGGACCGAATCAGCGACAATCCCCGCCCCTACCTGTACGTACGCCCGGCCGTTGCGCACAATAACCGTCCGGATTGCAATAGCGAATTCAAGATTCCGGTCAAACCCGATATAACCGACGGCGCCGGCATAGAGCCCACGGTTTAGAGACTCTTCTTCTTTTATGATTTGCATCGCCCGTATTTTTGGTGCTCCTGACACGGTGCCGGCAGGAAAACAGGATTTGAATGCATCGTAACAGTCAAGGTTGTCTTTGAGCATGCCATTGACCGTTGAAACAATATGCTGGACATGGGAGAATTTCTCTATGCCCATGAATTCTTCGACTTCCACGGAACCGAACCGGCACACCCGTCCCAGATCGTTTCTCGCAAGATCAACGAGCATCGTGTGCTCAGCCCGCTCCTTGGGATCCGCTAAAAGCTCCCGTGCAAGCTGTGCATCCTCCCGGGTATCCCGTCCCCGTGGACGGGTGCCAGCTATTGGTACCGTTGTTACCCGCCGCCTCTCAACCCGCACGAGCATCTCCGGGCTCGCCCCAATCACCTGCTCATCGCCAAAATCGAGATAATACATATACGGGCTCGGGTTGATCTCCCGGAGTGCTGCATAGATCGCGAACGGATCGTTGTTCACCGCACACTCCATCCTGTGCGAGATCACTGCCTGGAAGATGTCGCCTGCGATAATGTGCTCTTGTACCCTCCTGACGGATCGCTCAAACGCTTCCTGCGATATTGATGGGATATGCTCCAGCTTTTTACCGCTTCCCTGCTTCAGCGCAGCACCCGCATGATTACCGGATGTAAGGGTTGCAATATGATCCCGCAGAGTCCGGATCTTTGCCACACACCGTTCATATTCTTGTTTCAGATCGGAATCATAGGTGAGGAACGGGCTTGAGAAGATGTAGAGCTTACGCTCCGCGTGATCAAAGATGATGCAGTCTTTGGTAAGCATGAAGCTGGCGTCATGGTTCCCGCAGTCCCGGTTCCTGATCGAAGCCGGGCTGCCGTTGTACCTCCCGCCTACTTTTTCAAAGAGGGAGTACACGCAGTCATACGCGAAGTAACCGACCATGCCGCCAAAAAACCGGGGCGCTTTTACGTTCACGTAGCAGAACCGGGAGAGGAT
>Ga0315284_10004085_pt1 | contig 20746 bp, 24 predicted proteins | sample YL17G09_16_MG_FD_203696 | JGI IMG/M metagenome (GOLD analysis project Ga0315284, IMG submission 203696) | Sediment microbial communities from Yellowstone Lake, YNP, Wyoming, USA - YL17G09_16 | ecosystem: Environmental > Aquatic > Freshwater > Lake > Sediment | place: USA: Wyoming | collected...
GTCATGCATCAAATCCAAGTCGAGGCCAACGCTTATTGTGGCCTGTGCTGGGAAGCGATGAGCCACGACAAGGAGCACTACGGCCTACGAGACCATTGCAACACCGACTGCCTCTATAAAGGGTGCCCCGGAAGCCAAAGCAACTACATGAACATCCACAACCACATGCTCGGCCTCCGCAAAGCGATCGGTGTCTTCCTGGACGACCTCAGACAGTGCAGGCTAGACGCACGGCAGGTGACACCGCTATGAAACACACTATTGAGATTCTAAGCAGTATCGAGGCTAAGGAACGCCCAGGGTTCGCTTCTTCAATCAGGAAGTGGGAAAACATCGCCCAGGTAATGCGACTGATCTCCGAAGAAGCCGAGAGAAATTGTGGCCTATGCTGGGAAATGCTCAAGCCAACTCCTGACAACTATGTCTCGTGGACGGCTTGCAAGGCCACCTGCCTCTATAAAGTGTGCCACGACGAGGGTAGCGACTATACGAAGGCCCGCGACTTAATCCACGAGGTCCGCAAAGCTATCAGCGACCTTATCGCCGACCTGGACGTAAGACGCCGGCAACACGAATCGAAGGCACTCTAATGAACCAGGAAGGTAGCTTTGATGAAACCGGTCAAGTCACCTGGCAGGAACAAAAACCTCGACCCCCCAACCTCAGCCACCTCCAGGGAGCGATGTTTATGGATCGCCCCGATCTGTGGCCAGTGAAAAAACCCAGGCCCAGGAGGAGCGACCAGCCCCTCCCGGGTCAGCCATCGCTAGTTATCGAAGAAATAAAGAAAGGAGATCCCAATGGAAGAGAACCTTGCTGAGTGGATTGATACGCTCGTGATAGCGGAGGAAATCTTTGACCACCTACGAGCAGCCGGCCTTGAACCAACCTATCAGAACGCAACGAAGGTCTGGCTGAATTTCCTCGAGGTCGAGATACACGAAGGACTCAGAAATTCATGCCAGGGATTACTAGACCAACAGGAGGTACTAAGCCATGTGTAAAGACATGCAGCTAATCACGCGCATCGCCGGCTACGGCCTCACACTGGTTGTCACCATGGGTTTCTTTGCAATACACACCTCGAGGGGGGCGCCGGTCCCCCCTCCCGGCCACAGGCTAATCGATGGCAAGCTCTACAAGCATATCGCCAAAAATGTATGGAAGGAGGTTGACCAACCCCATGAACGAAGCTAGGTTTTCGACAAACATCAGGTACACCATGACCGGCCTTGAGGAGCAGTTGACGATCCGCAACGATACCGACCTCGCAGCCCACTTCGCGGAAGTCAAGAAGGCCCGCGATCTCCTCAGTACCCTCGGCGCCCACTCTTCAAAATCGAACGCGCTGCAGCAAACTACCTCGACGGACCCGCAACCCACAGCCCCGGTATGTAAGAAGTGCGGGTCTTCCGGCGACATGGAGCTCGTGAGCTTCACGAAGGACGGCAAGCCGAAAGACGCCTGGAAATGCCAGAAATGCAACGCCTGGCACTATGATGAGAAGAACGGAGGGAAGAAATGAGATACCAAGAAAGAATTACTGAGCTTGAGCGCCGGTTCAAAGCAGCCGACCACCCCGAAATAATTGATGAAAAGTGTGCATGTAGACACTTGCGAACCGAGCACATGGACGTCTTCGACATCGGCCACGGCGGTTGCTTACACCCCAAATGTCCCTGCAAAAAATTCACGTGGGTAGGATGGGTCAAGAAACCGGAAGGGAAGAAGTAGCCATGCCTATAAAATGCTATGAATTCACGTTTTCCACACTTCATGCGCCTCACCCTGCCTACGGCTCTTCACCACGCATCGCAACCAATAGAGCTTTTTGCTACCTCAAGAAACCCCACTACACTTTCCGCGGTTTGGGTGACTCTACCGACTTCCAACTAAAGATCGGAGAGGAAATGACGGTCAAAATAAAACGATTGTCCTAGCTCATAGAACAACGGGAGGCGCTGGGTTCGAAGCCCGGCGTCTCCCCTTTTTTTGCGTCACCCTCAATAAGGCCCAGGTTTCGTCGAACGCTCGGGCGTCCCCACACCACCACCCCACACCGCCCTTTCCCCGCCCCACAAGGCCCTCGCCCCGCCCCGGGCCCGGGCTCGACAGCGCCGAAGGCCAGCGTGGTCTTAGCCCTCAAACGTCTTTTTCCCCCGCTTTTCTCGATTTTTACCCCCTTTAGGTTAGTACCTGGTAATAATGTCCGCAGCACCTACGACCTACCCGCCAAAATACCTCGACCCATCATCTTCAGAGCCAGAAGATAAAACCCAATGCCCGCGGCTATCCCCGCAGCCGTGGCCGTGTGATACGTTGTCGGTTCCTTCGGGGAAAGGGCTTCTTCGGTTTAGGTCATGTTACTTGAAGTATGAAGGGCATGTGGCTAATCGTAGGACTTAAGGACGGTATTGCAGAAACAAGGGGGGGGTGGCGTGGGACGCTAGGTCATTTTTGGTTTTACACGGTGGTGAAAAGTTCGTTGGCAAAAATGTTAGCAATTGCTCCCCAAAATAAGAGCGGGCGGTATGAAAACGAGAGTGAGCGGTGTGGGACTCGGACCCACGACGCCCTGATTAAAAGTAATGCTGTCAAATTTCCGATTTTCAGGGCGTCTTTGAAGCTGGAATCGGCGCTTCTTTTATTATATTTTTAAAGAATCAGGTTGACAACCTATTAAAAAATGCTTGAGGCCCTGCCCGTGCAGAGCCCCTTTTGGGTTTATTAATAACACATCGAGAGAGATTTTGCAAGTCCTTCTGGCTTGGCTACGGGCACAAGCTACCACCTTTGTCTAGACTCTATACTATTGCTATAAGCTTGATTGCACATACAAGCTTCTGGGAAGGATAAAATTTCGGAGTATTCGTGCAGTAAGCTATACATTCTGGGCTCGTTTCCTAATCCGTTGTCATGACCAGGGTTTTACTCTGGTCATGTACACGTATCTCCGTATTTATCATATTTGTTTAAACGCCACCAGTAGATGTCATCAAATTGAACGGAAGTTATACGGTCATCGTGCTTCTCTCTAATAAAACGGCGAACCAAGCTCTGTACTGCAAAGTAGTTTTCCTTATTAACCTGGAGGACACTCTGCGGCCAAGGTTTAATCGCAGTTGGATAGTGTTTCTTTAACATATTCATCATTTTATTATCAACGGCTGCGTTCAACCATGGCGACATTTGTTTAGCTTTATAACAATCAGGCATGTGGCCAAAATCAATAACTACCTTAAGGGTAACATCAAGGGTTTTAGCGATTTGACCGTAACTTATGTAATCTAGCCCTCCATTAAGAAGTACATTGCTGGTACCCCAGTCGCATATTGATGAATGAACTATGTGAAACTGCTCCTCATTTTCTGCTCGTAGTAGAGCCGGTATTTCACTGAGCACCTTTTTATAAAGCTCCTCCTTGGAGCCTTTCTTATAAAGCCGCAACATTGCAGAGAAGTTCAAGCCCAAGTCAATGAGACACATAAGTCTCACACGCTGTGTGTCAATACACTGCTCTGCAGGATTTTTCATACTTCACGTACCCCCTACTCTTAGTAAGGTAACCCAGCATTATTTGCATAATTACACAAACTACCGAAGCTCATATTCATCCCGAAACCAAGAGATCCAAAAACACTTGCTTCAGGGGAGCCTGCCTCATTGCTGTGTTGACAGCTTTTACCCACGAAAATCCACTCTCTTCTGAGGAGTTAACCATACGCAGGAGAGGGTATCAGGGGTTGCCTTGAATACTTCCCGAAAGCGATCTCGAGCAAATTCAATGTCAAATGTAGAAGCCAAGTCAGAATTGTCAAACAGAAGCACGATGCCGCGCTTGGCGAATGCTTCTGGGTAGTAATCATTAGCATGCAAGGTAGCAGCCACCTTGCTAACTGCTTGGCATGCGTATTCCATTTGCCGTTGTTCTGTAGACTTAGTCCATTTTTGGGCTCGGAAGAGCTTAATCTCAATAACGCAGTCAAGGAACGGTAATGGAAGTTCCCGCAGTCTCAGTTTCTTAAAGAAGCGGGTATAATCTTGCGAGCGGATGATCTCTAATTCACACTTTGCTGTTGCCGGATGATTCAGTACCACAATATCAAAGTGCCCTCTCTGCCCCTGGGAACCTGTTGGACGAGCCAAGTCGAATGAGCGGTGCTCCATCGTGCACCTGAAGGGAGTAGGGTATTCCCCATGTACCGCCGAAGTGATACCACTTAAAGATTTCACGCGGTGTTTACTTACCTTTGACAGCTCTTCCTCTATCTCTCTCATCAACCGCCACCGTATATCCTCCTCAGTGAAATAGCACTGGGGATATTTCTGAAAATCCTCAATGACAAGCTCAACAGCGCTGTCAATTGGACTCTTAGTATCCATCAATCACTCCTCCTGGGAAAGCTCGCCCTCAGATAATTAGCTCCTCACCGTCATCTAATAGCAGTGCGTTTTTAAATAGCACCGGATACTCTTGAGGATGAAAAGTATGGATTGGAACTACATACCTGGGATTCAAAGCCTCTGCTAGTCTCTGGAGATCCCGTATCACCGCATGACCACTGGTATGAACGTGCTCATACTTTATGCCCTGTTTTGCCAGGGTTCCCATAAACCTGTCAGTGATATAGCCATCCCACATTGAATACACAGCCACTGCCCCCACCAGGTCGGTTAGTTTCCTCAAACAGACTCTGAAAATAGAGTTGTCCCGCATCAACATGACAATTCGCTTTTTGCTACTGTTTATTTCCTCGATTTCAATCTTCCCTTTCTTATACTTGTACAGTAGCTCTTTCTGATTGCTGTCTACGAGTGCTTTAGCATGGGCCTGAAAATATTTTACCCTGACCTCATCCCAGTCAAACTGGGGCAGGTGCTTGGAGACTGCACTCAGTCTGTCGAGTATATAGGCAGTGTAAAGGTCAATTACAAGTAACGAACCGGAACGCTTCACTGCCCGATAGATGGAAACAAGCCTATCGATGTTCTGTGATGAGCAGAATACGAAGGCTATGCCCTCCTTTTCCCGGAACAGACTCACCATTCTTTCTTCAACAGACTTTTCGTCTTGATATTGACCGTTTTCCCTGCCTAACATTGAGCCCTCGAGCAGTAAGTAGTCTATGCCACTTATCGGCTGGGAAAGCAGCTTATCGAACAGTATCTTCTTCCTCCCATGACCGCGAAGGTCGCCAGAGTAAAATATCTTCTTCCCCTCGCCATTGATGAGAAATGCGGCTGCGTCGAAACCAGAGTGATCAACTAGGTAGGGAGTGATAACCAGGTTGCCAATTCTGAAAGGTTCCCACATCTTGAAGGCGGTCACATTCCGCAGGTTCGATTTTGTCGGTATGAAGAGATCGGATATTTCAAGCAGGATTTTAACTCCTCTGCTCATGTATACCGGTATCTCCGGACTTATGTACCGCAGGAACCCATAATGGTCCTGATGGGCATGAGAGAGGAGCACAGCGTCGATTTTCTTCTCCTCGCCAGCATACAGGCCGCTGACCGCCGGTAGAACACGGTTATTGACAAGTTCGCTTATGGATCTACCTTCCAGAGCTTTGCTCTCGAAAGGCTCATTGTTCTCATTTACTAAAGGCATGCCCAGATCGACAATAATCCGCGTTTCACCGGAGCTGATCTCCACACAGCTCCCACCTATTTCTTTAGTGCCACGATGAATAATCAGCTTCATGATTTACCTGGAGCTTGTTGAGGCGCTTTGATACAGATAAACTTAATGGTGAGCTTTTCACCAAGTACCTTGAACCTTTCCCATGCTTGCATGACTCTAGAATACTCGATTACTCCATAGGGATCAAAAAGGTGTTTGGTGTTCTTATCCCTCTCATTCTGGGGCCAGATAATGTAGCCACTGACTCCCTGTATCTTTCCCAAACTAAAGACAGTGGCAATCTCTTCACTATGTTTGCCAACTTGCTCACTGTAATAATCAAGCTCCTTTTTTGCCCTGACCAACTCTCTCTTAGCCTTTAACTCCATAACAACTAGATTACCTGTATCTGATTCGTACAGCAACAAATCAAGAGGTCTTGGTCGTTCGCTTTCGGTACCTCTAAAGTTGAGTTGGGAATACAGAAATCTAAACCTCCTGCCTGTTAGGTCCAACACCCAGCCATTTCTTTTTGCCTTTCGAATGAGATATGCCTCTAGCCACTTCTCCTCGGAATTAGACGTCGGCTCATTACCGATTGCGTGCAGTGGTTTCCGACAGGAAAGGTCAATACATTTCCGCACTATCTTTTGCTCCGATGGATGGTGGTAAATATCTCCTGGCTCGCCCCTATTTAATTCAATCGCACGCCTAACCCTTGTGGCGAATGCCGTATTGAACAGTGGCTTGTCCATTTTCTCCATTGTCTTCCCTCCCCGGTATTTCTCGGAAATGACGACGCTCTCATTTTCAGTTTGGAGGATATTCGACTGGGGATAGTTCTTCCCCGGCCCTGAATATTTTAAACATGTCATTGGCTATCTTGAATATTTTCCCAGAGTCTTCCACCGAATTAACAAGATTGGCTGGAATAGACCTGATACCAAGTGAAGTGCCTAGGATAGCCCCCGTGATTGAGCCAGTGGAGTCACTGTCCCCGGAATGATTAACAGAAGCCAAAACTCCCTTCTCCCAGTCACCTGAGTATTTCAACGAACAGTAGATGGAGATACCCAGCGCTTCTTCTCCTACCCAGCCTTGTCCTATCGAAGGAATCGCTACTTCAATTTCTTCGTGACTTTCAACCTTTTCTTTCGCAAGCTGAATTGCTCTTAAGGTCTCCTCATATCCACGGTACTTGCGCAGCTCTGCACAACTAGCCTCAATTGCTTCCTCAAATGCTTCCCCCGCGAGCAGGCGTGCTATCAATTCTGATAGAAATCCCGCCGACAGGTACCCTGAAGGATGCCCATGGGTTATGGCAGCACATTCCATTCCCTGCTGGAACGCGTCTCCCGCTGGGAAAGCTAACCCCACAGGCGCAGTACGCATCACGCCGCCACAGCCCTTGCTATCGTTAATAGGGTATTCAATGGTTCCCATTTTTCTGCTGCCTAATGCAGACATACAAGTGTTACCTGGGGCTCTTCTTTGCTTTGGGTCCTTCTGAAGTTGATACCATTCTAAGTATCTGTGATAGACAATAGTCGCTGGGTGGCATAAACCTCTGTCCTCGAATCTGTGATAAGCCCTTATGCAGCCGACAGCGGTAGCTAATGACATCTGGGTATCGTCAGTAAAGGATCCTGTTGCAAAGCCACCCCATGCATGAAAACCGCTGATACCATCGGGACCAAAGCGATGTTTGATATCCTCCCTTGACATGAATTCAACCGGTGCACCCAGTGCATCACCTACAGCAAGCCCTAGAAGGCATCCTTGGTATCTGCCAATTAGTAATTCAGATGACGCGTTAGATCTGTCCTCTTCATAACGATACGTATTTGCTACAAAGATTATGCTTGCCTTAAGCCAGGCCGAAAGGAAAGGGTTCGCAGCCGTACAATCTCAGAACCTATCTCAACTATGCTCCTTTCAATGAACCGCCTTAGGTCACTTCCTGGGCTGAAGTCACATGAATAGGGTCCAGCGGTTATGCGCCGTCCTTGGGCTAACTCATATCCTCTTCCTATACCCTTCTGATATACACCAATTGCATGTCCTGTTCGAACTCCACCGTATCCTCCGACAGCCTGGATCAAAGAGAAACACGGGATGTCACTTGGTCCATCACCGACATAGATCATGTTGCGCAAAGGAATCGGCCGTTCTTCCCTATCGATCGCATCGTTAACACGATATGGATCTCGACGTAGTTCATCTCCTGAAATCCCTTTATTTATGGCGTATATGAACTTTGTCTTTTCTGTAAAAGTGACAGTTCTCTGAGGAAAACGAACCAGATGAGTTTCCGGGTCTTCATCGAAAGTACATCCGAATATATCGGTCATAAATGGAGCAATGGCGCTACCCCGGATCATGGCCTCGAACCCGCCCGTTATAACATAGAATGCTAAGTCAACACCTGCTTCTATGAAATCCTTGTCCTTTTTTGCAATCTGGGGGAGATCACGGAAAAATTCGGGTATGCCAGGGAAAAATCGAATCCTTGCTCCGATATCCTTGAGCTTCTTGTTGTTCAAGTCTGGCATTGCTCCCGCATCCACCAGCTCTATGATTCTTCTCATGTATGCCAAAGGTGGATCCCAGCCTTTTCTCACCATTTCTGTGACGCTATGCCAGAATTCCTTCTTAGACACTCTATAGTGTTTCAACAGGAAGGATATGGTGTCCGGACAGAGGGTACCATCACAATCTAATATAAGCGCAATAGTGCTTTGAGTGCTCATTCATAACCTCCAATTGTGAGACGATGCACTATCTGCCAAGAGATCCAGAAACAACCTCACCTGCGCAGAGAATGGCTCTGGAAGAGCCTAAGGATAAGATATTTCCACTGACGTGACGCCCCGAATCTACTCCTTTAGAATGGCGGTAGCTTTGTTGAAAGCATTGTCCTGTAAATCCTTGATATTGCTGAGGTTCACCTCTTTGCCTGAACGAAGGAATATCAGCACCACTTCCTTAACGGGTATCCCTGTAGCCTGTGACACAGCCAGCGCATAGGTTCCAGCCTGTAGATTGTATTTTTCGGCAGCTTTCATTTCCTTATCCTCGTTGTCCAATACGTCTGTTTTGTAGTCCGCAATTACAAGGCCTTCGCTTTCTTCAAACAGGAGGTCGACGAAACCCTCTATGAGCCCGCCCTCGAGAGGGGTACTGACAAATACCTCACGGTAATACTTGCCGGATGCCACGGCACGTTTGACCACGCTTGATTCTAAGCCATTAAGTACGAGCTCTGCTACCTCCTCCCACTTATCGGGTATTCCTTCAGCGGCGGCTTGCGCCTTGCTTATTTCTTCCAATTGTTTTGTCTTAGCTGGTCCAGGAGCCAGGTCAATAATTTGTAGAACGCTGTGAACAGCGCGTCCCAGATGTGTGCTACCGCGCCCCTTGCGATAATAGTTCTCTCCGCCTTCGGCCTCGGCCTTCTCAATGCGAGCAATTTCTGTAGCGGCAACTGCTTGCTTCCTCGATGCTTGTTTGATTAAAGCAGCCCTCTTTGAAATCCACCGATCCCTTTCGGCCGCTGTGTCAAATGCTACCTTGCCCGGCTTCGAGGATTCGACAACAGGCTGTATACCCGCAGAGGAGCAATCAACATCATGCCATATGCAGCCACTTTCGGTGGCGATCCTTTCGATTACAGCTGCGGGCGCTTTGCTCTGTGATTTCGTTACTCTCCTGAAAAGGCTCAACACAAGGTGATCCTTGGCTCGCGTTGTTGCCACATACATAAGACGCAAATCCTCTGCGTCATCCGCTTCTTTCTCCTTCTGCTTGGCGGTATCATAGCCTTGAGTGGCAAATCTCTTCTTGTCTGTGCCTACACTCACATGAACAGAGTTATTCTCACGATCAAAGATTACGTGGCTTGCGTGGCTCCCCCCGGTGCTGCCTATGCCCATCAGCACGACGATGGGAAACTCCAGTCCCTTGGCTGCATGAATAGTCATAATGCGCACAGCATCTTCATCAGTCTCCGGGACAGGCATCTCTACCATCCGAGCGCCTTCCTTAGCCTGCTGGTCCATCCAGTCAGCAAAGATGCGCAGCGAGCTTTCTCCGATTTGGGCGAAGGCACGTGCCTGCTCCACCACGAGCTTTAGCCTCCGCAGGCGCTCGCGTGGCCGAGCCCTGCTGAAAGAGGACTCTTCTAGGCATCTGTCCCTGATGAATGTTTCGATCAGTTTGTCCATGGGCATCCAGGTCCGGTCCCTGCTGTAATTTGCCAGAACATGCAACGCGTCACGCACCGGACCATCGCCGCTGCCAGGATCTGTGTAATCCAGGTGCCCACCCTTGTCCAGGAACTCGACAAGCTCCACATCGCTGCAGCTGAAAGCTGTAGAACGGAGTGCTGCCACAAGTGCCACCTGGTCAGCAGGAGAATCTATGGCGCGTAAGCAGCTCAGCAGTTCTCGGACGTCTTGTGTACCGAGAACGAAGGATTCGCTTTCCACGCGGTACGGGACATTGGCGTCGTCCAGCGCCCTTTCTAGAAATGGTAGCCGGTTGCGTGTGGGCATGATAATACAGATATCCCTGAACTCCGCAGTTCGCATTGTGCCTTTGTTGTCTGCTCTCACCTTCCATCCGGAAGCCTTTATACGACGCAAGACATTAGCGACTGCAGATGCCTCCACCCTCTTGATTTCATTTGTCTGCTTCTGTATTGCTCCCCCAAATTTGTGAACTCCTTGTGGTGGCTGCCCGCCCTGATCATCCCACCAGGCTGTTAAATCAGAGTAAGCTGCTTGGATACGTGGTTTGCCCGTGCCCATCAATGTTTGAAATATGGAGTTCACCCAGGATGTGATTGGCTTCTGTGAGCGGAAGTTCTGATGCAGGGGTATTAGTCCTGCACCAAGCAATTTGCCTACTTCATGCACTGTGGCGATGTCAGCTCTTCTGAAGCGATAAATAGACTGCTTGGAATCACCAACCACAAATAGCTTTCCAGGCGCGATTTTTAGTTTCCTCCAGTCCTTCTCCTTTGAAGCGGAATCTCCCATCGCAGACCTGTCGGAGGCAAGGAAGAAGGCGATTTCGGCCTGTATTGGATCAGTGTCCTGAAACTCATCGATAAGTATATGCGTAAATCGGTCCTGGAAATGCTCCCTGACGCTCAGCTTGTCGCGTAGCAGATCCCGAGCCCAGACCAGCAAGTCGTGAAATTGCGCCTTGCCAGATTTACGGCGCTCTTCCATATACCGGAGGATAAAATCCCGAAGGCTAGCCAGGAGAGCAGTGAGTGCAGCCGCGCGCACGCCATCGACCTCGTAGCGCCTTATAATCTCAAGGCCTCCCAAAAGGTCCTTTAATTCCTTGCATCCGTTTATTCCCGTATGGTTATTGTTCCAATCCTTCTGGCTGCCTTTGCCATAAGATAGTTGCCCAAAATTGGCCAGGGATACCAACGCGGTGTCACCCAGTGGATCCATAGGGGCCACTATATCTCCAATCTCAATGACTCTTTGTGCATGCTGTGCCAACGGGTCAGTCATACCGTTTCTTGCCAGGGTGACTAGCCCCCTGATCTGGGGTATTTGGGCAACGAGTGCAGCAACCGCTCGACGGGAAGGGGCTGGCAACGATTCGAAATGCTGAGGCAGCAGGTCATAGTTGTCCTGCAGCGACTTGGCAAGATCTTTCAGAGCATCCAGTCTCAAACCCATTGTCATCGCGGTAAACAAGTGAGTCGCAGTTTCCTCATGTTCCATAGCTTCGTCAAGCCACTGTTGCCACTGTTCTTCAAAATCTATGTTTCCCTCGATATCTGCGACAACCTTGAAGTTGGGTGGTAAGCCAGCCTCGATAGGCTTCTCGCGTAGTAGAGCCCCCGCGAAGCTGTGGAGGGTCTGTATGCTGGCACTATCCATTCCAAAGGCAGCGGCGCGGCACCTTTTCCTTTCCTCGTCATGCAACTCATCGTTGCAGGCGCGTTCTTCCAGTTCTGCCCGGACCCTGTCTCTCAACTCTGCGGCAGCCGCCTCTGTAAATGTTATGGCTGCGATGTGTTCTATCTTCGCCTTACCGGAGCTGACGAGCCTGGCGATGCGCCAGACTAGCTCCTTGGTTTTTCCTGTGCCTGCTCCGGCCTCGACAAATAGTGTACTGTCCAGGTCGTTTTCTATGCGTAGCCTGTTTTTTTGATCAGATGGTATGAATTTGTCGGTCATTCTTCGCTCTCTTCTACAACCTGGCTACCAGTCAGCTTTACGTACTCTGCCAGTTCTGGATTCTGCGATTTCCTCTCCCAGATAATATCAGGGTTTGCAGGGCAAACTCGCCTGTAGTCACAGTAGGTGCAGTTGTTGTAGCCTTCGCCCCCGTCGCCCGGGTTTCCTGGGAATAGGCCAGACACAATACCTGAAGCAATTACTCTGATGACCTCCATGAAGTTGTTCTCCAATACTTGGCTGAGGATCACGGTCTTCATTTCAAATCCACCCTTAGCAGATATGAACCAGTACGCTGCCTCTATATCACATTTATCTCCAAAGTGTTTTCGGATGGCCATGGCATAGACAGGCAACTGGAGATGTCTACCCCCTACCAGTGGGTCATCATTCATATCTTCAAACGGATATGAGCTGCCCGTTTTATAATCCAGCACTAAAAGCTTAGACTTTGACACATTAGTGTCCACTCGATCGATTACTCCCCTGAAGCATACCTGGCAATCTTCGTTCACCTTGAGTACTACGGGAGGACCTTGTCCCACCTTACCGAATCCAAATTTAAATTCGACAGCTACCGGCTTGCTAGCCATATCTACTCTAAGCTTGCTGTCCTTAGCCAGAAAGACCGACAGGTCCTCTTGTATCTCATGCTGCGCTACCTTCCAAAAAAGGGGCCTGCCCGTCAGGCCCTGTGATTCTACCTTGCTAAACTCTTCTTGGGCTATATCCATAAGCAACCCTCGGTGTGTAGCGGTCCACGGTTGACCGTGCTCTGGCATCCGCTTGTTTGCTTCTGCAGCTATCATGAACCTTTCCAAGATGGTGTGAACAAGTCTCCCGCGGTCCAGTGGTGATATCGTAATGATCTCCTCGGGTCGCTCAAGGACTGCAATTAGGAGCACGTTTTGCATGAAATACCGGAATGGGCAAGTGGCCCACAGTTCAAGTCTTGTCGGGGAATACTGCTGCTCCTGCGGTATGCCCAATCTGGCGCTCTTTCCGGCCAGGGCACTGATATTTCCATCCCACTCTGTGAAGAGTTGCCCTCTTCTAGCCCGCTCTAGCTCTAAAGCCCGATGACTGATGCTACCTTCTGCCATGAGGAAATGTCCGTCAAGCCTTTGTCCCCCAGCTTGCCACTTGGCGAGACTATTCATGTCGTAGTCATGTATGTCAGCCGCTACCAACCCCCCTAGCGACTCGAGGCTGTGCTGAGCAGAATGTATGATCGAGAGCCATTGCTCGTTAGTAAACTCTTCCAAGTTCGCCGAGCTAACTCTGATTTTAGATGAAGTTTCCTTTCCACTGTGAGTGCTTTTTGCTCCCCTTTGATGTAAAGCCTCGGCTTCGCGGATCAGCCATGGCGACGGGTATCCACGCCTTTGGCCGGCACTTCCTGAGCGTGGGTATGAGATAAACCTCTTCCGCCCGGCTGCCATAGCTGCGCGGAAGACCCTGCGCTCGTCGATGCGCGTGGCTGCCCGCAGCTTCAGTTGGTCTATATCGCCGATGTCATTCCTATATCTGTCTGGGATGATTGCATCATCTGGCAGTGTTGGGGGGAAGGCACCCTCTACCATGCCCAGAACGTAAACCACTTCGAATTCCATGCCTTGGGCAGCACCGACCGGGGCAACAAAAATGCCTGATCCCATGGGCCCCAGCCGACCTGAAGCTGACCTAAGGCTGTCGTCAAGCATCTGGCGGAAATCGGCAAGTGTAGTGCCTTTGGTTTCAATGATGTCGATTGAACTTAATTCGTCCAACTTGGCAATGATCTTGTCGTAACAATCCAACTGCTTCTGAGGCCCCGATTTATGACTGGCGTATTTCTTCGTCATCCGGCTTGCCCAATTTGCGTATTTTTTCCATGAACTCCCATCGTGTGGAGGCTGGTTGGCTGCCAGCTCCTCTATGAATGACTTGAGCCGAATGCCTGAGGTCAAGAGACGTTTAGAGAATTTCCCGTTGCTTGGTTCACCATCTTCGTCAGCGCCCTCGCTGCCCATCTTTTCGCTGATTCCTTTGCAGAAATTGTCCAATCGATCCAGCCACTGCTGGGCGCCTTTGATAATACCCGCCTTAGTAGAGATAGCTTCCCACACAGCCAGCTCCCTCAAGGCTGATTCATCACTGCCTTCAAGGCAAACTGGCGCCTCAGCTACCCAACGCATTATGCTTTCACGCGCGAAATCACTTTCGAACACTTCGAGCAAGTAGATTAGCAGTTTGCCAGCTGGAGTATCACGCAGTGGTAGTGGGTCTGGTCCGGCCATGGGTATCTTCGCCATATCCAGTTGATTCTTTACGAGCGCTGCGTATGGGTCAGCGTTTCGATAGAGGACAGCCATGCGATGAAACGGAACGCCCTGCTCGGCGTTCTGGACAATATGGCGGATAACCCAACGCACTTCCTCGCGGGCATCGACTGCGATCGTGATGTGATTTGCGCCATAATTTTCGTCACCGGCAGAGGTAACTTTGGCTTTGCCCAGTGCTGATTCTAACTTGGACGCTAGTTTGTACGTTTCGCTATCAACTTCTTCCTCGCCAACAAGGCCCAGCACAACAGCACATAGTCTATTAACACCAAGGGCAGATATCAGCGCCAGCTCTCCAGGGGTGAAGTTTGTAACCAAATAGAATACGATGAACCCCATATCTTTAAGCACGCTTACTGTGCTTCTTTTCGAAAGGGCTTTCGTAGCTGCATGGGCAAGTTCTTCTCTGTCGTAGTACTTAGAAATAAGACCTTGATACAACTGATACCACTCGACAACCTGTTGTAGTAGCGGGCTCTTATTTTGCAGTATCGATATACTTTCTTGGGAAAGGGTAGAGAGATCACTAAACGTGCTCATCAGGTAATTATGCAGCGGTGGGTGACCAGCGACAGCGCCCAGAGGTTCCATCGTAGCCATGTCTTTGGCAAAATGCCTTATAGCAGCCAGTTTCATCGTTGAAGACAGAGGAGATTTTCCCGCTAATGTAGAGGCCCCGAGGTATTCAGCAAGCCGCGGGAGTACCATGAAGCGTACATTTACCAGGCCTTTTCCCTTACCCAGTGCATGTCGTAGAAACAGGCCACAGTAAGTGGTTGGCACAACAACAGTCACTGGAGAAAGCAAATTGTCACCTTTTGCATCAGCAATGAGGTTCGCAAGACGTCCAAGCGTCTTGTCCCCATAGCCTTCAACAAACAAACGTGTGTCTTTCATCTGCCCCTTGTATTCTAGGGTTGGTAATTCTTCAGCCGTTCTCTCAAAGCTTGTAGATTCACCACATCCTCTTTGTTGTACTCCAGCAGCAGAGCCAGTGCATCATCATCGCCGTAATCATGATACCTCCACCAGAGTATAACAGCATCGAAACCGCTGATGCCTTTTAGTTGCCGGGGGATGCTCAACTGTTCCTCGACAGCCTTGAGGCCACCATAAAGGTTATTCCTCCAGCATTCATACATGAGGTCGTATGGCTGATACCCCTCGTTAAGGTCCGTGTCCAGGCAGGCATTTATGAAGGGCAGATCGAACCTGCTACCATTATAAGTATAGATTGTCTGCACATTATTTAGAGCCTTAAGGAGATTAACCCTGGTAACCTCATCTCCGACCAATTGAATAAGTCGATGACGACGACCGTTAACCAGATAGATACCGATCACGGTTATGCGCGCACAGTCCGGGGATAATCCGGTGGTCTCTATGTCCAGATATGCGTGATATGTTGGTATCGTCATGTTCTCTCCAATATCCACGATAGCATCTGAGGGTGAAGTCACCTTATATTAATCCATGGTTCTGCCAGCTTCATTGTCAAATCTTCCTACCGCCGCCCATAGTTGTGCAGCAATCCTCTGGCACTCTTGATTATGCTGTCACGAAGCTTCTTTGGCGCGAGTACCTTAACTTTTTCTCCCCATCCAAGGATCCAGGAGCGGAGCTCAACCGTATCGACAACATTGAGGGTCATTAGTACCCAGCCATCCGGTTGACGCCTCGTTATCTGTGAAGGGTGCCAGATCACCTCTTCCAGTATCGTGGCCACATCAGGTGCAAACTTGAGTTTGATTGTCTCGGTCTCACCACCGGCCACAATGCCCCATGATGCCGCAAGAAAGGCATTGGCATCGAAATCGGGCGGGATGAGATATTCCTCGCCTTTCGTTTCTATGGCTTCTATTCGCTCGATTTTAAATATCCTGACCTCTGCGGTGCGGTGGCACCTTGCGATAACGTAACTTGAGTGAGCAGCTGCCGCCGGCTCAATGAAGTAGGTATCGATATTTCTTTCGGTTGCTTCTGCATCACCAAGTGTGTGGTACTTTATCCTGACAGTGCGACGCCGCATCCACGCTTCAACAAGGGTGCGCATGATGTGCTGATAGGGCTCATCATTCCTCTGTTTCTGCAGCCACTCGATGGTTCCTTGGATCTGCTCTCGAAGTGGGGGCGGCACAATAGAGTTGAGCTTGAAGAAGGTCGAGGCAACTGTTGGATCATACTTACGAGAATAGTTAAGCATAAGTCTGGACGCGAGGAAAACATTCATTGCCTCCGGCAGGCTGAACTGGACAGGAGGAAGAAAATAACCATCTACGATTCCCCACTTGCCTCCTCTCTGCCAGAGAGGTACTCCTACCTGCTGATCAAGTGCATTGAGATCGCGATATGCGGTCCTCTCGCTCACGCCACATAGCCGGGCTATATCCTGAGCCTTCATTCCTTCAGGATTCTGATAAAGTATATGCTCTACCTTTAACAACCTGGCTGTCCGGTCTGTCTTAGCCAAAGTGAAGAACTCCTAGAAGAATATTTGAGGTGGTCAGATTATAACAGGGAGTGTAACCGCTGTAAAGGTCATGTTCAATTGAAAAGACCGCGTTTATTTCTGACAGACTGCTGTCAGGGGATCTTGGTAATATAACTGCCTATGTCAATAGAGACACAATAATGAGGGGAGACGGGCAAATGGATGCTGACGAAAAACATGAGGCAACAGAGCTTGATCCGGAAGTTGAGTCGGACGATGATGAACTGGAGTATTTGCTGGATATGATGCCTGACGAGGAAGCAATGTGCAAGCAAAACCGCCGAACCAGATGGTTGAAGGCCTCGATCGAGACATTCCTGGGTACCAAAGAGAGAATCAAGGATGCAGTTATACAGCCACGCTATTATGGTGAACTCCTTTCATGGGCGCTCCAACGCTACATAGAGCGTGATGGTTGGAAAGTGGTCAGAACCACGGGTTGTTACCGGTTGGAACCGATTTTCATGGACATCAATACCGATGTGGAGAAAACTCAGAAACTTATTCAGAATGGTTGTTTGTTCCTGGTCCGCGCGGGTGAACGTATGGCGGTAACAATAGATGCAAATATGAGGTCATACAACTCCGTGGTGGTGACAGGTCCAGCCTGCCAGGCAAAGCAGGTCAATGAATTCGCAGAGGGGGTAAAGAGGATAATAAAGGAGGAGAATTTCTACAGGGGCAAGAAGATTGTGCTGGGACAACGCATTCACTTCCTTGATGTACCGGCCAAGAGTTGGGAAGACTTGGTGCTGGACCCCGCGACCAAGGATGAAATACACGCCAACACAGTCGGTTTCCTTGCAATCTTGAAGCAGTACGATAGTTATGGCATTCTGCCGAAGAGAGGCGTTCTCCTTGCGGGGGAACCAGGCACGGGGAAGACATTGATCTGCAAAGTAATCATGGCGCAGAGTCCGGGGATAACGTGCTTGACAACCAATCCCTACGCATTTGAAGGCGATCCCTACATACGAGAATATATAGCCGAACTATACGATTTGGCTCAGGACCTGGCGCCGTCTATCGTGTTTCTCGAGGACATAGACCAATTTGCCCAGAGCAGGGCGCAACACGGATACGCTAAAGGAGCTACTCTCCTCTCACTGCTTTCGGCACTGGACGGGGTCGAGGAGCATGAGGGAATTGTTACAGTCGCTACAACGAACTGCCTTGATACGCTTGACATGGCTATTACAGAGAGACCTTCACGGTTCGACCGTGTCATTGAGCTCAACCGGCCGACTTTGAAGGAGCGGACTGAGCTTGTGTCCCGGCTGTGCCGGAGGATACCCCTCACCGAGCATATTCAAGCCTACATTGCAGATAAGACTGAGAAATTTACGCCTGCCCAGCTTCAGGAGGTTATCTACACCCTGGTCATCATGCGCAATCAAAAAGGCCGCGTCGCCGGGCCAACCAGCTTTGAATTCACCCAGGCAGAGGTCGACTGTGCTATACGCAAAATATACGGAAGGAGAAAGGATCCTCTCGGCTTTTGCCCTGAACGCAACCATAATGGGCATAGGCCGGTGACTATGCTCATTTCGGTGAAGGATACCGGGCAGATTGAGTAAGCCGTGGTTCAGGCGATGACAGTCTGAAGGAGGATAGCATGAGCAGAACGGCAGCTAAAACTTACATCATCATAATAGGCGCGTTCTCAACTGCAATGGCTTTCTTCGGTACGCTTGTCTCCGATGGTGTCAAGGAGGCATTTCTGATGGCTATCTTTGTGGCTCTGCTCATTGCCATGACGGGGGCTGTCGGATTGAAAATGTTCTGGAGAAACGAGGAACGGTGAGGAATGTGATTGTTTCGAATACAATGACATATCATGAAAGAAGGTAAGTCAAATGTGGCAGCGTATAATAGCTCTTGCATTTCTAGTCATTGGGTTATTTTGTGTTGGAGCAGTGTTTGCCAATTTTCTCCATTATAGGACCCCAGTTGCAGAGGGCTGTTTGGTTGGATTCATAGGTGGCTTAAGTGCAGGGTGGCTTATTGATCAGGCTCTCAGGACTCTATTGAGGGGGGAAACAATAATATCAATACTATAATAGCCAAGCAACTGTCAGGAAGGTGATTGGACACATCGTGAAGCAAAATAGTCAGAATACAAGAGAGAAGACGACGCTACTCTATCTTGATATCGATGGAGTGCTTCTAGGCAAGAACAGACCTGGTGATACACAGGTTGTTCTGGCCAGGTATGCTAGGGAGTTCATCGAGTACTGCATTCACCACTTTGATTGCTACTGGCTTTCAACACATTGCCCGGATGGTGATGCTACCCCGGTAGTCGCCTGGTTAAGCAGATATGCCGATGAAACGACCATGATCTCCATTAAGACGATTAAAGCAACATCCTGGAGAAAGATGAAAATCGAGGCGATCAATCTTCAGTCTGATTTCTATTGGATTGAAGACCAACCAACCTCGTATGATCTGGAAATCCTGAAGAAGAATAGCGCCCTACATAGACTACTACAGGTTGATACAAGAAAAGACCCCGACGATCTAAAACGGGCAATCAGTTTCTTGGAAGAAGTTCGACATCTACCATAGAATATAGACAACCCATTCATGGGACATCATCATTACCCCCATTCAAAAATTATAGATTCGCTGTGTCACTAGTGCGCTCAAAATCAAGTCTTTTTCGAGTGGCAACGCAAACAAGCGTTATCGAATTCAATGGAGGAGATGCGTTTTTGAAGAGTCTGTAGCAAAAGAATTACTTTGGCTGTGAGTAAGAGGCAAGTAGCTCCTGCAGACCGGGAATCAATTGCTTCTTCTCAAACACGAGTTCGGAATGCTTCCAAGCTGGCTGTGTGTAGAATTGCTGTATATAGAAAAGCGATGTAATGTCTACAAAGCCTATTGACTGACAATGCTCCATGTGATAGTGTCGGTTTAGAATCCTACAAACGAGGGGGTAAAAATGCAGGCATATTGCATGAAGTGCAAGAAAAAGGTTGAGATCAAGAATCCGAAGGCTATCACAATGAAGAACAAACGACCTGCCACTCAAGGCGTTTGCACACGCTGCGGAACCAAAGTCTTCCGAATAGGTTAGTCCTAAACCGGAAAAAGTGGACTAGGAGCCACTTGATGTGGCCCCCAATTATGTTAATGCTATTCCCGGAGAACTACCTGCCAGTCGACTGAATATTCTGGACGAAAGTGACTTGCTAAACAAATAGTCGATTGCCAAGCCCGGTTACTAGCATCGTTTAAATCCCAGGTGAGTGCCTTTATGTCTTCTTTTGTTCTGCCTTCTGTATTTTCTTTTCTAACACTTGCTTCTTGGGCTTCTTCACATTTTTTCTTCCCTTGTCACCCATAGCTATACCTCCATCCTCATGTTCTCAAGGTTTCCGGAGCTCCGTCGGATCTACGCTATTTCTTGTGATAGACGTTCAGCCCCACCACTTCGGTGCGTCCAGGCAGCGGGAAATTCCCTTCAGTAGAGGCAATAATGATGGTTTTGCCTGAGGATGATGGCCCAAACTCCTGAGTCAAGTCCACCGTGATGGTAAGAATATTGCCGCTTACGGTAAGTTTAACGTTCTTCACGAATAACCTCCGGTAAAGATTGATTAGTCAACCATCAGCATTCTACAGCGTCGAGATCGAAAAAGCGAGCATGGCGCTCAATGTAGTTGTGGTCTGCTCGCCACACCTTACCATGCCTAACACCACTCCCAAGCTCTAGAATTCAAAGCAAAGCCCCCCAGTTTCCCAAACCATATATACGCATACACTTGTATTGTAAATACAAATGTGTTGAATTGTAGTGCTTTAGGGGGGTAATTAACTACCTGAGTGTAGAGAGTTTAGGGCTTGGCTTGTGCCAAAAGCCTTACAGCAGCATGAAGCACTATAGCATAGCCCCAAGTGGGACTACGAATGAAAGTAGACTCTATAGTGTATAATATCGCAGACAATTGCTGACAGAAGATTTTAGCATTGGAAGGCACGATGAGAAGACGGCTATTCCATATGTTTGCTTGTTTGTCTATCGTGATGGCCATGTGTTTTTTACCCAAGATAACCCTACTTTTATCGTTGGGGTCGGTGACCTTTCTCTTCTTAGTAT
>Ga0315284_10004086_pt1 | contig 20743 bp, 15 predicted proteins | sample YL17G09_16_MG_FD_203696 | JGI IMG/M metagenome (GOLD analysis project Ga0315284, IMG submission 203696) | Sediment microbial communities from Yellowstone Lake, YNP, Wyoming, USA - YL17G09_16 | ecosystem: Environmental > Aquatic > Freshwater > Lake > Sediment | place: USA: Wyoming | collected...
CGAATCACGCGACGCCCCGATCTCGCGGGCGAGCTCGTTGAGCATCGAGAGCTCCTCGAGGGCCCGGGTCAGGCGGAAGTTCTCTTGTTGCAGAGCCTCGAGTTGCACCACCGTTACCGGTGTTTCGCCGGGAGCCGATTTGGTCGAGAAAGCGTGGGAAATCTGGCCTAGTATGTTCTTCTTCGGCATGGTCCGCGCTCCGGGAAGAATTCGGATCTTATCCCCAACGAGGGTGGAAAAAGGGCGGCTCGCGCCGCTCGTCCCGAATCGTACCGGATGCGCGAGCTTCGCGTCAACGAACGAACCCCGTCCGGCACGTTTTATTCGTTGGTTCAAAAATAGTTAGCCCCTCAGGCCGGCGCCAGATCGAATCGGCCCCGGAGGCGAAATTGTCTTTGGAATCGCGGCCCTATCTCATTTAGAATGACAAAAATACCGGGCCGTGGGATTCCCATACCCGGGGCGGGGGGGGGCGCCCGGTGGTGCGGTGTTGGCGCGAACATTGCGTTTCGCCGGATCTGTCTCGAAACCGTTCGAAGAGGCACCCTCTCGGACGAAACCTGATCGAGGATGACCGTGGCCCGTTACGTGGATCGATCCTATCTCGTGTCAGCCGTTTTGCTCGTCGGAACGGTCTTTGGCGTCCTCGCAGCATGGCTCGGGGCTCCCGTCTTCCCCTTCGGCGTCTGCGCATACCTCGTCCTCACGCTCCTACCCGGAGCTGCGCTCTATCGGCTCACGTCGAGAGAGCCAAGCCCTTTGGAAGCGCTGACGGCGGCGCTCGTTTTGAGCCCTGTGCTGACCACGGGCGTGGCCCTCGTGGCATTGCTCGCCGGAGTTCGCACCCACGTCGCCAGCGCGCTTCCCGTGATGTTGTGGGGCATGGTGGGACTTCTGGCGTTTCGGCCGACCTGCTCCAAAAAGCTCCCCCCGTCCCTCGGCAGGCGCGAAACTCTCGCGCTTCTCGCGTTGGTCCTCGTCGCAGTCGCCACGATCAGCTACTTGCCCTTTACACGAGACTGGTGGAGGATGCGGTCTGATGCCTGGTTTCACGCCGCGGTCGTTGCCGAGATCGCAGACTTCGGAATCCCCCCGCAAGACCCTTACGCTGCAGGCCTCCCGCTGCAGTATATGTGGTTCTACCACGTCTACGTCCTGATTCTCTCGCGAGCGTCGGGGATCGAGCCATTTGCGATGATGGCCTTGATCAACATCCCTGCGTTGGTCGGAATGGCCGCAGCGTCCTTCCTCTTTTCCTCGATGTTTAGAAGGAGCTTTTCCCACCACTTCGCCGCGACGGTTACGGTGCTGTTCGGAATGAACGCCGCTTACTGGTTGTTCCTTCCGACCAAGCTCCTTCGCGCCGTTACGGGAGAAGTGCGCGGCATGGCGGAAATCACACGAAGTTTCTCGCTCCATCCTTTCGATTTGAATGCGGTCCGGCGATTCGTGGACGTCGGGTTCAACCAGGAGTTTTTCCTCGACAAGTTCATGGTTGCGACGGCGCTTTCCGTCGGTTTATCCCTCATGGCTTATCTGTGGTACGCCGGGACGAAGTACATTACATCCAAGAACGCGGAGGCGCTTTTGGGAGCCTCCCTTGCCGCATTCGGCGGTATGGCTTTCCACACCGCGCTCGGCACCGTTGCCTACGGAGGTATCCTGGGTGGTCTTCTTCTGCTCGTCGTTTCGAGACGATTCTTCGGAGCCTACGAAACGGGCCCGATGTGGAGACTCGCCGGCGCGCTGCTGGCGTCCGGCATTCTCGTCGCACCGTATCTTTACTCGGTAACCCATGCAAAGACCGGCGCTCAAGCTCTCCCCTTCGGACTCGCAGCGCCCAAGATGATAGGCATCGTGGTATCGTGCGCCCTAGTCATCTTCTTGGCTACATTTCAGGCGAAGAGAATCGTGCGAGAGAGAGAAACCGCAGGGTACTTCCTCATCTTCTCAACGGCCGCCGTTGTCGGCGTCTGCACCGTCCTAAACCTCCCCGGGGCCAACTCGTATGACAAACTTCCATTTCTCGTTTTCTTCCCTCTCGCGGTCGTAGGTGGCTGGACCATCGCCGACTTTTCGGCTCGCGGACCGACTCCCCGCGCGCGCGCTCGCAGGTTCGTTGTCGCGAGTTTTATCGCGTTTGCACCGCTTAATTTGCTCATGGTCGCCGGCTACTACCACACGGCGCCCATCGAAATCCTCAGCCCGGATGAGACGAAGGTCGCAACTTGGGCGCGCGCGGCGACCCCAAGGAACGCCGTCTTCATCGACGTGGACAAACGAGTGTTTCTCGTCGCCGCCGGCCCCAGGAGATACTACCTTGCGAGCGAGTCCTACGCGAGGGATTGGGGCTACGACAAAGCAGAAATCGAGAGGCGAAAACGGTTGATCGCCGACGTATACTCGTCCGGTCCGCTCTCCGGTGTGACTCTCGGCGTCCTGGGGACCATGTCGCAAAACGTTTACGTGCTAGCAAGATCGGACGACGCGCGCGTGGCTGTGCAGAAGCTCGAAGATCAACCACACCTGTTCCGGCGGAAGTTCACCGCCGGCCGGATTTCGGTTTTTGAAATCGATCGAGAAGGGTGCGCCGCGCTGTCCCGCGAACCCACGGTCGATCGATGACGCGGGAAAACCACCGTAACCGTGAAGAAAAAACTCCTCATAGGAACGATCATCAGCGCTGTTTTCCTTTACCTCGCGTTCCGGGGAATTCAATGGGGCATCCTCTGGAGCGTCCTGAAGCAGACGCGGGTGATCTACCTTGTGCCAACGATAGTGCTTTCCCTGATGAGTCACTACTCCCGCGCGTACCGCTGGAAGTTCATGCTGCTCCCGGTAAAGTCCATTCCGACACGCCGGCTGTTCTCGGCGACGATGATCGGCTTCATGGCAAACAATCTTCTCCCCGCCCGGCTCGGCGAGCTTGTGAGGGCGGATGTTCTCGGCAGGCGGGAACAGATAAGCCGGACGGCGTCGTTCGCAACTATCGTTTACGAGAGGATCGTGGATGTCTTTTCGCTCCTTGTGCTGCTGTGGGTGACGCTCCACCAGATGCCCGGCCGGCCGTGGCTTCGAAAGAGTGCTCTGTGGATCCTCGCGCTCAACGTCCTGCTCATGTTGGCCATGCTCGCGGTCTACAAATACAGGGAAACCGTCAGCCGTTGGGTCGTCCGCGCCGCGCGGCGCCTCAAACCGGGACACCAGACTGCCATCCAGCGGGCGACGGATGGGTACCTAACAGGACTTGCCGGGATGACGCACCCGAGAACTCTTGTTCCCATCGCGTTGGGATCCGTCGCGGTGTGGGGTTTTGCATTGCTCGGCGTGCACTTTTGTTTCCGCGCCGTTTCCATGGACCTGCCCGTCTTGTCGAGCATCGTCGTCATCGTTCTCGTCTCGATGGGCTCGATGATTCCGTCTGCCCCCGCGTTTATCGGCACCACACAGTACGCGTGCATCATCGCCTTAGGTTTTTTCGGAGTGGAGAAAAGCGAAGCCCTCGCCTATTCGATTCTCTACCACGCCGTTCAGTTTTTTCCTGTGACCGTCTTGGGGTTTTACTATCTGTCCAAGGAGCGGATTCGATTCCGGGAGATCTCGAAAGGGTGACCGGGCAAGAGACAAGATCCGGGTTCGAGCCTCTGCTCTGTGGACGGCCGCCCCAACAAACCTGCTTGTGAAATTTCTAGCGCACGAATTCGGTCACCGCACCCACAACCACGGCGATCATCTCTTCCGTAAGCTCGGGATAGATCGGGAGAGCAAGCGACTCCCGCGCGGCGCACTCGCTCGCTGGAAAATCGCCCTCCTTGTAACCTAAACCCGCGTAGCATTTCTGCATGTGAAAAGGTACCGGGTAGTAGACCTCGTGCCCGATTCCCCCGTCCCGCAAGTGGGCGCGGAGATCGTCGCGCCGGTCCACACGGATCACGAACTGGTTGTAGATGTGACGCCGCGCGGAGAGTTCTTCGGGGAGGACGACCCCCTTCTTACCCTTCATCTCGCCAAACCCCGCCGTCACGCCAGCCTCGCGGAAAAGACGTCGGTATATGTCCGCGTTCCTCTGCCGCCCCGCCGTCCACCCGTCGAGGTGTTTGAGTTTGACGACGAGCACGGCGGCCTGGATCGTATCGAGTCTGAAATTGCCGCCGACCACGCCGTGGTAGTACTTGGGCTTCGCCCCGTGGTCCCGCATAACGCGGAGCTTGTCGGCGCGTTCGTCGTCGTTCGTCGTCACCAGCCCGCCATCACCGGCGCCACCGAGGTTTTTCGATGGGAAAAAGCTAAAACACCCGTAGCGTCCGATTGATCCTGCCCGCCGTCCCTTGTACTCCGCCCCGAGGGCCTGCGCGCCATCTTCGATGACCACCAGGTTACGCCGCTTCGCGATTTCCATGATCGGGTCCATGTCGGCCGTTTGTCCGTAGAGGTGGACCGGAATGACTGCCTTCGTCCGGGGTGTCACCACCGCCTCGACCCTGGACGGGTCGAGGTTGTACGAAACGGGATCGATATCCGCGAACACGGGCCGCGCGCCAACGCGGCTTACGCACCCCGCGGTCGCGAAGAAGGAGTACGGAGGCGTGATCACCTCGTCACCGGGACCGATCCCTTCGGCCATGAGCGACATGAGGAGGGCGTCGGTTCCCGACGAGACGCCCACTGCGTTGCGACAATTCGAGTAAGTCGCCACCGCCTGCTCGAGCTGTCTGACTTGTGGTCCGAGGATGAACTGTTGCGACTCCATCACTTCGGAAATCGCCGCCATGACGTCGGCCCGGATCTTCGCGTGCTGGGCCTTGAGATCCAGGAGAGGCACACTCATTGTCGTCCATCCTTCCCTGATGATGTGAGATGTCGTCGATTGTTCACCGGCTTACCTTTACGTATCGGACGAAAACGCCCGGCTCACGGAGTCGCGTGATCTCCATGACCGAGGTAGTCATAATACACCTTGCCCGCTTTCATGTCATCGGGACGTGCCACGGAGGGTCCGGGGCAGCCTGGTTTCATCCCCTGAGACCGATCCGCAGGCCCAAGAGAAAAGCGAGCTTCATCGCTTGCCGGCGGCGGCGAGCGAGCCGTGACCCCTGATACTCGCCGAGGTATTCGACGAGGTAGGCGCCCCCGGTATGCGTCGCGCGACCCGCGGTGGAAAGAACCTGGGTCCCGCGGCGGCTCAGCAACCGCGGGTCGTCTCCGGGCCGGTTCTTGATCCGCTCGTTCTCCGGCGATCTCAGCGTTACAGCCTCATAGATTGAGAGCGCGAGTTCGAGCGACTCCTCCGTGTACCCACCTCCCGGAAATACGAAGTAACCGGGGCTCCGCCCGACACGTTCCTCGATCCGTCTTTTCGAACCTCGAAGCTCGTCATCGTACCGCGAGAGTTTCTCATCCGGGGTCTCGTACCGATCCTTGGCGGGTCTCCCCTTCCGTACCCGCTGTACAAGCGATCCCAGTGCGTCGCGCCATCCCGGCGCGCGAAAGAAAATTTCTCCTCCCTTCGACCGGACGAAATCGGTGACCTCGTCCGTTTCTCTTGGGTCGGGGAAGTACCGCCGGATCCGGAGCGATCGGCCGTGAGCGTACACCGGCGCACCCCAGGGGACGCGAGTTTGTCCGAGGCGCTCCAGGTAAAACGGTTTGTCTTCCGGATTGGCGTTCCAGTCGAGCCAGACGTGTGAGTCTCCCGGATGGTGAAAATCGATCACATCGGGGCTCGTCGGGTAGTAGGTGTGCGTCAGCCCGTGGGACTCGACTGAGAGCACGTGTTCACCGCTCGCCCGCCCGAGCTCGCGCCACGACATGAACCCGCGGACGTCCACGGATTCGCCGTCGATCGCGTCGAATCCCATGTCTTCGAGCGTCGGACGTACGATATCCCGTGGATCTACGAAATCCGTCGTCACAAACACGGCGCCGGTAAAACCGTACTTTTTCAAGATCGGCACGGCGTACGTCCAGTTATCGAGGTATCCGTCGTCGAACGTGATCGCAACGCTCTTCGCGGGGAGACTCTTCTCCCCAGCGACGTAAGCGCAGACCTCGTCCAGCGTGACCGACCGGTAACCCGCTCTTGCAAGCCGCTCGAGATGATCAGCGAATATTCGCCCGGGCACGGTTAAAAGCCGCGACTTCCAGCCGGGGAGCGGTCGCCCCACGGTATGGTACATAAGGATCGGAATCGGTGGTCCCCAGGTCATTGCAGCTACAATTCAGCAAGATCACATCGCCCAAACGTCTCGACACCACCAGCACCCGGACTCGTCGTACAGAGTCATGGCTCGTCCCCCGCGCGCCAAATGTCCGGCGTCAGTACCCTTCCGCCCACAGGCCCTGCCGCACCCCTGCAAACGGGTTTGCCTTCCTAAAAACGGGACCCGCTCTCCGCGATGGTACCACAACTCGATGTAGTATGGAATCGCCGGAGTCAACTCCCGTTCCTCGGTCGAGAGGGGCACGATTACCGACGATCATCGCACTAGCATTCCCGAATTATGTCAACGGTGATACCGCATACCACGTTTTCGTCCGGTGCCGCTTCGATCTGAGAACGGGGTTGGAAGTGGGCGAGGATATGCCATCCGAGTTCCGTAGCAGTGGCTCGATTTTTGGGACGCTCATTCAGAAAAGGCGGGGGTGGCGACGGGTGAGCCTCGCGACGAGCGCGTTCTGAGCAGTTCGCGCACTCTCGCGTTCGCCCTCGGCAAGATAACGCGCTTCCTCCAGTAGCGACCTCCAGAACACTCGGCCGTTCCCAATCCGATACGGGCACGACAGGTCGAGAGCATCCGGCCGATAAACTCCTGGCGCTCCACTAACAGTTAATATGCGAAAGGGTTACATCGACACACACGGGGTCCCGCATACGGATCCTGGTCCGCGGGAAAGGGACAAAACCTCCGAAAACAGGGTAGTCAACCATTCACCGTCTTGGTACGATCATGGGTGGCCAGCGGGTCGAACCGCACTCGGTGCCCCGAGTGATTTCGTCCGCGGGCTCTTTGTTAAGCGGTTTCGTACTCACGAGTCGAACATCACCGCGGCGGAAATTCTCCGTATGTCGTTTTCTCGCTCGTAGTTCGCGGTGTCTTGCCATTGCGCTAGCGGGGGCAATGATCGCGGCTCGGAACGGAAATGCTCACCACGACCCCGGAACCGACAGTTATATCTTGCAGCTGCTCTTGGCGGTTCTGTTGGGTGTCGCTTTCGTCGTTAAGATGTTCTGGTTTCGCGTGAAGACTCTCGTCGCAAATTTCGTTTGCAGAAAACCCGAGGAACACTAGCGAGATGGTCTCAGAAGCCAGAGTTACTGTTCCGTTCCGCGACCCAAGTCGCTTTCGGATTATGCGCCTCAGGGTACCGCTAGAGAATCTAGTTGTCTTCTTGGCTCGCGACCGCCGGTATGTCACCGCTGAGTTCGTTCCAAAGCAGGATACCCAGATTCGGGGCCTGCTCGCCATGCGCGAGGACGTATTGCGTGAATTTGATGAGAAGTCCTTCAAGCGGGCCTTCGGACGGCTCTTCGACACCGGTGAACGCGCGCTCGCTGTTGGTTCTTCGCGGACTTTGTACTGGATGTGAAGAAACTCGTGATCCGCTTGCACCGCATCTATCCCGTTCTTTTCGCGGTCGCCCCGATTCTATCCCTTTACGCGACTAACGCGGGACAAGTCGACCTGAGAGAGATCTTGGTTCCGGTCGCTGTCAGCGCGGCCGTCGCGATCTTCATGCTCGCGGTATTGACGCGTTTATTTCGCAGCTTGGACAAGGCCGCTCTGTTCGTTTCCGTCGCGGTCCTCCTGTGCTTCTCCTACGGGGACGTGCAGGATTCTGTGAGCCGCTTTCACGTAGCCACGACGTCCCTCGGCAGCCCGATAGTCATGGGCGCCGTGTGGGCGCTCCTGCTCCTTTCTGCCGCACCCCTGCTGGCTCGCACCGGCCGGAACCTCTATCCGCTCGGTCGGATCTTCGGAATTGTTTCGGTGGCAATGGTCGCCCTACCTTTGTTGCAGCTCGCCGTTTACGCTGCTCGATCCTCGGTCAGCGTCAAGACTGCCATCTGTACAGACAACGAACCCATTTCTCTGGACAACCCCGGCGGACGCGTTCAGAGGTCGCCCGATATCTACTACATCATCCTCGATCGATATCCTAGCGCCAGAACTCTCTGGGATTTCTACGAATTCGACAACACGGAGTTTGTCGACTCTCTCAAAGGGCGCGGATTCTACGTTGCAGACCGCGCGTTTTCGAACTACATGATCACTGCTCAGTCGCTCGCATCCTCACTCAACTTCGACTATATCAACTGTCTCAATCGCACCATGGGCGACGCGTCGGACAACTGGAGCCCGCTTTTTGAATTGCTGGAAAACTACCGCGTGTGGCGCTTTCTGAAGGGCAGGGGGTACCGTTTCATTCACTTCGGTACCGAGTGGCAACCAACGAGCAAGAATCGCTTCGCCGACCTCAATTACAACCGGATGGTCATTACGGAATTCTCGTCGCTTTTGTTGCGGAAGACCGTGTTATATCCAGTTCTGGACAGGCTCGGGTGGATGAATATCCGCCGCGAGAAATGGAAACGAATCAATTACAACTTTGACCAGTTGGCCGCTATCCCGGATCTGGAAGGCCCCAAGTTCGTTTTCGCACACTTTCTGCTGCCGCACGACCCCCATGTATTCGATGCCGACGGCACTTTCATAACGGCGGATGTGGCAGTTTCTCGAAGCCGTGAGGAGAACTTCGTTAATCAGGTCCGCTACGCGAATCAACGGGTCGTGCGATTGGTGGAACGGCTTTTGAGTCGGTCGAGCTCTCCACCGGTCATCGTGCTCCAAGGCGACGAGGGCCCCTATCCGGCAAAGAGGGAGGAGCGCGATGAAGACTGGCGTGTGGCAACCGATGCGGAGTTGTCCGAGAAAGTCGGTATATTGAACGCGTTGTATCTGCCGGGGGTAGACACGAGCCAGCTCTACCCTTCGATTACTCCAGTCAACACGTTTCGGGTGATCTTCAATCTGTACTTCGGGACAGAGTACCCGTTACTCCACGATGAAAGCTATGCGATCATCAACGCGAAGCACCTGTACTCCTACTTTCGGATCACGGACTCGGTTCGTTAATCCTTGCGGATACGCTGCGGCGATCTTCTTCGCGATTCTGACGTTCGTTTTCAGAATGAGATCGGGGGGGCACCCCGCAACCTACAACGTGTTGTAAGTTAGATAGTTGCGTGAACAGGCCACGACACCCGAGGGAGTGATCCGCATTCGGATTGGGGCGGATTCGCACGGAAAACAATCTGGTCAACCGGCCGGCGTGCTTGCACGATGCTCGATCGTCTGCGGGCTCGAACCGCCAGAGGAACGCCGGTAATTCCCGGGCGGCCAAACGTCTTCCGAATCGTAACTGACTTTCTACCAAACAGTTATCGCCGCGACAATTCATCGGCACGTTTACATCGACTGGCACGAAGCTTGCGGCGAGCCGCAATGCCACGAGTGCAGCGAACGCTCAAAAGGACCCCAAATGACCGCCGGCGAAGAATCCGCCCGAAAAGATCTTCGCAACCTCGAGAAGGTGCGTGGGATATTTGCGTCTCTATCCAAATACGTAAACGCCAAGACGATCTACTCGAGCAACAACCCCAACGTCGCCAAGTTCGCCAACGCGTTCTACCAGGCGTTTCGAACCTTTTTCGAAGACGAGAACGAACTGCTCCTCTCGATAGAGCAATATCAGATCAAGTGGCAGGACGAAGTCGTCTACGACAATCAAGAGAAGACGAATAGCATCGCTTTCTTGTTCTACAAAGACGGCGTGGGCGAGATCGCGTTTCAGTCGTCCGTGACACCGGCCGATCTGGAACGATTTGTGGATCTCGTGAAGAATGAAATCTACACTCCATCGGCCCATCTCGACGTCGTCAGCCGGTTGTGGCAATCAGAATTCGCCAACATCTCCTACCGAGTGTTCGATGAGTCTGCCGACGGCGCCGACGGCGCCGGTCGGGGCGCCGGTGGCGAGTCCCGGGAACAGCCGCTCCAGGCGAGCGACCACCCGCCGTTGCCCGTTGCCGGGGCGACCGAAGGCGGCAGCGCCTTCCCAGCCGGCGGATCGGCCGATTCCCTCGGCGCATACGTCGAGAATCTCGTCGAACGACTCTACCCCCACGCGACGACGCAGGAAAAAGAGAAGCACTTACAAGAAATGGTGGTATCCCTCTTCACCTCGAGTGCCGAGGACTTGACTTCATGGCGGAATGAATACACGCGCATGAACGATGGGAACAAGCTGCTTCGCCTTCTCGCGATCATGCTCGATTTTGCTCGGATGCAGAGCGCTCCTCCTGTCGTTCGCGACATCGGCGATATCATCGACCGGCTCGTGCGTTACATCGTGGAGGAGGCACACGTCCCCACGCTGATCGCACTTCTCGATATTCAGAGAACGATCTGTCGTGAACGGCCCTTTGCCGACGAGTTCCAATCGCTTCCCTCCCGCATCGAACACGAAATCACGAACAGCGCGTTTCTTCTCTCGCTGGGAAAGATTGGGGGCAGGTCTTCCAAAGATGTGAATGAGGTCTTGCAGTATTTTCGGATGATCGGCACAAACGCCGTACCCGGCATTTGCGAGCTTCTAGCAACCCTGAAGGACCCATCCCTCCACAAGGACGCGTGCGATACCCTGATCGGGATTGCAGCGGAGGACATTCCGCGGATCGTCAACGATCTCAATCTGGACAACCCCCACGAAGCAAAGGACGCGATCTACCTGCTCCAGCGATCCAGGTTGAACGAGGTCCACCCGATCGTCAAGAAGCTGATGACCTCGCCGGACCTCAATGTTCGGGAGCTACTGATCGAATACTTGGTCCGCGTGGGTAACGACGAAGCCGCGACCTCGTTGTGCGCGCTCCTTGAGGATCACGACCCGGCTGTCCGCATGAAGACGTTTGCGGCCGTCGAGGAGTTCAAGCATCTCTTGGTCATCAACAAGGTAACGGATTTGTGCTTCGCCGAAGATAACGCTGCCAGGAACGTCGACGAGCTCGAGCGCATGTTTCGGGCGGTCGGAAGACTCGGGGGCGACAAAGTGCTCGAATCGATCGAACAAATGATACATAAAGGATCATGGTTTCGATTTGGCAAGAGCCGAGGGAAGCAGAACAAGCTCCTCGCTATCACGGCGCTGAGGCACATTCCCGGAGGGCATGCCCTCGAATTGCTCCGGACGCTTGCCCGAGACGGCGACAGTCTCGTCAAGACCAAAGCGCTTTACGTATTGAGACAATTGGAGCATCCCGAGGATCGACACGTCGCTGAGTTGACTCAGGTTTCCGGGAAGGATGCCGCGCTATGAGTGACCGCATCGACATTATCTCGAGCCCACCCCCCGGTACCCCAGAGCCTCTTGCCACCGGCGACGACGGCCTCTCCCCCGGTGCGACAATCCATATAGACCGTCTTGGGCCACAGCTCATTCACGGTATGTTCAGCGCCAGCAGAACGTTGCGAATCTACGACCTGCAAAACCGCGCCTCCCAAGCCGTTCTCTCCAGGGTCATGCAGACCCTGGGAGAACTTCTCGACCTCGAGGGCCGCGTGACCGTGACCATAGCGACGGATCTCCTCCTCATCAACGACGTAAGGATCATCGTCGATTCCCAGAGCATGGGTCCTATCCTGTTCATGATCGACGAGATGAAGAAAAGAAAAGTCGAGGAGATTGATTTTACTCCGGGACTCTCTGCCCTCGAGATGGGATCGTTCTTGAAGATGTTCTTCCTGGAGCCAACCGAGGAAGATGTCTTTGGCGAGCTCAACCGAAAACTCGCCGAGGCCGACATCAACAATATAAGGCTCGCCGAATGGATCGAGCGGGAGAAGTACCTGAGGGACGCCAAGGTGGAGAAACGAGAGATCAAGGAAGAAAGCAACAAAGCCATGTCCCGGGCGATCCTTTTCATGGGAGAGGTCATGAGAGCGATCGAGCACCAGCGTCCGATTCAGCTCCCCAAGGCACACAGGCTCACCCAGCAGCTGGCCGATATTGTCCGGATGGACGAAACGATACTGGTCGGACTCGTGAGCATAAAGGATTACGACGAATACACCTTCTCGCACTCCGTAAACGTCAGCGTGCTTTCGATGTTGATAGCCGACCGGATGGGCTTTAGCAAGAGCGACACCGCGCAAGTCGGCGTTGCCGCCCTCCTTCATGATATCGGCAAGACGCACGTCCCCCAATCCATTCTTAACAAGCCGACGACGCTCAGCGCCGATGAGTGGAAACTCATGGAACGCCATACGATGCTCGGTGTGATAGCATTATCCCGGGTTCGGTCACTTCGGGCCATTCTCGATCCGATATTTGTTTCCCTCGAGCACCACTTGCTCTATGGCGGCGGAGGGTATCCTCTAAGACCAGGCCCATGGGAGCTGCACCCATACGTTCACATCATCGCGATCGCCGATGTGTATGACGCCATGACCACTCCCAGGGTGTATCGCGAGCACACGCTGACACCCGACACAGTGCTTCAGTTCATCCTCCGAAACAGCGGTCAGAGTTTCGATCCGCGCGTCGCGAAGATGTTCATCAGGGCGATGGGGATTTACCCCGTCGGAACCGTCGTGCAACTGAACACGGGCGAGAGGGGTGTTGTGCTGCGGCAAAACGAGAACGTCCGCCTGATGCACCGACCTGCCGTGATGTTGCTGCACGGGGACGGCCCAGGCGGCGCCGTTGACCTGGCCGAGCAAGGGGACAAACCAGAGATCTATCGACGGACGATCCTTCGGTCGCTCCACGACCCCGCGCTCGAAGCCCAGAAAGCCAGCTGCTTCATCATGAAGTGACCCTCACCGTCGGGCGTGATCTGATCTTTACTGACCGATGAAGTGGCAATTACCCTCTCTGGTTTCGTCGGAACCGAAGCCCCGCGGTCCATTTCCATGTAACGCGCCCTGACCCTGCCGCAGGTGGTTTCGCGACCGGGGACGTCGTAAGGACACGACAGATCTCGACGGGCCGTTAGACACCTAATATATTGCAGTTAAACAAGTTGCACAGCCATGATGCGCATCCGGGCGAGTGCCTGGGTCTCAAATCGTGGTGTGTCGGCGCGCAAAACAAACTAGTCAACCCCCCGGCAGCTTGGTATGATTGTTGATTGTCTGGACGGCTTGAACCGCCCACGGGCATCAATAGTCCACTGGGTCGTTTTTCGGCTTTTCCGTTCTGCGTTATGCTATAGAACTGCATCCACTGGCGGAGCTTGCTTATGTCGTTTTCTGGACGTGCCTTGCGATGTTTTGTCATCCTGTCGTTGTTGGGCGTTCTCGGTGCGACCAACGCTCACACGTATCTCGACCCCGGAACCGGCAGTTACATCCTGCAGCTGGTTCTCGCGGCGCTGCTCGGCGCGGCCTTCGCGGTAAAGGTGTTCTGGGTCCGGATCAGAACCTTTGTCGCTAACCTCATCTCGAGAAAACCCAGGCAAAAATAACGAGATGGCTGCGGAAACCAGAGTTCCTGGGTCGTTTCGAGACCCGAGCGGTTTTTTGTACGAACGCGCGGGCCGGCTCTACCGCCAGGTCAACCGGACATATCAAGAGGACTACCAGCACCTGGTGTGCTCGGGGCTGCTGGCTCGTCTCGTGAAAGAGAACCTCCTCGTGGCGCACGACGAGGTGTCCGTCGAACCGGCAGAACCGGCATCCGCGTACAAGGTCATCGCCCCCGTTCGGCTCCCGTTCATATCCTACCCATACGAATGGTGTTTCAGCCAGCTCAAGGACGCCGCGCTGGCAACCCTTCGGATTCAGACGATCGCGCTCGAGCATGGCATGATCCTGAAGGATGCGAGCGCGTACAACATTCAATTCACGGGCGGCGGTCCCATTCTCCTCGATACCCTTTCCTTCCAGAAGTACCGGGAGGGCGAACCCTGGGTGGCTTACCGGCAATTCTGCCAGCATTTTCTGGCGCCGTTGGCGCTGATGGTTTACACCGACGTGCGCATGGGCCAGCTGATGCGGGTCTTCATCGACGGCGTACCTCTCGACCTGGCGAGCAGACTCTTGCCGGTTCGCACAAGGATGCGTTTTGGTCTGATGATCCATCTTCACCTCCACGCCGCGGCGCAGAGACATTACGCGGGGAAGACGTCCCGGCCGAGCAGGCGAAAAATGCCCCGCACGTCGCTTCTGGGACTGGTCAGCAGTCTTACGTCGTCGGTGACCAGGCTCAAGTGGTCGCTGCCCAAAACCGAGTGGGGCGAATACTACAATGCCACGAATTATTCCGTCGCCAGCATGGACGCCAAGAAAAAGACCGTGGCGACCGTTCTCGAGCGCATCAAACCCGATACCGTGTGGGATCTCGGAGCGAATACCGGCGAGTTTAGTCAAGTAGCCGCCCGCTATGCCGCTACCACGGTGGCCTTTGACATCGACCCGGTGGCCGTGGAGCGCAACTACCTCGATTGCCGGGGAGCCGGGGGCACGATTCTACCGTTGCTCATGGATCTTACGAACCCGAGCCCCGCGCAGGGCTGGCGACATGAGGAACGGATGTCGCTGGAAACCCGCGGCCCGGCGGATTGCGCTCTCGCGCTGGCACTCGTCCATCACCTGGCGATCTCGAACAACGTGCCGTTGGGGAATCTCGCCGCCTTCTTCGCCTGCCTCTGCCGGCACCTCGTGATCGAGTTCGTCCCAAAGGAGGACTCGCAGGTCCGGCGTCTGCTCTCCACCCGAGAGGACGTCTTCCCAGAGTACGATCAGGGTTCGTTCGAGAGGGCGTTTGGAACACTCTTTGATATCCGCGAGGCCGTACCCGTCGCGCAGTCATCGCGAACCCTGTATTGGATGTCCAAGAAAGCGTGAATCGCTTCCACCGCATCTATCCAGTTCTCTTTGCCCTCGCCCCCATTCTGTCGCTTTGCGCGACCAACGCCGGACAGATCGCCGTGAAGGACGTCGTCCTCCCCCCTGATCCGGCCCCCCGCGAACGTCGCGCCGCTCGGTCGAGTTGTCGCGGTCGTCACCGCCGCCATGCTTGCTCATCCTTTTCTCCAGCTCGGCTTCGACAAGACACGATCCTCGTCGACTTCCAAACCGCGGGACGAACCTGGCGCAATTCCGAAGAACCGGCCCACATTTTGAGTGATTATTTTCGCAAAATGGCGTCCTCACAGAAGGACCTGACGAAGCGATGGCGATTCACGGAAGAGACGATTACGTATGCCCTTAGTCAAGCGGAAGGGGTGAGCCGGCCGCCGAGACCTGCCACAAGTTCGGAATGACTGAACAGACGTTGCATCGCCGGCTGAAGGTGCACAGCGGCACAGCGGTGGCGGGGTTTCGACGTTCAAGCGGCAAGTGCGACCGCACGGTCCAATCGGCCGAGGCATTCGCCCCCACTCAATCCGTGGGAATGTCGGGGCTCGGTGCGGCCTGCGGGTCTGGTAACATGGTCAAAGTGACTTCGGTGACCTTCCGCACGTACGCGTCGAACGCGTTGCGGCCGGCGTATCTGTACCACCAGTACCACAAGACCATCTTGATTCCGCTGGCGAACGGCCCCGGCCGGACGGTCAACCGGGCCTGTTGGCCGCTGGCATCGTAGCCGCTGAGATTGCAGATTCTGCCCCACCCGCCGGTGCGGTAATTCTCTCCTCGCGTCCTATCGTAGGATGCGAGGTCAGTCCCTGGGTAGATCCCAGTCCTTGTTTCTCCGCCCCACGCATTCTTGAAAATCGTCGACCACTCGTAATCTTGATAGGGCTCGAGAGATATCTCCCTGGGGAGCGGAAACTGGTCGTCGATCCAGTATGTGGAGGCAGGGCAGGGAGGCATGTTCTTCAGGTGCACCTCGACCGAGTGGTCTTTGACCCATCGCATTTGCCACGAGATGTAGCTGTCGATCATAGTCGTGGCGAACGCCAGCACCAAACTCGCCGCCACCGCCACCCCAGCGCGGGATAGTCGCCCTCCCGGGGCGCTGCAAACAGCCTTGAAGACGCCAACAATGACCACGCCGACACCTATCGAGACCAGCAGCGAGTGCCGCGTATTCCATCCAACGACCGTGGCGATCTTGGAAACTAGGGCATATGGCAGGATAGCGAGTAACACCAAGGCCACCCCGACAGTTATGAGAGAGCGGGGAGACGCCGGTGATTCAAACGTCACGACAGCGCGCCGCCCGATCTTGATATAGACAAAGACCATCGCCGCTATGAAGACGAGCCAAAGTGCCGGGAACGCCAACAGTTGAAGCAGGGCGTCGTTGAGCTGGAAGAGAACAGCATTCGGGATGAACCGCACGAATTGCAGCACGAGGTCTTTCAGAGACACGTGCAACCTGTTGTAGGTCTCGTAGACACCCCAACGAGGTGTGAGACACTCTCTGATACCCCAATACACAAACGGGAGCAGCAAGAAATCAATGTGACGGGGTAGGTACTTTTTCGCCGCCGCTCGAATTGAGACCAAGTTCCTCCGGCGTACGAGAAAGACCATGAACACGATGAACCCCAGATAGAACACGAGAAGTGAATTGGTCGAGAAACTGACGAAAAACAAGAGTAGACTGACCACCCGTAGAACAAGCCTGTGCCATCCTCGCCCAATGTAGCTCCTCACCGCGGTGTAGACTCCTGCCACGAAGAGAAAGTAACACACGAGATAGATGAGTACGACCAAGCAGAATGTCGCGCGAAACGCGGGAAAGGTGAGTTGGATGAGGCTCATCAAAAGGCTCTCCCAGCGCGACAGGATCCTCGTTTCGAAACAGACCAAATACCAGAATACAGCCGTGAGCGTGATCGACAGAAACGCGATCAACCGGCAGCCAAAGATGATGTCTGGGAGCATCCCCATGGCACGATAGAAACTCCAGGCCAACTGCTGGCCAGCCTGGCTAATCCACTGGTTCATCAAGGGCCAGTCGTTCGCCGTCAGGTGGTCGTAGAGCAGATAGTCGTCAAAGTACACCCCGTCCATCAACAGCAACAGCCCATGCGTCGCCATCCCTACGAGCACAATGGTCACCAAATCGTACTTGACCAGTCTTGGCCAACCCGACAGCTCTGTCCGCGATTCCATTATCTCCTGTTCCAGTCCTGCGCCTGCTGTTCCTCGACGCCCGTGCGGATGTTCAGATCCAGCCGCCGTGCGCAGAAGCTAGGATCAAGACCTATTCATCTGTGTGATTCAAACGAAAGCCATTCAGGATTTGTTTTCCTTCAAGCTTCTGACATACCTCGCCGGCACACCCATAACCAAAGTGTAGGGCTCAACATCCTTTGTTACCACTGAACCCGCTCCTACCAACACACCTTCACCTATTCGGACGCCCGGCAGCAGGCATGCCCCCTCGCCGATGCTGACCCGGTCGCCTATGTGGGGTCCAACGATCTTGTCTTCTTCGTAATGACGCGCTACCATTTCATTGTCGTTCGCTGTCGAAACCAACACACTAATGAACACGTCATTGCCAATTATACAGTTACCCGTGATGTGAGTCAGATCCATGATGCGGGCACGGTCACCTATCCTCGTGTTGTAGTTTATTGTCACATAACGGCCAATGATGCACTGCGATCCCACGCGGCACTGTTCGCGGATCGATGCGCCGTCTCCGATGAGAGTTCCGGCGCCGACCTCCACGTCGTAGAAAATCACCGCGTGCGGGCCAACCGAAGCTCCCCGTCCGATCACCACGCGGCGCTGGAACCGTATGGCGCGTACCGTCGCCCCGGCCCCTTTCGGCTCCTTCCCCAGATACGCCCCGGGGAACACCTCGACGTCGTCCTCGAGCCGCACCCCGGACTCGATGACTACGTGAGGATGGATGCGGACGCCCCTACCGAGGCTCGCCCCGGGCCGGACCACCGCAAATTCGGCGATTTCCGAGCCTTCGCCGATGTCGTCGGTTTCCACGATCGAATGAGGACTGATCATTTTCAGGCTCCTTGAGTCCGTTCGTCGGCGCCGGGGTGAGGCGGGCGGCTTTTTGGACGGCGCAAACGGAGTAGTTACCCTTCGCGAGAGTCGGCGCTGCCGCGGTGGTATTCCGACTCGATGATGAAAGACGGCCGCTTTCGCGACTCCTCAAGACCCCTCCAGACATATTCGCCGAGGATCCCCATGCCGATCATCATAAGACTGAACATAAAAAACATCACGACCATCACCGACGCCCACCCGGCGACGGTCACTCGGCCCGTCAGAGTCACGATGAGGATGTACAGGATACCGAGGATGCTCACGGCGCACGTGAAGACGCCAAGCAACGTCAACACCCGTATGGGGAGATGCGTGAACGCGAGGAGTGAATCGAGAAAATAGTTGATCTTCTTGAGGAGAGTCCAGCGGGACCTCCCGTACTTTCGCCGCATGCGGGTGTAGGGTATCTCTTCCCTTTCGAATCCACTCCACAGGATGAGCCCCATCAGCGTCGTGTTTTTCTCCTGCATGGCGCAGAGAACGTTGACGACGAGCCTGTCGATGAGAACGAAATCGAAGCCTCCCCTGGGCATCGCATTATCCACCAGCGCGCGGAATATTCTGTAGTACGTCTTGGCAAATAGGACCTTGAAAAACGACTCCTCCCGTTTTGCGCGGACGGCCATCACAACCTTCTTCCCCTTCATCCAACGCTCGAACATCTCGCCGATCAGCTCGGGCGGGTCCTGGAGATCGGCAGATATGATCGCCGCACAGTCCCCCGAGATCCGCGTGAGCCCCGCCAGGCAAGCGTTGAAAGACCCGAAATTCCGGGACAGTTTCAGCACCGCCACGCGTTCGTCCTCCGCTGCAATCCGGCGGATCACCTCGTAGGAGCGATCCCCCGAGCCATCGTCGACGAAGAGGATCTCGAGATCCATGGAGGGGTGTTCGTCGGGGAGCTTCGCAACACGCGTGTAGAGCTCGTCAAGGCTCTCCTCGTTGTAATAGACCGGGATGATGACCGATAGCTTGCGTTTTGTCACCGTAGGCCACCGCCCTTGCCAAAATACTCCCTTATCTTCCCACCAACGTGTTGGACTCCATCCCGTGGAATCCCCGGATGCATCGGCAGGCTGAGGATCTCCTCCGACACCGCTTCCGTCACCGGCAGGTCGCCTTCGCCATACCCCAGGTCCTTGTACGCCTCCTGGAGGTGGACGGGTACGGGATAGTGCATCAGAGTCGTGATGCCCGCCTTCTCGAGATAAGTCCTCAAACCCTCGCGGTCGTCCGTTCGGATGACGTAGAGATGGTACACGTGGCGCGCATCCGGTCTTTCGCGAGGAGAGATGCACACGCCTTCCAGCACTTCGGTGTACCACCCTGCGATCCGCCGACGACTCTCGTTCCACTCGTCCAGGTGATCAAGCTTGACCCGCAGCACGGCGGCTTGCAGCTCGTCGAGCCGGCTGTTTATCCCCTTGATAGCGTGGTAATACCGCTTTTGCTGACCGTAGTTTCTCAGCATGACCAACTGATCGTAAAGCCCTTTGTCGTTCGTCCCCACCGCCCCACCGTCCCCATAACACCCAAGGTTCTTCGTCGGATAGAAGCTGAAACACCCCATGACGCCCAGAGACCCAGCCCGCCTCCCCTTGTCCTCCGCGCCGTGCGCCTGGGCCGCATCCTCGACCACGTGTAGGCGGTGCTTTCTCGCAATCCGCAAAATCGCGTCCATGTCAGCCATCTGACCGTAGAGGTGAACCGGGATGATGACCTTCGTCCGGCGGGTGATGACCGACTCGGTCTTGGCGGCATCCATGAGGAAATAATCGTCGATGTCCACGAAAACCGGTGTCGCGCCGGTCATCGTGATCGCCGAGACGGTAGGAACCGCCGTATTGGCAACGGTCACGACCTCGTCTCCCGGACCCACCCCCACGGCCATAAGGGCAAGCGCGATCGCCTCGGTGCCCGATGCGCACCCCACGACGTGTTTGACCCTGCAGTAGTCGGCGAACTCACGCTCGAAGGCCTCGACCTCTTTGCCGAGGATGTACCACCCGCTCTTCAGCACCCGGTCCACCGCCGAGTCGATCTCACTTTGGATGGCGGTGTACTGTTCCAGCTGACCGGCAAATGATGGAGGCTGATTACTGGTCGGATCGGGCATACTGTTGCGTTCCTTGGTTCCTGTTCGAGTTGTTTGTCACCGGTGGCTCTGGCCTCCCGCCGCAGCAGGTGTTACTCGGCCCGCGACGACTGCCAGTACCACTTCCCGTACTTTCTGTAGTAATCCGCCGTCCGCGCCAACCCTTCGTCCAGCGAGACCCGCGGTTCCCACCCCACAAGGCGCCTGATCTTCTTGATATCCGAATAGAAGTCTCCCGGTTCCTGAGCTTTCCGCTCGGGACTGAATTCGGAGAACTCCCAGCGTCCGCTCCCGGAAGTCTCGATGATCCGCTTGACGAGATCGAGGAAACAGACCGCCTTGTCCATCCCGACGTTGAGAATTTCCCCTTCCGCCTTGTCACAGAGCGCGCTGGCGAGCACGGCGTCGACACAGTCGTCGATGTAGAGAAAGTCCCTCAGTATTTTTCCGTCCCCGAATACCTTGATCGTCTCGTTGTCCAGCGCCTGCCGGACGAACCAGTTCACAACCCCGAAGCGGGAATGTTTCATCTGCGACCGCGGGCCGTAGATATTGGTGAGTCTCAGGAGCACCGTCTTGATCCCGTGGACGTCGTTGTAGATCTTCATGATCTTTT
>Ga0315284_10004087_pt1 | contig 20740 bp, 17 predicted proteins | sample YL17G09_16_MG_FD_203696 | JGI IMG/M metagenome (GOLD analysis project Ga0315284, IMG submission 203696) | Sediment microbial communities from Yellowstone Lake, YNP, Wyoming, USA - YL17G09_16 | ecosystem: Environmental > Aquatic > Freshwater > Lake > Sediment | place: USA: Wyoming | collected...
ATGTCATCCTGAGCGAAGCGAAGGATCTCTCCTACCGTACCATCCTTCGCTCAAGTCCTTCCACTGGGGATTCATGGATTCAATCAGAGCGATCTTCTTAGCGCGCAGCCAGCCTTTGACCTGCTTCTCCCGCCGGATGGCGGCGCCGACGTCCCCGAAGACTTCATGGTAGGCCAGGCGATGAAGGTTGTACCGGCTCGTGAAGCCGGGCACGCGTTTGAGCTTGTGTTGCAAAACCCGCCGGGTCAGGTTGCTGGTGACCCCGGTGTAGAGCGTGCCGGAGCGGTTGGTCATGATGTACACGTAGTAGGTCTTCATCGGCCGACCTCGCGCCTCCGGATTAGGACAGTCGTTGCATCGCGAGGATAACGAAGGATCTGAGATTCTTCGCCCAAAAAGCGGGCTCAGAATGACACGTGGGGCGGGCTCAGAATGACACGTCGGGTGGGATCAGAATGGCAGGTCTTGACCGCACGGGGGGCGGGCGGCCCAGCCGTCACGACAGGCAAAGGCCGCAGCCCGTCAGCCGACGGGCTGCGTTGCATCGGGAAGAACCCACGGCTGGAAAAAAGTCAACCGTGCCTACCCACTACACTGCCGCGGAGAAACCAATTCATTTCCCCGGCGGTTTGCCTAGCAGCTCGTCGGCCAGAGCGCCAGCGTCGTAGAGCTTGCGCAGGGCTTCGACAATCGCGGCGCTGTGCACGGAGACGGAACGGTTATTCTCCTCGTTATAGACCAAATCTCCCACCAGGCTCTCGATGTTGCCGTCGAAAAGCAGGCCGACCAGTTCCGCGCTGCGGTTGATAACTGGCGAGCCGGAGTTCCCACCCGTCGTGTCGCAGGTACTGACGAAGTTGAGCGGCGTGGTGACGTCGAGCGCATTCTTGCGCTCCAGATAGCGCACCGGCAGCTCATAGGGCGGCCGCAAGCCGAAGCTGTAAGCCCGATCATAGAGCCCGTAGAAAGTGGTCAGAGGTGGCGCCTGCGTGCCGTTCATGGGATAGCCTTTGACGCTGCCGTAGGTTAGCCGCAGGGTGAACGTGGCGTCGGGGTAGGCCGACTTGCCATACGCCGCAAAGCGCGCCTTGCCGAGCTTTTCACCCGCCGTGGTTTCCACGCTCTCGATGTTGTCCTCGTACCACTTGCGGATTTCCCGCACGGCGGGCTCGATGCGGCGGGCAAAGACGATGAGCGGGTCGGTGGAAGCCTGCACGGCCGCTTCCCCGCCCTCCGCCAGCGACTTCCGCAAGTTGGGGTCGGTAAGCTTGCTCCCGTTGATGACTTCCTTCGCCACCTCGGTCGGCGTCCGGCCACCCAAGGCGGCTTTCACAAACGGGTCGTCGGGGCCCAACTCGTCGAGCGATTCCTGCAAGCTGCTCGTCAGCAGAACCTCTTCCATCTTCGGATAGAGCGGCGCGGGAGAAAACAAGCGGAAGCGCAGCGACTCGAGTTGCGAATCGTGGAAGCCGTCCAGACGGCCGCCATCCGGTTTCTTCACCTCGATTACATATTGAACGATTTGCAGGGCCAGGTCCGCCATGCGCGAGCCGCGCAGGTTGCGGAAGCGGTAGGGTTTCACCTTGGCCGCGAACTGCTTCTCGGCCGCGGCAATGGCGTCCCACGCCGGGCCATAGGCTTTGGTCCAGTCGGGATGGGCGGCCACCAAAGCGCGAAAGTCGCTTTCCTCCTTCTGCTTCTTGGCGACAAGCGATTTGTCCAACATGCCGTGGTAGCGACCCGTGAAGGCTTTGAGGGAGTTTTCAATGCCGAAGATCATGCGGGCAGCCTGGCGATTTTCCTCCGGGCCGAGCGCCGCGTATTGCCGCAGCACGCCGAGCCGCCGCTTGAGGGTCTTCAGAACCAGAGGAAGAATGTAGTCACGCTGCATTTCGAGCCCCGCCACGGTGGTCAGGCGGTCGGTGGACCCGGGATGACCGGAGACGAAAACCAGCTCGCCGTCCGCGGCGCCGTGGGCGCTCCATTTCAGATAGTGCTTGCTTTCGATGGGCCGCCCGTTCTCGTAAACGCGGAAAAGCGCGAAGTCCAGGTCATAGCGCGGGTAAGTGAAGTTGTCCGGATCGCCTCCGAAGAAAGCAATCTGCTGCTCCGGCGCGAAGACCAGACGGATGTCGGTGTATTTCTTGTAGCGATAGAGCCAGTATTCGCCGCCGTTATAAAGCGAGACGACGTCGGAGCGCAGGCCGGTCGACTCCAGACTCTCCTTTGCGATCTTGGCGCTCTCAGCCTTGCGGGCCTTCAGAGCCTCTTCTTCGCTCATGCCCTTTTTCACCGCGCCTTGCACGCGCGCGGTCACATCCTCCATGGAGATCAGAACGTTCAACTCCAGGTCCAGACACTTCAGCTCTTCGGCCGAGGTGCGAGCATAGAAGCCGTCTTTGACGTAGTCCTTTTGGGGCGTGGAAACCTTCTGCAGCTGGCCCAAGGCCACGTGATGATTGGTGAGCGTCAGCCCGTGGGGACTCACGAAGGAACCCGAGCCACCGTCATTGAAGCGCACGCTGGAGAGGCGGACGTGCTCGAGCCATTCCCGCGTGGGCGTGAAGCCGTAACGCTGCTGCAAGAGCTTTAGCGGCGGGTTGTCAAAGGTCCACATGCCCTCCTCGGCGCGCGCCGAGGGGAGCGCGAAGAAAAAAGGCCTCAGCATCAAGACGGCCACGACCAGGAACAAGCGACGGCAACCACTAATTCTCATAGTTGATCCTCTCAGTACGCGATTTTCGATTTTCGAATCTCGCTTTTCGAGTTCTCAGTTTCGCTTTTCGAGTTTTCAGTTTCGCTTTTCACCTTTCAGGTAGCGGCTTCCTGGCTACGCGGCAGCAGGGCCCGCAGCACGGGCGGCGCAAAGAGCGTCGTCACGATGCTCATCACCACGACCACCGTGTAGATCTCGGGGGAGATGGTGCGCAACTTCAATCCCACCGCCGCGACGATCAGGCCGACTTCGCCTCGGGGGACCATGCCGACGCCAATGCGCAGCGCGTTCTTGAACCCCAACGACAGAGCTCCCAGACCGCAGCCCACCAGCTTGCCCACGATGGCCAGCACGCATACAACTACCATGATCCAAAGCAGCGCGGGCTGATAGATGGCGCGCAGGTTGACCTGCGCTCCCAGGAGCACAAAAAAGAAAGGGGCCAAGAATTCCATGATGGGATGGGCGTTTTCCTGCAAGCGATACTGCCCGGCGTAGTCGGCCAGAGCGAGCCCCGCCAGGAAAGCCCCGATAATCGCGGCCATGCCGATGTAGATCGAGGCCAGCGACAGACCCAGACAAAGCACTACCGAGAGGATGAAGGCGGAATTCCGCGCCTGGAGTTTGGCCACCGCCGGTCGAAAGCGGCCCACCACGTGCGAGCCGAAGAAGATGATCAGTAGGGAAAATCCGACGGCTTCCACGGTAACGATAGCGAGCGAAATGTAGTTGACCTGCCCCTCGGAAAGACTGCTGACGACGGCCAGTACGATCATGCCCAGGATGTCATCAAGGACCGCCGCCCCCAGAATCACCCGTGCCACGCGGGTGGAAAGCACGCCGGCGTCCGCCAGGACGCGCGCCGTAATGCCGACGCTGGTGGCCACCAACGCTGCGCCGACGAAAACCGACTCCACCGTGGAGCGCTCAATCACCCGCATGTAGAGAAACCCCAGGACGAAAGGCACCACCACGCCGACGGAGGCCACCAGCGCCGCGATCCAGCCCACTTGCAGGAGGTCGCGAGGCTTGGTCTCCAGCCCCACGGTGAAGAGCAGGAAAATCGCTCCGATCTCCGCCAGACCTTGGGTCAGCTCACTCGGGTGGACAAGCGCCAGGAGCGACGGCCCTAGCATGACCCCGGCAAGAAGTTCTCCCACAACGCCGGGCTGCCGGAAGCGTTCGAAGATTTCTGCCAGGACTTTTCCTCCCGCGAACATGAGGAAGAGTTCCAGCAGGAGTTTTCCCGAATAGTCCATGCCTAAGAAACCCCGGAGGACACGCCACAGACGGTCGAGGCAACACGGTCAAAACCGGCTGGCAGGCCAATTTGTAAGCGTAGCAGAACCGTGCGGGAATCCTCCAGCAAAATCGGGCGGAACCAGCCGCGGCTTCCCAGGGGCGAGGCTGCATCTTCAGTGGCCGCCGCGCGGACTGCGGCGGAACGTGGCGCGGCCCGTGCCCAGTTCGATGTGCGTGACGTGGGGGGGGAGAGGAAAAGGCTTGCTGAGGTCCATCTTGTATCGCCGTTCCATGTAGCTCTGGACCAGGAAGTTCACGAATCCGGCCGGGAGAGTGGTGGTTCCCACCTTCAGGCTCTCGATGGTCAGCCTTCCCTGGCCGTCCCCAGTTTCGAGCTTCCCCGTGGCCAGGACGCGCTGCTGGCCCTTGAAAACCAGGGAGAGAATTCTCATGCCCCAATCGTTGCTGTGGGCACCAATCTGCCCGAGTTCGTCGAAATTCACATCGGCGGCACCCGAGAGCTGGTCCGCGGCGATGTGAATCTCGGGGTTACGTACGGCCGGAGGCAGGAACTTGTGGCCGCGGTATTTCAGGTAGGAATTGGCTTCGCTTTCGGTGATGGAGATCGGCCCCCAGGACGGGCGCGCGCGCGGGATGGGAGCGGAGAGCATCGCGAACTTGTTCGCCAGGCTCTGGGCCGCCGCCTCGGAAATCCCGCCCGTACTTTTCGAGGTGTCGGGGCGCAGGGCTGCGAACCACAGCGTCCCAAGCCCAAGCCAGCCGAGAAGGATCAGGCCTGCGAACGCGGCCAGCGCGAGGCGCCCTGGCATCACGCTTCGCGCAGTCTGCCGAGCGCGCCGGAGCGCCGGAGTCACTGTTGCCAGGACTGCCACGGTTCTGTGTTTCATCGCCCGATTTGGGAAACCTGAAGCTCGGGAGTGACGGTCGGCTTGTCCAGCGGGCCCGTCAAGCGCAGGTCCGCCACGCGGGAGCCCGAGGGGTTCTCCGCCCCCGTAGTCATCCAGCGGCGGGCGACATGGCGGAAGTCGGCGCCCACATCCAGCTCCAAGGTGCCATCGAAGCTGTAAGCGCCCGTCAGCGTCAAGCGGGCGCCTTCCACATCCAATTGCTGCTTGGCCAGCAACACTCGCCGGTTACGTGCCTCGAAGGCCAGCGAAGCTGAGGGAAGCATCACTTCGCCTCGCGCCGGCCCCAGCGTACCCCAAGGCGTCTGGCGGGCGAGGGCTTCCAAAGGATCGAAATCGCCAAAAGAAACATTCCTGAACTGCACCCTGCCATGCGCGTCAAGGTTGACGCTCATCTCTTCGCGGGTCAGGCCACGGGTCTCGAAGTGCGCGGTCCCCGAAACTAACCCGCGCACCTTGTGCAGAGCCACGGGGAGGCGCGGCGCCAGGGTCTGCAACCTAGCTCCTGACAACGTGACCTCGCCCGTCACATGCGCCGGGGCTCCGGTCAAATCCACTTCTGCCCGGCCCCGGCCGCGGCCGCCGCCCAGCCGAAAAGAGACGCCCGCCACGCGAACCTCCCGGCCGGAAATCTCCACCGCCGACCGGAAATCCTCCAATCTAAGAGACCGATAAGTGACCACGGGCGCCTCGAACCGCCCCTTGGCGTTGAGGGCGCTGAACAGGCTTGCGGCTGCGGCCCGGCGCGCGCTGGAAGAGCTGAAGCCCGGAATTCGTTCCAGCAACGGCAGCGGCCGCCGGTGGCCCAGGGCGTCAAACCAGAGCGCACCTTGCTCGACGCTCAAGGCGTTGGCTTTCACCTCGAAGCGCCAGGGGTCGGCTCGCGGGCCCTGATGTTCAAGTCGGCCAGTAAAGACGCTGGTTCCGATGACGGCTATGACCGGATCGACAGTAATCCGGTCGCCCTTCACTTGCATACGCGCCCGAGGAATATTCAGCGGCTCGGTCAAACCCGGTATGAGCAGACGCGCGGCACTGAGTTCAGCCCGGCCTGCCAGCGCGGGCCGAGCCAGCGGCCACGCCGAGCCGGAGAGAGTAAACGTAGCACTCCCCACCCCTTGGGCATCCAGGCCCTGGACCGCCAGGACGCCGATAGCCCGACCGAAGCGCAGCAAGTCCCGCAACGGAATCGACTTCGCCGCAAGCCGGAGTTCGTAGCGCGGCAGGCCGTTCCGCCGCCGAGCAGCGTCCGCAGGGGAACGCCGCTGTAGCTCCCCTTCCGCGACCAGTTCGACTCGTGGCGCCACTGCCAGCCTCACGGGCGCCAAGCGCGCTCCCTTATGGTCAATGCGCAGAGCAACCTCGGAAAGAGGGAAAGTGCCGGAAGGCGTTTGCAGGCTCACCTCACGGGCGCCCACAAACCCAGCGTAGCGCCGATCCGTCCAGGGACCTTGGATGGAGACCAGCCCATCCACGCGTCCGGAGATGCCGAGACTGCTGCGGTAGCCCCAGAGCCGACGGCCCACGGCCACCAGGTCCTCCACTCTTGCCCGCTCGAGCGCCACCACCAAGTCCAGCTCAGGTGCGGCAGGTATCCCCTCGACGGCGCCGGTCAGGTGGATGCGGGAATCAGCGAGACTGGCATCCACGCTTTCCAGCAAGACTCGGCGGCGCGGGCGGTCAAACTCCCCGCGGAAATGGACGACGATGGGCATGGGGTCGGAGGGCGGCAGTAGCTCCCAACGATGCAGTTGGGTGAGCTGGGCCTGACCCTCCATCTTGATGACGCGGAGTGAGCCGCTCAGCCGGACGTCGGCGTCGAAGACCCCATAGACCCCAGGGTTACGTCCGGCAACTAGGGGAATCCAGTTGTAGAGTAGCGCCCCACGGGTCTGGAGCGTGGCGTTCAAGGCGCCCCCGAGGTCGGCCGTGGGCTTCCACTCTCCCGCCAGCTCCAGGGCTCCCGGAGGCGGAAGTAAGAGATCGGTGCGCACGGGATTGCCCGACAGCCGATAGCGAACCACTCCGCGGGCCAGCTCAAAACTCAGGCTGGCTCGTAAATCCATGATGGCAAAGGGTTTCTTGTCGGCGCCCACCTTGAAATTCAAACGCCCCTCATCGACCTCCAGGTCGAAGGTGCCAGCCACCTCCCCGACCTGGGACGAGGGGCTGCCGGCCGAGACGATGCCAGTTCTCAGGAGCAGGTTCTCGACGTTCCACTCACCCTGCGCGTCGCGAACCAGGTTGAGGCTGGGGCGCTCCAGGCGGAGCCGGACAAACTCCAAGCGGGAACGCCAGAGGCTGTGCCACCGCAGGTCACATTCCATGCGGTCAATGCGCGCGAAGGGCTCCGACCCAAAGGTCGGGTCCTCACGCACCACAACGTTTTCCAGGGAGAAGCCGGGACGCGGCAGCAGACGCAAGGAGCCTGAGCTGAAAGTAACCGGCCGTTGCAGGAGGTGCTCCAGCCCGGCTTCCAGGCGGCGACGATAACGCTCCGCACTCAGGAACGCCGGCACCTGCCACACCGTCAGCGTCAACAGCGCGAAGGCCACGAAGCCGATCCGCGTGTATCGGCGATGCCGCGGATCCATCAGCGCACCAACCCAAATGTTCGTCGCCAACGAGTCTTGCTGAAGAAGTGGATGACTAAGTCCACCGTTTGGCCAAGACGGTCCCCCAGCGAACTCTGCGTGTATTCTTCGCGCGAAGCCTCATAGGACCAGTAAATCAGCAGAGGCTTGCCAGAAATCAGCTCCCGCGGCACAAAGCCCCAGAACCGACTGTCCCAACTCTGTTCGCGGTTATCGCCCATTACGAAATAGCGCCCCGGCGGGACGATCAGCTCGCCATTCCGGACGTAGTTCTGGATCTCCGCGCTCCAACTGGCGGTGATGCCACGCAGGTACTCGGAAGGTTGAGGCGGAAAATCATCCCCCGCTCGGAGCTGTTCAAGGTAAGTATGCCGCACGGACGGTTCCTTCAACGGCTCGCCATTCACGAACACCTGCCGGTGGAATATCCGCACGCGGTCCCCAGGAAGGCCAATCACCCGCTTCACAAAATGCTCTCCGGGCTGGCTTTGCTCCTCCGAGGGCGGAAACCTGAAGACGACGATATCGCCCCGCCGGATCTCCCGGTAAGGGAGCACGGGCGCCAGCCACCCCCTGGGATACGCATAAGCAAACTTGTTCACCAGGAGGTGGTCGCCAATCAGCAGGGTGTTCTCCATCGAGCCAGTGGGAATCTTGAAAGCCTGGAGGACAAAGGTGGTGCCGAAAATCGCCAGAATAACCGTCACCACCAGGGATTCGAACGTGTCACGGGTTGACGACTTCTTGTATCCCTCAGTCATGCGCTTCGGCTTTCCTCCCCAGACGCTCCAACAAACTCTTGGCGGCCTGCTGCTCGGCGGCCTTCTTGCTCCCTCCGCTGCCGCGCGCCACCCGATTCTCGCCCGCCGTCACTTCCACAGTAAAGACCTTTTGATGCTCGGGTCCCGCCTCCTCCACCACCCGGTACTCGGCCGGACTGACACGCTCACCTTGCAGGTACTCCTGGAGCGCGGACTTGTAATCCGTTGAGAACAGCTCCTCGGCGCCGGCAGTCAGATTCTCGGGCAAAACGAATCGTTCCACAAACCGTTCGGCCTCTGCCAAGCCGCCGTCCCGATAGAGCGCCGCCAGCAGGGCCTCCACCGCATTGACCAGGAGATTGCTCTTGGCTCGGCCGCCCGTCTTCTCCTCGCCGCGACCCAGGCGCAGGTAGTCTCCCAGTTCGAGTCGCGCCGCCACCTTGGCGAGGTGCTCGGCGGCCACCAGGCGCGCACGGGCGCGCGACAGCTTGCCTTCGGCCAGTTGGGGAAAGGCGTCGGCTAGGCGCACGCTGACCAGGAAATTCAAAACCGCATCGCCCAGGAATTCCAGTTGCTCGTTATTGCGACCCCCCTCGGCAGCCTCCTGGACATAGGAAGAGTGGGTGAGAGCTTCCAGGAGCAGTTCGGGATTACGGAAGCAGTAGCCGAGGAGATCTTGGAGCGTGTCCAGCGAAGATCCTGCCATGCCTGCCTTGCGCCGTTCTGCCAACGTCTCCCACGGGGCGCCTTGCCGGGCGTTCACCGCCCCGGCCGCGACGCCCCACGGGCAATAAGGTCCAGCCGCATTAGCTCTCTCACTGCTTCGCAGGCGGCTGCATCTGCGCCTTGCGTTTGCTCAGTTCCTGAACCTTCTGGTCGGCGTAGGTCTTGATCAGCGTGCCCTGACCCAGCTCGCCGGCCTTCGTAAACGCCTCAATGGCTCCGTCCACCTTATTTAGCATCGTGCGCACTTCCCCCAACCGGAAGTAATCCTGGGGCAGCGGACGGCTGGCCATCGACACGGCCATCTGATACTCCTGTTCCGCTTTCGCCAGCTCCTCCTTGTCCGGAGGTTGGAGCGCCATCAAAGAACGTTCCAGGTGAATCATGCCCAGTGCAGAATGGGGCTCCCAGGCCACCTCCGCCTTGGCCCTCTGAAACTGCTCATCGGTTTGGCCGGGCTGCATGGTAAGCTGGTCAATGAGCTGGATCGCCTGCTGGGCATAACCTTCCGCCTGGGCCAACTTCTGTCCTTTGTCGAGGTCAGCGTTCCTGCCTAACTGAGACTGCGGCAGCATGGCGGCCATGATCAACAAGCTTAAGAGGTTGTCGGGCTTCAGCTTCAGACTCTTCTCTCCGTACTCCAGGACGCTGTTTAACGCGCTCTTCCTTTCGGCGTCATTGGGTGCCATTGCCGCCTTCTGCCGCCAAGCGTAGGCCGCACAGGTGTAGACGACGGTCAACAACTTGCTGTCGGGATACTTCGTCTCGAACTCCTTCACCAACTGAAGGGTGCGGTCGGGATCCAGTTCGCCCCGAATGGTCTCGTAGCTCTGACTCTCTTCCGGCGACACTTGAATGGCTCCCGCGGCCGAAAAGCGCGCCGCCCGGGCCGCTGGCGCCGCATTCTTGACCACGTTGATGAACTGGTCGTCCGCCTTCGCCTTGCGCAACTGCTTCTCGATCTCCGGCGTCAGTTCAAAAGCCACGCCCCGCTGTTCAATGATGGCGGTAGTCTGGGCAGGCGGCTGCTTTGACTTCAGTAAATCGATGACTTCCTTTTCCGTCAGTGGCGTTTGCGGCGGGCCTTGCGCCACTGAAGCGCACGCCGTTGCCATGACCAGGAAAACGAGGCCCAGCATTCTTTTCATTGAGTATCACTCCTGTAATTGTATTAATCGAGTCCGGATTATTCAGCCTACCGGAATCGTTCTGCCCTGTCAATGAAGGCGCAGAGAAGTAACTAGGCTCTGCCACCGCCCGCCTGCCGCTCTGACCTCATTCCTTGGACCCAAACTGTCGCTGCAAACCGTTCTGGACAGCCCTCAGGGCGTCAGGATAGGTCGCGGCGGTGAGCGAGGCCGCGCGGTACTGCCCCAGTGCCTCTTTGCGCTTCCCCTTCAGGTCGTAAAGGCGGCCTAGATAGATGTGCGCCCAGGTGACGATGCGCAGGTCCTGCGCCGCCTCCAGGGTTTTCTGGAAATACTCTTCCGCCAGATCGGGCTTCCGGGTGTTGCTCGCCACCACCGCCAGGCCGAACAAGGCGCGTTCGCTCCTGGAGTTGAGCTTCTCGAGCACGGACTGAAAAACCGCTTTCGCCTCCAGATAGCGGCCATCGGAGATGAGATTATCCCCCTCGTTCAGCAGCCGCTCTTCTTCCGAGAGCATCGGCGTGGTCGTGCTGGCCGCGGTCTGCGGCTTCGGGCTGAACGTCACTTTCGCCAGCCTCGCTTGTTCCTGGCCGACATCGATCCGCAGGATCATGTCCTTGTACGCCAGGTTCATCGAGGCCTCCTGCTTCTCATAGGCAATCAGCGCGGAGTAGAAGTAGGGGGCTAAGATCAGACCCGCGGCGGTCATCTCCTGCACGCTCCTTTCCGCCTCGGCTGCTGGACGTTTGTCCATGCGCACTTCGACGGTGCGGATCAGGCACTCCGTCACGAGCAGAGGAAAATCCTCCTTGAAATCCAAAGCGAGCTGCGGCGCAGCGCGAGCCAGGCTGCGTAACTCCGCCTTCTGGCTGATCTCTGGTGCGTACTTCGCTGCCAAAGGATCAAGGAGAAAATGCAGGTACTGGTGCCGGATCTCGGCGATCTTCAGTTCCTTCGCCGGCGTCACAACCAGGTAATAGTTCTGGCCATAAATCCGGGCATGCACCTGTTCCGGCGGACCCAGAAGACTCAGATAGATGGTGTAGGTGCGGCCCAGGTAGGCGCCGCTCGGAAACCGCAGATAGGCATCGGAACGCTCGATGCTCCGACGCACCAGGGGACTATAGCGTTCAATTTCCCGCTCGTGGCGGCCCTGCAACTGCGCCCACAAATCAATCAGATTCGCCTGCTCACAGAAGCTCTTCAGCAGCGGGACCAGGCCCTGCAGGGCCTTGGCGTCCGGAGGCAGGTCGGTCTGCGGCACGCTGAAGCGGAAATCCGGAGGCGGCCCCAACAGCAGCGCCAAGGAGACGTACTGCCCCAGATTGCCGCCGGCGGAATCCGCTGCCTGGTGCTCCGCGAAGAACTTCCGCAACTCCGGAAGAACGGGAAGGTTCTTCTTGGCAAGGAAGGCCCGGACGTAGGTACGGGCTTCCAGTCCCGTGTCCGCGCTCGACCCATAGCCCGCCGCCGCGGCAGCCGCCAGGATGGAGAAAAGCTGCTCGTTCGCCTCGAGCATCACGTTGCCCGGCGCTTGCGCCAAGCTCGCCGGCGGAAGCGCCAGACACGCCAGCCAGAGTGCAGCCGCCAGCCATCTTACTCCTCTGCGCCGAGCCTGCCGCGACGCTCCGGAGACACTCCTGCCCCGCCCGGCACAAGACCGGCGGAGATGGCATATATACGGCACAGGGGATTTGTGGGGCAACCGGGCTAACCTCGGACCGTGATTCGCCGCAGGCTCAGAACCACTTGGCCGTCCGTTGGCCTGCCAAACATCGTGGCCGGGGCAAAGAGGCTGAAGTAGATCGTGCGGTCCAGGCTGCGCGTCAACTCGGGCGTGACCGGCCCGGACAAGACCTTGTAACCCACGACGCGGCCGGCAGCATCAATCTGCGTCAGCACGACGACGGCCTGGTCGCCATCGTTGAAATTGATGGGGGCCAGTTCGCGTACCCGCGGGGGCGTGACGATCTCCAGCGGAACATCCGGAATGTTCGAGGCCGGAACAACCTGCCAACCCATAAGCAGGCCAAAAAAGATGATCGCCGTCAGCACACCTCCCGAGGCCGGTATCAGCAGCGGCTGGAGGGCATTCCCACAGCGCACCCAGAGCTGGCGCAGCAGGTCGCGGTGAACCCGTTGTGATATGTGAACCCGCATGCTCAGAGCCAACGCGGGCGGCACGCGCCGCCGGGGCAACGCTTGCAGCTCCGCCTGGATAGCCTGCATCTGCTCCAGCTCCTCCCGGCAGGACGCACAGTAATTCAAGTGGAAGCGAATCGACCTCAGCGACTCCCGCTCGCAACGGTCATCGAGGTAGTCAGAAAAATGTCGGCGAATTTCCACGCATGTTTCAAACATCTTGTCTTCTCATGCAACTTCCCAGTTTCCGCTTCAACAGCTCCCGCCCGCGTAGCAGGCGGGATTTCACTGTTCCTTCCGAAACACCCAGCACCTGCGCGATCTCCTCGTAAGCCAGTCCCTCCATCTCGCGCAGCACCACCACGGTCCGATAGGGTTGGGCCAGGCTGGCCAGCGCGCGCTGCACCAGCTTCTGCCGCTCGGCTTGCTCCAGAGCCTGGTAAGGCGTCTCCGGCTGCTCGGGCGATTTCGCCAGGACCATCTCCGAGACGGCGGCGTCTTCATCCAGCGAGAGAGCTTCGCGCAGGCGACGCCGCAGCCAGCTCCGCCGATGGTTGGAAGCCTCGTGGATGGCAATCCGGTAAATCCACGTCTTGAGAGTGCTCTCGCCGTGGAAGTGCCTGATGCTCCGAAAAACCTTGACGAAGACTTCCTGCAGGACGTCGGCCGCGTCCGTGCGCTGCTCCACAATGTGCGCCACCAGGTTGAAGACCGGGTTCTGATAAACGGCCAGCAAATAGGCGAACGCCTCTTCCGAGCCAGCCCGGAGTTCCGCGACAAGCGTTGCTTCGTGGCTGGCCGCCGGAAGCGCCTGCTCAAGCGCCACTCCCACAGGTCGCGCGGTACTCATCTCGCACCCAAGATAGCAGTTACCAACCTGAACCGCAAGACCGCGCTTGCACCTTCACTTCATTAGATTCGACACCACTGGCAGATGGTTTGTTCCAAAAATCAAGGGGTTAGGGGCTAGGGGCTGGGGACCAAATCTGGCTGTCATTCACTCAATGATTCAATGGCTCGATCATCCAATGGCTCAATGACTCAATGGTTCAATCACTCAATCACCCGATGGCTCGATCCCTTCGTTGACAGTCCCGCGTCGCCATGCTACAAAGAGAAAAGCAGCGGTCAGTCGCCAGACGGGGTTTTCTGTTGCTGACAACTGGCAACTGATCACTGACAACTGTTTTTCTTGGGCCTGTGGCGCAGTTGGGAGCGCGCATGACTGGCAGTCATGAGGTCGAGGGTTCGAACCCCTCCAGGTCCACCAAGCATTCGAATCGGTTGTAGAGGTTCCGGGTCAGACTTTCCGTCGCTGGCCGGTCTGGTGAATACGTCCTTCTCCTCGGGCCAGGCCCAAGCCGTAGTGTTGCCAGAGCCAAGCTGAGCCTGGATTAGCGTTCTACGGATACCGGCCAGCGGTGGCGCCGCCGAAGCGGAAGGCGAAGATGAGCGCCAGGACGAGGAGTGCGCCGTAGAACCAGTCCCCGCCGCGTTGGAGCATGCGTAGGAAACAAACGATAGCAAGCGCCAGGTTGGCCAGGAAGTAGAACCCTGCGAAGGCTCGGCCCAAGGTCCGCAGGCTACGTTGCTTGGCGCCCACGACCCACCACACCAAGCCCGCGAGCAGGGTATTCAGCATCAGCACACCCAAGACGATCAGGATTGGACGCAGCGCCTCGGCGCGGGCCAGCCAATCCACCGCGACTGCTGCCAGAATGGTAAGCATCTACGGCACTGCTTTTGGGGCCCTTTCAGAAACACGGCCCACCGCATGGTATCAGAGACGGGTATCGCAGCCAAGACGTTGAGAACTTCGCCCCCGTGGATTTACACCTCCCATAACAACCAGATTGCGCTGTTTGCGTAGAGGCGACCTCTAGGTCTGCATATGCCCATCTGAAGGGACATGCCCGGGTGAAGCCGGCCTCGGCGCGCAGCATTTCTCGGCGGTAAGGAGTCGCCGCGCCAGCCCGCCACAGGCGAATTCCCCAAAGCCTTCATGCTATAATTCCGCGGCTGCCTGCGAAGAACCTGTAATTCGGGGAAGCAAGCGGGGCAGCGAAGTTCGTCATCTTTTTGCGCCGGCGGAGAAGAAGCTATGGCCATCGCTTATTGCGAACAAGTTTGGCACAACGGCAAGTTCATTCCCTGGGCGGAAGCCACGGTGCACGTGGCCTCGCACGTGGTCAGTTATGCCTCCTGCCTCTTCGAGGGCATCCGCTGCTACGAAACCCCGCAGGGACCGGCCATTTTCCGCCTGAAGGAGCATACCGACCGGCTGGTGAATTCCTGCAAGATCTATCGTATGGAGCTTGCCTATTCACGCGAGCAGCTCGCGCAGGCCATGGTAGAACTGGTGCGCGTGAACAAGGTGAAGCACTGCTACATCCGTCCGGTCGTCTTTCGCGGTTACGGCGAGGTGGGCGTGAACCCGCTGAAGAATCCCATCGAGATTTACTTGCTGGCCTGGGAGTGGGGGAAATACCTGGGCGCCGAAGCGCTGGCGCAAGGCGTGGATGTGTGCGTCTCCTCCTGGCACCGCATGGCGCCTAACACGATGCCCGCGATGGCCAAGGCGGCCTCCAACTACATGAACGCCCAACTGATCAAGATGGAAGCCATCACCAACGGCTACGTGGAGGGCATCGCGCTCGACCCCAGCGGACACATCAGCGAGGGCAGCGGCGAGAATATCTTCCTCGCACGGGACGGCAGGATCTTCACGCCGCCCCTGGCGTCCTCCGTGCTGCCGGGAATCACGCGCGACTCCGTGATGACGCTGGCGCGCGAACTTGGCTGCGAGGTCAGCGAGCAGGCACTGGCGCGCGAGATGCTTTACATCGCCGACGAAGTCTTCTTCACCGGCACCGCGGCGGAGATTACCCCCATCCGCTCCGTGGACCGCATCGTGGTGGGCCAGGGGAAGCCTGGCCCCATCACCAAGAAGCTCCAGGAGCGGTTCCTTTCCATCGTCGAAGGCCGCGCCGAGGACAAGTACGGCTGGCTCACCCTCTGCAACCAGCCGGTCGTCGCAGAGCGCTGAGATGTCAGTTGCCAGTAGCCAGTGGTCAGTTCCCAGTAAGAGCCGCAGGACTGGAAGGTGGTCTTACGTTACACCGCTTCGCCCGCCCAACAGAATACCCATCGAGGGGTCAGGGCCGTCAGCCTTCAGAACTCCGCCCCCTGGCATCTGACTCCCGACTTCCGCTTTGACTCCCGCGCCTGCGTATGCTAGTTTTGGCTGCAAATTGGAGACACCTCTTGGTGAGGGATTGCAATGACCATTGACGAACTGCTTCGGACGGCTTGCGAAAGCAAGGCATCGGACTTGCATTTGAAGGTGGGAAATTATCCCTACATTCGGGTGGACGGCGACTTGCGCCCGCTCACGCAGTACTCGCGCGTCTCAAGCGAAGACATGCTGAACATGGCGTTCAGCATCATGACCAACCGCCAGAAGCAGAAGTTCAAGGAACAGACCGAGCTCGACATGGCCTACGGCGTGGCAGGCCTGGGCCGTTTCCGCGTCAACGTGTTTCAGCAACGCGGCAACGTGGGGATGGTCCTGCGCGTGATTCCCACCAAGATTCGGACCCTGGAGGAGCTTTTCCTGCCCAAGGTTATCGACAAGATTTGCGACGAGGCGCGCGGCATCGTGCTGGTGACGGGCACCACCGGCAGCGGCAAGACCACGACGCTGGCCGCTATGGTGGACCGCATCAATTCCGCGCGCACCGACCACATCGTCACCATTGAGGACCCCATCGAGTTCCTGCACCGCGACAAGAAGGCGTTCGTGAACCAGCGCGAGGTGGAGGTGGACACGCCCAGCTTCGGCTCGGCCCTGCGCGCCGCCCTGCGCCAGGACCCCGACGTGATCCTGGTGGGCGAAATGCGCGACCTGGAAACTATCCAGACGGCGCTGCTGGCCGCCGAAACCGGCCACCTGGTCTTCTCCACCCTGCACACGCTGGACGCCACCGAGACCATCCAGCGCATCATCGCCGTCTTCCCGCCGCCCGAGCAGAAGCAAATCCGCCTGCAAATGGCGACCACGCTCAAGGCGGTCATCTCCCAGCGCCTGGTGAGGAAGTCCGACGGCATCGGACGGGTGCCAGCCGTGGAAGTCCTGATCACCACCGAGTACATCCGCGACTGCATCATCAACCAAGAGAAGACCCGACTGATCCACGACGCCATCGCCGCCGGCACGTCGCAATACGGGATGCAGACCTTCGATCAGTCGCTGTATGACCTATACAACCAAGGGCTGATCACGCTCGACGAAGCGCTGGCGAATTCGACGAACCCCGACGAGTTCAAGCTGCGCATCGCCGGCATTCGCACCACGGGGGACGCAGCTCGCGAAGAGATGGAGCGGTCCGCCCAGGCAGACCGCTTTGGTAAGAGGTAAACAGGGCGTACCGGACCCCTATGCGGCGGCGCTGCGCATGCTTGCCCGGCGCGCGTACTCCGTGGCCGAGCTGCGCCGCGCCCTGGAAAGAAAGTTCCCCGAAGACCCCGGCATCCGGGAGGCCATCGCTCGCCTCCGTCAGCTTGGCTACCTGGACGACAAGAAATTCGCCGCGCACTACGCTTCCTCCCTGGCCCGCAATCGGGCCTTCGGGCGCTACCGCGTCCGCCGGGAACTGAAGGCCAAGCTGGTGGACTATCGCCACATCGAGCCGGCCCTCCGCCAGGCCTACGAGGAAACCAACGAGCCGGAACTCCTCGCGCGCGTCCTGGAGAAGAAGCTCCGCACCGTCCGGCTTCCCGTCACTGCCAGCAAGCTCTCTTCCCTCTGCCAGAGTTTGCTGCGCCACGGATTCGCCGCTGATGCTATTATGAAAGCGGTGCGCGCACGGCCCGAACTTCGCCCCGTGGCGGAAGCAGCTTCTCTGACGGAGCTGGAATGCGAGGCCGGGCAAGGTTGAAGTGTAAAGGGTGAAGGGTAAAGGCTGAATTGCCTTCGCCCGGGTCGCGCTTCACACTTTATCCTTTACACTTTAGACTTCTCACTTCGGAACAAATGACCTCTAGCGAAATCAGAAGCAGATTCCTGAAGTTCTTCGAGGAACGTTCCCATCGAGTGGTGCGCTCGTCATCGCTGGTACCGGCGAATGACCCAACGCTGCTCTTCACGAACGCCGGCATGAACCAGTTCAAGGACGTCTTCCTGGGCCGCGAGCGCCGCGACTATACGCGCGCCTGCTCGTCGCAGAAGTGCGTGCGGGCCGGCGGCAAGCACAACGACCTCGAACAGGTCGGCCGCACCACCCGCCATCACACCTTTTTCGAGATGCTGGGCAATTTCTCCTTCGGCGACTACTTCAAGAAGGAAGCAATTCCCTGGGCCTGGGAGTTGGTCACCAGGGATTTCGCGATCCCGCGCGAGAAGCTCTACGTCACCGTCTTTCGCGAGGACGACGAGGCGGAAGAAATCTGGGCCACCAGCGTCGGCGTGCCGCGCCAGCGTATTTTCCGCTTCGACGAAAAGGATAACTTCTGGGCCATGGGCGATACCGGGCCCTGCGGGCCCTGCTCGGAAATCCACTACGACCTCGGACCAAAAGCCAGCGACCTCGGCCACACAGACTGCGCCTTTCCCTGCGAGTGCGGCCGCTACGTCGAGCTGTGGAACCTGGTCTTCATGCAGTTCAACCGCGACGAGCAGGGGAATCTCAGCCCGCTTCCCCGCCCTTCCATCGATACCGGCGCAGGCCTGGAGCGCTTCTGCACTGTCCTCCAAGGCAAGGTCTCGAATTTCGATACAGACCTCTTCCGCCCGCTCATCAAAGAGGCCGCAGACCTCGCCAACGTGGAGTACGGCACGAGCCACGATACCGACATCTCGCTCCGCATCATCGCCGACCACGCCCGCGCCGCGGCCTTCCTGATCTCCGACGGCGTGCTGCCCTCGAACGAAGGCCGCGGCTACGTCCTGCGGCTGATTCTGCGCCGCGCCCTCTATCACGGCCAGACGCTCGGCCTGAACGAACAGTTCCTCTACAAGTTGGCGGGCGAAGTTGTCGCCATGATGAAGGACGCGTACCCTGCACTCATCGAGACCGAGCACCACGTCGCCAAGGCCATCAAGATTGAAGAAGATCGATATAAACAAACCACCCAGGTGGGCGTACGTGAATTACATTTAACTCGACCGCATCTTTCCGACGATGCACTCGAAATCTACAAAACCACCCCAATCACGTTTTCCGGTCCTCTAGGGGTCGATTCAGCGCTCTCGCTCTTTGCAAACCGTCCAACGTTTGAGATTTGGACTATGGTTTGCAGTCGGCGCCAGAACGACGCTCATATTCGAAAGATGGTGACTTCGGGCAGCGCAGGTGTCGTGCCGGGGCCAGAACTATTTAGGCTCCATGACACGTTCGGGCTTAGACCTGATTTCGTAGAAGACATCGTCAAAAACTGTGGCCTCACCGTTGACCGCGAAGGCTATGAAGCCGAAATGCAGAAACAGCGCGAGCGCGCGCGGGCGTCGTGGAAAGCAACAACCCAGCAGACGGTAAGCCCAGCATATCTGAATCTCCCTGGGACGGTTTTTGAAGGATATGAAACGCTTCGGTCGAAGGGCTGCATAGTGCGCGGAATCTTCAAGTTAGACGCGCCGGCACTTCGCGAGCTAGAGCCCGGAGAGGAAGGAGAAGTGATACTCGACCGAACTCCCTTCTACGCGGAGAGCGGTGGCCAAGTGGGGGATGCCGGATGGCTCTACGATTCAGACGGGAAAACTGTCTTGGCTGACGTCCATGGCTGCACGAAGCTGTTAGGAACACATTTTCACAAGGTCCGCGCCCGGCGTCATGTCGAGGTCAGTGACTTGGTAAACCCTGTCGTGAACCAGGAACTTCGCATTAGCACAATGCGTAATCACACGGCCACGCATTTGCTGCACGCCGCGCTACGGCACACGCTCGGGACGCACGTCAAGCAGGCAGGTTCACTAGTGGCACCGGACCGGCTGCGGTTTGATTTCACGCACTACGCGGCCCTTGACCCGCAGGATTTGCTCGACATCGAAGACCTGGTGAACGAACGCATCCTGGCGAACGAAGTGGTCGAAACGAAGCTGATGGACCTCGATGCCGCCGTGAGCACCGGCGCCATGGCGCTGTTTGGGGAAAAGTACGCCGACAAGGTGCGCGTGCTCTCGATTAACGACTTCTCGCGAGAACTGTGCGGCGGGACGCACGTGAGCCGCACGGGCGATATCGGGTTGTTCAAGATCGTTTCCGAATCGAGCGTGGCTGCCGGGACACGGCGCATTGAGGCGGTAACCGGTGCAGGCGTCCTGAAACACCTCCGGGAAGCCAGCGCGACGCTGGCAGTACTGGCCGAAGCGCTCCGCGCCAAGCCTGATGACCTGCTGCAGGCCGTAGAGAAGCTCACCGAATCGGAGAAGAGGCTGCGCAAGCAACTGGAATCCCAGCAAAGAAAGCAAGCAGCCGCCCAGGCGGGCGATCTGGTCGAAAACGCCGTCGAGGTGAAGGGCGTACGGGTGATTGCAGCACGCGTCGAGGCCGCGGACCGTGCCGCCATGCGGCAGATGGTGGATAACCTGCGGCCGCGGTTGGGTTCCGGCGTCATTGTGCTGGGCAGCGTCGCCGACGAGAAGGTAAGCCTGGTCGCCGCGGTGTCGAAGGACCTCACCGACCGGCTGGACGCGGGCAAGATCGCCAAGGCAGCAGCGGTCATCGTCGAAGGCACGGGCGGGGGCCGCAAAGACCTGGCGGAAGCCGGCGGCAAGAGCCCGGCCAAGCTGGAGGAGGCCCTCCAAGCGGTTCCGTCCATCGTTGAAAAGATGCTGTAGGACCATTGAGGATTGGCGATTGAAAGGAAGTCGAGCGTGGCCTTTATTCGCCTCGTAGGTCAAAGGGCATTCCACTCCTCCAGACCAATCTCCCGCCCCAAGATGCTCTCAACCTCGCGGACCATTACGCGAAGCTGCGGAACGGAATATTCAGAGTTGGACGGAATTGCCAGGCGTTTCTGGCCAACAACCATGAACTGATGGCGGGTCTGAAAACGGACCGTCGAAGCCGAGTTGACGCAGGCGGCGGACAAATTCCTGTCGCTTACACGGTATCCACCGGCTCACGCGCGGGCTCCTGATTGAGGTCGATGCCGCCGATGACGGGAAGGGGATGTCCCATCCTGAGGCCGAGCAGAATCCAATCTTCCAAGGTAGAACGCAGCGCTTCCTCGCACTCACGCAGCGAAGGCCCGAAGGCGACTGCGCCCTGGCAGGATAGGATTCTTCCGGCGTACGTGGCGTCTTCCAACTTCCCGTAATCCGCCTCAGCCAGAGCCTCGGCCACATAATCGGACAACACGAAACGCGGGGCCACGGTGCTCCTCCCCCGATGGATCGCTCTCAATATACACCGAATTCAGGCCAGAATGTGGGTGAATAGAAAGGACAACAGAGGCGGCCGCAAAGACCTGGCGGAAGCCGGCGGCAAGA
>Ga0315284_10004088_pt1 | contig 20740 bp, 18 predicted proteins | sample YL17G09_16_MG_FD_203696 | JGI IMG/M metagenome (GOLD analysis project Ga0315284, IMG submission 203696) | Sediment microbial communities from Yellowstone Lake, YNP, Wyoming, USA - YL17G09_16 | ecosystem: Environmental > Aquatic > Freshwater > Lake > Sediment | place: USA: Wyoming | collected...
ACGCCGTATCGGACCCCCATCTCCGGGCCGCCCTTCATGTAGCCAAAGAGGAAGCCACCAGCGAAGGCGTCTCCGGCGCCCACGCGATCAACCAGCTCGAGGTCGAAGATGGGACTGCGGTGGATCTCCCCATCCACGAGGGCAATCGCGCCCCACGTATTGCGCCACACGGAAGGAGTCTCGCGAAGGGTAATGACGACCGCCTCCAAACCGAACCGCACAGCGATGGCGCGCGCCACCTCGTCGTAGTCCTTGCCGGTAATCCCGAAAACTCTCTCCGTGTCTTCCTCTGTAGTGATGAGGACATCTGTGTCCTCCATCAGGTCGGTCATAACGACTCTGGCCTGGCCCTGCGACCAGAGGCGAGCGCGGTAATTGAGATCGATCGATACCTTGAGACCGGCGGCCTTCGCAGCCTTCACTCCCTCACGGGTTGTCGCCGCGCCGGACGCGGAGAGAGCGGGGGTAATCCCCGAGGTGTGAAACCATCGTGCACTCGTGAAGACCGTCCTCCAGTCGACCATTCCCGGCTGGATGTGTGCGGCGGCGGCATCGCGGCGGTCGTACAGCACACTGTTCGGCCGCGGGGAAGCACCGAACTCCGTGAAGTACAGCCCGACGCGATCCTCCTGCGTCCACAGGATGTGTGATGTATCCACTCCCTGCTCTCTTGCCTTGTTGACGATCATCCGCCCGAGGGGATTCGCTGTCAGCCGAGTGACGTAGGCCGTCTCAAGTCCAAGTCGCTGGGCGGCCACGGCCACATTCAGCTCGGCGCCACCGACCTGCACATCCAGGCTCGTAGTCTGCTCTAGGCGCTGGAAGTGTGGAGGGGACAACCGGATCATGGCCTCGCCGAAAGTGACCAAGTCGTGCGTCATCATCCGACCTCACTTCTTGCCGTTCGAACAGCTTCCACCAGTTGACGTGCCCGGCGTGTAATGGCAGCGTATCTGCCTTGGGCAATACCCTTTCCATCTAAGAGCCAACTGCCAGCGCACACCATCGCAGCTCCCGCTCGGACGAAGTCCCCTGCGTTCTCGGCCGTGACACCTCCGGTTGGGACGAGCCGGATCTGCGGGAGTGGCCCTCCTATGGCTTTCAGGTACTGAGGGCCAAGGATTTCGGCGGGGAACACCTTCACGAATTCCGCCCCCGCTTCCCACGCATTCAGGATCTCAGTGGGCGTCATTGCTCCGCAGATCATGACCTTTCCGTAGCGATGGGCCATCTCGATCACGTCACGCTCGACAGTGGGGGAAACGAGGAACTCCGCGCCAGCAAGGATCGCCTGACGGGCAGTGACTCCGTCCAGCACGGTGCCTGCCCCGATGTGGACGCCACTTAGTTGTGCGGCGACCTCCTCGATCGCTCGGAGCGCCCCCGGCGTAGTCATAGTAACCTCAACACAGTTGAGGCCCCCGGCTTCGAGTGCCTGGGAGACACGAACGAGGCTGCCCGCACTACCCACCCGAATGACTGCGACGGCCCCACACTCGTCCATTTGCCTCATAATGCTCGCCTTGTCCACTCAGCCCTCCTCTCCGCCTTGTCGAACCTCACACCTGCAAATACCGGCCAGTTTGGCCTGCCATGCTGACTTGTGAAGCCTCGTCCTAGATCCCTTCGGCCAAGTGCCCTCCGTCCACAACGATTGTCTGACCTGTAACATAGCGCGAAGCATCCGAGGCCAGGTACACTGCTGCCCCCACCAATTCCTCCACCTCCCCGAGGCGCCCCATGGGGATCCGAGATTCCATTCTCTTGCGACGCTCAGGGTCTTTGTCCACCACTGACTTGGTCAGCGCGGTCATGATGTCTCCAGGGGCAATGTCGTTTACTCTCACTCCGTGTTTGGCCCACTCGATGGCCAGTGCCTTGGTTAGCATGTGAACGCCTCCTTTGCTGGCACAATAGGCGGCTACTTCGGGATAGGCGACGAAGCTCGTCAAAGAGGCAATGTTGATGATGCTCCCCGATCGCCTCTCCAGCATAACCCTCCCCGCCTTCCGGCACATCAGAAAGGTCCCCTTCAGATTGACATCCATAACCCTGTCCCACTCTTCTTCGCTCACGTTGACGCTGGGCTTTCGACTGGTGATTCCAGCGCAATTCACCAGAACATCGAGGCGACCGAAGCGGTGAAGAACCGCCTCTACGAGAGTCTCCACCTGGCGGCTATTGGTGACGTCCGTTGCGATCTCAAGTGATTCGATGCCCCTTTCCTTGAGCTCCCGAACGGTCTCCCGGATGCGCGGCTCCGTCCCAGGCTCGCTGGTTGGGACCACCCTGCAGCCGAGATCTGCGAAGCCGAGCGCGATTCCGTGTCCGATTCCACTTGTCCCGCCTGTGATAACAGCCACCTTTCCTCTTAGGTCAGATCCGATCAAGTCCACGATGTGCCTCCTCCTGGTATGAACATCCGAACCACCTAGACAAGGGCCTTGCTCAACTGCTCCAGAGCCCAGTTCAGCTCGTCTCTTGTGATCACAAGAGGTGGCGTGAGACGGATGGTGTTCATTCCTGCTCCCTTGCACAAAATCCCGCGCGCGCGCAGGTTTTCACAATAGGGTTCGACTGCCGATGTGAGCTCTAGCCCGATGAACAGCCCCAACCCCCTGACCTCGCGTATCACAGCACTGCGCAGCCCGCGCAGGCGATCCAAGAAGTACGTTCCCAGCTCGAGGGCACGTTGGGCGAGGCCCTCTCGTTCGACCACGTCCAGGGAAGCAAAGGCGACTGCACAGGCTAGTGCGTTTGCACCATAGGTGGTCCCGTGCGAGCCGGGCTCCAAGAGACCGAGAATCTCTGCGTTCGCAGCAACCGCAGAGACCGGATAGATCCCGCCTCCGAGCGCCTTGCCCAAGATGTAGATGTCCGGTTCCACGTCTTCCCAGTCACAGCAGAAGCGTTTCCCTGTCCGACCAAGGCCCGTCTGCACTTCGTCCGCCACAAATAGCACTTCGTTCTGACGGCACACGCTCAGCGCATCGCGCAAGAACCCTGTTGGCGCAACTCGGATTCCCTTGCCCTGGATTGGCTCGGTCAGAAAGGCCACAGTATTCGGTGTGATTGCTCCTTTGAGTGCGTCCAGGTCGCCGAACGGGACACTCCTGAAGCCGGGCGTATACGGCCCGAAGTCTGCCTTCACAAGGTCGTCCGTGGAGAACGAAATTGCTGTGGTGGTGCGCCCATGGAAGTTCCCCTCCGAGACGAGGATCTCTGCACTGCCACTTGGCACTTTCTTCACGCGATACCCCCACCGCCTCGCGGCCTTGACTGCCGCCTCGACCGCTTCTGCGCCTGTGTTTGCCAGGAACACAAGATCCTTCTGCGTAAGCGCTGACAGCCTCTCGTAGAGGCGACCCTGCTGGTCGTTGTAGATGGCGTCTGACAGAAGTGCAGATCGGCTGGCCTGAAGCTTGAGTGCCTCCACAATGCGGGGGTGGCAGTGTCCCTGGTTCAAAGCACCATAGCCACTGATCATGTCCAGGAACTTCGTGCCGTCCACCGTTTCTACCCAAACTCCTCTCGCCTCAGTAGCCATAACGGGCAGAGGCTGGAAGTTCTTCGCCCTATACTGGTCCGTCAGCCCGAAGAGTCGATCGGTGCGGTTCATCGCTCGAAACCTCCTTGTGGTGTCCAAATGGGACCTATGCCACAGGCATGCAGTCTCCTCACCGTCTCTAGATACAGTCCGTCGGGCAGCGGCCCTGCCTCAGCCGACATGAGGTTGTCTCTTAGATGGTTCGGGTTGAGAGTGCCAATGATGACCGTGCTCACATCCGGATGGGTCAAGGTGAAGCGAACCAGGAACTCCGCCTGACTCATGCCCCCTAGCAGCTCATCAAGCCGCGCGCTCTCCCAGAGCTCCTTCATGCCCATTGTCTTCCGGATGTTCTCCACCAGGTTGCGCTGCTGGAGATCAGTCAGAGCGCCTTTCACAACTGCTCCGCGAATGATCGTTCCCATGCCGTTTTGTGCCGCGGCAGAGATCAAGTGCTGGTGTGAGAGGTCGAGGGCAGAGTACGTGGTCTGGATCGTGTCGAAAGCACTCGTGTTGGCGAACTCCAGAAGGTCTGGCCAAGTGGAGGAGGCCCCGATGAAGCGCGCTTTCCCTGTGTCCTTGATCTCCTGGAGCACATCCATGACGCCGTTGTCCCGTACGTCCTGTATCGTGGCATTGTGGAGTTGCAGGATGTCAACGTGGTCAGTCCGCAACCTCCTAAGACTCTCCTCCACGTTGCTCAGGATGTTGCGGCGAGTCCACACGTGGGTTGTCTCATCGTAGGCTCCCCTGTCCACTAAGCGGCAGCCACACTTCGTCGCCAAGATGTACTCGTCGCGCCGTGCGGACAGGAATCGCCCGATGTAATGATCGCTCAGGCCGTAGTCTGGCGACGTGTCGATGAAGTTGACTCCCAGATCGAGCGCGGCGTTCAGGATCTGTTCTGCCTGAATGGGGCTCACGGGGCGTCCATCCCAGATGCGTGCGCCCCGGAGTTCCATCGCCCCGAAGCCGATCTCGCCAACCGGCAGCCCCGTCTTGCCAAGAATGCGCGTCTTCACTACAGCAGCCTCCTTGTCAGCGGCTTTCTCGCCACACTCCCCAGAGTGGCGCACGCTTTCCCCAACACCCTCCGTGGCGCCTCACCCGCGGGCTCCGAGCATCCTGCAACTTTCTCCTGTGCGTTGACCGCTATACTTCCACGTACCTGGTCAATTCCGCCAGGTCCAACGCTCTGAGTCGCTCCTTGCTTGGCCCCCAATCGCTCCATCCGCGGACCTTGTAGTACTCCCTGATCTGGCTCTCCATAAGCGCCCTTGGGATCGCCTCACCAGCACTCGCCCCGCGAGGAAGAGGCTCTTCAAACCTCGAGGGCAATCCGTCATCGGCGCGCCGGTAGCCTTCCATAGCCGAGAGCAGGCGCAGCAGGTCATAATTGCGCTCGCCAACGGTCACCATGTCCTCAGGCTTGAGCTCAAGTCCCGTGATGGCGTACAGAGCTTGTCGGATGAGAGGGTAGTTGTAGTTCTCGCCCGTTCTGTTGACGACGAAGTCGCAGATGACGAGGGAGTTGTTGAAGGACGTCAAGTCCTCATAGACCTTGCACAGGAACGGCCTGTTGGTCCAGTCAAACCGGCTCACCCTGTCCGTGATGCCCAGCTCCGGCGTAACAGGCTCTGACTCCAGGTAGTCATCGTGGATCCCTTCCATGTGCTGTCCGCCTCGCGGAGTGGTCGCATAGGTCAAGGCCATTCCCTTCTTCCCTCGTGGTTCATGCAGCGGGATCTCCTGACCCTTGATCACCATGGCGAAGTCGGCTCCCAATGTCTCGGCGAGGGCTTCGATCCCCTCTGCGAGCCGCGCGCCAAGCCCCTTTCTCATTGCGATTTGCTCAATGAGAACTAGAATTGCTCGGGCATCTCCCCACTCCACACGGTCAGGCAGAAGGCCCCTCTCGCTCGCCTCCATCGCAAACGCGATGGATACTCCCGTGCTAATCGTGTCCAGGCCTAAGGCGTTGCACTTCTGGTTTGCCAGAGCGATTGAGCGGAGATCGGAGTTCATGCACAAGGTTCCGAATGCTGCGAGTGTCTCGTACTCTGGACCGCCATACGCTGGAATCACCGCCTCGCCAGAGAATTCCGTTTGGACGACCCGCTTGCACCGTACAGGACAGCCCGTGCAGTTGTCGCGCTCTATGAGCAACTCTCTGAGCGCGTCGCCTCCGATCTTCGCAGCATCGTCGTAGAACGCATCCACGAAGTTCCTTGACGGCTGAATCCCCTTCACATTGTGAATCTCGAGATAGCCAGCCGTCCCGTACTCCCCCAGGAACACCTGCCGAGGGTCCTTGACGAGGCCTGCGGCGAACTGCGCCTTAGCTTCAGCAAGGAGTGCCGAATCGACAAGAGACCTCTTCTGCATTCCGCCGACCACGACGGACTTCAGGTTCTTGGAACCCATCACGGCGCCAAACCCAGGCCTGCCAGCAGCCCGGTTTCGATCGTTAATGATGCACGCCTGTCTAACAAGATTCTCTCCCGCAGGCCCTATGGAAGACACGCGCACATCGCCGTGTCTGCGTTTCAGTTCCAGCTCAGTCTCGAGGACGCAGGATCCCCACAGCGACGCCGCGTCATGGAGCTGCGCCTCGCCATCGACTACGGACAGGTAGACGGGAGTGGGTGCCTTCCCGCTGATGACTATCCCGTCGTACCCGGAGTGACTGAGAGCATGTCCGAAGAAGCCACCTGCGGTAGAGTCGCTCACGGCCCCAGTCTTCGGCGACTTGCTCATTACGCTGTGCCGACCTGCCCCGGCCATCCCAGTGCCCTGAAGTGGTCCCGTTCCGAAGATCAGCAGGTTCTCAGGACCGAGCGGGTCGGCTGCGGGAGTCAAATCTCGAAGCATGATCCGTGCCCCGATGCCTCGGCCACCAAGGTGCTTTCGAGTCCAGTCTTCCGGGATCTCGATCTCCTTAAGAGCGCGATTCGAGAGATCCACTCCCAGGTATCTTCCATAGCGGCCGCGAATGCCGGCCTCTTTCGCTCGATCAGCAATCCGAGGTCGTCTTGTCATGCCATCGATTCCTTCCGCTCGCCCTGTTCGTACCGTGATCCAAGCCTGGCATCCCGCTACAGACGTGACTCAAGGATTCTCTTGACATCGCTGTGATTGAGTTCACACGGGTGATGTTCGATCGCCCAATGCTGAGTATTGAAGACGTCTTCAACGAGTTGGTCAATGTCATCCGCGTTGATCCCGAACTCCCTGTATCGAATATCGAGTCCCACGTCTTTCCGCAATCGTCTGATTCCCGCGACACACGTCTGCGCGCACTCCTGTTCGGTCATCCCTTGGGTGGTCATCCCCATGATCTGCGCTACACGCGCAAAACGATCCGGCCGGGCCGCCGCCATCTGCTCCATCACCTCTGGCATGCAGAAGGCTACTGCCTCGCCGTGGGCGATGTGGAAACGTCCTCCAAGTGCTTGAGCGATCCCATGGGCGACGGTCATCCCCGCATTCGCAATGGCAACTCCGCCCAGGGTCGCTGCCCAAGCCATGTTCTCCCGGGCAGTCACGCTGCGTTGCTCCCTGACTGCAAGGAGGAGATTTGCACCGACCAGTCGGAGCGCCTCAAGTGCCACTGCGTCAGCGAATGGCGTAGTGAACCGGCTGACGAACGCCTCAAACGCGTGCCCAAAGACATCGAAGCCCGTCCCTGCCGTCAACCTGGGAGGAAGAGACAGCATCAGACCTGGGTCCACGATTGCCACCTTCGGCATGACGAGCGGGTTGATGATCCCATGCTTCTCGTGCGTTGCAGGGATCGTGATCACCGCGACAGCGGTTACCTCCGCCCCCGTCCCTGCAGTCGTCGGGACGGCAACAATCGGTAGTGTCTTCTCTGTTATCAGTTGTGGCGGGTAGCCGACGCGGGTCATGTAGTCCAGTACGGATCCTCGGTGAGCTGCGCCCACTGCAACACCCTTCGCGAAGTCAATGGCGCTACCGCCACCCAGACCCACAACGACGTTGCAGCTCTCCCTGCGGCACATGTCAGCAACCTTGTCAATTGCGGCAACGGTTGGATCTGACTCCACTTCCTGGAACACGGTGACCGTTACACCAGCCCTCTCGAGGGAATCCTTTGCTCGTGCCAGAGCTCCGATCTTCTCCATGGTCTTGGCCGCAGCGACGACGAGCGCGTGGCTTCCGAGCCGCTTGGTCTCATCGCCAATCGAATCGATCTTATCAAACCCGAAGACCACCTTCGTGGGCATGGAACAAACGAAGCTGCCCAACCTTGCTTTCTCCTCTCGTCCGGTCACAGAGATCGCCCTCCCTATCTCAGCGCGACGCGGGGCTTGACGCCCGGATTGACTAACCCATGAGGCTTGTATCCCTTCAGAATGGCGGCGATGTCCCGTGCCAGCTTCTCGCGTAGCTCGACGATCGATTCCTCCGAATACCAGGCGACGTGCGGCGTCAGGCAAACGTTGTCTAGTTTGGCGAGTGCCTCTCCGCTGTGCGCACGGCAAGGAGGCTCGTCGTAGAGGACATCTAGGCCTGCGGCAAGGATCCTCCTCTCGGAAAGCACTTCATAGAGCGCGTCCTGATCCACCACCGCGCCCCGTGATACGTTGATGAGTATCGCATACCTCTTCATCAGCTGGAACTGCGGGCCCGATATCAGGTCGCGTGTAGCGTCCTCTAGGGGTACATGAATGGAGATGAAGTCTGACTGGATGAGAAGGTCTTCAAGAGATGCTTTCCGAACTCCCACTTCCTTCATCGCAGCTTCCCCGACAAGAGGGTCGAATGCCACTATCTCGAGCGAGAGTCCTCTCACCTTCCCCGCCAGGGCGCGCGCTATCTTCCCGAATCCCACGAGGCCGAGCGTGCGGCCGCGCACGCGGCGGATCGGTGCCTGGGTGGTCCAATTCCAGGTCTGCTGACGAACCTCCGCGTCGTAGGCGGGGAGTCTCCGAGCCAAGGTAAGCAGTAGAGCCAGTGCGTGCTCTGCCACCTCATCTTCGCAGTAGGAGGGGACATTGACTACGACGATCCCTGCTTCTGTTGCCGCCGCGACATCGATCGTATCGACGCCGATCCCGTACTGCCCGATGGCCACGCACCGTTCGCTCAGATGCTCAATGACGTTGCGGCTAATTGGCGCATACTGGTTGATCACGGCATCCGCGGAGCCAACGATCTTTTGGACTTCCGCTTCATCAGTGCAGTGGTATGCGCGCACCTCGGCTCCCACTTCCTGAAGGATGGCTCGCTCGGTCTCAACATCCGGATAGTCGTAGTCCGTGATCACAACAAGCTTCTTGTTCATCACCTTCCGGTTCCCCCTTCCGTTTGAACGCAGGGCAGCACCTCTCCCCCCTGGAGAATAACCCCCACGGTGGCGCTGTCTCCTACCTCTTCCAGGGCCCATTCCAAGGCCTCGCTCACCGACTCGGCGCTGTGAAAGCCAAGCGATCTCCTTTCCTCGACGGTCATGCCCCGACAGACGCAGATCACCTTGGCCATTTTCAGAATGGCTGCGTGGAGGTATAGCGCCTCTGTGCAGACACCTTCTGCCAACTCTCCGTTTCGTTCCGCGTCGCGGAGTTGCGCACAGCTCTTACGCCCGAAAGCACTGAATTCGGCCTCGTAGATAGGCGAAATCCCATCAGGGAAGTCCCCAACGAGGATCACCACGCCGCCCTCTTGCACAGCTCGGGTGGCAAAGGCCAATGGTTTGATCCCCTGCCAGTAGTCCAAGTCCGCCGGTCTCGCATCCACGATGACCAGGCCAGCTCGCTCGGGGATCGGTCGCACGAGGATCCTGCGAGCGAACGCTACGCCAGCACGGTGCGCATGAATCGGATCTCCCGCGACGATATGCACGACACGCCCCATCCCATCAAGGACGACATTCACAATGAACCTCAGTCCGCCCTGGATGGCCACCTGCTCGATTTCCTTCCGGACTGGGTTCTCTTCGACTCCAGCCAATGCCAAGTGGTCTGGTTGGCGCGCAGCCAGCATGTGCGTCCAAGCGGTGGTTTCCTCGCCGCACACGCCGGGTTGGAGGATCTTGGCTCCGCCGCTCCAGCCCGCCTCGGGATGTGGTGCGATACTCCCAATACCCAACACCAAGTTCGCTTCTACCACTCTCCGGTTGACGATAACCGGGGTCCCCAGCTTAGTGCGACCAAGCGAGACCAGCTGCCTTAGGTCACGGAAGTCGTGGTTGAAAACTGCGACGCGGCGCACAACTTCCCTGCCAAGAGCCTGTTCTATCTCGCTGCTGGTCATCGCGCGATGGGTCCCCAGAGCGATCAGGATGTCGATCCGGGTGTCCGGAACACCAGCCTCGTTCAGTTCATTCAGAATCACGGGGGCCAGCCGTGAACGCGGCGTACCGCGCGTGAGGTCGTCCGAAAGTAGCAGGACCCGCCCCTTCTCCGGCGCGATGTCCCTCAGCGGGGCGCTGCCGATCGGCTGACGAAGGGCGACAGCGGTCTCCTTTTCGACGTCAACGGGAGACACGGCTGTTTCCGGCGCGATGGCGAAAATGATCTTGTCTTCTACTCTGCGGAGGTCCGGGAATCGCTCAACCCAACCAGCAGCCTTCATCTCACGCTTCCCTTGCCTAGCCTCTCCAGGAGAGGAAGAAACGCATCCTCGCTTTCCAGCATCGCGATCTGATCTTGACAACCAGCCCGGATGATCCTGGCGAGCTGGACAGCCCGTTTGCCGATGGATTCCGCTGCAGAGACACTGAACAGGGCGATGGCATCCCCTTGTTCCGCGAGCGACTTGATCTTGTCGCTGTCGCGGCTCCATGCAGTCCATCCCCCCGCCCCGACGTACGTGTTGCCCGAGACGGGAATGCAGTTCTCCAATACGGTGTGTCTCACCACATCCATGAGGGCGTGCTCCTGGCCTGAAAAGATGTCCAACCCTTGGGCGATGCCTCCGACCACCTTCAAGTGCACGGCTTGTTCGCCCCTTCGCGCGCGCGGATAGCGTTTGCTGACAGACTGGCCCAGGCGATCAAAGAAGGCCTTGAGTTGCGCGGGAATCGAGAAGTGATAGACGGGAACGGAATAGAGTACAATGTCGGCTCTCAGCCACTTGTCTCGGAGTCCCTGGAAGTCATCTTTGATCACGCACTCACCCTGCGTTTCGTCGCATTGATAGCACTGAACACAAGGGCCAACGCGTTTCCCGTGGAAGGCGAACGTCTCTACTTGCAGGTCCTCCCTCCCGATTCGTCCGGCGCTGTCAATGGCTCGCTCGAGAAGGAAGAGGCTGTTTCCCTCTCCTCGCGGACTAGCCGAGACTCCCAGCAGGTTGAGCCGCTTCATGTGATCCCTCCGCTTGTTCCACTTCTGGGGCACGACCACGACGGGTCAGCAGTGACTGAGCGATGATGTACTCCAGTACGGCGTCGCCTTTGTTAAGCATGGAATGCGGTGTCCCCGGGGGAATGCGCACGGCTTCACCAGCCTCCAGTACATGTTCAGAATCGCCCAAGAGGAGTGTTCCTCTCCCACTGCTGAGGTAGCAGAGCTCCTCACGGGCTTCATGCACATGCTTGGGGACACTCCCTCCGGGGAGCACAGTCTGGTGCTCACTAAGGGCAAGGGTTCTCGCTCCGGCTTCTCTGGCGACAAGGAGGGTCTGAGTGATGAAACTAACCATGTCCCTCTTGACGATGTCATTCAGGTTCGAGAGAATCGGGCCCTCATGCAGTTCACCACCTAGCTCCAGTGCCGCGACGTGCACGGTGAAGACGATGGCGCGGAGAGGAGCATCTCCTGAGTTGGTGATCCTGTGCCCAACTCGTGCGGGCAGGAAAGCCACGGCGTTCGAGCGAAGTCTGTACTGCCAATGCGCGCCGAGCGAGAGAACTGACAGAGCACCTCGCGCGTCCAGGAAGATGTACAGTCGCTCTTGCCCATCGCTCGCGACTGACGTTTCTTCTCTTCGCCCGAGCCAGAGGCGATCGAGCGTCGCCTGGCCCTTGTTCTTGTTGCGTCTCTCCAGCAGAGGCTCAATCAGCACTCTTTGTGTCTTCTCATCCACCGGACGTCCTTCCTCCTTGGGAGCGAGAAATCGACCTCGACTTCGTCGAGCACATCCGTCTCACGCACCCTACAGAACCCCGTACTTCTTGTAGACAGCTGCAAGCAGCTTCCCTTCGAGCAGTTCTTTGCGCGACAGGTTCTCACGAGTCGCCTTCTCCCGAGCAGCCTCCAGGACTTCCTCTGCAATCTCTGCCGGGATGGCGACAACCCCGTCGAAATCTGCGAAGACTAGATCACCAGGCTTGACATGAACGTCCCCGCATAGAATAGGGACGTCGTAGGCCATTACCCGGCCCCGCCCTTTGGAGTCCAGTGGGCGAATCCCTGCAGCAAAGACGGGGAATCCAAGAGCCATGATCTGTTGGCAATCTCGGACCTGGCTGTCGCAGACACAGCCTACCGCGCCCCGCATTGTCGCCGCCGTGCTCATCAACTCGCCCCACGGTGCATTGATGCCCCCGTGATCAGTAGAGTGAACGACAACATCCCCTGGACGCAGACTGTCCATGGCGTCAAGCTCAAGCCCGTAGGGGTCGTCTTCCTCCACGTAATCCATCAGCATCCACTGGACGGTTCGAGCGGGCCCGATGAACTTGCAGGTCCCGGAGTCCAGGGGTCTCAGCCGCTGATGCATGGCTTGCGACCTGTACCCGAGGTCGTCCAGGACGTCGCACACCACGGCCACATAGAGCTTCTGCTTCGCCAATTCAATCAGTGGCCCTAGTTCCTTCTTCTTCATCTCACATCCTCCGTATCATTACGTCCCGTCACGAGGGATATGACGGATATGTCGAGGCAAGGTTGGAAGCATCTCGTATCCGTTCTCGGTGACCACGACGACTTCCTCCATCCCAAACTGCCCGAGGTTCGTAGAACCTGCTCCTGGGGCAGCGTTGAGGCGGCCGCCCCGCGTGATTCCCTTGACGTCGTAGATCCACACCTCGATCGCCAGGACCATTCCCTTTCGGATCGACATCTCCTGGCCATCGGTGAGATCCGGTGGCTCGTGCCCCGTCAATCCGATCCCGTGGCCGACGAATCCGGTTGGCTTGAATCCTTTCTCAGCAAGAGCTTCCGACGCCGCCGCAAGTATCTCCTTTGAGGCCACGCCGTCGCGCAACGTGGCCAGAGCCGCGTCTTGGCCATGCTCGACCGCGTTGATGAACTCCCACTTCTCCTCAGCGATCGACCCGATCTCAAGGCATCGCCCTACGCTCCCGTGGTACCCCTTGCAGGTGCCGCCACACTCAATGACGAGGTGGCTCCCTCGGCTGATGGGCACGCCCTCAAACGAGGGATAGCTGTCGATCATCGGATAACGGCTAGGGTCGCCCACGAAATACATGCCACCCATCTGAAGCCCACGTCTTATGATTGCCGTGTAAAGGAGCGTCCCGGCCTCTCTCTCGGACATGCCCAGTCGGAAGTTCTCAACGAATTCACTGAACCCTTCCGCAGTCAGGGCACAGGCTGTCTTGAGCGCCTCAATCTCGTACCCTGACTTCACCATGCGGCATTCCCAAATGATCTCCGCCGCCGGGGCAAAAGCCGCGTGAGGCAGTTGAGCTCGGAAGACGTCGATATCGGAGATGGGCCTCGGGATATACATCCCCGCCACTGCTCCGTCCTCCAGCCCAATCCGCTTCTGCCCATATCCGAGACTGACAACCACGTCTGCTACCTCACGAGGGAGATTCCGCAAAGAGACGATGTGATGGGGGCGGTCCTGCCCGCGAATGTCAACCACGCAAGAGGTGGCTTCGGCCATTCCACGGAAGAACTCTGGGACGATAAGGACCGGGTTGCGCGCGAGGGGAAGGATCAAAACCGCAGGCTGGATGCTCTTGGCGCTCCAGTGCTGCGAGTTGAAGCCACAGAAGTAGCGAATATTGTGTTCGTCCCATAGAACAAGCACGTCCACCTTCTTGTCTTCCATTGCAGCTCGCACTGCACTCAACCGGCGCGCGTACTCGCTCTCAGGAAAATCCCCAAAGCTTGGGCTGGGATAGAATGTCCCTCTCATCTTCTCGTTGAGCATCTGTGCCTCTCCTCCCTGTCCTATGAATAGCAAGCCCACTAGGCAGACGGATAGCCTGCTCCAGGGGACTCGGAAGACCGCCCGACCGCCTGTACCTGTACTACCGCCTCCTTCCCGTAGAGATGGCAGCTGACGTAGTGATCTTGTCCCAGCAGAACCCGAGGAGGGAAGGCCCGGGTGCACTTCTCTGATGCCCAAGAGCATCTTGGAGCGAATCGGCACCCTTGGGGGAGGTGAATCAGACTCGGCACGGTTCCGTCGATCGCGCGGAGGCGTTGAGTTCTGCCCTGAGACATCTCGGGGATGGCCTCCAGTAAGGCCTTGGTGTACGGATGCGCTGGCTGGTCGATGATTCCCTCTTTAGGACCACTCTCGACAATGCCGCCAGCGTACATGACGTTGATTCGGTCACACATACTCCCAATGACGGACATGTCGTGTGAGATCAACAACACAGCCATTCTGCCGTTCTCAACGAACCTACGCACCAGCTTCAAGATCTGTAATTGGATCGAGACATCGAGGGCAGTTGTCGGCTCATCAGCGACCAGGAGCGACGCCTCACACGCGAGGGCCATGGCAATCATGACCCGTTGCTGCATTCCGCCGCTGAGCATGAAAGGACGTTTGAGCATGATGCTCTGGGGTTCTGGAAGGGCGACTTCGTCCAGGCTGCGAATAGCAATCTCGCGCGCCCTCCTCTTGTCCCGGGTCTTGTGCTGTCGGATGACGTCGACAAGTTGCGTGCCGACGGCGAAAACGGGATTGAGCGAGGACATGGGGCGCTGGAAGATCATCGCGATCTCCCTGCCACGAATCGCCCGGACCTCGCTTTCCTTCATGGCGAGGAGATCTCTCCCTTGAAAGACGATCTGCCCGCGGGTGATCCGGCCGGGGGGGCGAATCAGGCGAAGCAGGGAATAGCCCGTCACGGTCTTGCCACACCCAGTCTCGCCGATGAGGCCGACGATCTCCTGCCTGCGTACGTCGAAATCGACTCCCTCGACTGCCTTGACCAGCCCTCCGTAAGTCCTGAACTCCACCGCGAGAGCGGCGACGTTCAACAGCTCATCTGGGCTGGCCATAGTCATGGGGCTCACAGCGCTAGGAGACCTCCCGCTCGAGCAAGTCCCGTATTCCGTCCCCCGCTAGGAGGAAACCGGTTACGAGTAGGAATATCGCCAGACCAGGGAAAGTGACGAGCCACCACCGGCCAGGCAAGTAGGTACGTCCCTCGGCAACCATGAGTCCCCAGTCTGGCAGCGGAGGCTGGACTCCAAGCCCAAGGAAGCTGAGGCCGGCTGAGGCGAGGATGGTCAACCCCAACTGGAGGGAAGCCTGCACGAGGATCGGCCCCATGCAGTTCGGAATGATGTGTAGGAAGATCATGCGCATCGAGCCGGCTCCTAGCGCCTTCTGGACGAGCACGAAATCGGCGTTGCGAAGGCGGAGCACCTCGGCACGGATGATCCGCGCGTTCCATGGCCAGCTGACGAGGGTTATCGCCCAAATCATGTTGAACAGCGAGGGCTTGAAGACTGCAGCGGCAACCATCGCCAGCGCGAAGCCCGGGATGGCCAGGAAAGCGTCAGTGATACGCATCAGTACCATGTCCAGGGCACCACCGTAGAAGCCAGCCATGGCGGCAAGGACGACGCCGACACTGATGGAGACCGTCACAACAGCAATCCCGACCAGAAAAGAGATCCGCGTGCCGTAAATCACCCTGCTCAGCAGGTCACGTCCTACGATGTCCGTTCCAGCTAAGTGCTGCCAGGACGGCGGTTGGAGGCGATCGCCTATCGAGAGTTTGTACGGATCATAGGGCGCGATCCACGGCGCGAGGATGGCTACGAACGCCAGCGTAAGCACGATCAGAAAACCGATCAACGACAAAGGCGAGTGCCTGACGGCATAGACTGCATATCTCGTTCTCTCTCCCCGACGTCGGCGCACGGAAGTGGGCTGCATCATTCAAACCGCCTAGAATTTAATCCTCGGATCAACCAGAATGTACAGAAGATCCACAACGAGATTCGTGCAGAGATACATGAACGATATGATGATTGCGGCTCCCACAATGGGAGCGTAGTCGACCTGAAGCAACGCCATCGTCGCGTAGAATCCAAGCCCCGGGAAGGAAAACACCGTCTCGACGATGAAGTCACCCCCGAGGAGGTAGGCCAGCGTCATACCGAGGTTGGTAATGGACGGCAGGATCGCATTCTTCAGGGCGTACTTATAGTAGACCTTGCGCGGACTGAGACCGTAAGCCCAGGCCAGCGCGATGAAATCCTCTTTGAGGACCTTGAGCATCCCGTCTCTGGTGAGTCGAGCCGTCGTGGAGATGTTCGTGATCGCCAGCGTGAACGCGGGCAAGATGATGTGTCGCATGCTATCGAGGAAAGCAGCCCAATTGCCGGTGAAAAGGCTGTCAAAGAGGTACATCCCGGTGATGTGGGCAGGCGGGCTCACGCTTGGATCGATCCTCCCGCCTGTTGGGAGGAGATGGAGACCGAATGAGAAGGCGAGCAGAAGCATCAATGCGAGCCAGAACGACGGAAGGGATACCCCTCCGATCGCGATCCCTCTACATAGGTAGTCGAGGAACCCGTTCTTGTGCGTCGCCGCCATAACCCCCAATGGCACCCCGATCACGACGATCAATACTGTCGCCAGGACAACAAGCTCTACTGAAGCTGGCAGGAAGGTCCCAATCTCCGAGATCACCGGCTTCTGACGGACTATAGAATCGCCAAAGTCACCGCGCAGTATGTTCCGGACGTAGGTGAAAAACTGAACGGGCAAGGGCTTGTCGAGCCCGTATTTCGCCTTCATCGCTTCGATTCGTTCGATTGTGGCGTGTGGACCTAGGGCGACCTGTATGGCGCCTCCCGGGACTATGTGCGTGAGAGAGAACATGATCGCGACAACCAGGAACATCACAAGAGGGATAGATGCAACCCTCAACAGCACATACCTGAGCATTGGACTCACCTCCCTATGGTGAACCCTTGAGGCTCACTCGAGGCGCAGGAACTCGCGTGGTCATGCTAGTCAAAGGGTATCCGCCTTGTGGCATCGTACAAAGCGCCCCTCATAAACTTTCGCGAGTTCTGGAGCACGCGCGAGACATTCGTCTGACACCTGCTTGCACCTCTTCTGGAAACAGCACCCGGGCGGTAGATCAACTGCGCTCTCCGGCGCGCCCTCCAGAAGCACCGCCTTGTCTTTGACGGTACCGTGGGGATCCAACACAGAATTCATGAGCGCTCTTGTGTACGGATGTAGTGGGCCGTCGAGCACTTCGTCAATGCTTCCCATCTCCACAATCTTCCCGAGGTACATGATCGCTACCCGTTCACCTATGTAGCGAGCAACGGCGGCCCCGTGCGTGATAAAGAGGTATGTCAGGCTCAATTCCTTCTGCAGGTCCAGAAGCAGATTGAGAACCCTGGCCTGCACGGAGACGTCCAGCGCAGAGGTCGGCTCATCCATCACCAGGAAGCTCGGCTGCAGCACGAGCGCTCGACAGATACACGCTCTTTGCTGCTGCCCTCCAGAGAGATTGCGGGGGTAGCGATCCAGTTCCTCTTCGCGGAGGCCGACTATCTTCGCCAGCTCAGCGAGTCGGGCCTCCTCACCGCTCCGGCTGAGACCAAGGAATCTTCGGTGAATTATCAGCGGTTCAGCAATCGCCCGCCGAACCGTCACACGGGGATCTAGGGAGGGCAATGGATTCTGAAGGACTATCTGCATCTCTTGCCTCGTCCGGCGTAGCTCGTTTCCCTGAAGCGAGAGCAATCTCCTCCCTCTGAAGATCACCTCTCCGCTTGTCGGTTCGAATAGGCGGATCGCTGTGAGCCCGCAGGTCGTTTTGCCGCAACCGCTCTCTCCCATGAGCACCAAGACCTCCCCTCGGCTGATGTCGAAGCTGACGTCATCGACCGCTTTGAGGGTGCGGCGGGCAAGTAGACCACTCCGCAGGACGAAGTGCTTACACAACGTGCGCACACGAAGCACCGGATCATCTGCAGCGCCATTCTGTGGCATAAAAAGGAGGGGAGGGGTCACAGCGCGCTTGGCCCCTCCACTCCAAGTCCTCCCTCGTCAGCTACAGCTACTCTCGCCAGAGCGAGTGGACGTCCAGAGACAAGTGCATGGAATCAGGCACGAAGCCCTTTACGTCGGCACGATGCACGAAGATGAAGGCCATCTCCCACATATAGAGGGCTGGGTGATCGGGGTACACAAGCTGCTGAGCTATCTTGTAGACACCCCACCTCTCCTCACGCGATGCCAAGCCTTGGGCTCCTTTGATCAGCAGCCCGACCTGCGGGTTGTTGTACCCTGTCTTGAACATCGCTTCGGGCACGAAGCCCTCGTCGAAGATCCCGATCGGATCAGCGAGGAAGAGCTCCAGATACATGAAGGACATCTGGGGCATGGTCTCCGCGTTCAGCCTGATCTCCGCGTAGATACTCCACGGTAGAGGCTTGATGTTGACCTTGATGCCGAGGTCAGCCAGGTTCTGTTGAACCACAAGCGCCGTGTCTGTCTCGTAAGTCCCGGCGATGGGAACAAGATCAATCTCCACCTCGCCCGGCCTGTAACCTGCCGCGCTGAAGAGCTGCTTGGCCCTCGCCAGGTCCCGAGTCGACTGCGGAATACTGGGGTCGAATCCAGGCATGCTGCTACTCAGTACCCCCTGCGCTATCTTCGTCCCGGAGAGATACGTGTCTGCGCACGCCTGGTAGTCGATTGCGTACGAGATCGCCTCCCGCAGCCTGGCATCGTACAACGGCGGCTGCGACTGGTTCATGAAGATGAACATCTGCGCCAGTGCAGACACGACTTCGACCTGGAACCTTGGATCCGCACTCAGTTCGTCAACGTCCCTCGGATTGATGTGCGCGGTGTAGTCGATCTCGCCGCTCTTCAACAGGAGAGTCCGCATCGAGATCTCTGGGATATATTTCAGGACTATCGACTTGAAGAACGTCTTGTCGGTCGGCCAGCCGCCCCAATACGCGGGATACCAGACTGCCTTAACGTACTGGCCCTGGACCCACTCCGCCAGGGTGTAGGGTCCCGTGCCGCAGGTGTGGTCGCCCATCCAGTTCTCTGCCCACGGGTCGCCAGCCGTTACGTGGGCCCTGACATAGGTGGGCGAGGGAATCGAGAGTCCCTTATGGCTTGCAAACGCATCTTCCCAGAGTGCCCAAGGCTTATCAGTGTGGAAAGTAATCGTATACTGGTCGATTATATCCCAGCTCGTGACGTTCTGCAAGTACGTTGCCGGCGTCTGGCCGAGGGCGAGTAATCGCTCCATTGCATACGCCACAGCGTCCGCATTGAATGGCGTGCCATCGTGGAACGTGATGTCTTGTCGGAGGTGGAACGTGCATGACTTGAGGTCTAGAGAAACTTCCCACGATGTCGCCAGAACGGGTTTGATCGAGAAGTCCGTGACATCGTAACTTATCAACCCCTCATACACGTTCCACGCAATCTGCCCCTCTTGGTGGTCATGAACTTTCTGAGGGTCTAGCGTGCGCGCATCTGTCTCGTTTCCAATGACTAGCACATCACCGGATGCCAGCGCTACTGTGCCCACGATCAGCGCAGACAGTACTGCTATGCTCAGAATCAGCATCAATCTTCGCATTGGTTGTCCCTCCCTTACGACACAACACCGACCACTTCAGCCGTCGCTTGCACGTCAATTGAGACCTCCTCGACGCCTCGGGCGTTCTCTGGATCCGGCATATCACCCCCTTCCTCCGACACCTTGCGCTTACAAGGAGTACGTCTCGCGGGAATGTGCCCCGCCCGTGTTGGCCCTCGCCAAGAGGGGACCACCTTGTGGAGAGATGCGTCGGTTTTCGCCGAGCCAAAGGCCGTATCCAACCAGCCGCTCTTGCCGTCAGCGCGAGAACACCCCGCAGAAGACCCAAGACACATCTTGGCCAATGAATTGGGCCGCTGGCAGGCTCGCACGCTCTGTTCTTCAGCACTTAGCAATACATGCACTCTGCTCACGGCCTCGCCATTGTAGTAATGGTCGGATGCTTGTCAAGTCAACGCCGCTTTGCCCAGTACAAAAGACGCACCTCCCTCGTTGGCAGCCATGCGGGTGCTGGCACATGCCAAGCCGGGGCGCATACTTCCCGCTTGAAGCCACTCTCTGATTGTCATAGTCTTGGGGCCAGTGGTGGGGGTTTGGGCGTGCGGGTCTTTGCATACGACAGAGTACCGCAGTGCAGCGAAACTCGCACCAGCCGAGGGAGGCGAACATGATCCAGGAGCACTTCAACATGAGCTGCGGACAGACGGAGCTGACACCCGCCTGCAAGCGCACGATGGGCAGAGACGTGATCCCGATCTACTATCCACCGCTCTGGGATATGGAGCACGCGGCTCTGTCCCTGTGGAAGGAGTTCCTCGATACGAAGAACGACGTCATCATTGTGTTCGGCACTGGGACGTCGGGGGTCGAGGCGTCGCTCAATTCGATCCTCGAGCCCGGGGATCGCTTTCTCGTTGCCCGCAACGGGATGTTCGGCGAGATCATGAGCTGCATGGTTGAAGCCGCGGGGGGCGTTGCCGTCCGCCTTCCCTTTCCCCTCGGTGATCCTGTGGACCCCGACACCGTCGCCGAAGCCCTCGACAAGGACCGCTCCATCAAGGGGTTCGGCGTCGTTCACGGAGAGACGAGCGTAGGGGTCACCAACCCGATCCGCGAGCTAGGAGCCATAGCTCGGGAGCGCGATGTGCTCTTTCTGGTCGATGCCATCTCTTCCTTCGGCAGCGAGGCACTGCACGTGGACGACTGGGGAATCGACCTGTGCGTCGTGAACGGCCAGAAGTGTCTGGGAGCTCCTCAGGGGAATACTTTCGTATCGGTCAGCCCGCGCGCGTGGAAGGTAATGGAGGACAGGAAGCAGAAGATCCGGGGATTCTACATGAACCTGCGGGCGTGCCGAGACTACCTGACGATGGTCTCCGCCGAGCGTCAGAACTGGGCCGCGGGGGCGAATCAAGTGGAGTTCGCGCTTCAGGAGGCCCCTCACCCTGCGTCGCCGTCGTTCGTGTTGATGC
>Ga0315284_10004089_pt1 | contig 20736 bp, 15 predicted proteins | sample YL17G09_16_MG_FD_203696 | JGI IMG/M metagenome (GOLD analysis project Ga0315284, IMG submission 203696) | Sediment microbial communities from Yellowstone Lake, YNP, Wyoming, USA - YL17G09_16 | ecosystem: Environmental > Aquatic > Freshwater > Lake > Sediment | place: USA: Wyoming | collected...
GCAGACCTTAAGATCGACGGGGAGCTTCAACTGGATGCGGCTGTGGTGCCTTCCGTCGCCGAGCGAAAGGCCAAGGGTTCCGACGTCGCTGGAAGGGCCAACACCCTGGTGTTCCCGGACCTTAGCTGCGGCAACATCGCCTATAAGCTCGTCGAGCGTCTGGGCAAGGCCACCGCGCTTGGCCCGCTGCTCCAGGGATTGGCCAAGCCCGTCAACGACCTGTCCCGCGGTTGCAGCGTGGAGGACATCGTGCTGATCACGGCCATCACCGCCGTCCAAAGCCTGGGACTGAAGTAGCCCCCCACGGCCCCCCAGCCGATACCCGCCGACGAGCCCATTCAGCGGTTGATCTTGACCATGCGGACCTGGTTGCCGCGCGGATTGAAGTGAACCTCGTCCATGTAGGCCCGCATGAGCATGACGCCGCGCCCGGTGGGTTTCTCCAGATTCTCGTCGGCGGTGGGATCGGGCAATCCGGAAGGGTCGAAGCCCTTCCCCTGATCGGTGATGGTGATCACGGCGCGCCGCGGGTCAATGTCCCACTCGACCTCGACGGCCTTGCGGGGGTCCATGCCGCTACCGTGTTTGATCGCATTGCAGAGGGCCTCCTCCAGCGCCAGACGGATGGCAAAGGCGCAGCCCTGGCTGTACCCCAGCTTCGTGACAGTCCCTAGCACCTGCCGCTGGAGTTTGCCTGCCGCCTCGAGGTCGGAAGGTATCACCATTTTCGTTGCCAACGTGCCCTGTCCATTCGCAACAGCCCGCCCCCGTCAGCCCAGGCCTTCCATCGCCTCCTGGCGAGTGGTACAGACGCGGAAAATCTCGTTGAGTCGCGTGATGACAAAGACTTCATAGATGCTCGGTCGGACGCCGCAGAGCCGCAGTTGACCGTTCTTCTCCCGGATCCGCTTGTGCAGCGTGATCAGCATCCCCAGCGCGCTGGAGGACATGTGTCCGACGCTGGAAAAATCCACCACCATCGTCGGGCATTCGGCGCCGGACACCAGGGCGTTGAGCTGCTCGCCGATCCGGGAGATGCTCTCTTCCTCCAGCAACTTCTTGTCGGTCAACTCCACCACCGTTACAGCGCCTTCCGTGGAGACCTTCAACCAGCCGGTACGATCGCTCATGGATGTCGCTCCTTCGTGCATGGGCAGTCCAAGGGATACTAGGTGCTGTGCGGCGAAACTGTCAAGCGGCTTCCGCGCAGCTAGGGACGGGCCAGGAGCACCAGGAACAGGATGTTGACGACGATGCTGACGGCCAGCGCCGCGACGAGGATCACAATGGCCGCCAGGGCGTTGCGCTCGAGCTTGGGAGCCGCCGTCTCCTGCGGCTCCGGCGGTTCGGCCTCGGTGGCCAGGCCCTTGAGGACCTTGGCGTCGATCTGACGTCGGGCCTGGAGCGGTGGCTCGCCGGCCTGGATGGCTTCCAGGTCCAGCAGCAGGTCGCTGGTGGAGGCATAGCGTTCGTCGCGGTCCTTGGCCATCATCACCTCCACCACTTCTCCGATTCCGGCTGAGAGGCTGGTGTTGATGTGATCGGGGGGGACCAGCGGTTCCTTGAGGTGCTTGTGCATGACGGCAGCGGGGGTGGGGCCGTCAAAGGGCACCCTTCCGGTGACAAGGTGGTACAGCGTGGCGCCCAGGGAATAGATGTCCGCTCGGAAGTCGATGTCCACTTCCCCGCGAATCTGCTCGGGACTGATGTAGTAGGGCGTTCCGAAGGCCCTTCCCGCCTCGGCTTGGGCGGCCTTTTCGTCGGTGGCCGCTCGCGCCAAACCCATGTCGGCCAGCTTCACCCTTCCATCCTTGGTCATCATGATGTTCTTGGGCTTGACGTCGCGGTGGATCAGCCCCTGTTTGTGGGCGTGTTCCAGGGCGCGGGCGATCTGGATGACGATCCGAAGGGCTTCCGCCTCGCTGAATCGCTTGTGCAACTCCAGTTCATCATGGAGCGTGGGGCCTTCCACGTACTCCATCACGAAGTAGTGGTATGGACCGGCCTCGCCCACGTCGATGGCCTGGACGATGTTGGGGTGGTTGAGCTTCGCGGCGGCCTTGCCTTCCTTGTAAAACCGCTCGACGTATTCGGCGTTCTCCGACAGTTGCCGCGGGAGGATCTTGATGGCCACCTCGCGGTCCAGTCTTAACTGCCGTGCCTTGAATACGTGAGCCATGGCGCCGGAACCCAACTTGCTCTCGATGCGGTATCCGGGAATCTGCTGTGCGCCGCGCGTCTCCTCCAGGGCCTTGCGCAGACGGGTGAGTTGTCCGACGGTGAGAACCCCCGCTTCCACCAGCACGTCGCCCAACGGCGTGGGCTTTCCCTCGGCCGAGAGGCGCGCGTGCGTCTCTAGACACGGTTGGACCTCCGGCGAAGTGGCAAGCTTCTGGTCCACCACCAGCCGCGCTAATTCCGAATCGACCGAGGCGTCGTTGAGCTTCCTGTCAGGCATTCCGTTGGCCTTGGAAGTGGGCCGGTACCGCCGATTCTTCGGCGTCCAAGCCCCATGAAAGGTTAAATGACCATATGTTGACAGCCGTAACTCGTCAAGTACAAAGGGCCGATCTTCGCCTTGCCAACATCCTGGTGGGTCTCCAGGCAAGAATCGACGCCATCCATCTATCTATACCATACAGCCGCCGACAGCGGCGAGTTCCACCCAACGGTCTCTACTCGTCCTGATACAGCCAGGCCGGTCCCAGTTCACCCGAAAAACTTGATACATCCACAAGATGCTTTCTGACGTCCCAGCAAAGGTGACATTTCCCGGCGTATCCGGCCTGGGGGACAAATCCCGTCGCCTCAGCCAGTTTCGCCAACCGGACCGGACCGCCCGAGGCCAGCGTCCCCATCACCGGCCTGGAGGCGTAATCGTCCGCCAATCCTCGCCAGATATCGCCCACCGATTCGCGGTCGGCGTGGCCCAGCACGATGCCGGAACAGGTGCCCGGCATCAGGCGGCCTTGCGGGTCGATGTGCACGTGGCGCGACCGCAACAACCGCTCGTCGCATGGATTATCGGCAAGTGCCTCCAGCGGCTTGAACGGTTGGCCCCTCGTCAACTCCACCACCGCCCGGCCGTTGAAGCGGTCCCGCCCACCGGCGGCATAGCGAGCGAACAGTTCGACACGCCGCGACGGAGGAAGACCGTCCGTATCAAAGCCGTCCCTCAGCCAGTCCCGCCAGCGGACCTGGACGCGGTGCTCGCCAAGCACCTCGCCGGCGACACGGGCCGCCAGTCGGACGCGATGCATCGGCACGAATTCCTGGTGGTACGGGTCCGTGGATATGGCCAACTTGCCCATCCCGCAGCGGTCCAGTTCCTCCAGGCGGGCCTTGACCAGGCCCGCGTCGGTCGCCCAGAAGGCGTTGGTTTCGATCTTCTCCAGCGGTCCCAGGCCCTGGGCTTTGGCACGCCGGCAAAGCTCCAGCAGGCGGTCCCAATCGCCGAACGGCTCGCCACCGGTCAGATGCACCCGACAGCCCGTCGGCGAGGCCGCCGCCAAGGACTCCCAGCAACCAAGCGCCTCCTCCACGGACATTTCCTCCCGGCGGTGGGGTCCGCAGCAAAGGTAGCACGACGCGCAGCGGGCATTGCACCAGTACGTCAGCATCAGCCCGGCGAACGACCAGTATTTGACCGGCATGGGGACGCTGCGGTCGGGTCGGTTCATGGAGGCATTGTAACGCTATGTCGCCGCGGCGGAGAAGCGATACAATGGCCGCCGCGACTCCGACGCGGCGAAGCGATGGGAATATGCCCAGACAGAAACCTTTCAACCTGTTCATTTACGGCACGCTGATGAATCCCTCGGTCTTCCGCGCCGTTCTGGGCAGGCGACTGGTGACGGTCGCCTCCGACGCCGACGGGAACGAGTCCGTTTACGCACGCGACGCAATCCTGAACCACTACAGGAAGATCAGCCCCGACAACACCTACCTGTACGCCACGCCTGACCCGCAGGGGCGCATCCGGGGCTACCTGGTCGGTCCGCTGCCGGGAGAATGCAAGGCCGCCCTGCGGAACTACGAGGGGCGAAACTATTCGCGCCGGACCGTCACCGTCCAGACCGCATCGGGGACCGAGCGGGCCGTGGCCTTTGTCGGCAACGTCAAGCAGCTCAAACACGCCTTTGGATATCCCTTCCACGATCCCTTCAAACAGGAGGTGCTGCTGAGGGACAAGATCGACGCGGCCTTGCGGGAGGCCCAGCGGGAACAACTCCACACCACCGAGGCCCTGGACCGCCGCGCGGTGGGCCAACTGCACGGATCGACCATCCGCGACCTGATCCGCCGACATTTCGAGGCCGGAGGCATCAGCGACTACGCCATCCGCCATTCGCTGCGCGACCAGCCGCTGCGCGACTATGCCCGCATCGTCGCCGATCCACAGGCACCGGCCTTCGCCCCCAACTACCTGGCCATGGTCATGCGCCAGACGATGTTTAACGAGATCGAAGACCGCATCTACCAGGACTGCCGATACGAGCTGGACCACATGTCACCGGGGGAGGACTTCTACGAGCGGACCCTAAGCTGCCTGGCGGCGATGCGGATGCTTAACGCCGGCGGCGGTTTCGTGGACAAGGTACTGCACGAGCGGATGGCAGCCTTGCGGTTTGAGGACCACCACCTCGTGGATTACCTCCGCGCGGCGATCATCGCGGCCGACGTGATCTACAGCGCCACGGCCGGGCGGGAGCAGGTCAACTTCATTCGCGACCACATGGGCGGCGGGCATGTCCCTTTTGGGGCGGAGATGGAGTTCTCCAACATCGGTCACGGAGTCATCGCCGATCCGCAGGCCCGCGTCTTTCGCGACGGCCAGTACGACGGGTTCCTGTACTTCACCGACTTCGCGCTGGACGTGCTGACCTGGAAGCTGGGCGGGCATATCGACGACCATCACGAGAAGTTCTCGCTGCGACCGCGGAGGGGCTTCTTCGAGCTGGCGCTGGGAAACGTCTCCATCGAGGCGGGCCTGTCCAAGCCCGTCACCGACGATCCATGGGTGCTCAACCAACTCCTCCAGGAGGCGATGCGATTCTACCGCGTCGCCCCGCACAGCGTGCACATCTCCCTCCAAATCCCCAGCCGCCGGCCCGGCGGGGATCGCATCCTGCCCATCGGTATCCTCAAGTGCCTTTTCGCCATCGCCGGCGACCCGGTTCGTGATTCCGACGGTCGGGTCCGCGTCCACCGCCTGGTCAGCGACGAAATCATTCGTCGCGAGCCTTCGGCGTCCTTGCTGTTCTCGGAGGTATCGCTGCGTCACAGCCACGAGGCCGAGGATCTGCCCGCCGCCCTGTGTGCTTCCAGGGCGGGCCGATACATCCAGCAGTTCAAGTTCATGCGCCTGACGCCCAAGCTCAACTACGAACCGATCGCCATGGCGCTGAAGGGCTTGCAATTGGCGCTGGGGCCGGGGACGTTCATGACCGCCGCGCAGTATGAATCCAAGCGCAAACACCGCAAGACCTTTGAGGAGTTGGCGGCCTGGGGAGCCGATCCGAACCCGATCCCCATGGACGAAATGGAAGCCTTCCTCACCGCCGTCCATCAGGGCCTGATGAACGAATACCGCGGGCACAGCGCCCACAACGACGCCTACATCGCCTGGTCGCTCAGCCAGCTTCGCGACATGATCCGCGGCTTTAACGCCCTGGTAAGCCCGGCGACGCCCACGCCCGCCCCGGCTCCGCCGGTCGGGCAAGTCAAACCAGGATGACCTCGAACGGATCGGGCTGCGACTGGAGTTGAGGCGGATTAATAAGCTTTCCGATCGTGTGGTATTCGATTCTCCCAGAGGCCGCCGCGGGCTGCTGGGAGAACTTCACCGTGGCGATGTTCCAGGCTCCAACGGAACCGTCGTCAAAGAACTCCAGCGGCGGGATCGACGTTCACATCGTCATGCCCGGCCCAGCGCCGGGTGGTAGTAGCGGTTGCGGACGTGGTACATACCCGTCTCGGCATCGCGGAAATAGCCGCAGAAGAGGATCGCGTTTACGTAGGAGCTTGATTGCCGCGCGGACCACGAACCGTCGAAAATCCGCGCCTGGCCGTAGGCGCCGTAGGCGTAACGCTCCAGGATCGCCCCGTCCGTCCCGGCAAGGGCCGTGACGTTGCTCGGAATCCCCAAGGGATTGAAATTGCCGTCGGTCAGGTAATACACCCGCTGCTCCATGCCGCTGGCGGCGGCGCCCAGGCCGCCCGTCGCCGCGTTGCCGTCGGCGTCCCGATCGCGCAACACCGGCGAGTCAATGTACCGCAACGACCAAATGTACTGCTCCTGCGCCCCTGCCGCGCCGTCCTTGCGAACTTCCAGCGATCCCGCACGCGGAACCCGGGCCTTTCGGCCCAGAACCCACGTGCCCTACAAGGCTCGCACTGCTCGGCCAGGTAGCGGCAAAGATCGCCATAGCAGACCATCAGGCAGCCACGGGATCGAATCGGCGGCGGGGCCGGAAAAGTAAGGTGCTTTCTTTCGGTCAGCAGCACGACCTTGTCCTGTACCACAGGCGTCCCAAACGGCAACGGCCGACCTTGCTCCCCCGGAAGCCTTGTAGGGCACGAGGATTCCGAGCTGGATGGCCCAGGTTCCGGGCCGGGCCTGGAGGCCCATGCGTGCGGGCTATTCTGTCCTTGCCCACCCAGAAGCCGCTCCAGTATCCCCGGCCTGATGATCGCCCCGGAGATCGAATGGCTGCCCACGCCGCGGCCTTTTTCCAGGACGATGACCCTCTTGCGGCTGTTCGCGGCAATCGAATACGCAGCCGCCAGGGACGCGGCCCCGGCGCCCACCACGATCACATCCGCACGTATTCCGTCAGCCATCGTCATACAAAGCATCACGGAAACCATTAAAGCATCAATTCAGTATGGTGTCCCCAGAACTCCCGTAGTTTGGGGGTGACGATCGACACCCCCAAGTAAACGGTACTTGGGGGTGGCACCAATCACTTGGCCGTGCCACCTGCCGGAGGGTTTTCATACACGTTCTTAGCCACGCCACCTGTATACGAATCAATGACATCGATTTCCAAAGCAGCCACATCCCTTAAAGTCTTTGCCCGTTCTTTGACTTTATTGTAATCGCCTGGGTTGTTAGCATCAAGTATGTTATCGCATAATTCGCTGACCGTGGCCCATGCTACACGGTTGGCCATCAAATATACTGCATCTCTTCTTTCATCATACTTTGCTGATATAATGAAGGAAGCAATGAATCCTCCAGTCGATCCGATTAGTATTCCAACAATCAACAATAAGGAGCCTATAAATACATTCATTTTTGTCATATGTATACTCCTGCGGAGAAGAGGATTTGCATGCTTACTAATCTTTTCCAATGCATGTAACATAATGCATCGCGCATATGGCCGTGCATTTACTCATATCTTCTTTCGGGCAGCTCAAAAATTCACCGCATCTGCCATCACAGGCACTCTTGGCAAACATGCAGGGACTCTTTGGGGCCATTTTCAAATGTATTCTTACCCACCTTTTGCATAACCACCCAGTTACACCTGAATGGCCACTGCATATTTCATCTTCTGGATCATTCCATTGATCTAGGGGCTTCCGGCCGCCTGAGGAATCTATACATTTACTACAACCTTTACCGGGTAACTTGTATTCCCCCATATAATCCAAGAGATTTACGGGGTTTGAGATACAATACTCATACAAATCCATCCCATCCACATACCCCGCCGGATCCCTGTTTATCCACCTTCCCAGCGCCGGGTGGTAGTAGCGGTGGCGGACGTGGTACATGCCGGATTCGGGATCGTGGCGGTAGCCGCAGTAGAGGATTTCGTTTCGGCCGTAGGGCGGGCCGCCGTAACCGTTGTCGCCGTCGGGGATGTTGTCCGGGTCGGCGGAGAAGTCGGCCTCCAGGACCCCCAAGGCCCCGTAGGGATCGTAGGCGTAACGCTCGTAAACCGAGCCGTCTGTCTTGACCAGCGCCGTCACGCTGTAGTTCCCGTCGTAGGTGTAGTACAAAATCGTGTCGTAGGCATCGGCGTAGTCGCCGTCCCAGTTACTATCGTGCCAACGGACGACCGGCGCGTCAATATAATTCGCGCCCCAGAGGAACTGGTCCTGGGGGTGGGTGTTTTCGGCACGGCGGACCTCCAGCACCTGCCAGGAGGTGTTGTGGTAGAAAACGTTCCAGGCGTCCTCGCCCGGCTCGCCGCCGACGCACTTGCGGATGCGGCGGTGCATTCCGTCGTAGCGGTAGGTGACGATCAGGTCGTCGGTGTCGAGGTCGCGTATCTCGGCAAGGCGGTTCCAGGGGTCGTAAACGTAACGCCGGCCGGTGTTTGGGTCGTCGGCGGGATTGGCGGCGCTGGGCGCGGCGATCCGGCTATTTTACCCCAAGAATATGCCTATGCGAATTTTGCAATGTCGGGTAAAATATTGCCTATGGAGGAGATCGAATTCCATTTGTATTCCCTTCTACCTCCGTCGTTGCAGCCGCCTATCGCATTCGCGGAAGAGTTGAGGTTGTAGACATGTCGTACCACAAGTCGGAACCACCGTCGGAAGTCATGCGGATGGAACCGCTTGAGGACAGACTGCTCCTTTCGATCATGGGCGGAGGGGGCGGGGCTTTAAATCCTGAAGTCGTTGTCGAATATAGCGGAGTGAACATTGACGACGACGACAACACGCCGAATGTGGCCGACGGGACAGACTTCGGCAGTATCCAGCAGGGCAACCCCGGCCCCACGCACACCTTCACCGTGCGAAACACCGGCGCCGCCATGCTGACGCTGGGAAGCGTCTTTGTGCCGGCGGGCTTCCTGGTGACCGACAGCTTGGTTGACGATCTCGCTCCTGGCGAGGAGGACGCCTTCACGGTCCAACTGAGTAGCAGGTCGCCGGGAACTCGATCCGGCGATATCGTCTTTAGTACCAACGACAACGAGGAAGATCCCTTCAACTTCCGCATCATCGGCGTGGTCACGCCGATGCCGGAGATTCTCGTACTGTACGGCAGCCTGACCATCCTTGACGGAGACGTTACGCCCAGCCTGATGGATGGAACCGACTTCGGAAACGCCACGGCGGGGCAGACCGGCCCCAGCCGCACGTTTACCGTGCGCAATACGGGCAGCGCCACGCTGACGCTGGGGGCACTCCTAGCCCCGTCGGGATTCCTGATGACCGAGGGGCTGGCTGACAGCATCGCCCCGGGTTCCTCCGACGCGTTCACCGTGCAGTTGGACACCGCCACCGCGGGCACATACGGCGGCGACATTAACTTTTCCAACAACGACGCCGATGAGAATCCATTCCATTTCCAGGTCACAGGAGTCGTCACTCCCCCACCGGCCCCGGAGATTGTCGTGGAGTTTTTCGGCGTGGACATCGCCGACGGCGACAACGTCCCCGGTTCGGACGACGGGACGGACTTCGGCGGCGTGATGGTGGGACGAACCGGTCCCAGCCGAACCTTCACCGTCCGCAACACCGGCAACGCGACATTGACGCTGGGAGGCTTGAGCGTCCCGGCGGGCTACGTCGTCACCGAGGGGCTTAGCGCCACCCTTGCCCCCGGCAAGACGGACAGCTTCACGGTGCGAATGGATAGCGATAGCGTCGGAGTCCATAGCGGGGAGATTACCTTCTCCACCAACGACAGCGACGAAAACCCCTTCCATTTTCGAACCACGGGAGAAGTCACGGCCGTTCCCTACTCGCACATGGCCCTGGTCGCGGATAGTGCCTTCGGCGAGTCCCTGGGCGGATTCAGCGCCGACGGTCTGCGAATCGCCTACTATCAGATGCGCAGCGCCACGCCGGGCGACTCCGACATTTGGGTGATGAACGCCAACGGGGCGGGCATGCACCGGATCACCAGCGGGTACGGGGCCTTCAAGCCCGTCTTTCTGCCGGATGGGCGCATCTCCTACGTCCGCGCCAACGGCGCCGACTGGGACATCTGGCTGGCCAACGCCAATGGCTCCCAGGCGCACATGCTCCTGGGCGGACCGCTGAACCAGGCCGAACACTCCTGGGACTCCAAGGGCAAAAAGATTCTCTTTGCCGGCCAGTATGCCGTCGGCGGAGGCAGCGAGATCTGGTCCGCCAAGGCCAACGGAACCGGCCTGACTCGGCTCACCAACCACCTGAAGGACGGTTTCAGCCAGTCGGCCCCGCTGTTTTCACCATCGGGTAGCCTCATTGCCTACTCCAACCAGACGACCGATGGCTCCGACGCCCACGTCTGGGTCATGAAGAGCAACGGCCGCTCCAAACGGCAGGTCACCTTCGGTACTGGTCAGGAGACGCCGGTTTTCTGGTGGCCGGACGGTTCGGCCATCGCGTTCACTCGCCCCGGGGCCGACGGAGACTCGGAACTTTGGGTTGTCCATCTGGCCACCGGGGTGGCCTCGCCCCTGCTGGCCTTGAATGACGGACAAATCGTCTCCGCCGCCTTGTCTGGCAGCGGTGGCAGATTGGCGCTGACGGTGCAGGACTCTATCGGCACGCATATATGGACATTGGAGGGAAGTCTTTTCGGCGGCAAGATGAAGGCGGAGTGGAAGGACGCCGATGGCGATGCCGTCGCCCTGTCGTTGGGCGGACCGGGGACGGGAATCGTCTTTAACGCCGGCCTCAGCGGCGAGGCGCCCGATATCGTGCTTTCGGGAACCACCGTAAAATCGCAATTGACCCTGAAGGTCAAGAAAGCCCGTTCCGGAAATGGCCAGACCGCTCTGGGAGACGTGACGGCCGCCGCCGGATCGCTCAAGAACTTCTCGGCTGCCGCGACGGTGCTGGCGGGAGATGTGTCCATCGCCGGGATCCTTGGCAGCCTCACGCTGGGCAATATCTCATCCGGTTCGATTTCGCTGGGAGGCGTGGACGCCAGTGGCTTGTCGATGTCTTCTTTCAAGGCCGGACGAGTCAATGACCTGATGGTCTCCACCGCCGGAGGGATACGTTCCATCTCCCTAGCCGACTGGCAAGGGGGCAACCTGTCGGCAGGATGGGTCGGCTCCATCGCTACCAAGGCCAACACCAAGACCGGCTCGCGCGGTCATTTCGGCGCGGATGTAACGCTGACGGGCGCAGCCGTGCCGGCCCGGAAACCGGTCCTCGGCTCGGCCAAGATCGCCGGCGACCTGCTGTCCGGCGCGACGTGGGATATCCAGTCGGGCGTCGTGGGAAAGATCGCCGTCACCGGTACGGCCGACCACTGCATTATTCGCTCCGGCGGCGATATCCAGAACATCACGCTGGGCGCCAGCAACGGCAGCGACTTCGGCGCGGGCGTTACCCTGGACTTGCTTTCATCCAACCGACATGCCGATCCGGGCGATCCGATCGGCGGGCCGACGGGAAAGATCGGATCATTTACCATCAAGGGATTTAAAGTCGCCAAGGGCCAGCCCAAACCACGATTCTTCACCGATAGCAACCTATCAGCCGCCGCGGCGACGGTGAAAATCCTCAACTGGGACGGGACCGGCGGCCTGTTCGCCCCGGCCGGGAGCCTCAATTCCGTCACGTTGAAAGAAACCGAGCCGGGCTTCTCCTACTCCGCCGGAGACTTCGTGCATCTGGTGTGAACCCCCGGGACGCCACCGCTTCCCACTGGGCGCGGCAGGACTCGAACCTGCGGCCCCATCCTTGTAAGGGATGTGCTCTAGCCAACTGAGCTACGCGCCCGCAGCCTGGAGAGTATATCGGCAAAGGGCGGGGGCTTTCCAGTATGGGCCGCAAGGTGGTAAAGTCCCTTCGCGGCGATTTCGAGGAGACCCGGCGCCATGCCAAGACCCGCGCAGCGGTTCTATTGCCCTGACTTATCCACGCCATCGGCCTGTCTGGCCGGCGACGAGGCCCATCACGCCCTGGACGTGCTGCGCGTGGGCGTGGGGACGGAGGTGGAATTATTCGACGGTCAAGGCGGCTTGGCGACGGGAAAAGTCACCGAGACCGGCCGGGGGAAATTGACCGTCGAGGTTGCGGCCCGCTCCCGCCTGCCCCGGCCGTCGCCGATCGTCCACCTGGGCTTTGCCGTCCCCAAGGGAAAGCGCCTCGACTGGCTGCTGGAGAAGGCCACCGAACTGGCGGCCGCCTCGCTGACACCCGTGATTTTCCAGCGGAGCGTCGCCGGCGGCGGGGAACTTGGCGATTCGAAGCGCCGCCGCTGGCAGACACATTGCCTCTCCGCCGCCAAGCAGTGCGGGCTGAACTGGCTGCCGGAAATCCTCCCGCCCCAACCGCTCCAGGGATTTCTCGCTCTCGGCGACGACGAACTTGGCATACTCGGCCACACCGCAGCGGAAGCAACGTCCCTGGCAATGGTGTTGTCGCAATGGCGAGGCAGTCAGCCCGTCCGCCTGCTGGTGGGGCCTGAGGGCGGACTGACCGATGCGGAACTCGCCTCCGCGCGCGAAGCGGGGTTCCTGCCCGCAAGACTGGGGCGGACGACCCTCCGCGTGGAGACAGCCGCCATCGCCCTTTTGGCGGCGATAGTGGCCTACGGCGGCGACTGAATAGCCTCGATCCGCCTTATTCCAGCGGCGCGTCGCCCAGCAGCGACGGGATGCTGATGGCCCGTCCCGTGTCGATGCTGTGGTAGGCGGCCACGCCCACCAGGATCGAGTAGGCGCCGTCGCGTTGGTAGGCCTTGCGTTTCAGCGGGTCGCGCGGGGCGTTGGGGTCGAACAGGTCGGCCAGCAGCACCGGATCGCCGCCGCCGTGCCCGCCCTTGCCCGTGCGGACCTCGATCTCCTGTGGCATGGAGAACTCGGGGATCAGCGTGATGCTCACCTTGCCCTTGGACAACTCCCCGGGCACCGTGCCGTCGCCACTCATGTAGGTGTTCTCGCAGGCGGCGTGCTCCAGGCGCCCCTTGCTGCCGTTGAAGGCGATCTTGTAGCCCTCGTAGGGCGAATAGGAATGCAGCATGTAGCTGAGGATCGTGCCGCGCCGGTAGCGGACCGAGACGGACATGTTGTCCCAGATGTTGATCTGGTCGGAGAACACGCAGCGGTCGCGGAAGTAGCCGTCCTCATGCTCGTTGTCCAGGTACAAGTCCTTGAGGCCCGGCTTGGCGGTGATGTCCACGTGGAATCGACAGCGTTCCTTGCAGGGGCACACCAGGCAGCGTTCCGCCCGGTCTTGCAGGCCCAGTCGCTGGGCCGTCTGCGGCGTGTAGAACCGCCGCGAGGCGTGGCAGAAGACCTCATCGGGAACGTCGTCCAGCCACCAGTTGACCAGGTCGAAGTGGTGCGTGGACTTGTGCACCAGCAGCGAGCCGGAGTTCTCGCGGCAGCGGTGCCAGCGGCGGAAATAGTCCGCCCCGTGGCGGGTGTCCAGCAGCCAGCAGAAGTCCACGCCGTAAACCTCGCCGATGGCGCCGCTCTTGATCAGCTCGCGAAGCTGCGTCCGCGGCGGGGCATAGCGGTAGTTGAACGTCACGACGCACTGGCGCTTGGTCCGCGCCGCCGTCTCGAGGATCCGCCGGCAGCGGACCTCGTCGGTGGTCATGGGCTTTTCGGTGATGACGTCGCAGCCGAGTTCCATCGCCCGGCAGATGAAATCGCTGTGGGTGACGTCCATCGAGGTCACGACGACCACATCGGGCTTGCACTCGGCGATCATCTGGTCGAACTGGTTGGCGCGATACGTCTTGACGGGCTTGACGCCTTGGGCCTCCAGTTCGCGGTTGCGCAGGTCCATCCGCCCTTGGTTGGTGTCGCAGAAGCCCACCAACTGGCAGATGTCCTTGAAGCGATTGGTGATTGCCTCCGTGTACATCTTGCTGCGGCCCCCGATGCCCACCTGCACATAACGCTTCCTGGTCTTCTTTGTCCGGGCCATGTCTTACTCCTTCAGGGGTGGCGGAAATGTTACAGTATAACGCCGCGCGCAGCGGTGTAAAGCCAATGAGACCAGCCAATGAGTCCGCCAACGGATGGTCGTCAGATGGATCGCCGCATCAGTCGCTTCGTGATGGCGTGCAATCCCTCAGGATCCTCGTTTTCATGGCCGTAGTAGTATAGCGACAGGTGGTCCGGGAGCGGGCCGGACAGATAGGCCTCAAGGTTCTGCTCGTAGATCGGATGGCTGGAAGCGGGCATCATCATGTTCTCTACCAGAGCGAATGTCTTCAGCCCGGCCGAGCTGGCTTCGGCCTCGAATCGACGCCGCACGCCCGGATCGTCCACGCGGTATTTTGACCACGCCGGTTGGCCCAACCCCTTGGCCTGCGGGGCCAGATTGCCGTCATAGCCGTAATAGTCCAGCCCCTCGGCGCGGCTGATGACCTGGGTGAAATGTTTTGGGTCGCCGCCTTGGGCAAAGAGCGTGATGTGCAGATCCGCCTTGTGGCTGCGTGCCTGGCGGTTCAGTTCGGAGACGAACTGTCGGAACGATTCGGCCGTATCTTCGACCGTGCCCGGCCGCCCAAGGGTCGCGATGGTGTCCGGGTGAGTGCTGGCATGATGGGTGCCCTTCGGTTCGTCCCAGATGATGCCATCGATGCCAAACCTGCCGACCATCAGGTCGATCATCTTTTTCATCCAATTGCGGTAGGCCAGGCTGTGCAGGCAGGCGATGGGCCCGAGGTTGGACACATAGCCCGGTTCCACGCATTCGCCGTGCGCCATCAGGAACAGACTGGGCATCAAGGGGGCGCCGGCGAATCGCCCCCCCATTCTGCTGGGAACGACATCCACCTGGAGTCCTCGCTTGTGAGCCATTTCGACCTGCATGACGAAGTTGCGGCAGCCATAGCGAAGCTCGCTCTCGGAAAACGACAGGGCCACGGTGTTGAACCCACAGTCGCGCATGTCGGCGAAGCACTCGTCGATATGGCGCGGAACTACGCTCCAGGTTTGGAAGCCAATGGCGTAGGCGGTGATATGCTCAGGCATGGTAACACCTCTATTATTGTTTTCTATTAACCGCTCAGTCACGTGACTTCCAGGCGTAATTCACCATCTTCCGCGCCTGAGTACACCCGTGCGACAGCAGCTTCGCCTGCTGCGCCCTGCCGAAGTTGACCGGTCCGGATACGAAAGCCCAGGCTCAGCCCATGCGAGCGACGGGAACCGACAACTCGCGAGCAGAAATCCCACAAGTCGCGCCGAACGCGCCAGGCGGCCCCAGGACAGGCGATCATTGGAAGGGCTGGTGGTGGGGGGGTTGGGGGGGGGACCGCGCCAATGGGAATTCGTGTTCCAAGGCCGCGCCGCGCGCCGGCGAGAATGACACAAATCGCTTTACCAAATCCTTTGCCAAACGTTGCAATTTCCAGCCGATCTTCGTAGACTCCGATGGACGAAACGCCGAAATTGTCGGCGGCGAAAAAGTCACGGAATCCTTAAAAATCGCGGTGTTCCAAGGGAAACTGTCCATCCGCGCCCGTAGCTCAATTGGATAGAGCATCGGTCTTCGGAACCGAGGGTTACAGGTTCGAGTCCTGTCGGGCGTAGTGCCCATATCCGCCGCTGGGTGAGCGACGTCGATTTCTTGGCCGATCTTGGTTTTTCCTGCAACACCAGCGATATTGGGGTGCTCTTATTAGTAGACGGCCCGTCGGAGAAAAATTGGGAATGGAATACGATGCGGTCTTGGTGCGTCGCGTGTTGTCCGGTGAGCCGGAAGCTTATGCTGAATTGGTCCGTCGGCACGAGCGGGCATTGGTGGCGGCTGCCGGAGCCGTACTCGGTGAACTTCACGGCGCGCAGGACGCCGCACAGGAAGCCTTTCTCATAGCGTATCAGAGGCTTGGATCGCTGCGGAACTCGGACGCATTCGGGCAGTGGGCTGTCCGTATCGTCCAGCGGGTCGCATTGAGGATGTTGCGCCGGCGGGACAGGGCCGGGCCACTAGACGTCGGCATCGAACTGGCGTCTCCGCCACTGGATTCTCGGCTGGCTGACGACATCCAGCACTTGTTCCAGGCCGTGATGAAATTGCCTGAAAAACAGCGAGAAGCCATGCTTCTGAGGTACTTCTCAGGGCATGACATCGACGCGATCTCCCAGATCACCGGCCAGCCGCCAGGGACGATTCGCAGCCACCTTTCCCGCACGGTGGCCCGACTGAGGGAGCGGATGAAGGACTTTGAATCATGATGCCGGAAGACAAATTCCAAGAGATGATGGGCCGGGCCGCGCAGATGTTGGACAAGGCCCCATCTATGGCGGATGAGGTCATGCACCGGATCGACCAGGCCCAGTCCGGCAAGCACGAGACACGTTCCACGTATCGCTTCACATGGCGAGAAAGGATCTTCCTCATGAGTCGCAACCGAAAAGCCGCCGCCGCTTTGCTGGCCGCCGTCGTCCTGGCCGCCACCGGCTGGGCAGCGGAAAAGGCCGTTCGTAACTCCATCGAGGGCAAACCGGTTAAGTCGAGGTATAAAGTCGATTCGATGCCAACGACAGTGATGTCAACCGACGGTTCGTCGGTCGTGGTCATGGGTGGTGGGTTGGTGATGGTACAGACGGAATCGACAGGTCCTAAGGAATTCTCCCACGAGCAGCTTGATGAGTTAGACAAATTGATCAGCCGGAAGGAGTATAAGCTGATCAGCACATCCCAAATGCCAGCAGGGACCCTTTACCGGTACAGCTTCGTCTTCTCGGATGGAGTGACCAAGGAAAAAAGGTTCCTCCTCCCGCTGGAGGGGTTCAAGTCCCTGGCTGACTACAACCAGAAATACAAAGAGTATGAATCCAAGAGGCGAGAGGCCATGCAGAAGGCCCTCACCGCGGGGCGGTACAGGCTGGTCGACATCAAAACGCTCTTGGTGCACATGTGCGTGGACGTCGCCACCGGAAAAAAGATTAGCGTCGAGAAGGTGACACTACTGGATGGCAGCGAAATAGCGATAGCCAGCGAAGTCAAGGAACGGACCCACTTTCCGAGTACCTCCGAATGGTCCGAATGGGAGGAGACACATTACGAGACCACCTGGCAGGAGCATCTCGATTCGATCATGGCTGGACGGCGCAAGCTTCTGGATGCTGAGGTCATCAATAGTTTTTGGTACGAGATGACTTTGGAGGACGGGTCCAAGACCATCTACAGCTACGGTGGGGGCCCTCCGCTGGAGAAGATGAGGCCGGCCAGCCAACCCGCCGCGACTACCACCGGCGGGACTATCAAGTCACCGAGCCACAGCGGCGGCTGACGACAGGCATGGATGAATGCCCGCACGGCGGCGGCATGAGTTCCATGACATGAGCCACCCCTGTTTGTTTGCCGGAAATGCCTACCGGTTCGGCGGCCCGCGCGCCGATCTCCGCGGGGTCCATCCCGGAAGCTATGGCTAATTCTACGCAACCGGCGAATCGGTGACCGGAATTTACCCCATGGATTCGCATGAAATCCTCGCACCCGACGAGCCGGAAAAAAAAGGTAAGGTGTTCTATTGAATAGATGAATCCATTGTCGTTATAATCACATACAGGTCGTGGAACTGAACAACGAGTATCGCTTAAATGGGCGGTTCCGCATGATCCCTGGCGCGTCCCCCCCGCGCGTCACGTGCGAGCCGCCCTTCTTATTCTTCCTTTCCATTCCCGCCATGCATTTTGCTTTTCTTGCCCAGGCCATAGGCGCATGATGTCACCTGGGCGCCCGTAGTCATCCGGCGGATGTCTCCGATCGTATGGGAACCTTTCTCCGCCTCGTGCGTCCAAGCGATGGATGCCCATGGGCCTGTCCGGCCCTTCCTGTCAAAGGGAGAATCGCGATGAATCGAATCACCGTGCCAAGGATCGTCACCGGGATGCTGGCCGTCATGTTGGGCCTTGCCGCCACCCGGCCCGCAGCCACCAGTCGCCAGGAGCCACTGGCCAGGGCCAGCGAGCTTTACCAACGACACGACTACAAGCAGGCCCTGGGCGTACTGGATGAGTTCCTGGCCGGCTCGCCGCGGGGAGACCAACTGCGGACCGCACAGCGATTGCGTGCCATGAGCCTCTGCAAGCTGCCCGGCGACAATGGGTGGAAATACGTCGAGGAGCTTATGACCGAGCATCCTCCATTTGCCGAGGATGCCGAGCTTTGGCTGGCCGCGGCCGAGGAACAATTCACCGCGAGGGACCGCGCCAAGGCCTACAAGGCATACGAGACCGCCGCGAAGTTGTTTGAAGGGTCCAGCCGACCAGTCCCCGCCGCCGACGCCTACGTGAAGATGATCGAATGCATCGAGTCAGAGGGGGGGGAGATTGTCCTGCCGCAGACGGAGACCCGCCCGACCAGCCAGCCATGGCGGGTCGCGATGGACCGAATCTTCGAGATCGCCGACCACGTGGCCGCGATGGACATCGACGCGGCGCGCAAGGCCAACGCCCTGCTCCTGGCAGGAAAGGCCACGCGACGCGAAGGCTCCTGGGACTATGTCGCCAAGGGTATCGACCGCCTTCGCCGCGCGGCGGAGGAGTTTGCCTCCGCCCCCGCCGCCCCGCGGGCACAGCTTGAGATCGGGATGCTCCAGGAGCAGTTCTCCCGTTTCGTCGAAGCGGTTGCCTCCTACGAAAAGGCCATCGCCGACTTCGCCGACCGCGACGTCGCCAAGCAGGCCAGGCAGCGGATCCAGGAGATTAAGTCGCCGCAAGTGGGCATCCACGTGACGGGGCCTTGCCTGCCCGGCCGGCATGCGGAGATCTATTGGGATATCCGCAACGTCAAGACACTGAGACTGACGGCCCGGCCTGTGGATCTCAAGGCCGCCGTGGAGAACGTCTCTAAATCCGTTTTGCCACTCGCCGCCGTCATGGACACCAAGGGACCTGAAGCAGTAAGTTGGACCTTCACGACTCCCGACATCGGCGACTACCAGCCGCACCAGTGCACGCCGGAGGCGGAAGGCGGGCAAACCACCGTGCCGATTTCCTTCCCGCTGACAAAGCCAGGAGCGTACCTGGTCACCGCGCATGGTGAGAATACCGACGAGATCGACGATGGAAGCACTTGTCTGGTGGTGATATCGGGCATCTCCGCCGTCGCCAAGGTGGGCAGCGACCAATCCGCGGTTTTTGTCTGTGATGCCCTCAGCGGGGCGCCCGTGTCGGCGGAAGTAGCCGTCGCCGGGGGCTGGGGCGGGGATCCCAACGTGTACCACGCCACCGGCGCCACCGACGAGTCCGGACTGGCCAAGCTGAAACTGACCCGTCGCCGCGAGGGCAATCGGTGGATCGCCGCCGCCCGCCGTGGCGAGGACCAGGCCATCTGCGTCGGCGGATATTTCCGGGGGCAATGGTGGGGTTCGAACGAACCATACAAAGTCCACGGTTTCACCGAGCGACCGGTCTATAGGCCGGGACAGACCGTCCACTTCAAGGAAATCCTCCGCCGCAACGACGAAGGCCAATATGTCAATCTGCCCTCCGCCAAGGTCCGCGTGGAGATCCGCGACCCTCGTAACGAAACCATCTACGCCGCCGACCACGTCACGGACGACTACGGCGCGCTGGAGGGCGACCTAGCCGTCGCCGAGACCGCGCCGCTGGGCGAATACCAGATCGTGCTGACTCTCGGCGGCCAGGAGATTCAATCCTGGGCCACGCCCGGCAACCGCTTCCGCGTGGAGGAGTACAAGAAACCGGAGTTCAAGGTGGAGGTGTCGGCCGCCCAGGCGGACTACCGCTTGGGTGAGGAGATGAAGATCAAGATCGCCTCGCGCTATTACTTCGGCCAGCCGGTGAGCGGGGCGACGGTCAACTTCCGCATCCGCAAACAGAGCTACTACCACCACTTCGAGTGGCCCCGGAGGTGGGGGTGGTATTACGAAGGCATCGCGGGTCGCCACTGGCAGCCCTGGTGGCGGCCTTTCTTCGATGAACTGGTCGCCAGCGGAACTTCCACCACCGATCCCAACGGCGAGGCGTTGGTCACCGTCCGGGCCGAGCCGATCAAGGACCACGAGGAAATGGACCTGAGATTTGTCGTCGAGGCCGAAGTCACCGACGCCTCCCGCCGCGTAATCACGGGCAGAGGCGAGGTCAAGGTCACCCATGCCCCGTTCTTCATCCACCCCAAGCCCGCCCAGACGGTCTACGGACCGGGCGACAGCGTAGAAATCGAGGTCAAGACGGAGAATCCCAACGGCCAGCCGGTCGCGGGCGCCTTCGACGTGGAGGCCTGGCGGTTGGAGCGAATTCGCAAGGCCGTTTCCAAGGATGGAAATGAGTGGGTGGAGTTCGAGGAGAAACCCGCCCAGAAGGTCCACGCGTCGCGGATCGACATCCCCGCCACCGGGAGGGATTCGCTGCGGTTCACCCCCGACATGACCGGCGAATTCAAGGTCATCGTCCGCCAGGTCGCCCAGGAGGGACGCAAGAGCGTCGAGGGCGAATGCAGGCTCTGGATCGCTTCCCGGTCCGGCGTCGAGGAACATTACGCCTACAACGATCTCCAGATCGTCCCGGCCTCCGACCAGTACGAAATCGGCCAGACGATGAAGCTGCTGGTCAATGCCGCCAAGCCCGGCGGCCACGTCCTGCTGACCGGCGAGGCCGACGGGATACTCTTCAGCCGCGTGGTGCATCTGTCGGGCAACAGCCGGCTCGTGGAGATCCCCATCGAAACGAACCTCTGCCCCAACTTCACCCTCCAGGCCGCGATGTTGCGGGACAACAAACTCTACCGCGACGAGAAACAGATCATCGTGCCGCCGACGCACCGGTTCATCAAGGTCGAAACGCATCTGGACAAGGGCGACCTGGGAGGAGCGGGCGATACGTTCCG
>Ga0315284_10004090_pt1 | contig 20735 bp, 15 predicted proteins | sample YL17G09_16_MG_FD_203696 | JGI IMG/M metagenome (GOLD analysis project Ga0315284, IMG submission 203696) | Sediment microbial communities from Yellowstone Lake, YNP, Wyoming, USA - YL17G09_16 | ecosystem: Environmental > Aquatic > Freshwater > Lake > Sediment | place: USA: Wyoming | collected...
ACGTCGTGACGGGCTACATGGGCCTGTTCGATATCGGGGTCCGGTCGAGCACGGGCCGATACATCATCTTCTACCTCGGCCGGGAGGACCACAAGAGCGTCGGCGAGACCATCCGGACGGGGCTCGGGTTCTTCTCGGTGATCGGGCTGCTGATCCTGGCCGCCGGCTTCGTGGCGGGGCTGCTGTTCCCGGTCTTTTTCCCCACGTCGCCGCAACAGTACCATGGCCTCGTGGCCTGGCTGCTGCCCGTGCTTGCCCTCGGCGTCTGGTGCTCGGCTCTGGAGGCCGTCTTCTCCAGCGTATTGACGGGCCACGAGCGATTTGAGTTGGCGCGCGGCGTGGATCTTCTCGTCTTGGCCATGCGCACGGGGGGGACGGTCGTTGCCCTGAAGTGCGGCTACGGACTGCTGGGCATGACGGCGGTGGTGGTGGCGTGCCATGGGATCGGCCTTGGCGGAAACTGGTGGCTGGCGCGGCGCGTCTATCCCGCGATGAAGGCATGGCCTTTCGCCCTGACCTGGGCGCGGCTGAAAGAACTGCTGGGGTATGGGCTTGCGGCGTTCGTTGGGCGGGCCTCGGCGAAGGTCATCGGCCAGACCAGCCTCATTGTGGTGGGCGCCATCATCAGCGTGGCCGCCGTCACTACGTACTCGGTAGGGGTAATGCCTGTGCTCTACTCGTGGGTCTTTCTGGACCTGATCGGATCAACGCTCTTTCCTGCGCTCCAGAAGGCCTCGGCCCGCGGCGACGTGGAGTCCGAGCGATGGTACTACCTCAGGCAGGTGCGGATGGCCCTCGTCTTCGGCCTGCCGACCTACATCGGCTTCATCTGCTTCGGCCAGGCGTTCATCCGCCTCTGGATGAGCGGGCCCGACTTCGGCGAGACGGCCGTCGTGCAGGCGGCCACCGTGATGGCCGTCCTCAGCGTGGCCAGGCTCCTGGCCCTGCACTCGTTTGCGCCGTCATCGCTCCTTTGGGCCCGGGGATACGTGTGGTTCGACACCCTCTTCAGCGCCGTGGAAGCCGCCGCGAACCTGGGGCTGGGCGTGGTGCTGGTATTGGTCTTCGACCTGGACCTCTACGGCGTAGCGCTGGGCAGCCTGATTGCGATGGTGTTGGTGCGTGGGCTCGTGCTCCCGTGGCGGGCGAACCACCTGCTGGAGATACGGTGGCGCCGGTTTCTGGGCCTGGCCGCGACGGCGGGGGTTTCGGTGGCCCTGTTCGGCGGATGGTGCCTTCTGATCGGACGAGTCGTTCCACCCGATTCCTGGGGCCTTTTCGTGGCCGACGTGGTTGCGGCCACCGTTGGCTACGCCGTGATCGCTGTCGTATTGCTCGTTCCCCGTAGCGACCGCGAGCGCCTCTTCCGGGTGGTCCGGGGGTGGGCGGGTCGCAATCGAGTGCCGTCGGAGAAATAGGGCAGACGGCCCGCGCATGCCGCGCGTCCCCTGGGGCCGCACAGACCGCGTGGCCGTCAGGAGGTCGAAGCACGTGCGAGTGACGTCGACAAGCCAAGTGAACCCGCAGGAATGGGATGCCCTCGCGGTCACGCTCGGCGGAGGCTATTTTCACACCCACGCCGAAGCCTTGTGCAACGCGGCAAGCGGCGGCGGTGAGCCACTTTTTGTGAAGGGCCTGAACCAAGCCGGACAGTGCGTTGGCCTCCTCACGGGGAACTTGGCGATGTCACGCGTCTGGCCGTTCTCGCGGTACTGCGGTTATGCGATGCTCCAGGGACTCCCGGCGACCGCCGACGGCTCGGAGGCCAGCCAGCGCGCGTTCATGGAAGCCCTGGAAGCCCACCTGCGAGACCGCGGGGCGTTCTCCATCCGTGTATACTCTTACGACTCGCCCCAGAGCGAGCAGGTCCTGGGAGGGCTTGGGTACCGCCTCACACCACGGGTCGAGTTCCTGATGGACCTTACGGCCTCCGTCGAGGAACTCTGGTCCTGCCTCAGGGGCCAGCGCCGGACCGACATCCGCAAGGCCGAGAAACTCGGCGTCGTTACGCGGGTCGAGAACACTCTCGAGGCCTATGAGCAAGTGTACGAGTTCCAGGCGGTTTCACTGCGGCGCCACGGAGTCGCGAAGTGCGAGGCAAGCGAGGCCGTCCGGCGGGCACGCCTGATTCGGCTCCAGAGCGGACACATCGATGTGCTGGTGTCTTACCACGAGGGCAAGGCCGTCAACGCGTCGATCTTTGGCACCTTCAACCGCAGGCCCTACTACCTCATCAGCGGCGCTTCGGAACTTGGCTACAAGGTCTGTGGGCCTGCGCACCTGCTCTGGACGGCAATCAGGCTGTACCAAGACCAGGGCGCCCGCTGTTTGAACCTGGGAGCAGCGTTGCAGGGGCAAGATGGCGTCTACAAGTTCAAAGAGGGCTTCGGCGCACAGCCGGCTTCCGCACCCATCGGCGTGAAACACATCTCGAGGATTGGTTCGTGCCTGCACCGTCTGCGTTCCGTCGTCAGTCGCCTTGGCGAGATCAAGAGGTCCGAGAACAAGACGGAAGGCGCCGCGGTGGAGGGAGACGGCACACGTGGGGCCTGATGGCCCAGGGCGCCCGGACAGGCGGCCCTATGGAGCGACCGCCGCAGGAACAGAATCATGAGACGGTCTCTGGACTACAACCAGTATTACTATGAGCAGACCGCCAACTACGGCGGGGCCTGCTGGACGCCGAAGGAACAGCGACGCCTCGAGATGGTCTGCGCGCTCGCGCCGGAAGCGGCGCGCACCGTTCTCGATATCGGCTCGGGCGGCGGCGAACTCGTCGAAGCCCTCCGGCGAAACTGTCGTTGGGCCGTCGCCACCGACTGCTCGCCGGCACCCATGGCTCGGTATGGGGGCGAGCGCGTGCTATGCGACGACCAAGCGCTTCCGTTTGCGGATGAAGGGTTTGACCTCGTCACTTGCACAGAGGTGTTGGAGCACTTGGACGACGAGCGGTACGAACGCGTGCTGGGGGAAATCCGGCGCGTCGCGCGCAGGTGGGTCTTGATCTCGGTGCCCAACGAGGAGGATCTCGCCCAGACCTTGGCGAAGTGCCATGCGTGCGGACACTATTACACGTTGTACGGCCATCTGCGCCGCTTCGACCGTGCCCTGATGCAGAACCTGCTGCCCAGCTTTGCCGTGGTGCGTGAAGAGGTGGGGGACGAGGACGTGGGGTACAACCGTGCGCTTCTGTGGGTTCGCCAGCACATGGGCAGACGTTGGGCCTACTGGAAGTGCGCCGTGTGCGCGCGGTGCGGGGCGCCGGCTCGGCCGCCCCGCCGGCGGAACCCGATTGTGCTGGGGTGCGATTTTATGAACAACCGTATCCCATGGCGGCCGCGGCGCCGGACGCCGCTTTATGTTCTCTACCGCCGCACCTCATAGGCGGGCCGTTCCTCGGATGGCAACGGCAAGACCTTTGCATGGTGAAAAATGCTCACTAGCCTGCGAAAGAAATTCTCGGCAGTCCGAGAGTACCTGAGGTTGACGCCGGCTGCCAAGGCCGAGCGCCGCCGGGATCGTCAGGGCCTGCCGCCGGACGAACCCGGCATCGACCGGGCCGTCGAGGAGGCGGTCGCCTGGCTCGGGCGGGCGCAGGACAACTCGGCGTCGCACGACGGCGGCGTGGCGCGCCACTACAGCCTCCTGGACGGTTGGAGCACCTCGTACCCCGAGACGACAGGCTACATCGTGCCGACGCTGCTCGCCTGCGCACGAGCGCTCAATCAGGATGATCTGCGGCAGCGGGCCCGCCGGATGCTCGACTGGCTGGTGTCCATCCAGTTTCCGGAAGGGGGTTTCCAGGCTGGCCCTATCGGCGCCGAGCCGAAGGTGCCGACCATTTTCAATACCGGTCAGATTATGATGGGCCTGGCGGCGGGGGTACGCGAGTTCGGCGACGAGCGATACCATGCGGCCATGTGCCGCGCGGCGGACTGGCTGGTCCAGGCCCAGGATCCGGACGGTTGCTGGCGGCAGTTCCCTTCGCCCTTCACCGCGCCGGGCGACCGCACATACGATACGCACGTGGCGTGGGGCCTGTTGGAGGCGGCGCGCGTGGAGCCGGATAAACCCTATGCCGAAGCGGCCCTGGCCAATGTCCGCTGGGCCTTGGCTCTGCAACAGCCCAACGGATGGCTCGACCGGTGCTGCCTTCAGATGCCTTCCCAGCCGCTCACTCATACCCTGGGTTATGCGCTGCGGGGCGTCGTGGAGGCATATCGGTTCAGCCGGGACGAAAGTTTCCTGAAGGCCGCCCGGAAAACGGCCGATGCACTTCTGGCGGCCATGAGCCGGGAGGGATTCCTGCCGGGCCGCCTGGACGCCCAGTGGCGGGGGGCGGTGCCCTGGGCCTGTCTGACCGGCACAGTCCAGATCGCCGGCTGCTGGCTCATCCTCTACCAGGAGACCGCGGAGGAGAAGTACCGCGAGGGGGCCCGCGCGGCCAACCGGTACGTGCGCCGCACCGTCCGCGTGGACGGACCGGCGGAGACGCGCGGCGGCGTGAAAGGCTCCTTCCCGGTCGATGGCGCGTACGGCCGGTACCAGTACCTCAACTGGGCGTGCAAGTTCTTCATCGACGCCCACATGATGGGGCAGGACATCGAGGCCCGCGGACCTTCGCGTGCCTCGTCGGCGGAGGACGCATGCGCCTGAACGTTGTCGAGAGCGTAGCCGAAGGTTGGGACGCCCGCCTGCAGGCGCTGGGCGGCACCATCTGCCACTCCACCACATGGGCGCGGTACGTGGCTTCAGCGAGTCCCAACTGCAAGCCCTGCTTCTTCACCTGGGGGAGCGAGAACGGCGATGTGGCCGGCATGGCACTGGGTTTTCACGCGCGGTCTGGCCGCAGATGGCTCGCTCCGTTCACGGGTCGTCTGTCTTTGGACTCAACGCCGGTGGTGCGGCCCGGGGAGGAGACGGCACTTGCCGATTTCCTTACGGCCATCACGGGATACGCGCGAGAGGTGGGATGCACGGAGATGGAGGTCGGGAGTTCGGCCTCCCCTCGCGGCAGGCCCGAACTCGAGCGTCTGGGCTTCGACATCATCCACCGCGTCGAGTTCGTTCTCGACCTCCAGCGCAGCAAGGATGAACTCTGGAAAGGCATGGAGTACAAGCGCCGCAAGAACATCAAGAAGGCCGTGAGCCAGGGCGTGCTCCTGACCGACCTGGAGGGGGACAAGGGCGTGGCCCATCTGCGGCGCCTTCAGGGCGAGTCCGGCCAACGCATCGTCAAGCGCGGCGGACGAGACATCGCACGCGGAGAATCGCGCCTGGCAGACCCGGTGTTGGTTTTGCTTGAATCCGGATTGGGGCGCCTGGTGGGAGCCGTTGTCGGCGGCGAGGTTGTGAGTGCAGGGCTCTTTACCTGCTTTAATGGGCTGGTGTATCATGCGCTCTCGGGGCACGGCCGCAGGGCACTGGAAACACAGGCGCCAACGCTGTTGCTCTGGGAAACCATCAATCGCTACAAGCTGGAAGGGGCATGCCGGTTCAACCTGAGCGGCTGCAAGATCGAGGCCACGCAGGAGGGATCGCCGGAGCACGGGGTATACATATACAAGAGGGACTTCGGAGGCGAGCGGGTGGAATGCACGAGCGGGCGGAAGGTCTTGCGGCCGACGGTGCACGCCCTCATGGGGGCCGTGCGGCGATGGCGGGCTGGTCGAGGGGTTTGAGGCATGCTGCTGCCGTGGCCGCCCGCAAGGTCGTCGCCATCCTAAAGTCGCTGTCTCGTAACCGCCGATTTTTGTGGTAGTTACGCAGGGGCGGGCGGATTCCCCGCGACTGGTCGTACGAAGGTTTGACCAGCCGGGCAGCGAGGGGCGACCCCGTGGACCTCATCCATCGGGCGTGGATGCAGCATGGGCAACACAACAGAACGAACCAGATCGGTCATGGTCGTCACGGACGTCTACCCTCCCGTGGCCGATGTCGGGGTCTACCGCACCGTGGCGCTATGCCAACACCTGATCGGGTCGGGATGGTACGTTACCGTCATCACCGCGCGACCCCGGCCCGACGCATTTCTGGATCAAGCCATCCTGGGGAAAGTGCCCAAGAGCATCCGCATCGTCCGTGCCGCTAGTCCGGACCTCCTGCATCTTGCCGCACGTGTGTTCAAGGGCCGGTCCCGGACCCGCCCTGCCCCGGAAGCCGTGGCTGCGCCCGCCCCCGCCGCGGCGCCGCCGAATCCCAAACGCGGAATGCGCCGAATGATCGACTGGCTCTCGTGGTGGCTTCACACGCCGGATAGCCTCGTCGGTTGGCTCATTCCGGCACTCTACGCAGGCCTGCGCGAGGCCCGCCGGAACCGGCCTGGCGTCATCTATAGCACGGCCCCAGCTTGGACGAGCCATCTGGTGGGAGCGGGCCTCGCGCGGCTACTCCGCGTGCCGCTGGTCGCCGACTTTCGGGACCCGTGGTGCGGCAGCGCCTGGCACAAGGTCCCTTACCGCACCCATCAGCGGATCGACGAAGCGATGGAGCGGCTGGTCGTGCGGCAGGCCAAACAGATCACCTGCGCGTGGGACGGCATCCGGAAACACCTTGCCGCACGGTATCCACACCGGCAGGAAGAGATCCGGACGATCCTGAACGGCTTCCCTCCGGGGGAGCTTGAAGGCATTGCCCCGCAGCGCCTGGACGAGACGCTTTGCGTGCTCCTGCACACGGGCACGTTCTACGGGCCTCGCAGCCCCATCCCGATGCTGGAGGGTCTTCGGCGTTTCAAGGAGCAGAATCCCGAGGACGCGAATCAGTTGCTGGTCGCCTTCGTCGGGCGGCCTGAGTACGGCGGGCGGCCGCTCCAGGGGCTCGTGCAGGAACACGGCGTGGACGGGCTGGTGCGGGTGATTCCCCTCGTGACCCGCCGCGAGGCGCTGGCCCTCCTGAAGGGGGCGGACGTGGCGATGCTCTTCGGGCAGAGCGGCAACGAGGCCCTGGCCTCGGTGCCCGCCAAGACTTATGATTACATTAATGCCGGCGCGCCGGTCCTGGCCATCGGCGCCGGCGCCGAAGCGTGTGAGATCATGCGCCGGGGCGGGTGCCGGGTCTGGGCCGCCCGCGCAGACGATCCCGGCGCCATCGTCGACGCCTTACGACAAATCGTTGCGGCGTACCGGCAGAACGGCCTGAACGGGCCGTACGGGGCCGCGGAAAAGGAGGCGTTCGCCTGGCCGCGTCTGGCCGACGAACTTACCACGGTCCTGGAGCAGGCAGCCGGCTGCGGGGGCAGCGGGCATGTCCCACCCCTTGCTGAGGGAATCGTATGGCCCTGAAAACGATTCTATTCCTGGCGGCGTTCATCGCATGCAGCGGGGGCGCCCTGTACATGCCGCTTCTCGGCATCCTGGGATATGTCGGCCACTATAACCTTGGCCCGGAGCGCCAGTGGTGGGGGGCGCCTCTGAATTACCTGGGCCTGCGTTACTCCTACACCCTGGCCCTGATGGCGGGCATCGGGATGGCGCTGCACTGGAAGAGCCTCCGGTATGGAAAGCCGTTTCTTCATTCGCAGGAGAAATTGCTCCTGGTGTTTCTCGGTCTCATCTGGCTTTCGACGTTTGTCGGAGAGCCGACGACGGGGGCCTATACCCTGGTGGACCACCCTTCGGTCAAGATGACCAAGGTCGTCATCTTCGCGCTGATGCTCACCCACGTCGTCACGACGGTGCGCAGGCTGGACCTGCTCCTATGGGTGCTGACCGCGGGCGCGCTGGTGCTGGGCCTCCAGGCCTACTGGACGCCCTACTCGCAGTTCACCCACGGGCGCATTGAGACGGTTGGCGGGCCCGATTTCCACGACTCAAACACGCTAGCGGCTTATCTTGCGGCGCTACTGCCCCTTATTGGGATCCTGTTTCTTCGCAGTGGCTGGAAAGGTAAACTGTTCTGCCTGATGACCGCTCCGTTCGCCATCAACACAATCATCCTGTCCCGGAGCCGGGGGGCGGTGGTGGGCATTTGCGGGGGTGCCCTTGTAGCCCTCTTACTCGCACCGAGAAAGCAGCGGGCCAGCATCGCGGTTGGCACCATCGTGTTGATGGCGGCCGGCTTGTACCTTTCAGATCCCGGCTTCTTGGCACGAACCAGCACGATCACTGCGTCTGAAGAGGATCGGGACCGCTCCACCGAGAGCCGCCTGGAAATCTGGCAGGCAACCATCCAGATGATTTCAAATCATCCATTGGGCGTCGGCGCCGGCAACTTCTTCCAGTCCATCGGCCGGGTCGATCCGAGGTTCGTCGACCGGGACACCCATAACACGTTTCTGCGATGTGCGGCCGAGGTGGGCGTCCAGGGCATCGCCGTCTTTCTGGCCATTATCGTCAATGCCGTAATGACATTGAGAAACATCGCCAAGCGGGCCAGGGAATTCCCGGAGGCCGACCGGGCCCACATCCCGTTCGTCAGTTGCGGCCTGCTGGTCAGCATCGGGATTCTTCTAACGTGCGGCCTGTTTGGATCGCTGACCTATCTTGAGGCACTGTGGTGGCTGTTGTTGATACCTGTGTGTCTGCTCCGGGCCGTGAACAATCTAAAGGAAGATGCCAGACTTCAATTGGCGAAGGTAGTAGTGCCATCAACAAAACGCTCGGCGGATCGCCGAGCTGTCCACCACATTTAGGGATAAGTTCATGCATCCGCACTCATTGGTTTCTGGGCTGATGGGGCGCGCGTACTACGCTGTGTGGCCGCACCTGCGGCCGGGGGGCCATATCGGCCGGCTTCAGGCCGCCCTCCGCAAGCGGTTGTCGCACCAGTGGGACTCCCCGGAAGCCGTCTGGCAGCGGCAGAGAGACCTTCTCAACACGCTGCTCGACTACGCCGCACGCAACGTGCCCTACTACCACCGCTTGGTTGAGGCCGGCCGGATGCCCCGCCGCATCGAGCGCCTGGAGGACCTGGCGGCCGTACCCGTCCTGACCAAGGACATCATCCGCCGCGAAGGGGACGCCCTCCTGGCCGACAGCTTCCCCCGCGATCAAATGCACCGGAAGGCCACCGGTGGTTCCAGCGGCAGCCCTCTGCACTTCTGGAATGACCAGGCCGCCGTGTTCATGGGCAACGTGGGAGAGGCCTGGGCCACCTCTGTCGCCGGCCTGAGGGCCTCCGACTCCATCGCCTCGCTCTGGGGCGCCGCCCGGTTCGAACCCGACATGGGCAAAGACTTCAAGGATGCGCTGAAGCGGCTGATCACGAATCGCCTCGTGATTGACTGCTTCCGGATGAGCGAGGCCGACTTGGCCGACGCGAATCGCCGGCTCGGCCGCTTCCGTCCCTCCGGACTCCTCGGCTATGCCAGCGCCCTGGTGGAACTGGCCTCGTTCCTCCAGCGGCGCGGCCTCCGGCCCAAGTATCCCCGCAAGGCAATAATCAGTGCCGCCGAGACCCTTGACGGCGCCGCCCGACGGACCCTCGAGGCGGTCTTTGGCGTCCCCGTCTTCGACCGCTACGGTTCCCGTGAAATCGGCCTGATCGCTGTCGAGTGCGACCGCCACAGCGGCCTCCACGTCGACTGCGAGAACGTCTTCGCAGAACTTGACGATGACTCCGGCGTGCCGGGCATGCAGCGGATTCTGGTCACCAAGCTCCATCAGTTCAGCATGCCTTTTATCCGCTACGCCATTGAGGATCTGGCCGAGGGCCCCCTGGCGCCGTGTCCGTGCGGGCGCGGCTACCCCGTCCTCCGAAGAATCCTCGGACGGATGACTGAGATCCTCCGGAAGCCCGACGGGGGCTGCCTGCCCGGGGAACTCTTCCCTCACCTGCTCAAGGATTGCGGCATCGCGTCGTACCGCGTGGTGCAGGCCCAGGACTACTCCGTCGATGTCGCCATGGTCCGGATGCCGGAGCAGACGCCTCAGCAGGATGAACATCTGCGGCGTATCATCGGCCGCCACTTGGGCCCTGACGTTCCGCTGACGATCCGCTATGTCGAGGCCATCGAACGGTCGGCCAGCGGCAAACTCCTCCCCGTAATCAGTCACGCGCCCAAGGTACCGGCCGGCATGTCGCAGAAGGTGCGCGAATGACCAGCCTGGTATCTCTAGCCCGATGCGACTCGCCATCGCAGGCGCCGTATCCGGCTTCTCCGTTCGGGCCGGGCGGGCAGCTTCCGGAGTTCCCACAGGCTGAGGCCGGGCCGCCGAATCCCGTCTTCGCGGCCGTGCGCCGGTGTCTCTACCGGCTTGGCCTCGACCGCGAGCGGTTCGGCACGCCTGCCTGGAACCCGCTGGCCGACCTTATCGATCCCGGCCAGCAGGTCCTGATCAAGCCCAACTGGGTTCTGCATGCGCACGCCGGCGGCGGAAGCATGGACTGCCTCGTCACCCATATGAGCGTCCTGCGCCCCGTGCTCGATTACGTCCTCCTGGCCCTGCGCGGCCACGGGCGAGTCATCATCGGTGATGCGCCCATCCAGTCCGCCGATTTCGCTCGGTTGGTAGAAGCCATCGGCATCGCTCGCCTGCTGGATGGCATCCAGACAGGCGGGGTCGACGTGGCGGTCTGTGACTTTCGAGAGAACACTTGTGAACTCGACCGTCACGGGCGCGTCCTCGGCCACCACAGCCTCCCTGGCAGCCCTGACCGTTACACGACCGTCGATGTGGGCGCGCAAAGCCTCCTCCAACCAGTCTCGGAGCATGCCGCACGGTTCCGTGTAACCAATTATGATCCGTCCGCCATGCGCCAGCACCACGGCCGCGGCCGACACGAGTACTTGGTCGCAAAAGCCGTTCTTGATTCGCACGTGGTCATCGGCGTGCCGAAACTCAAGACGCACCGCAAGGCGGGCCTGACCTGCTGCCTTAAGAACGTGGTTGGCATCAACGGGAGCAAGGATTATCTTCCCCACCACCGTCTCGGTGCCCCGGTCCACGGGGGCGACGAGTACCAGTGGCCCAGCGCCTGGAAGGCCCTCGGCTCTCGGATCGCGGATCGCCTGGAGATCTCGCCGCGCGGCATGCTGGCCCCCGTTGCTATCTTGGGCCTGCGCGTTTGCCGGCGACTGGCTCATCACACAGCCCGCGATCCGTACAGCGAGGGCAGTTGGTACGGCAACGACACGATCTGGAGGACCGTCGTGGACTTGAACCGGGTCCTGGAGTATGCCCGTCCAGACGGGAACCTTGCAACGACGCCCCAACGGAAGATGCTGCATATCGTCGACGCCGTCGTCTGCGGTGGCGGCGAGGGGCCATTGTGTCCGGACCCTGTCCGGGCTGACCTCATTCTGGCGGGCCGAACGGCTGCCGCCGTCGACTGTTGCACAGCCCGCCTCGTGGGACTGAACCCTGCGCGGATCCCGCTTGTGCGGCACGCGCTGGAGACGGTGGAACGCCAGGAGGACGGGCCGCCTGAGATTCGGCTCATCGACGGCGACGATCCCAGCCAGGGCCTTGCCCCGGACAGCATACGGCCGGTGGCGTACCTTGCGCCTCCCTCGGGCTGGGCGGGACACGTTGAACTGGAGCATTGCCCCCCGTCCCCCGTGGACCGCCCTGTCGATTACATGGACCGGCAGGCGGAGACGGCCGAGGCCTAACATGACTTACGGGCATCCCATCCACGTGCTGCACGTGGTTCCTGGCCTTACGCCGGGCGGCCTTGAATTGGCCATGGCCCGCGTCATCAGGGGTCTGGGTGGGCCGCAGATGCAGCACTCGGTCGTCTGCTTGAAAGGTGAGCCGGTCATCCGCGATCGATTCGACCCGAGCGTGCCCATCTACTGCATGCACACCGGTTCGAACGACCCGCGTCTCCCGCTCCAGCTCAGGCAGCTTGTGCAGCAAGTCCGCCCAACGGTGATCCACGCCAGGAACTGGTCCGCGTGGCCCGACATCGCACTGGCCAGGCTGCTGCTGTGGCACAAGGTCCCCCTGATCATCAGCTTCCATGGGTTTGACTCCGCCGCCGCGATGCCGCTCAGGCGGCGGATTGCCACGCGTCTCATCGCCGCCACCGCCACACGCGTCTTCACCGTCACCGAGGCGTCTCGGAGGCTGATGGTCGAGCACATCGGCCTGCCGGACGACCGCGTCGAGGTCATCCCGAACGGCGTGGATGTGGAAAGGTTCAAGCCCGGCCAGCCGCGGGCTGCGCAACGCCGAATCGTCGTCGGCACCGTCGGCAGCCTGAGCCCGGTGAAGAACCACGCCCTGCTCGTTCGCGCCTGTGCTCTGGCGAACCAGGCGGGCACCGAGGTGGAACTGCGCATCGCCGGCGAAGGGACGGAGCGGGCCGCGCTCACGGAGCTCATCCACTCGCTAAACCTTGAAGGACGCGCGCACCTTCCCGGACACCAGAGGGACGTCCCGGCCTTCCTGAACTCGCTCGACATCTTCGTGCTTCCGAGCGACAGCGAGGCCCACCCCAATGCGCTCCTGGAGGCGATGGCGTGCGGCCTGCCTTGCATCGGCACCCACGTCGGCGGCCTGCCGGAAGTGCTGGGCTTCGGACAGTGCGGACGCCTGGTTGAGCGCGGCGACGCCGACGGCCTTTCTCGGGCGATCATTGAACTGGCGAGCGACCCCGGGGCCCGCAAAACGCTGGGCCGGGCCGCGAGGACGCGCGTCCTCGAACAGTACAGCATGGACCACATGCTCAGGGCGTACAACCTGCTGTATCGCGAGCCGGGCGTGGTGCGGCATCTGCCGCCCGATAACACCAAGGCCGCGTCCGCGCAGAAGCCGCGCGTCCTGATGTTGGGCCCCCTGCCCCCCCTGATGGGCGGCATGGTCACGGTGACGGACAACCTTCGGCGAAGTGCGCTCAGCGAACGATGCCGGCTGATGGTGATGAACAACGGCAAGACGACGCCCCAGGGGCGGTCGCTTGTCGCCGGGATCAAGGCGCAGGCGGATTTGCTTTGGAACGTCGTCCGGTGCGTGCCGCGGCGCCGCGTTCAGATCGTCCACATCCACACGATTCAGTTCTTCGGGTTCTGGCGCGATTGCGTCCACATGGCGGCGGCCAAGTTGCTCGGAAGCCACGTCGTGCTCCACATGCACGGGGCCAGTTTCGACCAGTGGGCGGAAAGCATGGGCCCCGTCCGTCGCAGGCTGCTCAGGTTGGTGCTCGAGATGGCGTCGGGGGTCATCGTCCTGAGCCACCAGTGGCAGGAGAAGTTGCGCCCCTACGCCCCCGGGGCCCGCTGGCACGTCGTTCCCAATGGGGTCCGACTGCCGGACTTGGTGGGAGGCTTGAGCCGCCCCGAGCCCTCGTTTCTGTTCCTGGGCGATTGGACGAAGCGCAAGGGCGTTCGGGACCTGGTCTCGGCAGCGGCGCTGGCGATGAGAAAACGGTTCACCGGCATGGTCGATCTGGCCGGCTTCGAGAAGGAACGCGGCCAACGAGAGGCCTTGGACCGCCACGTCGCCGAACTCGGATGCCAGGCCAGAGTCCGGGTGCTCGGTGCCCTGTCGGGCAAGGCGAAGGAGGAGGCCCTGGCCGGCGCCGATTGCCTCGTCCTGCCCAGTTACGCCGAGGGGCTGCCGATGGCCGTGCTCGAGGCCATGGCATACGGCCTGCCGGTCATCGCGACCCGCGTCGGGGCCATCCCGGAGGCCGTCACGGACGGCCAGGAGGGGTTCCTCATCGAGCCCGGCGACGTCGAGGCCCTGGCGGACCGCCTGTTGCAGCTGGCGGAGGATGTCTCCCTGCGGCGGCGGATGGGCCAGGCGGCCCGCCGCCGTGCCGAGACGACCTTCAGCCTCGACGCCATGGCCGAACACGTGATGCAGGTCTACCGCGCGTTGCTGAACCCACGGGATCCAGCCCATGAGACAGATCAGGCCCCTGAGAACCGATGTCCGCACCCGCAAGATGCCCCGTAAGCGGCGAGTCCTTGCCGTCGTCGGGGACACGCAGGTGGGCCTCTGGGTCGTCCGGAGCCTGGGGCGGGCCGGCCTGGAGGTGTTCGCGGTCTGCGCCAGCGAGAAGGGCCTGTCGGCGTTCAGCCGCTATGCGAGCGGAGCCTGGGTGATCGAGGCGGGGCCGGACGACCCCGCGTTCGTCGACGAGATCCACGCCCTGGCCCGTCAACTCGAGGCCGCCTCGGTCCTGACGATCGCCGAGTCCTACCACCAGACCCTCCTCCGCTCCCGCGACCGGTTCGAGCCGGACATCCACGTCTTCAGCCCCTCGGCCGAGGCCTTCCGGAAGGCCTCCGACAAGGACTACATGCACACGCTGGCCTGCCAACTCGGCGTCCCGGTGGCACGGGGCACGACCCTCGATCGCCTGATAGCCGAGGGCCGCCGGTCGCTGGAGTTCCCGCTGGTCCTGAGGACCCGTAGCCAGAACACCGAAGAGGCCCGGGCGCCGTGGAAGGCCGCTTACGCGCGCAACCCGGAAGAGTTGAAGCGGCTGGCCGACGAGGTCCGCGCTTTCGCCTCCAACGTCCTTGTGCAGGAGTACCACCCGGGCGTCGAGGACCACATCCAGGTGCTGATGCACGGCGGCGAGGCCTTCATGGTCGGCGAGTACATCGGCGAGCACCATATGCCGCTCGCGGGCGGCGTCACGGTCCAGCGCGTCACATGCCACCATGAGGATCTGGCGCGTGACGCAGTACGACTGCTCCAGGCCGTCGGATGGGAGGGGGTGGCCGGAGTGCAGTTCCATTACGACCCGACCACAGGGAAGTACATTTTCTTGGAGATCAACCCGCGGTTCATCGGCGGTCTGCCCACCGTCATCATGGCGGGCTTCGACGCGCCCTTCCTTCTCTGGCAGAGCCATTTCGAGCCCGACAAAATGGTGAAGGGCAAGTACCGGCTGGGGCTGCGGACGCGGATCCTCGGCGGGGACGCCAACTGGATGCTCGCGATGGTCCGCGGCGATCCGCTGCCGCCCGGCCAGAAGCGATTGAGCCCAATCTCGACGGTCCTTCGATTCCTCTGGAACGGCGGCCCCTGGACCCGCGATGACACCTTCTGGTGGCGCGACCCGAAGCCGTTCTGGGTGGACCTGCGCTCGATGGCCCGGAAACTTCGCGAGCGGTCCGTCGACCCTATCGGCAACCCCGAGGACCGCAAGGACACGCGATGAAACCGGGCGTGTACATCACCGTCGACGTCGAGTGCAGCATGGGTGGGGCGTGGGGCAACCCCGCGCTGCGCCCCGTGCCTCCGGCGCGCGCCATGATGGGCGAGTACGGCGGCAGGCGGCTCGGCGTGCCGCTGATCTCGCAGACCCTCAACGAGTCCGGCCTGGCGGCGACGTTCTTCGTGGAGACGTTCGCGGAGGAACAAGGCCACCCCGGTCAGACGGAGCCCCTGTGTCGGCTCTTGCTGGACCGCGGCCAAGACGTCCAACTGCACATTCATCCCTGGTACCGGTTCTACGGCCTGCGGCGGCGCGGTCTGCTGGCCCCGCTGACGGACCAGTTCGCGGAGTTGACGGCGGAGCAGCAGTCGGAACTCCTGGCCCTGGGGGCGGAAAGGATCGCGCGGTGGACCGGCAAGGCGCCCGTGGCATTTCGCGCAGGGAACATGAGCGCTTCGGAGGAAACGCTGAAACTGCTTCCGGCCGCAGGCATCCGCATTGATTCGAGTTACACCTTTCCCTTCGCGGGCGGGCAGTGCCGCTTCAGCCCCGCCGACCCGTACAACGGCTCGCGCTGGTACGGCGACGTGCTGGAACTGGCGCTGTCGGGGTTCCAGCTCCCGCCGCTGCCGGGCGAGGCCCGCTCCAAGCCGCTGGACATCGTGGGCGTCTCGTTCGAGGAGTGCCGCGAGGCCATCAGGCGCATCTCGGGTGCGGGGGCCGACACCGTCGTCATTCTGCACAGTTTCAGCCTCTTCAAGGTCCGCAACCACCAGTACGAGGGCGGGCGGCTGAACTGGATCGTGAACCGGCGGTTCCGGCGCCTGTGCGAGTGGCTCGCCGCCCACGCGGACCAGTACCCGGCGCGCACTTTCTCGCAGTTGGCCACCGCGATTGCCGATAAGCAGTACGAGGCGAGGGCCGTCCCGCCTCCGCGGCTCTCGGCGGCGCGGGCCATTGTGCGCAAGGCCGTGCAGGCGTATAATTGCCTCTATTGGACCTAGCGGGGGACGCGGCACCGGCTGGCGCCGGAGGATACGGATGATCCCGGTCGTGGCACGAACGTTCGCCCGGATTCAGGAGCGGCTCCTGGGCCGGAGGACCTTCGCGATCCTCAAGGAACTCGAAGAGAGCCAGTGGTGGCCGCGCGAGCGGCTCCGGGCCCTGCAACTGGAGCATCTTTGCGCCTTGGCGGTGTCGGCTTACGCGCACACGCCGTACTGGCGCGCGCTGATGGACGAGCGGGGGATTTCGCCAGGCGACCTGCGGACGCTAGACGACCTGCGGCGGTTTCCCCTGCTGGAGAAGGCGACGCTTCGTGCCCGCCGCGAGGAGATGGTATGGCGCGACGAAGGGCCACGCCTAAGGTTGATCCGCACCAGCGGCTCGACGAACGAGGCCCTTCAGTTCTACACGACCAGCAACCGCGAAGCGGCCATCAACGCCGCCCGCATCCGCGGCCATCGCTGGATCGGCGTGAACAAGGGCGACCGCGAGATCTACTTCTGGGGTTCGCCCGTGGAACTTCACGCCCAGGACCGCATCAAGCGGGTCCGCGACTGGCTGGTCAACGAGCCGCTGACCAACGGCTTCGAGATCACACCCGAGCGCGCCGCGCGATACATCGAGGACTGGAAGCGGTGGCGCCCGAAGTGCATCTTCGGGTACCCCAACAGTTTCATCCTGACGGTGCAGCTCGCGGCCACGTTGGGCATCGACCTGACGGAACTCAAGCGCTGCGGCGTGCGGGTGCTCTGCACGACGTCCGAGATGCTGGGCGAGGTCAACCGCCGGATCATCACCGAGGCCTTCGACCTGCCGGTCTACGACTCGTACGGCCTGCGCGAGGCGGCCCTGGTGGGCCACGAGTGCGACCGCTTCACCATGCACACGACCGATGAGCAGGTCATCCTGGAGACCATCGACCCCGAGACGCTCGAGCCGACGGGCGGCGAGGGCGAACTCGTCATCACCAGCCTCATCAGCCGCGCGATGCCCGTCATCCGCTACCGCACGGGCGACATCGTGACACTTTCGAACGAGGCGTGTCCCTGCGGCCGGTCGCTGGGGCGGATCACGATCAGCGGCGGGCGGATTGCCGACTTCGTGGTCACGCGCCAGGGCAAGTGGGTCGCCGGGTACTTCCTGATTTACATCTGCCGCAGCGTGCCGGGGATCGTCAAGTTCCAGGCGGTCCAGGACCGCGTGGGCGAGGTCCGCGTCTCGCTCGTGACCGACGAGCACTTCCCGCCCGACGGCTGCGACCGCGTGAAGGCGGCCGTCCAGGCGCGGCTGGCAAGCGACGACGAGATCACCGTCCGGGTCGTGGCCGACATCGCCCCGGCGCCTTCAGGCAAGTACCGGCCCGTCATCGGCAGGGTGGCGGAACAGATGATGCAGGGCCACCGTACCGTGCCGCCCCAATGATCCGGCTTGGCGCTACTCCGCCCGCGCAGCACACCCCGCAGACCGCAGGAACCGCAACAGCCTGCCCGGCCGCAGGCCTTTGAGTTCGGACCACTTGAGGTGCGCCAGAATCGGCAGGACCGTCTTCACCCAAAAGAATTCTCTGCGATAGCGGGCCGACGTCGCGCCCCGCGCCAAGACCCCGTTGACCTTTGCGATGCGGCGGTCGCCGAAGCCGCTGGTGTCGAGGCCCACGCGCACGCCATCGTCGTAGGTCGCGATCTGCCCCACGCACTGCGTGCCGTCCGGCCCCAGGTCAACCCGTAGCACGCACCCCGTCCGTTCGGTCCGGTTCCATGTGAGGCGGTCTCCGTCGGTGTAAGGAACATCGCACGCGACGAAGTTGCCCAGCGAGTAGATGATCGGTACGCCGCGGTAGACCTCCAAGCCCTGGAGGACGTGCGGGTGGTGGCCCAGGACGAGCGACGCCCCCGCGTCGGCCAAGGCATGGGCCTGCGCAACCTGAGCGGGCGACGGAATGGACAGCCGCTCCTCGCCCCAGTGGAGCGAGACAATCACGTGATCAACCTCGGCCTGCAAGCGACGAATGTCTTCAATGAGGTCCGCCACCTTCAGCGGCGAAACGCCCGGCACACTTGGCCCCGCGAAGCCGCTCGGTCCGGTCCGAGGATCAGCAGCACCCAGAAAACCCACTCGCACGCCGCGAACTTGCACAATGGCCGGCGCGGCTGCCTCCCGGAGATTGTCGCCAGCGCCAAAGTAGGTGATGCCCAAGTCGTCGAGCAGTCGGCGGAGTCGGTGGAACCCCTCGGCCAGGCAATCGAACATGTGGTTGTTCGCGAGCGAGACGACCTTGATGCCACCGGTGGCGACGGCCCGCACAAGGTCTTCCGTTGCGACCACGCGCGGCTCCGTTGGCACCGTGGCGCCGCTGCCGGGGAGCGTGCATTCCAGGTTGCCCACGACCAGGTCGGACTCCCGGAACAGGGGCCGCACGTCCGCGAAGATCGCTGCGGTCTCGCGCGGAGGGTCCGTGCCCGCGGGGCCGGCCGCAAGGAGCACGTCGCCTACGGCCGCCAAGCGGATACCCTTGTTCTCGACAACAGTAGTCGTTGGCCGCATTCTTCCCAGTTCCGTTACGCTCGGCGCGGCAATGCAGCGCAGAAGAGGCCGTTGCGCTTGGTAGCCGGCCGTGGGCGAATCCGCGGGAAGTCGTTGTGCCACCGCGGCCGGCTACAGCAATGCCTGATGCAAGCCCCCATACCGTGACGATATCATAAAGCGGGCCGGCCGCAAGTGAAAGCACCGCGCCGCAGGAGCCTGCCAGTTCCAGGCGGACCCGGCGGCGGGCGTCCCGGACTGGACATGAGGAAGCAGCAGTGGCCGCAGGATCGAAATGTTGGTTCGCAGGACTTTCCGGTGTGGCGCTGGTGCTGGCCGCAGTCGCCGACTATGACCTGACAGCAGCGGGCGAGGAAGTCAATGGCTGACGAGTGTGCAGGCGCGAGAGACTGTTCTGTCGCCGTCGCGACGGAGCCGCCCGATTGGTCTGAGTACCTCGTCGATCGGCCCGACGCCACTATCTACAATGATGTCCGCTGGGGCCAGGTGATGGCCGCGGCCTATGGCAATCGCGCCTACTACCTGACAGCCTCGCGCGAGGGACGCACGGTGGGGGTCCTTCAACTCGTGGCACAGAAGAGTCTGCTCTTCGGTTCGCACTTGTGCAGCCTGCCGTACTTCGACACGGCCGGCATCCTGACGGACGACCGGGACGCGGCCGATGCCCTCCTGGCGCAGGCCCGGTCGCTGATGGCCGACCTGGGCACTCGCTGGGTGGAGCTGCGTCAGGCAGAACCGCTGCCCGGCGACCTTCCTTCGCGCACGGACAAGGTAACATTGCGTCTGCCGCTGCCGAACGACCCAGAGGTGCTGTGGAAGGCGCTTGACGCCAAGGTCCGGAACCAGGTGCGTAAAGGCCAGAAGGAGAACCTGACGGTCCATCAGGGAGGAGCGGATCTGCTCCCGGACTTCTATGCAATTTACGCACGAACGATGCGAGACCTGGGAAGCCCCCTGCACCACGAGCGGTTCTTCCGGCTTATCCTAGAACAGTTCGGGCCGGCGGTTCGGCTGTTCGTTGTTCGCTCAAGCGACCGTCCGCTGGCGGCGTCGCTTACGCTGGCCGACGCCTTGGCCGTCCGCGTGCCGTGGGCCGGCAACGACTGGCGTGTCCGGCAGTCCTGCGCGAACATGCTGCTCTACTGGTCGATGCTTGAGCACGCCGGCCAGCGCGGGGCGCCGTGCTTCGATTTCGGTCGCAGCACCCGTGACTCCGGTACGTACCGCTTTAAGTCCCAGTGGGGCGCCAAGGAAGTACCCCTCTACTGGTTCTACATCCTGCGGCCGGGAGATGAGATCCCCGACCTGCGGCCGGAGAACCCAAAATACCGCCTTGCGACGGCTCTGTGGCGGCGGCTGCCGCTACGTCTCGCCTGCCTGATTGGCCCGCGGATCATCGCGAGGTTGTCATAGTGCAGAAAATGCTGCCCTGACCGCCCCCAAGCAGAAGCAGTTCAGCCAGCCGTCCAGGAGCCGGTTCAGTTCCGTCACCTTCTGCCGGACCGTCTTGCGGGTCTCCCATCGACCGGTCATCGCCCGGATCGCCGCTACCGCCCGCGCGATCCGCTTCTCGGCCCGACGCCTCACCTTCTCCGCCGCCGCCAGCCCCGGCACCAGGCGCTCGTCCCAGAGGTTCTCCTTCACCCGGCGTCCCCCGGTTTCCGCGATGGTTCGCAGCCACTCATCGCTGACGCGCAGGTGCCCCACCCCCAGACCCATCGGGTTCGGGCTCGCCCGCGCCGCGTGAGGCGGCCTGTTCGCCGCGTGCTCTCGGTCGCCGACCATCGGGAATCTCCCCCATTGCAGCCGTCCTTGTCGTGACTCGCGCCCTCTCAAGAATGTACGACCGCCGGAAATATGACGTCCACTCTATATTTCGCCTTGATTCCGGGCTGAAAGCATGCCCTGATCCACATAGAAGGGCGAACGCGAACCACGAAGGAGAGCCAGATGAAGACCACGCGAATGACGGTCGAGAGGGCGAAAGGCTGGGCGAACATCACACGGCGCGAGGTGGCGGGCAAGGTGGTCATCAGCATCCACGGCGACGGCGCGGCGGGCCTGTTCGATTTCAACGCCGATACCCGAGACGAGCGCAGCCAGCAGTACGCCTCGGCCCGGCTCCAGCG
>Ga0315284_10004091_pt1 | contig 20735 bp, 14 predicted proteins | sample YL17G09_16_MG_FD_203696 | JGI IMG/M metagenome (GOLD analysis project Ga0315284, IMG submission 203696) | Sediment microbial communities from Yellowstone Lake, YNP, Wyoming, USA - YL17G09_16 | ecosystem: Environmental > Aquatic > Freshwater > Lake > Sediment | place: USA: Wyoming | collected...
GGAGCGGCCCGACCGTCGAATCCCAGAGCTTCCCCGGGATGCCGAGCTCGTTGCACCCGATGACGCAGTAGCTCCACGCATCCTCAGGCACGACGCCCGCTCGGATGAATCCCTGAGCCGTCTGCTCGTCGCCGATCAGCAGCGGCATGCTCAATCCCGCGCCGAGAAGCTCGATCGCCCGCTCCTTCACGCGGGAATCCATCTTCTCGTGCCACCTGATGAAAATGTGCGGATCGGGCATGCGGATCATCTCGCAGGCATCGAGGAAGCGTATGGTCAGCGGATTGCATGCGTCGTTCCCGCGATGATCCAGCCCGCCGAGCGTGATCGCCTGGGTCTTCGAGTGGCTGCCCCAAAGCGAGTTCGCCGCGATCTTCAGGATGAACGCCGCGAGAAGTTCGGTCGCGTCCTCATTCTCATCGTAGTAAGGCAGCAGCACCCGGTCGAGGAGCCCGAGCGAGACCGAATACCCGTGCCCTTCGATGTGGATCGCGAGGTGAATCAGCGCGATCGCTTGGAGCGCCTCGAAGAGGTTCCGCGCGGGCTTGGCCGGAACGCGCTCGCACGCCTCCGCGACCCTGAGCAGCGCACTTCGGACTTCGGGATCGTGATGCTCCTCAGCGGCTTGTCTCGCTTCGGATGCATACCGCTCGGCCCACGAGATCACCGCCCTGCACGCGATAAGCATCGCGCTCCGGTATTCGTCCGCCGGATGACTCTCCGCCTCCGCGATGATCCCCTCTAGGCCATCCGAGAGAACCCGCGACAGGTTCACGGCGAGATGCCCGGTTCCCGCGCCTCCGCCGACCGACTTCCCCGCCCAGAACGCGCGCATATCGTCCGGGATGGCGTTGTCCAGGAATCCCTCGAACGAGGGATTCTCGATGATCGCCTGATCCGGGACGCCGAATCCGTGCTCCGGGATGAGCATCCACGCTCTCGGGCGGCTCGACGTGTTCCCGGCGAAGACGGGGTTAGTCTCCAGGTCGAGGGTCATGTTTTCGAGGATGTGCCGAAGTGTCTTCGCCCGGCGGATGGCGACCGGCTCGTCCGCGTAGAGCTGGTATGCTTCGGTGGCGAGGCGCGCTCGTTCGAGACAGACGGAGTCCGGCGTCGAAACGAGTATCTCGCGCGTTCGTCGGATTGTGTTTACGAGCAGACCCATAGCATTTACCGGAATGGCGGATGGCTAATGGGGAACCAGGATCTGCCATCAACCATCAGCCATCAGCCATCAGCCATTAACCATTCCCATCATCGTCCGTGCTCTCCGTGTCTCCGCGGTTCAGCGCGCCTCGATTCGAGTCAGCCGGTCGCCATCGGCGGGGGCGCTCCTCTTCCTCCATTTCGAGCGCTTTCCGCCGCTTGCGCATCAGACGTGACCGGAATGCGAGCACCGCCAGGATCGCCATCACGATCCACGCGACCGCCGAGCCGAATCGCGTCCACCGCGCGAGGTTATACTTCTCCCATAGGAAGTCGCGCCATTCCTGGTCGAACTTCGCCGGCTCCTGCCCGATGCTGTAGAAGAGCGCCGTGTCGAACGTCGAGTTCTTCTCGAGCTCGGTGAACAGGTCCAGGATCGCCTGAAAACTGTACTTCTCGACCAGATACCTGACCGCCGAGTAGCTCTCCACGTATGCTATCGAGCGGCCCCGGTCGTCCGTGGGGAATACCCTCGATATCTGCTGGAGCGGCATGATCCCCCCGCCCGTGGCCGCGTCCGACAGAAGGTCCACATCCGGCCCGGACCAGTCGTTCGCCAGGTACTTCGCCAGCCCCTCGTGCATCCAGAGCGGCAGTCGAACCGCATATCCCCGGAGCCTGCGCGAGACGAAGACGTGAACCAACTCGTGCGGGATGATGTGCTCCACGTCGGCGAATCCGCCTGATGCGTCAACTCGAACCCTGAACGTCCGCGTGTGCGCGATGCCCACTATCGGATCGCCGGGCTCGAAGCCGGTCGCGTCTGAGAATGTTGGGCGATCGGGGTACAGGTAGATCGGAGTGATCCCGACCGGCGCGAACTTCAGTTTCGCGGAGAGGATGGAGTACCACTTCTCCGCCGAGGCGCGGGCCCTGTCTGCCGTGGACTCAGCCCCCGCGGCATAGTGGATGATGAAATGCTCCGTGCGCACCGTCCGCCACGAGACATCCGCGCGGACGGTCCGCCCGGCCAGGATCAGGAGAACGAGAATCAGTACGGGAAGGCGCTTCATCACGCGGGCAGTCTAACACGCGCTCACGCCGGTGTCAAACGGGATCCAGAGAACACAGAAGACACAGAAACCCACAGAGGGCACAGATGAGGGAGATGAGTGAGAGGGGTTTCCGCGTATGACTCTTCCCTCCCCTCTGTGTTCTCCTCTCCTTCTGTGCTATCTGTGTTCTAAATGCCCAGCATGGTTTTCGCGTTCAGGCCGAGGATGGCGCGCTTCGCGTCGTCGGGGATGCGCGCGTAGAGGATCGGGCCGAAGCTGAACGGCATCGGGAGGTCCGTGAAATCCGAGCCGTAGACGATCTTCTCGACCGGCATCGCCGCCACCATCCGCTCGATGTCGCCGAACGAGAGCGCCGCGCACGTGCACTGATACACGTTCGGGCGATTCTTCACCACATCCGCGTAGTCGCTGGACGCATGGCCGATGATGAACGTCGCGTTCGGATACTCCTTCGCCAGGCCGTCGAGGAAGTCCGGTCGAGCCCATCCGTGGCTCAGAACGATCAGCCGGTTCTCGTGCGCGAACCGATATGCCGGGATGAACGCAGGGCCGTCTTCGGGGTAGTTCTGATAAGCCGCGATCAGCTTGATCCCGTGGAAGCCGAGGCCCAGACACCGCTCCAATTCCGGGATCATCTCATCCGGGTAGTGTGGATTCATGACCGCAAAGCCGATGAACCGCCCGGGATAACGCTTCATCGCGTCCGCCGTGACGTCGTTCCCGTACACGAAATCCGAGTTAGCGCCCGCGAACGCGAACGTACACGCCAGGTCAACTCCCAGCCGGTCCATCTCCTTCACGACGGAATCCGTATCGCCGTCCGGGATGTGATAGAAGTTGAACGAGCCGAGATGAGTGTGCGCGTCTATGACCAGCTCGTCCCTGAGTGGCTCTCCTGCCATCGCGTATTCGTGGAACTTCCCGCTCACCAGATCGCCTCCTTCATCAGCTTGCGCAGGTTGTCGCCGGCGATCAGGCGCTTCTCCTCGTCGGAGATTTCGGCGTAGTTCACCATCGCGATCGTGCACGCCGGGTCGCGGACCGGCATCCTCGTGCCGAAGATCAGGCGGCCCGCGCCGAACTCCCGGCAGATGAACTCGATCCCCCGATAGAGCCAGTAGCCCGAAAGCTCGATGCGGAGGTGCTTGTGCTTCTCCAGAAGCTGGTACAGGGTTCGGTTGCTCGTTCGGAATCTCCCCGCGCTGAGGATCACCGGCAGCCCGGGATGATTCATGCACACCTCGGAGATCTTGTCCCAGTCGAAGTTGTCCGAGCCGTAGTTCACGAAATCCGGGTCGGGGTCAATGAATGTGGGGATCCGATGCTCCTCCAGCTCGTCCAGCAGCGTCCCGACGCACCATTCGGCGAGCGGGAAGAAGTACTGGCGGGGGAAGAGGCGGATCGCGCGGACGTCGTTTTCGAGCGCCTGGACGATGAGATTGTGCGGCTTCGGAAGCTCCCTGCTCCTCGGCGGAAGCGCGCTCCATACCGCATGCAGGTTGTTGTGCCCGCTGACCTCCTCCAGGATCGCGGCATTCCCCGTGAGCGGATGATTCTCCCGCGAGAGCGCGTGCGTGACCAGCGCCTCAGAGATGCCGAAATGCTCCATCTCCTGCAGCAAGCGCTCGGTCGTGTAGAAGCTCCCCGGCCTGAACAGCCTGCACCGCCCCACCATGCAGTTCGCATCGAAGAAGCTCAATCGTTCGCGTTTCATCATCTGCTCCTAAGTTACCTGTTATGTCATCAGACAGAGAATCCTCCGGCGTGTTGTGATATGACCCGGGGCGTGCTATACTAGGCATGGCGATCCTGGAGGAGGGAGTCGGCCCTCGTCATGGCGTGGGTGCGCCTGTACTCCTCTCGCACTGGCTGACACGCCCCGTCTGAGCGGGACAAGTTGAGTATCCACTATGGCAGTCCAACAGTTGACCTGGTTACCCGATGAGCGACCTGGTGTTGAGACGGATAGGTCATCCACCTTTGCCGACAACAGGTCCCTTCCCATACACAGGTGGTTTCGCTACTCCGCAGGGTTCTCTGCGCTCTGGGTGAGGGATGTGATTGAGAGGGAAAAGGCAAAGGGAAGGCACAGAGTCCTCGATCCATTTGCCGGCTCCGGCACTGTCCTTCTGGAAGGGGAGAGGTGCGATGTCGAGGCGATCGGTCTAGAGGCCCATCCCTTTGTAGCCCGTGTGGCTCGGGCCAAACTGTGCTGGCGTGAGAACCCCGGGATCTTTCTCGACTACGTGCTTTCGATAATGGAAGGGGCTAGGCGGCGGACAGGCGATGTGGACGAATATCCGGAATTGATACGAAAGTGCTACCCGCCGGAGGCGCTCTGTGCCCTGCACTCGCTGAGGGAAGCCTGGAGAGCTTCCGCCGACGGTGGTGACTGTTCGGAGCTTGCCTGGTTAACTCTGGTGACTATCCTGCGCGATTGCTCGCCCGTAGGAACTGCGCAATGGCAGTATGTACTGCCGAACAAAGCGAAGTCCAAGGCGGCGCACCCGTATCGAGCTTTTCGCGAGAAGGCCGGCCTCATGGCCGGTGACATGGCCACACAGCAGAGGACCGCGTCGGGCACCGAGGCAAGGCTGTACCACGATGATGCCAGGCTATGCGTCGCCGTGCCGGACAAGTGGGCTGACCTGGTGATTACATCGCCGCCGTATGCCAACAACTATGACTACGCTGACGCCACTCGATTAGAGATGAGCTTTATGGGCGACGTTCAAGGCTGGGGAGACTTACAGCAGGCCGTCCGCCGCTTTCTTGTCAGGGCATGTTCGCAGCACATGGTAGGCATGGACGGTGAACTCGACAGGATGCTGGGGAACGCACTCCTAGCCCCCATTAGGGGAGAGATCGCCGATGTATGCAGGGAGCTCGGAGCCGAGAGGGAGAAACACGGAGGGAGGAAGGCCTATCACACGATGGTCGCGGCCTACTTCCTGGATATGGCGGAAACATGGGTGGCCTTGCGCCGTGTAACCACGGATGACTCACTCGTGTGTTTCGTGATCGGCGATTCCGCCCCCTACGGCATCTACGTGCCTGTTCATCGTTGGCTGGGTGAGCTGGCCGTTGCCGCTGGCTTCAGGACGTACTCCTTCGAGAAGTTGCGGGATAGAAACGTGAAGTGGAAAAACCGGAAGCACCGAGTTCCCTTGCAGGAAGGGCGCCTCTGGGTGAAAGGATAGTTGATGGCACAGTCGCCAGCGCACAAGTTCGGGCAGATTATAGGCGATGTCCTGGAACGCGCGATTGAGCCGACGCTGGAGGAGTTCGCGCGGCGGGAAGGCCTGTACCTGGACAGAACGGGGATTCGGCCTGCCAGACGGGGACGCAAGGTGAGCTGGACGGATGGCTTTGGCAACTCCCACGACCTGGACTTTGTGCTTGAGCGCGGGGGAACACCGGAGCGGCGCGGCACACCTGCAGCGTTCATCGAAACCGCGTGGCGGCGCTACACAAAACACTCAAGAAACAAGGCCCAGGAGATACAGGGAGCGATTCTCCCTCTAAGAGACACGTACAAGGGATCCGCGCCCTTCATCGGAGCCGTGTGGGCCGGGGTCTTCACGGGGGGTGCGCTGGAACAGCTCAGGTCAAACGGGTTCGGTCTAGTCTACTTCACATACGAGACGGTAGTTGAAGGCTTTGGCGCCGTCGGCGTAGATGCGGCTTACACGGAGCAAACGTCCGAAGCCGAATTCCGTAGGAAGATTCGTGCGTGGACCCGGTTGAGCCGACGACGACAAGCCGGGGTGGCGCACCGCCTGGTCGAACTGAACCGCGCGGGAGTTCAGGAGTTCATGGATGCGTTGCAGCGTTCCGTGAGGAGGCGCATAGAATGCGTAGTCGTCCTCCCGCTTCACGGCACGGCTACCCAATGGCCTTCGGTGGAGGACGCGATACGCTTTGTCCAGAGCTATCGGGACGAAGACAGCGCCGCCAACCCTGTCGTCAGATACGAAGTCCAGATACGCTACAGCAATGGAGACTGCATCACGGGTGAGTTTGGCGGTAAGGAAGACGCTGCGCAGTTCCTGCAAGGATATGTGGGAAGCTAGACTCCCAATGCCGCGCGGATGCGAAAGCTTGTCTTAGATTAATGCTCCGGGTGCTCGACACCGCCGCAAAAACTTTGTTGACAAAACCCGCTTTTCGTGATACATTCTAGGTAGATTCGGCAAGACATAAACAAGGCCTCGAAGCACCTCGCAACGAGCTGCCGTCCACGGTTTTCCCCTGGGACGACGCCGCTGCCAGGTGCTTCTTTTTGTGCAGGCGCGCGGGTCGAACAGCTCCCTGCACGGGCCTCATTCTGTGAGGCCGTGGCTTCGAACCGAGCGATTTGCAGGGAAAGGGGTAGGCATGAAGACAATCATCGCGGCTGCCATGATCGCGATTCTGCTGTCGCTTGGCGTGTCCGGCATGGCTGATGTGCCGGCCAAAGGGGGGAATGCCTTGATAGCGTCGGGGAGCAAGAGTAGATACACCATCATAGTGCCGGACAAGCCGACTCCGGTCGTGGCGCACGCGGCCCGGGAGCTTCAGCGTTCCATTGCGGAGATATCCGGCGCGAAACTTGCGATAAGAAGAGAGCGCGATGCGGGAGACCGCCCTGGATTCCTTCTAGGGCCGTGCAAGCGGAGCAACACTGCCGGAGTGCAGAAGGAACTCAGCGCACTCCGCGAAGATGGTGTCCTCATCAAGACCGTGGGGAAGGATGTCGTGCTCCTGGGGCAGAACGACCGCGGGCAGCTCTACAGCGTGTACGTCCTGCTCGAACGGTACTTCGGCGTGAGATTCCTCGCGCGTGGCTGCACTCTGATCCCGAAGCAGAGAACACTGCGGCTGCCGGAGATAGACTGTGCGTATGCTCCGCCCTTCATGTACAGGGAGACCTTGTACTATGACAGCTTCCCCAGAGACATCGCGACCAGGCAGAGGTTGAACGGCCCGAGATCGGAATGCGGCAGCGAGGTCGGTGGGAAGATACAGATATTCCCATACGTCCACAGCTTCTGCAAACTCGTGCCGCCGGAGAAGTATTTCGCCGAGCATCCCGAGTACTTCAGCCTGGTCAAGGGAGTCAGGACGAACCTGACCATCCACGGCCAGCTCTGCCTCACCAACCCGGAGGTTCTCAAGATCGCGACGGCCCAGGTGCTGAAGTGGATAGAGGAAAACCCGGACGTCCCTATCTTCGATGTCTCTCAGAACGACGGCGAGGGCGCGTGCGAGTGTGAGAAATGCACGGCCGTAGTTAAGGAAGAGGGCTCGCAGCACGGCCCGATCCTCCGATTCGTCAACGCAATCGCCGACGAAGTGGCGAAAAAGCATCCGGATAAGTGGATAGAGACCCTCGCGTATGCCTACTCCACCAAGCCGCCCGCACTGACGAAGCCGCGTAAGAACGTCATCATCCGCCTTTGTCACGCCGGCTGCTACTTCCACGGCTTTGAGCAGTGCGGCCTGGGCGCGGGCCTGGCGGAAAACCTCAGCAAGTGGAGCACGCTGACCGACAAGATATTCATCTGGCACTACTCGACCAACTTCGCGCACTACATCGCGCCGTGCCAGAACCTGAGCGGCATGGCGAAAGACATCAGGTACTATGCGGCTCATAACGTGCGCGGGCTGATGGTGCAGTGCGACTATCAAAGCCCCGGCGGTGATCTGGCCGAGCTTCGGCAGTATCTGGCGTCGCAGTTGATGTGGGATCCCAGTCTGGATCCGATGGCGGTCAGGCGGGAGTTTTGCACCGGGTACTATGGGGCCGCGGCCGTGGACGTGCTGGCATACCTGAGGCTGCTCGACAAGGCGGCGGAGGATCCGAATGTGCATGCATTCGGCGCGTGGGATCCCAAGGGCACCGCAAGTCCCGCCATGGTTGCGAAGGGCCTGAAGCTGCTCGGTCGAACTCGGCTGCGGACACTGACCCCGGAGCAGGTCAACCGCGTGGACAGGCTGTTCCTGCCGCTCTGGTACATGCAGTTGACTCACCCCGCGGAATACGGATTGGACCCGGCCACGGCGCACTCCATCGTCAGTGAGTTCAAGCGGGTCGCCCACGCGAGCAAGATCACGCAGATAAGCGAGGGCGGCGGCATAGCGCCCTGGCTCGCGGGCATGGAGACGAAGTTCTCAGCCAAGTGAGGTGGACTGCAATGGCGAGTGAACGGATCATTTCATTTATTGTCATGATGATGATCGCCGTGCTGGCGTCGGGCATGGCCGCCGCGGACAAGAAGACTGTTCTGTTCGCGGATGACCACGATGTGCTGTATCGCTCGGGCACGGAGCGCGTCCTGAACCCCGCGAAGCGCTTTGAGGGAAACCCGGTCATTAAGCAGGACAGGCCCTGGGAAACAGCTCTCGGATGGGTCACCGTCTACAGAGACCCGAAGAGCGGGAAGTACCATCTCTGGTACCAGGGCTACGCGGGCAGTCGGGCACGGAAGAAGACCGAACGGTGCGTCGTCTGTTACGCTGAGTCAAACGACGGCATTCATTTCACCAAGCCGAACCTCGGTCTGTTTCCGTTCAACGACACCAAAGAGACGAACATCGTGCTGATCGCAAACGGCGGCTATTCCGACCGCTATGGGAACGCTGTTGTCTTCGATCCATTGGACAAGGACCCCGCCCGCCGCTACAAGATGGCCTACACGGACTTCTCGATGGACGGCGGAAAGGAGTACCCCGGCCTCTGCGTAGCCTTCTCCCCCGACGGCATCCACTGGACCAAGTATCCCAAAGCGCCGCTTCACAAGACCAGCTACGGAAACTACGAAAGCCCCGTGCCCTTCGCCGATGAAACAGGTCGGAAGTGGTGGGACAATCCTCTCACGATGGCCGACGCAGTGGACGTGTTCTACGATCCCGTGCGCAAGGTGTTCGCCGACTACGCGAAGATGTGGATAGACGGACCCGCCGGAGGAATGTACTGGAAGCACGCGATGGGCCGCATCGAGAGCAAGGACTTCATCCACTGGACGGATGCCGAACTGGTGCTCACCCCGGATGACCAGGACCCGCCGAGTGTCGAGTTCCACACCACGCCGGTCTTCTACTACAACGACCGCTACTTCTGCTTGAACCAGATACTGAATCGCGCGGTCGGAGGCGGAGTCATGGACATAGAGTTGATGGTGAGCCGGGATGGTTATGACTGGGAGAGGCCGTTTCGGAAGGAGTTCTTCCTGGCTCGCAGTCAGCCGGGCCGGTTCGACAGCGGCTCCATTCTCACCAATTCCACTCCGGTGATTCTCGAAAGCGAGATCCGGTTCTACTACGGAGGCTACCAGGGCGGAGCGACCGGCGGCGACGATGAGAACATGCCGAGTGGAGTTGGTTTCGCATCTATCCCCCTCGATCGGTTCGCTGGAATCCGTCCCGTGGCGAAGAGCGCTCAACCCACGCTCTCAAAGCCGCTTGAGCATATCGGACAGATCACGCTGAAGCCGACCGACCTCCACAAGTTCAGGAGCATTTCGCTCAATGCCGATGCGTCGAACGGCTCGATCCGCGTGGAGCTGCTGAGTTCCACAGGACGGAGGGTGCGCCGGTTCTCGGAGGACGACTGCGTTCCCATCCGTGGTGATTCCCTGGCGCACGCTGTGCGGTGGAGGGACGTTTCGCTCGCGGATCTGCCTCGCGACCGGTACATGATCCGAATCCATCTCGACAACGCGATCGTCTATGCTCTGTCGCTGACGCGATGACGATCTGCCACCCACCGTGCCCTCGATCCATGCCTTGAACGCATGCCCTTCGCTGCTATGGCACTCTCGAGGCACCGCGCCTCCGAACGACCGGATACCAGCAATAGTACCAGTTTTCTCCTCGCCTGCTTGACAAGCTGGTGGAATCATGCCAGAATGTTAGAAAGCCTGCTTGTGAGGTGTATCCGTACCTGCCTGCAACGTCGCACGAGAAAGTCGTCTGCTCTTAGTCGTCAATCCTTGGCGGACGGTATCTCAGGTTGTGGTGTCGGTATTTCGGACACCGGAGTTGGAAGCGTCAGATGGCAAGACTGACTAGCATCGCGATCATAGTCCTGATAGGAGTCCTCCTACCGTGCGCAGCGTGGGCCGGCTGGACAGTCACCGCACTGCCGCCTGATAACACCGGTGACATAGCCTTTGGGGTCTCGGATGGTCGGCAGGTGGGCCAATTCGATGCCTACCCGATTCCGCAGCTTCACGCAGCCCTATGGAGCGGAATCGCACATGCGCTGACTGACCTCCATCCCGCCGGTGCGGAGACGTCGTATGCCTTTGGCGTCTCCAAGGGCCAGCAGGCAGGCTACGTCATCGGGCCGATCACAGGGGGTCAGTATCATGCCGGCGTGTGGTATGGGTCCGCCGAAAGCTGGGTGGATCTCAATCCCGTCGGAGCTGACTACTCGGGCGCTCTCGCAGTCTACGATGGCGTTCAGGCGGGGCTGATCAATGGCCCCAGAACGAATGGACAGAGCCACGCCGCCATTTGGGGCGGTATCGCATCAAGCTGCGAAGACCTGCATCCGAACGGCATGTCCTACTCATCGCTCACGGGTCTATCTGCTGATCAGCAGGTGGGCATCGTCCAGGGCCCGTCCACGGACGGCGAGTGTCACGCCGGCCTGTGGAGCGGGCGAGCGGACGGTTGGGTGGATCTCCATCCCAGCACAGGCACAGATCGTTCCTCGCAGGCGCTGGCAGTATCCCAGGGGCAGCAGGTGGGTTATCTGGACACTTGGGGCGCGGGACGCCATGCGGTCCTGTGGACCGGTACGGCGGAGAGCTGGGTAGACCTGTATCCTGGCGACACGCATGACTCGGAAGCGTGGGGAGTGAGCAACGGCTGGCAGGTAGGCTACATCTCAGGCGAGAGCACCGGCTATAGTCAGCATGCGAGCCTGTGGCATGGCACTGCAGACAGTTGGACGGACTTGCATGCTTTGTTACCCGAGGGCTACGAGAGTTCACTCGCCACTGCTGTCGAGGCGAACGATCAAGAGGTATGGGTTGTTGGAGTCGGCAGTCTGCGGACTGAGTACTCCCACAACTCAACCGCGCTCCTGTGGCACTACGTTGTTCCCGAACCCAGCGGCGTGCTCGCGCTGGGCCTTGGCGTGCCGGCGCTGGCAGTCGCCATGCTGCGCAGACGAAACGGCGCAGTCACTCCGCAATGATGTGAACCGAGAGCGCAATCCTGAGATGGTCTTCGGGTGCTGTCAGCCTGCCTCACGAACCATGCAGTTTCCTCACCCGGCAGCTCTTCCCCGGATCCGAGCCCTTCGTCACAATACTGATGAGTGAGGCGTGATGAGTGAGCTGTGTCCGCAGTTCTAATCAGACTGTCGAGTGCAGTTCACTCATCACTCCTCACTCGTCAGCACACTGTGTTGACATTCTCCGGATATGTGGTAAGATTTAGGTAAGATTTACCCAAGAGGAACGTATCATGCCAACCAAGATCATCAATATCTCCCTGCCTGAAGACCTGTTGACCGAGATTGACGAGTTCGCGCGGTCGGAGAAGCGGACCCGGAGTGAGTTGTTCCGCGAGGCGACGAGGCAGTACATCGAGAGCCGTCGCTGGCGCAAGATTCGCGACGCCGGATCGAGGACGACACGAGAACTCGGCCTGACCGAGGATGACGTCGAGCGGATGATAGACGAGTATCGTGCGGGGGCGGCAGGGTAACGTGAGACTCGTCCTGGACACGAACGTCTACATCTCCGCCATCCTGTTGGACGGCCTGCCCGAGCTGCCCGTGAGGCTTGCTCGTGCCAATCGAATCACGCTAATGATCTCCGAGCCGATCATCGCCGAGTTGATCGGGGTGCTGCGATCCAGGTTTGACTGGACTGAGCAGCAGATTAGGGATGTCGAGAAGGAATTGCGGACGGTGGCATCCGTGATTCGCACCAAGTCCGAGATGACGGTCATTTCTGATGATGACGCGGACAACCGAGTACTGGAATGCGCGGTGGATGGACGTTCCGACCTCATCATCTCCGGCGACCGCCACCTCCTCAAGCTGGGCTCATTTGCCGGGATGCGCATCATTTCGCCGAGGACTTTCGTCGACGCGCTGGGGCTGGGCTGATCGGTTGTCGCTCGGAGAACACAGAAACACGGAAAGTCACAGAAGGAGAGGAAGAATGGGCGAGTGGGCGAATCCGGATTTCCATTTCGTCCCCTAGCTCTCCTGCCTTCCTGGCTTCATGATAGAATCTCCTTCTGTGCCTTCCGCTTTTTTTCTGTGCTTCTGTGTTCTATGAACCTAGTCTGACGGAAGCAGGAACAGCCGTCCCTCGCCGGCGTCCAAGCCGATTTGCAGACCGGGCATTTCGGGAGAGTCATCCCGGGCCGGCTTCTCCTTGCCATCACCCGCATCCACCTCGATGACCGTCCAGTCAGGCGCGTCGAACTCCACCGTCGGCCATGTCGTGTAGTTGCAGTCGTAGTTGTTGATGAGGACCGCCCGCCGTCCGTCCGAGTGATTGAACACCCCAATCAGGTAATCCCCGCCCTTCGAGATACTCTTCACGGGCGAATCCACCAGCGCCTTGGCGGGATCATCGCCCGGCCTGACGCGCATCACATCAGCGCTCGTGAGCTTCATCAGCGTCGGCCCGAGGTTCTTCAGCCCCGCGTTGATCCGCTTCGCTTGCTCGTAGTGCCTGGTGCGAAGCCCTTCCGCGGTGATGATCGCGCCGCCCTTCGGGAACTCGCCGGCGTTGCCCGCTCCCTTGCCGGGCGTCCAGTAGCAGAAGTAGAGGACGCCCTTCGCGCCGTACGCGATGGATGAGTATATCTGCCATCGAAGCTGCGCCTCGGTCGGATCGTAATGAGGGCCGAAGGGCATGGTGTTGAAGAAGTTCCAGAATGGGATGCCGCACTCCACCGAGTACTTCCGCATGACCGCCAGATTGCCGCAGTAGCCGTCCCGCCCATCGGCGGTCGGGGTCATCATGGGGTAATAATCCATGCACAGGACGTCGCAGCCGGTCTCCTTCGCGAAGCGTCCGACGTACTCATCGTATGTGGAAGTGCCGAGCGCCCATGTCGGCGCGTAGTCCGGAAGGAGGTTGAAGTATGCGAGCTTGCCGGGACGGTTCTTTCGGATCGCGTCAATCCGGTTCTTGATGTCAGGGATCGAAGCCGCGCCCGGTTCGTCCACGAGGTGGTATCCCCAGCAGTTCGGGTGATTCGGCAGCTTCTCCATCGTCGTGAGATTGCTCGTCACGATGGCCATGAGCCCATACTTCCTGCAGAGGTCGAGCTGCTTGCTCACGTCCTTGATGGTCTTCGGCCCGAACGGACCCAGCACGAACGTGAAGTTCGCATCGGCGATCTCCTTGTACCGGGCATCGGTGATCTGATCCGCCGGCGGATCAACCCAGAACCCGATCGCGAACCGATCCTGCACGAATCGGCCGGTCTTCTCCTGAGCCTGTGCAGACCCAATCGCCAATGCCAGCGCAACGACAATCAGCAGACGGATAGCCTTCAATTCCATTCTCCTTCCCCCGTGGGCCTATGGACAATCCGACCTTGAACCTGAAACCTTGAAACCGGGATTGTTTCAAAACCCTGCCTTGGCGCCGAATGCTGGCGTCAGGCGGGAGCGCGAAGCTCCCAAAAGCGGTTTTGCAGCAATCCCACCCTGTAACCTGTAACCTGGAACCTGGAACCTTGAACCTTGAACCGTCTACTCCACCCAGACGACTTCCTTGCCGAGGAGGTGCTCGATCTCCGAGAGGAACTTCGGTGAGGGGTCTACCTTGTGCTCCACGCAGACCTTCTTCGTGCAGCCGTTCGATGGGACGTGGAAGAAAACCGGGCTCTGGCCGGAGTACGTGCCCAGGACGCCGCGAAGGGTCTTCAGGCGCTCCCGATCTACGTCCGCCATTCGAATGTTGACCGACTTCGGCGCGCCGTTTCCGCCCTTGCCGTTCCCATTTCCGTTATGCCCGTTCGCAATCGGCGTGATGGTCTCGCAGATGACGCCGACTCCGCTGCTCTCCTCATCGCCTCTTCCCCGTATGCGGTGATTCGCCTTGCCCTTCACGATCACGATGCTGTCTGTGATCAGATGCCGGCTGCAGTCATTGTACACGGACGGGAAGACCGTGACGTCTATCGGCCCGAGGAGGTCCTCCACGGTCACGAAGGCCATCGGCTCGTTCTTCTTCGTCGTGATCTTCCTTACGCGGGCGATGACTCCGCCGACCACGACGGCTTCCTTCTCGGCCTTCTCCCGGAGCTGATCGCTCGAAACGGTCACGAGCTTCTCCAGCTTCGCCTTGTGCTGGATCAGCGGATGGTCCGAGATATACAGGCCGAGAAGCTCCTTCTCCATGGCGAGCGTCTCGTCGCGCGAGAGCTCCGTCACCTGCGGGAGGCTGCTCGGCTCCAGGTACGATGCTTCGTTCTCGGCGACCAGGTTGCCGAAGAGAGACACCTGGCCGTTCCGCCGATCCCGCTGATCCCTCACCGCCTGGCCGACCGCGTCTTCCAGGATGAAGAGAAGCTGCGCCCGGTTCTTGCTGACGCTGTCGAACGCCCCGATCCTTATCAGGCACTCGATCGCGCTCTGGGGGACAGTCGAGCCGCAGACCCGACGGCAGAACTCGTGCAGGGACCTGAACGGCCCGCCTTCGGTGCGCGCTTCCAGGATCGCGTCAATCACTCCGCGGCCCACGCCCTTCACCGCCGCCAGCCCGAACCGGATCGCTCCGCCCGCGACGTCGAACTCCACGCCGCTCGTGTTCACGTCCGGTGGCAGAATCTGTATGCCGGCGCGCTTGCAGTCCTCGATGTACATCGCCAGCGCGTCCTTCTCGTCCATGTTCGCCGAGAGGAGCGCCGAGCAGTATTCGACCGGGTAGTTCGCCTTCAGGTATGCCGTGCGATAGGCGACGAAGGCGTAGCAGACGGCGTGCGCTTTGTTGAACGCGTATCCCGCGAACGGCTCGATCTGCTCGTAGATCTTCGCCGCGATCTTCTCGTCCACGCCCTTGTTCTTCGCGCCTTCCAGGAACTTCGCGCGCTGCTCGTCCATGATCTGCCGGTCCTTGATAGACATCGCCTTTCGCAGGACGTCCGCCTGCCCGAGGCTGAATCCGGCGATCGCCCGCGCGATGAGAAGAACCTGATCCTGGTAGCTGATGACGCCGTATGTCTCCGCGAGGATCGGCTCCAGCTCCGGATGCAGGTACCGGATCGGCTCTTTCCCGAATTTCGCCCTCACGAAGTTCGGGATATACGCCATCGGGCCGGGCCGATAGAGCGCCACAATGGCCGCGAGCTCCCTGACCGAGTTCGGCTTCAGGTCCTGAACGTTTCTGCGCATACCGGCGCTCTCGAGCTGGAAGACGCCGTTCGTATCTCCCCTGCCGAGCATGTCGAACGTCTTCCGGCAATCGAGCGGGATGTTCAGGATGTCTATGTCTATCCCCTGGCTGCGCTTGATGTTCGTCACGGCGTTGGCGAGGATGGTGAGGTTCGCGAGCCCGAGGAAGTCCATCTTGACCAGGCCGACTTTCGTGACGTCGTTCTTCGCGAGCTGCGCGACGACCTCGCCCTTGTTGCCGTACTGGACGGGGACGTGGTCCGTCACCGGGTCGTCGGAGATGAGCACGCCCGCCGCGTGGATTCCCACGTTGCGGTTGAGCCCTTCCAGCGACCGGGCTGTGTCAATGAGCCGCCTTACCTCGGAGCTGCCCTTGTACTCCCCCTTGAGCTCCGGGTTCTCCGAGATCGCCTGGTCAATCGTCACGCCGACGGGCACCGCGGGGATCATCTTGCAGATCCTGTCCACCTCGGCGAGGTCCATCCCCAGCACGCGGCCGCAGTCCCGAACCGCCGCTCGCGCCTTCAAGCTGCCGAAAGTCGCTATCTGGCATACGTGATCGCGCCCGTACTTGTCGTTCACGTACTGGATCATCTCATCGCGGCGGTCGTCCTGGATGTCCAGATCAACGTCGGGCATTTCGATGCGCTCGGGATTCAGGAATCGCTCGAAAGTCAGTCCGTATTCGATGGGGTCAACATCCGTGATCCCAAGCCCATAGCATACGAGGCTTCCCGCGGCCGATCCCCGAACCCCGACCATGATCTTCTGCTCTCGCGCGAAATCGGTGAAGTCCTGCGCGATGAGCATATACGTGGCGAATCCGCACTCGCTGATGATCTTGCACTCGTACTCGAACTGCTTCCGGTAGTCGTCCCGGATCGGCTCACCGAGCTTGGCGACCAGGCCCTTATACGCCTCGGACGCCATATGCTCGCCCGGCTCGATTCCCGCCGGAATGCCGGGATCCGGGAGCCTCGTCCGCCCGAAGTCGAACTCGCAGTTGCACCGCTCGGCGATTTCGAGGGTGTTCGCGAGCGCCTCTGGGACGTCGCCGAAGAGCTTCGCCATCTCCTCCTGGGTCTTCATGTAGAATTCCTGCGAGCCGAAACGCAGGCGCTTCGGGTTGTCCACCATGGCGCCGGTCTGGATGCACAGAAGCACGTCGTGCGCCTCGGAGTCCTTCTGCGTGAGGTAGTGGATGTCGTTCGTCGCGACCAGCTTCAGGCCGGTTCGCTCGGCGAAGCGGATCAGAGCTTCATTCACGGGCTTCTGCTCGGGAATGCCGTGATCGTGCAGTTCGAGGTAGAGGTTCTCGGTTCCGAAGATCTGCAGATAATCGTCGAGGGATCTCTCCGCGGTCTCGAATTGGTTCATGGCGAGAAAATACGGGACCTCGCCCGCTAGGCACGCGGTCATGGCGATCAGGTCATCGCGGTATTGGCTGAGAAGCTCCTTGTCAACCCGCGGCTTGTAGTAGAATCCCTCGGAGTTGGCCAGGCTCACGAGCTTGATGAGGTTCTTGTACCCCTTCTCGTTCTTCGCGAGCAGGGTGAGATGGTACTGATCCTTGTCGAGCCGGGGATCGCGCTGGGTTCTGGATCGAGTGGCGACGTAGACTTCGCATCCGAGGATGGGTCTGATCCCCGCCTCTTTGGCCTCGCTGTAGAAGCCGATATTACCGTACATCGCGCCGTGGTCGGTGAGTGCCAGCGCCGGCATTTCCAGGTCAACCGCGCGCTTGATGAGGTCCGGTATCCGGCACGCGCCGTCGAGGAGGCTGTACTCGGAGTGGGTATGCAGATGTACGAAATCAGGTACTGACATGCCGCCCTTCCGGTACTGGAGACGTTCAACTTCCGAGTTCTCTACCAAGAGGCTTTTTCCTGCCCCAGGAAGCAGGTGGTTTCAGGTTGCAGGTTCCAGGTTTCAGGTTTCAGGTTGCGGGTTGGCAGAGGGCGGGGCGCGGAGCTTGGGACCTGAGACCTGAGACTTGAAACCTGCTTCCTGGAACTTGGAACTTCGTGCCCGATGCTTCATTCTACAGTACGAGGGGTTGGTTGTCCACGTCATAGCCGTGAACACTTCATAACATTTCCTGGCACAGACGGCTGGCCGGCGAATCTGCCGATAATGGGTGTGATATAATGTTTGGGGTGAGCTGTCGTGACGGTCATCGTTCGATATCTGCTCATATCGCTGATCATCCTATCGGCATCGGGCCTCGTCGCAGCCGAGCAAGCGCCCGCGGGAGATGTGACGGTAGTCGTTGAGGGGTTCGCGGCTTGTCCCGCCGATACTCCCATGGCTTCGTGCCGCCATGCCGCCCTCGCCGACGCGCTCCGAAGAGCCGTCGAGAAGGCGGTCGGCGTCCTCGTCGAAGCCGACACCCGCACGAAGAACTACCGCCTCGCCCAGGACGTCGTCCGAACGAGCGCCGAGGGATACATCCGCGACTACCGCATCCTCGAAGAAGGCCCGAGTGACGGCGCGTACCGGGTGAAGATCGAAGCCAGGGTCGCCCCCGGTAAGCCCGAGAAGTCCTTGAAGTATGTCTGCAAGCGGCTCAAGGAGGAGGTCAATCCGTCCTTCTGCGTCGCAGTTGATGGGTCAGCCGGTCGCGCGATATCATCCGAACTCGCGGCGCTCGGCCTTAGAGTCACGATCAAGCGGGGCGATGTCGGCATCGGCGGCGAAGTTCGGGCGGCGCCGCTCGGAGAAGCCGTCGCCGGGACGAAGGTCTTCTCCGCGGGCGCATCCGCCGATCTCTCGGTCAAGGACGCGAAGGCGGAGATGATCCTGCCTTCCGTGGGCGTTTCGCTCCTTCAACCGATTGCGGCGGTAAGTCAGGACCAGGCGAACTCGCAGGCTGTAAGTGCAGTCTGCCGCCTCTGGATCGAGCGCAACGTCCCATTGATCGCGGCGGCCTTGCTCGAACCCGGCGAGCCGGTCGAGATTGGCATTGGATCGTCCGCCGACCGAGCGCCCGGCATAGCTGTAGTCGCCGATTCGTCGAGCGGGCCGTCTCCACAGGTGGTGCTGGTTCCCGCGCAGGGGCCCCGTCTCATCCTCGAACCGGATGCTCTCTCGCCTCTCGCACTGAAGCTCAAGAACGCCGTCGCCGCGAAGTACGAATCCCGCCCGCTCGGGATCGCAGTCGCCAGATTCAAGGGCATCGGCATCTCGGATCCGGCTGCGGTGGAAGACATCCTGGAGGATTTGAGCACCGCGCTGGTGAAAACCGGAGTGTTCCAACTCGTGGAGCGCAGCCGGCTCGAAGACGTGCTTCGGGAACTCAGGATTCAGAACTCCGGCCTGGTGGACAGCTCGACCGCGAAGAAGCTCGGCAAGCTCGTCGGCGCGCGAATGGTGCTCGTCGGGAGCATCTCGGATCGCAAGGACTGCTACGTGATCAACGCGCGAATCATTGATACCGAATCCGGGCTGGTCGGCATCGCGGAGAGCATCGTGATAGACAAGGCGCCCGAGCCGGTCATTCTCCGCGCCGGCCCCAGGAGGTAGGAGATGTCGTCCATCGTCCATCGTCCATGGTCCATCGTCCGGCGGATCGAGCGTCAGGCGGTTCTCCTGTCCATGCTCGCCGTGACCTCGATCGCCGTCTTTGCGCAAGGTGATCCCATCATTGAGAAGACCTCAGCCGGCTGGGTGAACTGGGATCGGCAGGTCATCAAGGCGGTCGGGCACGGCATCCTCCCCGGCGACGCTGAGGATGAGGCCCAGGCCCGGCTCATGGCCCGATCAGCCGCAATAGCCGACGCCTACCGCAACCTCGCCTCGGTCACGAAGGGCGTCCGCGTCACCGGCGAGACCTGCGTCAAGAACTTCATAACCGAGTCCGATGAGGTCCGCCTAAGGGTGGAAGGCTTCATTCGAGGCGCGGTGATCATCAGCGAGAAACAGCTTTCCGACCGCTCGTTCGAGGTGATCCTCCAAGCGCCGCTCGTCGGCGAGGACGGCCTGATCGCCGGTCTTGGCTCGGGAGTTCTCGGCCAGGGCGAGGCGCCGTCTGCAACCGACGGCAAGTTCACCGGCCTGCTCATTGACGCGCGCGGCCTCGATGTCAAGCCCGCGATGAGCCCGAAGGTCTACGACGAAGACGGCAATGAGGTCTACGGCACCGTGAAATGCTCGCCGGACTTCGCCATCGAAGTCGGGATCGCCGGGTATCCTCGGAGCATGGATCAGGCGCTGAAGTCACCCAGAATCGGCGCGCATCCGCTCATCGTGAAGGCCCTCCGCAGAGGCCCGAAGTTCGCCACCGACATCATCCTCGCCAATTCCGACGCCGCCCGCATCCGCGACGCCGACGCGAAGTCCGGCTTCCTCGCGAAGTGCGGGGTCTCCATCCTGCTGCGGTAGCACCGCCGAACTAGGCCGCATTATTTGTGTCATTCTGAGCAACGCGAAGAATCTCGCTTTCGTGGGCTAGATTCTTCACTGCGTTCAGAATGACACAATGTCGGGCATGCATGCTCCTCGTGAGTAATGCAGGCTAGCCCAGAGCTTTCCTCAGCGCCTTCTCCGACGCATCGAGCGTCTCCTCCAGCGCCCGATCGTCGTGGGACAGGCACATGAACCACACGTGCGACGGGGAGAAGAAAACGCCGTTCTTGATCGTCTCGGCGTAGAACCTGTCTCGCAGGCTCTCGCACTCCTTGCCGAACCTGAGATGCGGCATCGGCCCAGAGCCGACGCACCTGGCATCAACGCCCAGCGTGGACGCCAGATCATCCAGCCCCTTCATGAGCTTCTGGCCCTGTCGCCAGAGGAAGCCGATGCCGTCGCGCTTCTCCATCTCGCCGATAGTAGCAAGGGCCGCAGTCGCTGAGATACATTGCCCATTGTAGGTTCCGGCCGTCCAGACGTCCCCAACTTTGCGCATGATCTCCTTCTTGCCGACCACGCAGGCGATCGGGTAGCCGTTGCCCATCGCCTTTCCGAAAGTCGCCATATCCGGCGTCACCCCGAGGTGCTGCTGAGCTCCGCCGAGCGAGATTCGGAAACCTGTCTTCACCTCGTCGAATATGAGGACTACCTCGTTCTCATGCGCCAGCTCACTGACGCCTTCGAGATAGCCGGGCTTGGGCACCGCCGAAGTCATCGGCTCCATGATGATGCAGGCGATGCGGCCT
>Ga0315284_10004092_pt1 | contig 20733 bp, 17 predicted proteins | sample YL17G09_16_MG_FD_203696 | JGI IMG/M metagenome (GOLD analysis project Ga0315284, IMG submission 203696) | Sediment microbial communities from Yellowstone Lake, YNP, Wyoming, USA - YL17G09_16 | ecosystem: Environmental > Aquatic > Freshwater > Lake > Sediment | place: USA: Wyoming | collected...
CCGACAAAGAGACCCAAGAAGCCAAGTCAGCCTGGAAGTGCCAGGACTGCAAACAATGGCTGCCCAACGCCAGAAAGGCGTGAGCTCAGGGGGAGAGGGGGAGAGCTCCCCCTCTCCCCCGAATCAAAAAGAAAGGAGGTACCCCACATGGCCTACAAGAAGAAAACCTTACGCCGCATGCAGCACATCACCAGGCGCTATGCCCGGATCCTCAACGACCTGGACAGCGTCACCCGCCGACTCCACAACCTCACCCAGGACTTCGCCCGACTCGAGCTCGACAGCACCGCCCTACTCACCGCAACCCGCCAGGACACCAAGCACGCTAACCTGGACGAGTTCCTCCAGGACCAACTCAAGGACGACAACGGAGCCGAGCTCGAGAAACGGATCGACGCCGCCGAGATCTTCTACGACCCCGCCCTCAAGGACGTCGATCCCGAGATCCTCCCCGGACGCATCCACTGGGAAAAGGCCGGCGAGGTACACGTCACCCACACGCCCATCGACAAGGCCACCGAGATCCTCTTCGGCCCGGCACCCGAGGACATCCTGCGCCAGCAGCAGGAGGCCAACGATGAGTAAGACTATAGACCAGTTCGTAGACGACCACGGCCACCTCGTAGAATTCATCTGCCCGTGCCAGGGCGGAAAAACACTGGTGCGGTGGTTCCCAGACGAGAACGCCCTCAGAACCCAGCAGCTCCTACCGAAAGACAGCGCCGACTGGGTCAAGGCCGACCTGCTCAAAAACGGATACCACCAGACCTAACCACCAGGGCGGGGCCGTAACGGCCTCGCCCTTTTTTTCGAGGACAACCCCGAACCCGTTTTCCTCGAGCTCCTTTCCCCTACTTACCCGTCAGGTCCCCGGGGTCTCCCACCATCCCCGTCATGGTGATCATGATTGCGCCCGAGCTCGAGTTCGACGACGTCGAATCATGGGAAGCCGTCGCCCCGATCCTCGGCGGAGACTCACTCCCCGCCGACTCGGTAGACCCCTGTGAGAAAGCGCCCGCCAAAAACAGGAACACCGCCACAACGCAAGCGAAGCACAGAAATCTAACGACTCGTCTCAATGTCCCCTCCAGTCACCCAGGACAGGGTGCTCCTAACCGCCGTGATTTGTTTTCCCAAAAAAACTCTTTTCCAGAAAAACACCCGCTTCCTTAACCTAACCGCCCGTCTCAATGTCCCCTCCAGTCATCCAGGTCAGGATGCCTCCAGCCATAGACTGCCACGGCTATCACTATCAGCAGCGCCACCATCAAGTCAGGCCGCGCCCAATACAGTCCTACGACCGCTGCCACCGCGGCGCCCAGCAGCACTCTACCCCACATACCCGCAGTATACCGCCCCTGACCCGACCCCACAACTTCCACGTCAAGCGTGGCAAGGCTCGCTTTGAGAAACTAGCACCAGAGGAACGCAAAGAAATAGCTCAGAAAGCTGCCCAGGCACGATCGGCTAAGAGAGGCTAGGGCAAATCAGAGGCAATCCCGGAATGTGGTTAAAGTGCCTCCCATTATTCGTTGCTAACGCGCAATCATGTCGAACGGCACATGCCGCAATCCAACAATCTGCATGCTCTATACCTCTTCCTTTGCTCTCGCTATCCTCCCGAATACCAGCCCATCTCAGACATATATCGTAATCATACGGCAAGATAACATAGTTCTTCAGGTGATACTCAAGTCTTCTAAGCCTATTGGTGCCCCAGCAAGCATGATACGCACCGTAGTATAGTTGGGCCACCGTCATAAACGACACTGCTAGAGTCTTATTAACCAAATAGGGGGCAAAGAACTGAGCCTGAGTATGTCCATTGAAGATATAAGAGACTACATCCGTATCGACGACTAGCCTACTTTTGGCTAAAGCCTCTGGACTTATCAAGTCCTCGCACTCCTAACTGCCTCGAGAAATGTGTCAAAGTCAGTATCCTCTGGCCAATCCGTTGACAGCTTGCTTATGTCCTCTACCGGGTAGATACCTTGAGCAGTCGCTAGTTCGTCGAAGCTTTCACCCTTCCAAAATGAGGAAAGGGGCAACCTGCTAATTCCTGTTCCGGCTAGCTCATCAATAGCCTCCAAGTCTTTTATGTTCACAGAGGTGATCTTGCCAGTAGCCAAATCATAGGTGGCCTCTCCTCTGATTTGCACGAACTGCCTGATATTCTTCATGACTAGCTCTGCCATGTCTTCATTGTATCTGCACAGGATAGGCTCCCCCGCCGACGGACGGATACGGCAGACCAACTTGCCTTCCTCGACATCCAACATAAGAAGTCGTCCTTCAACCACAGCATACCCGCGTTCCAATCTCTGGAGATGAGAGACAATCTTTTCCCTTATTGGCAGCGTATAAATGGCTCTCTTCCTGCCTAGAGCACTCACCGAATTCAGTGATATTCTATCGATGCCTCTGTCAATAACACGGCCCGCATCCCTCAGCGCCATCATTACACCAGTGTCGTATTCTTCTGGTAGATGCCCATTCTTTTGCACGGTTTTTAGACCAACCATTAACCTATCCACGGCTTGCTCTCCAATATCCCACCCTGGAAACTGCTCGCCATCTCTGCGAAGGTCTAATCCCATTCTGAAACTACCTCTTCGTACGGACACTATTTCTAGTGCAGATAGTATCTGCACTGCTCTTGGTGGTCTTCCCCTTCTGATAGACACATCCTTTTGCAGCAGCTTCTGTACCAACCGGTCAATGGCTACGCTAATATTAGACACAAATGTAGAGAGGTCATCAAACAGGATGGTATTGTCGCGGATGGCTTTTCCCTCGAATTTGAGCCGAAGGAGCGGTTCCTTTTTTGACGTCTTATCCATATCGTACTTGCCCTCCTACTTCAGACACGCTAAATTATCCATACAGGAGGGAGTCTAAACTACTTGCGCTAGCTTAGACATCCAGTACACTCAACATAGACCGCTTATCCTTGGCATAATAGTATCAGAAGAATCTCCCCGCTACAACCGCGGGTCTTCCTGTTCATATCTTATCAAGTCTCCTTTGTATACCGCCCTGATTTGTTTTCCCAAAAAACTCTCTCCCTAAAAACACCCACCTTTGCTGCACTCCCCGCGCCCATCGGCTCCCTTCCGAGCTGGCTTTGGCACCTTCAAGAAGACTCAAAGGTTGCCGGGCGGGTCATCGGGCCAGTTCCCTAGCCGCCTCTCTCGATAGCTCCCTATGTGTTGCTCTTAGCTGTTAAAGCGCTGAACCTCACACCTTACTATTTCGGGTCACCCGCCCCGCTCTGTCAACAACCCCGCATTTTCGGTAGTGTATCATTTTGAAAAGTAGTAGATTCAATATCGTCTTCACACATCATTCGTCCAATCCCTTTTCCGCTCATATATCACTCTTGCGCCTGTTGCACTCTTGACATAGCATTTGACAGTTTTCAGAAACCGTCTTACCCCCCTTACTCCACGGTGTAATATGGTCTGCTTCCATTTCCTTTAATGCAAAGTGCTTGCCACAATTAGGGCAGATACCTTTTTGCCTTTCGTATGCCTCCCGTTTCTGACTTTCGGTAAACGTTCGTATGTTTAGATACTTTTCATTGCGAGTAAGTACATACGGATAGATACCCGATTTTCTAGAGACATCATCGTCCATCATAAGGACTTGTATTTCCTGTTCCAATTTTACTGTATCGAACATCTTATCCTTATACTTATTGTATAAATCGCCCCAGCTGATACCCTTCATTTCTTTGCGGTATGTAGTGAATGTAAGCTTTATCCAATCAATAACACTTCTGAAATATATCCACAATTCATTTGCGTTCGGGTCTTGCTGATGTTCGGACATATACTTTTCTATGTCGCCGCCAGAAATCCAACTAATAGCCGTTTGTAGGATCTCTTGACGGATAGGCGAGCCGTTCACATAGTCTTTTGCGAGTCCATATGCTGCGCAATTCGTTTTACTGAACATCGTCTTTGCGGCAGTTAGCCAAGTTCCAGTATACACGGCGTTCCTTAATTCTTGGTCGGTATGTCTTTCACCCGCTATGTTGACTATCCTGAACCAATCTAATTTCTCCTTGTCGTTGCCCTCACAGAAATAGACCATTAGTTTATAGTCAAGAATTTGTGTTTTTTCTGTTTCGGTGAGATTGTGGAACGCTTTATTATGCCCGCCTACGTTCACCGAGAAAACCCCCGTGACATACTGGCAAAAGCTGATTGTGCGTTGTTGCCCATCCAGCACTTCAAAATTGCCGTCGTCGCTAACAACCCAATACATCACATTGAGCGGAAAATCGTTTCGGATAGTGTCTATAACGGCGTTGCGCTTCTTGTCGTCATAAATGAATTCACGCTGGTATTTAGGGCGTATGTTTAGCTTGCCGCCATAGCCTGTAACGCCTTCCTCTGCGTTATCAACGTAGTTTTTCGCTACTTCACGGACGGTTATTTCTTCCAAAGTAATTTTCATTCTATCGCCTCTATTCTTTTTATGAGAATTCGCGCGTACATTGCTTTTAATTCGCCGTTAATTCTGAGAACTCCACGGGCGTTTAAATCGTTGTATTTGGGCGTATCTTCCGAAGTATATTTTCTTGTGCGCAGGCCTGAAGTGTTTTGCCTGTCCATTATCCCCAGTATCTCAAATTGCTCGGGGTTATACTTATCAAGGAATGTTATAGGTACACTCATAACTCCATCCCAGTCATAGGGGATTAAGGCGATTTTGGATACTTCTATCGCGTCATAGTTGTCATAGTGCGGGTATTCTTCCGGCGTATACTTTTTATACAATTTTAAAGACTCGTGGCGTTTTATCGTATCCAGGTTGGTAAACCAACAAATATTCCCCATACTTCGCCATTTTTGACCGTTCTCGTCTATCCAGAATCGCGTAGAGCGTTCCTCATAGTATGTAGGGACGGAAAAGGCCATGTCTCCAGAATAATAACCAAGCCACATTTTATTGTCTTTCAATAAACGAAAAATCTCCTTGTATGTAACTGCGTTTTGATTCCCTAAAATAACAAACTTTTTGCCAAATTCCATTAACTGCGCAACATATTCACGCAAAAGTGAAAAAGGTGGGTTAGTTACTACAATATCTGCTTGTTTTAAAAGCTTTATACATTCAGGCGAACGGAAATCACCATCACCCTTTAAGAGTGTTAGGACGTTCCTTTTGTTTTTTAGCAAACATTCAACATCGGCCAAGTCAACGGCCCCGTCCGCATTTTCGTCGGTTACTTCTGTTATCTCTATTTTATATGGAGGTTTGCCGTGAATTTGCTGTGTTAATCCCTTTACATCAAACAAGGATAATTGTTGTCCCTGAATGGGTGAGCCGGCATAGCAAGTGGCAATCAACTTTCTAAGGCCCAAAAAGCTGAACTTCATAGCAAAGTATTTGAAAAAATGACTTTCGTATGGGTCGTCGCAGTTGCAGAGTATTGCTTTTCCCTCGACCTGTTTCCAGTAGTGGCGCATTTCGTCCTCAATATAGTTAAGCTGAGTATAGAACTCATCTTCTTTGGCAATACTCGCCTTGTTAAGGCTTAAATTCTTTGCCATAATTAGGCTCTTGCTCCAGAATCTATCCTCACTGGACCGGTTTTATTCTATCACATCAGTCTGCCAGCCTCACGATTTCTTCAATAGTCCAAATGCGGTTGGTTAGTCCTGCTGACATTGCTGGATCCTTGGGATATGGGTTACTCAGACCCTTGTGAGACCTGGCGAAGTTATAGTGCACGAACCAGAGAGCTAGCCTGTGCTCGTGATCTTCCGGCCCCTTTTGAAAAGCCTCCGGTCAATCCGGTGAACCACCCCGTCGCCCTACCACTCCGCCAACACTCTGCCGATGGACGCCGCGCCCCCACCAACCTCGCCCCATCACCCCACGTACGCCCCGTCACATGCATAGTACAACATATGTACTACCGCAAACAAAACTTCAGATCGCTCATAATCATGAAGTAGACACCAGAGCTGAATCTTGGCGTCCGGTCAGGAATCATACTACGGACAATCTAATAGCGCCGTGGTCGACGAGCATGCTATAATCAAACAACTTTGGGGCACTGTGCTGTTTAGGTCCATGATCGAACCACATGGGAGAGCCATAACCAAAGGATTGAGATGAATCGCGAACGAACTACTGAGGACGACCAATTAAGATCAACTATAGAGGCGGACCTGAATCACCTTCTATCCATATTGACACAAGATGTAAAGAAACGATCGCAGGTTCGGGATTCGGCAAAGAGACTTGCTCGTGCGTGGAGTGACGGAGATGTCTCTTATGTAAGCAAGTATGTCAATGGACCTCAAGGCAAGTCACTCATCGAGACCTATGGAGATGCATCTGTTAGCATAGACCGACTGCGACTCGCTCTGGCGCGCAATGAGGATTCAGTTCGCGAAGAGCTGCATGATCGTTTAGTAGAGTACTGTACCCATGAGAAGCTTCACCTAAATGGGAGACATGGATCATATCTTATTAACGGTGTGCTTCAAGTCAATTTCGATTTGAAGAAACGGTCAGCCAAGGTTGGAACACAATACATTCAGAGTCTGGATTGGGGGAAAATCCAATCTGCAATCGACATTGAGCGAGAACGGTTGTGGCGACGTCCAGATGACGCAACGGGTATTCGCAATCGACTAGTGGCGGCTTATGAAAAAGCTATAACTAAACACCCAAATGTGACTGGCTGGGCTCGACTAGAAGACATATACCAAGAGTTGAAAAGACGCCTAGAAAGGGAGACCCCGAACTGGAAAAGCCAGCACAGACTGGTTGCGTACTACCGGGATGAATTCACGGTAGACCTGTCGAGCCTGCTATCGCTGCAAATGGCCGGGAAGGTTTCTGGAACAGAGATTGAATTCAGTGCTATAAGAGATCCTAGGCTGTCGTTCCAGGTGCCCCTCCCCGATGGTACCGCGACTTCCATCGGCTTCATGCGGCCAAAAGGCAAAGCCTCCGGCGGTTAAGATATGGACCGGGACGTTAATTCGGTAGCTTGGGACTGCTTCGAAACCTTCGAACGTAGCATAGTGAACCTAATCAAATCGGAGTTGACTAAGGTTCATGGCGATGACTGGGAAAGTAAAGGCCTCCATTTCTTGGTCGGAGAACTAAGAACGCGCAAGAGAGCTCGTCACCCATTATCACGCGGCCAAGAACCGGCTAGCTTGCTAGGATACGCATTTCTCGCTGAACTCAAACAGATTATTGTGAACAAGGAAAACTGGGCACTTTTCAAGCCGATCTTTCAGAACAAACAACGATTAGAGCGTGATTTCGACGTATTAGGAGAAATGCGTCCGCAACTAGCACATCCTGGTGACACTGTGACTTCAGTTGAGGACGCGCGCTACGCAATTTCGACGGCAAAGAAGATACTTGAGCAGTATGACAAGAAAGCGACCGACCAACTGATAACGTTGGAAGAGGAGCTTGAGAAGGTTGCCCGGGAATCCGCCAAGGCAGAAAGTCACGACGTAGCCACAAAAACCAAAGCCCCCGATAATAAAGGCGAAACCAGTATCACACAAGGCCAAGCTCTTAGAATTATTACGGCCCTCAGAAAGGGGACTCCGCCAAAAGAGGATGTTAGATTAGTGTCGATCGGACGTGAGAGGCTAATTGAATACTTTGAGGGGAAACTTCGACAAATTAGAGAGTATGGCCTTTCTGACGTCAAGTTCGTTATGGCTGACTTCGGACATGGCAAAACTCATTTCTTAGATCTTCTACGACAGCTAGCATTCGAACTCAACTTCGCAGTATCGCACGTCGAGCTGCACTCTACCGAGGCACCCTTTGATAGGCTTGCCCTTGTCATTCAGCGGCTATCGCAGGGATTGGCCACAAGTGAATTCAGAGAGGATGGCCTGTCCAAAATCCTTGACAAATGGGCTGCTGGCCTCACTGGGAAGACCCAGACTGAAGTTTATGCCGCGGTAGAGAATATACCCTTCCCACAGATGAGGCAGAAACTGGCACAGTACTGCCTTGCCCATAACGACGCTTCAGGGATCCAGTTTGGCGCCAAATATGAAATCCTAAAATGGTTCCGCGGAGAGGAGACAAAAGCCAGAACATTCACCAACATAAAGGAGTTCCTCCATGCCTTCGTAGAATTCCTGCGGTTAGCCGGGTATAGCGGTTTGGTAGTGATGCTTGATGAGGCTGAGGCAATTACTTCACTTACACGAGTAGCGCGGCGCGATCTAGCCAACGAGAACATCCGCCAAATAATCGATAACGATACTGATTCGCAAGGCTTCTACTTTGTTTTTGCGAGTACACCGACATTTTTCGATGACACCCGTTCTGGAGCCCCCACCTATGATGCCCTATGGAGGCGTATAAGAAATCCTCTTGGTAGTGTGATGTCACGTTCTCTCGAAAACGTGATTATTGAACTACCTGCATTAGATGAAGACGAGTTTTTCTCACTTGGCCGCAGGATCCGCGACGTTTACGAAATAGCTACAAATCAGAAATCCCGGGTGACCAATGAACATCTCAGAGCCCTGGCATCCTACGTCCAGCGGAGAACAGATCGCCGTGTTGGCACGCTAGTCAGAAGTGTAGTGGCAGCACTAGAGGATGCCAATCAACCCGGATTCGATCTGAACACCGAATACCAACTTATCGTCGAAAGGATAATTGAAGAGGAGCAACAGGATCGGTCAGCGTAACGAACTGCACCGGCTATTGACGCTATGGCTAGGAAACGCCCCCCCAAAATCCCGCCATCAACGCAACAATTGTTCAATCAGGCACAGCTACGAGGGTATTTTGATACCGAAGAATACCCCAAACTCAACCTGAGTATCGTGCAACTCAGGCAGCTTGTTGAGGCCCTAGACCAACATGGAATACCCATTGGCAAGCCTACGATTTCTAGCAGGGAAGCTCTAGCCATAATAAACTGCTGCCGAAAAGGAATACCCCCTTCCGCTGGCATTTCATCCATTTCAGTTGGCCGCAAGGAATTACTTGACTCTATACGATCTGATCTTGATGATGTGAGAGAAGGCGTATCGCAGGTTCGATTCATCAATGCTGACTTGGGACAGGGCAAATCTCACATGCTCTACCTCCTCCGCGATATAGCTTTTTCACGGGGATTCGCAGTGAGCATGGTGACGTTAAGTCAAGGGTTTTGTCCACTCCACAGATTCATCGACGTTTATCGCGAAGTCATTTGGGGGATAAGAGTATCTGAAGAAAGGAATGCCGCAGCTTTGGAGACCATGCTTGGCCGATGGCTTGAAGAAATGAAACAGCTATCCAAGGAAAGAGTTGCAGACATCATCAGAAATCTCCCTGATGATATCCAGAATGCAATGGTCGCATATTACAGCGCGAGAAACCCTATCAGGCCCAATATGGAAAGAATCTCGGTAATCCTGAATTACCTATCAGCCGGTCAAGTCACATTAAGAGACCTAAAACCGCTTGGAATAACACGAAGAATTGATGAGGACAGGGCTCTAGGAATGATCGGCATTATGGCCCGGTTGTTTCGCAACCTGGAATATAGAGGTCTATGTATTCTGTTTGATGAAGCTGAAGAAATCCACTCACTATCACGGATTGAACAGCAGGAACGTGCCTACAAGAACCTCCTACGCATTGTTACCGAAACACGGTCATTTCCATACTGCTATTTCGTTTACGCCACCACCCCAAGTTTCTTTGACGCCTATTCAAGGTTTTGGCCCCGGAAACACTGGATCAGTTCCAAGATGATATACGAACTTGACCCAATGACGGATGAGGAGAAAACGGCTGTGGGACAGAAGTTGCTTTCGATCTACAGTTCTGCCCACGGGGAAGCAGCGGCGAATCGTCTGGGCTCCGAAGTGAGACGAATAATAGAGACCGCTTCTAGCAGCCACTTACGCATTGGCGATTACGTTCGTGCCTTGGTGGCAACTCTAGATGGGGCGAGAGATGGCTTCGAATAAGACATTCGAACACCTAATCTCGGAACTACTCTCACTTCCACGAGGTGATACTGAATCGAAGTCCCTGACACTCGTAAGACGTGTGTTTCTTAGCCAATACTACCAGCAGATGACGAAAGTTCAGTCTGCGGCTATACCCGACATATACAATGGTAGGAATGTGGTTATTGCTGCCCCGACCGCCAGTGGTAAGACGGAAGCAGCCCTAATCCCCATTGTAGCTCTTCTCTTGTCAGAGAACTCAAGTGACCTGTGTATTTACTTGGCGCCAACTAGGGCTTTGTTGAACGACATTGTATCTCGCGTAGGTCCATCCCTAGAAAGACTGCACCTTACCTACGCCGTAAAACACGGTGATATCCCACTAACGAAAAAGACCCCTGAAACAGCCGTCCTCTTCACAACACCAGAGTCTTTCGACTTCCTTTTCAAGGCAGCACCCGAGCTACTTAAGCGAACACGTTGGGTCATACTGGATGAGATTCACCAGCTCTATGGCACCTCTCGTGGGTCGCAACTCCGTATGCTCCTGCATCGCCTCGAGATGCTGTCGGGACGACGTGTCCAAGTAATTGCCATGTCAGCAACCATCGCCAGACCTGATGAACTAAGAGACTGGCTTTTCCAAAATCGAGAATCTACCCTGCACTGCATAGGTTCGGACCGTGAACTCCAAATAAAGATCACCTACGGCCAACTCGAACCCAATTTACGCTCACTACTTGATCCAGAATCCCTAAGAAAGCTGCTGGTTTTCGCAAATTCACGTCGTCGCTGTGAGGAGCTACGCCAGGCTCTTACCAATACAGAACCATACGATGTTTATGTTCATTACTCATCGTTATCACGGGCAGAACGGACGGCTGTAGAGCGCGATTTTGCTCGTAGGACCTATGCAATCGGCATCGCAACTAGCACGCTGGAACTAGGGATTGACATTGGCTCTATAGACAAAGTGGTACTTGCAGATCCGCCTACAACGGTTGGCTCATTCGTCCAAAGAGCAGGGAGGGGAAGCAGGCGTCACGCCTGGACTAGCGTCGAATGTGTTGTCGACTCAGTGGAATCCCTGTTGCTTAGCATCTCCGTCGCGTCTCTAGCGCTAGAAGGAGCTATGGAATCGACATATGCATTTCCCATCCAAGGCGTAGTGTTACAGCAGGTCCTATCCTATCTTGCGAGCAAACCGACAAAACGACTCCATCCATCTGAGCTGAGCAAACTCTTGATAGATACCGGCGAGATCAAATCCGAGCACCTTCAAGCCATCCTTGGAAACCTGGTATCGATGGAGTTCCTAGGCTACGATTCGTCATGGAATAGCTACCAGATAGGACCACGCCTAGCTGCCATAGCGGATTCCCCCACTATTCACTCGAATATCTCCGAAGGCACTGACGGACTACCAGTGTACCGAGGTAATCGAAATATTGGGAGAGTCTCTCTGAGCCCCCGGGAACTACGTGAGGGCAACGTAATGTTGCTTGGAGGCAGATATTGGAAAATAGTCCGACTGGAGAAGGCCGCGATACACGTATCACCAAATCAGCGAGTGCAGACTCCTTTGATGCCCCACTGGTATAGCAGAAGCAGGACCACCATCGATCACAGCATAGCTCAAAGATGTGCTGAAATCCTTGCCGGCAAGCACCTGCCAATTTCCCTATCGCTGGACGATCGGTCCCAAGAGAATCTGCGGAGATTGCGGTCGAGTTTCAGCGGATCCTATGATAGAGGACTAATACCTTATTGGGTGACGCCGGTCACTGAGACTCTTACTTTCGCTGGAGATTTGGGCAACGCGATTCTAGCACTGATTATCACCGAATCCGGAACGCGCTGTCGCCCATCCAAGAGACGCGGATTTCTATCACTCGAGTCTGATGCCCCAATTGATTTGCAGTCCGTGCCAGAGGATCCCGAAACAATGGAAGCTCTAATAAGAAAGCGCTGGAGGTCGCTTTCGTCCTACACTCATCAAAGCCCCTTTTCGATGATGCTGCCCATGCCGATCAGAAGAGACGAGATTACCTCGCAGTTAACGCGACGCGACATACTGGAATTCATCGCCCATCTCCGTACCAAGAAACTGACTCGAATGCAGTCTGGCCTCTTCTAACCCGGCGACCCAGAACTTGGTCCCAGAGGCTCCATCTCACTCGCTGAAGCCGAGGCCCATGATTACTCGAGCTCGATTTCTGATGCACTTCCCTGCAAAACCTTACCGGATTACCGATCTGGCGATGGGACGTTACAGCCGAAGAACGTTGATTCTCAGCCTAGGTTGCCAAGTAGTAGGCTCTACCAAAGCCACCTACCAGCGAGTCCTCGTCGGAGACTATCGGCCCTCGCCACACCTCCACTGTGGGTAATGCAATAAGCCAGACTGTTGTCAGGGCAAGCAACCAGACCCCCGCTCGCCAGCACTCTGCTAACAATTTGCTAACGGACGGAACACCACCCCCGACCACCAGACACCACCCCACGAATAAAACGCCTCCCTCCCAATCAACACAAACGTTCTAGTTTGCACGTGAAATCACAGGCCGCCACACCCAACCACAAATTTCGAGAGCGGCACCATAAACCACTCGGTCACCTCTCCTATCGGGTTATTATACCATCTGCTGTGAAACTAGCTTTGGTTGTTGTTCTTTTCCTGCCATGGCAGGGCATTTTGGCTGCCAGACACGGCCAAAGCGAACTCGGATGATATTATCCGCGTCCGTTGAGAACAACTGTGTGGCCGCCAGGACGGAATTCCTTCGTAATAGGTAAATTTTGGAGAAGAGCAGTAACCCCCTAGGAAAAATTCCAGGGAGTATGATAACCTTTCCTTTTTGGGAAGACCAAACTATCATGCATTTTGTGGCGTTACACCTTCTCGCTTTCTTTGTGTTCGTTTGTCAAAAGCGAGTAGTCATGCACCAGAACACAAATAACTGGATTCTGAGAAATCATTAAGGAGAGTCGCACGCATGGAAGGAAAGACATGGTATACGCTGGATGTAGCCGGGGTTGTCAGCTCTTTGGGATCAACTGCAGAAGGGTTGACTCCCGACGAAGCCACGAGACGCCTCGCTCAATATGGACCAAACGAACTCCGAGAAGAAAAGAAGAAGATATCCGTCTGGTCATTGGTTGCCGAACAGTTCAAGAGCACCTTAATTATTATCCTTATGGCGGCAGTAGTCATTTCAGTTGGTCTGGGCATAGTCAGTTACCTGCACAACCCAGGAGCTGGGCTACCTGAGGAAATTGAGGATGCTATTGTAATATTTGCCATCGTGATAGCCTGCGTTGCCCTTGGTGTGATTGAGGAATATCGCTCTGAGAAAGCGATGGAAGCTCTCAAGAAGATGGCGGCTCTCACTGCCACTGTAATCCGAGAAGACGCAGACGTAGAAATACCAGCCAGGGACGTAGTGCCAGGAGATGTAGTTGTGTTGAGCACCGGCGACAGGATTCCGGCTGATTTGCGTCTGATTGAAGCTTTTAACCTGAGGACCGATGAGGCTTCTCTCACTGGTGAGTCAACACCGGTGGAGAAGGTTACTCAGGTGATTGATGGCACTGATATAGCTATTGGTGATAGAAAGAACATGGGTTATAGCGGCACTGCTGTCACTTACGGGCGGGGCAAAGGTATCGCTGTTGCCACCGGAATGCAAACAGAATTTGGCAAGATTGCGGCTATGCTTCAGGAGGTAGAGGAGGGGAAAACGCCTCTGGAAAAGAATCTGGACAGGGTGGGCAAGTGGCTGGGCTATGCTTGTCTGGGTGTGGTTGCCATCGTCGTTGGCATTGAATTAGTGCGAGCTTCGATAAGCCCCGAGGGTATCACAGGCGACGTAGTTTTACAGATGTTTATCTGGGGGGTGAGTCTGGCAGTGGCAGCTGTGCCTGAGGCCCTGGCAGCAGTGGTGGTTATCTCCCTATCCCTAGGCGTACGGAGAATGGTAAAACGCCATGCCTTGATAAGGCGATTATCTGCCGTGGAAACACTGGGCTGTACCACAGTTATTTGCTCGGACAAGACCGGCACCCTGACTCAAGACCAGATGACGGTGCGCCAGATTTATGCGGGCGGCAGACTGATAGACGTCACTGGGGTGGGTTACGAGCCCAAAGGTCAATTTCAGCTCAACGGCAAGGCTATGGATGTGTCTCAAGATGCGGCAGTCCAGACCCTAATGAGGATAAACACCTTGTGCAACGATACGAGGTTGGTTTCCATTGATGGGGTCTGGGACATAAAGGGCGATCCCACCGAAGGAGCGCTGGTAGTCGTCAGCGCCAAAGCCGGACTATTGCAGGAAGAGGCTAATGACAAATTCCCGCGCATAGATGAAATTCCTTTCTCATCAGAAAGAAAGAGAATGACTACTATACATAATACTCCGGAGGGTAGGATAGCCTATTCTAAAGGTGCTCCAGAAATAATTCTAGATTACTGTTCTTATGTTCTGACAGATAGCAGGGAAAGGCCACTAGCTGAAAGAGATAGAATTCAAGTACTGGATACTGCCAGACAAATGGCGGGTGAGGCACTGCGTGTGCTCGGTATGGCTTATAGGAAATTACCTGAAATGCCAGCCTGCAAAGAGGATTTTGAAGCAGGTATGGTATTTGTTGGTCTGGCAGGCATGATTGACCCGCCTCGCGAAGAAGCAAAAGACGCTATTAGGCTGTGTGATAAGGCGGGAATAAAATCAGTGATGATTACCGGCGACCATAAACTCACTGCCATGGCAGTAGCCAGGGAATTAGGCATTCTGAAGCAGGGCATTAGTCTAACCGGAGCCGAACTTGACAAGTTAACCGATCAAGAGTTCGAGAACAGAGTGAAGGATGTTGAGGTCTATGCCCGTGTATCGCCAGCCCATAAACTGAGAGTGATAGAAGCCTTTGGCAAGAAAGGCGAGATCGTAGCCATGACGGGAGATGGGGTAAACGATGCCCCAGCTCTGAAAAAAGCGGACATCGGCGTCGCCATGGGTATTACCGGTACCGATGTAAGCAAGGAAGCGGCGGCAATGGTGCTGACCGATGACAACTTTGCCTCTATTGTTGCTGCCGTCGAAGAGGGCAGGGGTATTTTTCAGAACATAAAGAAATATTTGATTTACTTACTTTCCTGTAATGTTGGTGAGGTGCTTATAATGTTAGTCGCCGGTCTCATGGGGATGCCCCTGCCGCTACTAGCTATTCATTTGCTGTGGGTAAACCTTACCACCGATGGGCTGCCAGCGCTGGCTCTATCTGTTGACCCCAGCGACCCAGATATCATGGAACAACCACCTCGTGACCCCAAATCAAGCATCTTCTCCAAGAATATGCTGATTACAATCGGGGCTATCGGTGTTGCCATGGCAGCCACAATGATACCTATGTTTATATGGAAGGTGACTTCTGAGGGTGGTTCCTGGCGAGACCCTTACAACCCACTTATACCGGAGGCACAAACCATGGTGCTGTGCACTATGGTCTTATTCGAGCTGTTCACTGTGCTCGCCTGCCGCTCTGAAATACACAGCTTCTTCAAATTGGGTCCCCTCAGTAATAAGTGGCTGATATATGCCAATATTACTTCGCTGGCCTTGCTGATGGGTGTACTGTATATACCTGCGTTAAATGGTCCGTTCCATGTAGTGCATATGGGCGCCGAAGATTGGAGGTGGATAGTGCCGATATCTGTCTCAGGCTTCGCAGTTGTTGAAATCGTCAAATTGATCTATCGGCGGATTGGCAAGACAGCCAAGCGCCCGAAAACGCTGAGCACAATTGGGGGTGCTATGTGAAAGATTTAGCCTTTGGTTTGACAATGGCAGTCTTGAGGCAGGATATGGCACATTAATGGATACCGGACACCAGCAGAAGCATTGCTCCGCCAGCTACTACCGAGGCGATCTGCCCTGCGGTATTAGCTCCCAGGGCGTGCATCAACAGATGATTATAGGGATTAGCTTCCAGCCCTAGCTTTTGCACTACACGGGACGACATGGGGAAGGCTGAAATGCCGCAAGCACCGATCATGGGATTGACCTTCTTTCCCGAGAGGACGTATATTAGCTTGCCCACCAGAACGCCAGCCACAGTATCCAGGGCAAAAGCCACTACTCCCAGCACAAATACTAGTACGGTCTCGGGTTTGAGAAACTCGGTTCCAGACATCATTCCTCCCACGGTGAGGCCCAGAAGAATAGTTATGATGTTAGACAGTTCATTTTGAGCCGCCTGGGAAAGACTCTCCACCACGCCGCATTCCCGTAACAGATTGCCAAACATGAGACAGCCGATAAGCGGAGTAGCTTTAGGGCAAATCAAGCCTACCAAAAGTGTGGTGATTATGGGGAAGAGTATCTTTGTCCTTTGAGGAGTGCCGCCGACAACTACCGGCATCTTCACAGCCCTTTCCTCTTTGCTACACAGCGCCTTTATTATCGGTGGCTGGATAATGGGCACCAGGGCCATATAAGAATACGCAGCCACAACGATAGCAGCAATATACTTGGTCTGTAGAACAGAGGCGACGTAGATTGTGGTAGGACCGTCGGCAGAGCCGATTGTACCGATAGCAGCCGCATCTTGCAGGGTAAAGTTTAAGACGTGGAGCCAGCCATCACCCAACAAATAAGCCAGGAAGAAAGTCGCGAAGATACCAAACTGGGCGGCGCCACCAATGAAGATGGTATAGGGACGTTGCAGAAAAGGCTCAAAATCAATCATAGCTCCAACGGCAACGAAAATGAGCAACGGGAATATTTCGGTCTTAATACCGACTTCTCTTAGAACGGCCAGCAGTCCACCGGATTCAGCTATTCCACCCAGCGGTATATTGGCTAGCATACATCCGGCGCCAATGGGCACAAGCAGATACGGCTCCATCTTCTTACTAATTCCCAGCCACATAAGAACGCCACTAATAACCAACATTATCGTGGCTTGCCAGGTCAGATGGAGAAAGCCAAGGAACTCGCCTGTAGGCATGTCTATTCTTTATCCCCCTTTTCTTCTTTTGGCTTGAGTCCAACCAACTTATTTAGGAGGACTATGGCTAGAAACAGTACTCCCAGTACAGCGAAGATAATCAACATCCGTGTGACAACTATCCATAGAGCAATGAGCATCTTTTGCCTCTTATCGTTTAGCTAGAGCAGTTCCCTTGTATGTTGAAATAGTGCCGATCTCTTAGAATTGCGTAATGATATGGTATGGAGATATGGCTGTCAATCTCTTCAGGGATAAGCGTTGAGCAAGCATGTCATTGTGTGCTACCATCTTCACTAAGCTGTGCCCCTGTAGCTCAGAGGATAGAGCACTGGCCTCCGGAGCCAGGTGCAAGGGTTCGAGTCCCTTCAGGGGCGTTTTCTACGGTTAAAGAGGTGTTTTCTTATGACTGAGCTTCTTGAAGTAAGGTGGCATGGCCGGGGAGGGCTGGGAGCGGTGACCTCGGCCGAGCTACTTGCCCGTGCCGCCATAGGCGAAGGGAAATATGCTCAGTCTTTTCCTAGCTTTGGACCCGAGCGGAGGGGAGCACCGGTTCTTGCTTTCCTGAGGATAGGCGATGAAGTTATCAGGACCAGGACAGCTATCCACGAGCCTGATGTAGTGGTTGTACTCGATCCTGGCTTGTTGCATGCAGTTGATGTGACGTCAGGGCTTAAGAAGAACGGCAGAATCATAATTAACTCCAGAAAATCGCCCGCTGAACTCAAGTCTGAATTTGGGTATAGGTGGCCTGTATCTGCGATTGATGCCACGAGAATCGCCAGAGAGACTATTGGGATGCCCATCACCAACACAGCCATGATAGGCGCACTGCTGAAAGTCACTGAGGCAGTGAAGCTTGACTCTGTGGTTGAACAACTGCAGGAGCGGTTTGGCGCGCGGGCGATGGGCAATATCGAGGCTATGAAGAGGGCTTACAACGATACTACGACAGAGGAGTAGGAAATGACAGGCAAAAGGCTGAAAACGGGGGCTGATTTTACCTGGAGAGACATGGAGGTTGGCAACATAATCACAGAAGCGGGCAATGCTGCCTTGCGCAGGACAGGGGATTGGAGATCCCAAAGGCCGATAATTGATAGAGAAAAGTGCAATAAATGCGGCTTATGTTGGCTTTATTGCCCTGATGCGGCCATAAAGCCCGTGGAGGACGGATATTATGAAACTGACCTCTTCTACTGCAAAGGCTGTGGCATTTGTGCCAAAGTGTGTGCTAGAGAGGCTATAGCTATGATAGAGGAGGAGGAAAAATGAGCAAGAGAGTGGGGTTAGAAGCTTCACATGCTGCTGCCGAAGCAGCCAGAATGGCCGACGTTGATGTTATTGCTGCCTATCCTATAACACCACAGACGCATATCCCCGAGCGGCTTGCTGAGATGGTAGCCGATGGCGAGCTGAGTGCCGCTTATATTCCGGTGGAGTCAGAGCACTCAGCCTTGAGCACATGTGTGGGAGCTGCCGCCGTGGGAGCGAGGACCTTCACTGCCACTGCAGGTCCAGGGTTGGAGTATATGCACAATGTCGTGTACATCGCCTCATCCATGCGCCTGCCTGTGGTTATGACGGTAGCCAACCGGGCCTTATCCGCACCGCTAAGTATCTGGGGAGACCATTCCGACGTCATGGCTGTCAGGGATACTGGCTGGATCCAGGTATTTTGCCAGAACAGTCAGGAGGCATTTGACATGACCCTTTGGGCTTTTCGTGTGGGTGAAGATTCCAGAGTTCTCTTACCGGTCATGGTTCATTTTGACGGATTTCACCTCACCCATGTAACAGAGCCGGTCATTTTGCCGGAACAAGAAGAAGTGGATAGATTTCTCCCCAGATTTCACTATCCTTTTGCTTTAGACCCGGACAAGCCGATGACTCACGGAGCTTTCGGTCCCCCCGATATATATTCAGAAGCTAAGATAGCTCAGGAGGTGGCGCTCAGGAAATCCAAGGCAGTGCTAATTCAAGGGTTCAAGGAATTCGGGGACATACTTGGCCGTTATTATCACCCCGTCGAGCCTTATAGAGCAGAAGGAGCTAAAACATTGCTTTTGACTATGGGTAGTTTTAGTGAGACGGCAAAGATTGCCATAGATGCAAGGAAGGACAAGGGAGAATCCGTAGGGCTTATCAATTTGCGTCTTTGGAGGCCCTTCCCATTCCAGGAACTTCGCCAGGCAGTGAAGGGTGTCAGCACTCTTGTCGTCTTTGACCGGTGCATCTCTTTCGGAGGCCCGGCGGGGCCGGTTTCTTCTGAGATCAGGGCAGCTCTGTATGATGAGAAGGAAAGGCCAAAGGTTGCAAGTTTTGTTGGTGGTCTGGGGGGAAGGGATATGTCGGTGAAGGATTTCGAGTATGTTATCGACCGGGGTCGGGAGATCGCTGAAAAGGGCTCAAACGAGTTATATGAGACAGTGGGCATAAGGGGCAAGGTAGCAGGTATAAGGGGGTAAAGTAATGGGGGAACAGTACATCAAGTTTGGCAAGAACCTTGTAACAACAGAAGAGTTTCTCGCCGAGGGACATACCTTCTGCACTGGCTGCGGTGAAGCTTTGGCGTTGAGGCTGGCATGCAAAGCTCTGGGGAGGAATGTAATAATCACCAATGCTACCGGGTGTACAGAGGTATGCACTTCGCCGCTTCCTGTCACCTCGTGGAGAGTTCCCTGGATACACACCCTGTTTGAGAACGTCGCCGCTACAGCTTCCGGCATAGAAGCAGGGTTGAAGATTCTGATGAAGAAGGGCAGGATGCCTGAAAAGGATATCAACTGTGTGGCCGTGGCCGGAGACGGTGGGACAAGCGACATAGGAATCCAGGCTTTGTCGGGAGCGTTCGAAAGGAACCATGACTTCTTGTATCTCTGTTTTGATAACGAAGCGTATATGAATACTGGAATCCAACGGTCAAGCGCTACTCCTTATGGAGCTTCGACGACCACGGCGCCTGCGGGCAAGCTGAGCATCGGCCAGACTACCTGGAAGAAGAACCTGCCTGAAATCGCTGTCGCCCATAACATACCCTATGTAGCCACAGCCTGTCCCAGCTATCCCTTCGACTTAATGAACAAGGTTAAGAAGGGTGCAGACGTCAAGGGACCCGCTTATGTTCATATATTCTCTCCTTGCCCGACAGGCTGGAGGCATGCCTCTGATCTGGCCATTGAGCTCGGTCGGCTTGCAGTGGAGACGGGCATTTTCCCTCTCTATGAGGTAGAAAATGGCCGGTATAAACTCAATGTTGACCGTCCCAAGCTCAGACCTGTTGAGGAATACCTGAAGCCGCAAGGCCGGTTCCGTCATTTGCTGGCTGAGGAAATCGCCAGGATTCAAGAGCATGTGAATGAAGAGTATGCCAGGCTCAAGGCCAAGGTAGCGTGCTCTGCATCTTGATTCCTTCTAACAAGCAAAATTGATTGCTTCAATTCTCCGTTACTACTATAATACTTGGCTGTACGGGGTGTGGCGCAGCGGCTAGCGCGCATGGTTTGGGACCATGAGGTCGGTGGTTCAAATCCACTCACCCCGACCATGAAACTGAATTCTCGCCACCTGGCAGCGGTTGTTCTCTGCCGTTTGACGTCTTCTGAACCGGACCACCGAAAGCGGAGGTGGCTCGACCGCCTAGCATTGGCAAATACTCTGAAAGCTACGCAATGAGCCAGAAGGTCCCGTGAGGTAACATCCCATCTTTTTGTTGGTTGACAACTCAGGCTATTGTGCAGTCTGATCAAATTGAACATTCCCC
>Ga0315284_10004093_pt1 | contig 20732 bp, 18 predicted proteins | sample YL17G09_16_MG_FD_203696 | JGI IMG/M metagenome (GOLD analysis project Ga0315284, IMG submission 203696) | Sediment microbial communities from Yellowstone Lake, YNP, Wyoming, USA - YL17G09_16 | ecosystem: Environmental > Aquatic > Freshwater > Lake > Sediment | place: USA: Wyoming | collected...
CCAGGTAGTGAGAGATTCGAATCCCGGAACGCCCACGCCATAGTCAAATCAAGCTGCAGGCTCCAGGCCCCGGGCTCCAGGCACGGGCCGCAAGCAGCTACAAGGTTCACCCCTGGCGTGCGACGCTTGGAGATGTTTGCCGGGCACGGGTTGACACGACATTGATTTCATTGATAAAGCGTTTTTCAGCAAATGCTGAAGATACCGAAGACCGGGCGCGACGGTATAACCGCGCGCACCGCTACCTGAGCCTTGCCGGCTTTTTGCTCAGCCTGGCCTGGCTGGCGGCGCTGCTGTTCCTGGGCTGGTCGGCGGGCCTGCGCGACGCTGCCTGGCAGGTTTCCGCGCGGTATAGCCTGGCGCTCGCCGTTTACCTGCTGCTGGTGTTTGCGGGCGGGACACTGCTCGGCCTGCCGTTGGGTTATTACGCCGGCTACGTGATCGAGCACCGCTATGGGTTGTCCAACCAGACCGTTGCCGGTTGGGTTAAGGACGAAGCGAAGAGCGGCGTGCTGGGCGGGGCGCTGTCGCTGGCGGCGGCCGAATTGGTTTATGCGCTGCTCCGTTGGCGGCCGGATTGGTGGTGGCTGGCGTCCTGGGCCGGCTTCCTGCTGTTCGTGGTGCTGATGGCCAACCTGGCTCCCGTGCTTCTGTTCCCGCTCTTCTACAAATTCCAGCCGCTGGCCGATGAGGATCTGAAACAGCGGCTGCTGCGCCTGTCGGAACGGGCGGGCGCGCGTGTGCGCGGCGTCTTCGAATGGAAACTGAGCGAAAAGAGCCGCAAGGCGAATGCGGCGCTGGCCGGCTGGGGAAACACGCGGCGCATCATCCTGGCCGACACTCTGCTCCAGCAATACACGCCCGACGAGATCGAGGCGGTCCTGGCGCATGAGCTGGCCCACCATGTCCATCATCACATCGGCAAGTCTCTGGCGCTCGAAGCCGCCGCCGGTCTCGCCGGTTTCTGGCTGGCCGATCGTGCCTTGCGGACCTTCGGGAGCCTTCCGCGCTTCGGATTCCGCGGGATCGGCGACTTCGCGAACCTTCCGCTGCTGCTGTTGTTGGCGGCGGTCCTCTCGCTGCTGTTGCGGCCCGCGGTGAATGCGATTTCCCGGCATTTCGAGCGGCAGGCCGACGATTACGCCTTCCGCGCCATCCCGGATGTGGGGCCCTTCATTTCCAGCATGGAGAAACTGGCGGCGCAGAACCTGGCGGAGCGGCGGCCCAACCGGGTGATCGAGTTCATCTTCCACAGCCACCCGTCGATGGAGAAACGGATCCGGCGGGCCGCAGCGTACGGCGAGACAACGTAGAGACTCCGAATGTTGCGTCAGGCGCCGGGGGACGTCGGAGAGGCCGGACCGGCCCGCGTGGCGAATGGCTCGATGGGGAGGTCCAGGGGCGGCTCCCGCAGGAACGCCAGGCCCTCCATTTGCCGCAGCGCGGCCTGAATACTGGCTTCGGGCGCCGGTTCCAGGGTGATGACGAACGGCAGGTGGTGTTTGTCCCAGCCGCGCTCCTGGATGACCGCGTCGATATTGATGTTGTGGCGGGCCAGGATGGCGGCCAGCGCGGCGATAATCCCGGACTGATCCTCGACGACAAATCGCAGATAGTGGGCCACGGCCCCCTCCGGCGTCCCCCATCCGCAATCCGCAATCCGCACTCCGCAATCCTCGGCCTGGTAGCCCAGCGGCGGAACGCGCAGGCGGGCCCCGGAGCGCAGGTCGCGGGCCGCCCGGATCAGGTCGGCCACCACGGCGATGCCGGTGGCGTCGCCGCCGGCGCCCCGCCCGTAATACATGGTGTCGGCGCCGCGCCTCCCCTCCACCCACACCGCGTTGTATGCGCCGTCCACCTTGGCCAGCACGTGGTCGCGCGGGATCAGCAGCGGCCGCACCGACAGATCGACCGCGTTCGAGCCCACGCGCCGGGCGCTGGCGATCAAGCGAATCGTCGAACCCAGGCGGTTGGCATAGCGGAAGTCCAGCGAGCTGATGCGCGTGATTCCCGCGCAGGGGATGGCCGCCACTTCGATGCGCGCGCCGAAGGCCATGCGGGCCAGGATGGCCAGTTTGTAACGGGCGTCATACCCTTCGACATCGGCGCTGGGGTCGGCCTCCGCGTAGCCGCGCGCCTGCGCTTCGGCCAGCACGTCGGCCAGGTCCCGCCCGGTTTTTTCCATGGTGGTGAGAATGAAGTTGCAGGTGCCGTTGAGGATGCCGAAGACAGAGAGGATGCGGTCGCCGGCCAGGCCTTCCCGAATGGCCGCCAGCACGGGAATGCCGCCGGCCACAGCCGCCTCGAACTCCAGTCCCACGCCCTTGCGGCGGGCCAGCGCCTCCAGCTCGGCGCCCGCTTCGGCGATGAGGTTCTTGTTGGCGGTGACCACCGGCTTGCCAGCTTCCAGGGCCGCCGTGACGATCTCGCGCGCCACGCCGGTGCCGCCGACCAGCTCGGCGACGATCTCGACCTGCGGCGCCGCCACCACCTCCCGCCAATCCTCGGTTCGCGTGACGCCCGCCGGCAGCCAGCTCGTGTCCAGGCTGTGGATGTCCAGGCCGCAGACCGCCGCTATGCCCAGTTCAAAACCCGCCCGGGCGCGGATATCTTCGCGGTGCTCCACCAGCGCGCGCGCTGTTCCCTGACCAACATTTCCAAAACCGACGATTCCAACTCTCACCATGAGGCTACCCTCCGAATCAAGAAGACCTTAGCCGCAGATTGCGCAGATTGCACAGATTCTCTTATCTGTGTAATCTGCGCAATCTGCGGCTACCCTGCCGTGCCTGTCGCGTGTTCGAGCAGCGCTTTGTGGACGGCGCGGACGGCGGCAGCCAATGCCGATTCCTCGACGGCCACCGAGATGTTGGTTTCCGTGGCGCCTTGGGCGATGGCGATCACGTTGACGCGGGCGGCCCAGAGCGCGCCGAACAGCTTGCCGGCGATGCCCACGGCGCCGCGCATGCCGCTGCCGATCAGCGCCAGGATGGCCACGCCGTCCTGCAGGCTGAGCGGCCGGATGTAGCCGTGCGCCAGCTCCACCGCGAACGATTCTTGCAGGCGGCGCAGGACCCGCTCCGCATCGCCGGCCTGCACCGCGAAACAGAAGCTTTCTTCGCAGGAGGCCTGCGACAGCATCAACAGATCGATGCCCTCATGATCCAGCGCCGAGAAGGCGCGGCTCATGATGCGCATGGCGCTCAACTGGCCGGTGCTTTCCACGGTGATCAGCACCGCCTTCTTCAGCGCCGTCACCGCGCGGGCCCCGCTGCCGCCTCCGTCCAGCCCGTGGGTGCCGCGGGGAGCAATGACCGTGCCCGGCGCTTCCGGCCGGAAACTGGATTTCGTCCAGACCGGGATTCCGCGCTCGGCCAGCGGGGCCAGCGTTTTGGGATGCAGCACCTTCGCGCCGTAATAGGACAGCTCGGCCGCTTCCTGGTAGGTCACCGCCGGCAGCACCCGGGCGTTTGGGATGAGGTTGGGGTCGCCGCTGTAGATGCCTTCCACGTCGGTCCAGATGATGACGTCGGCGGCATTCAGGCTGGCGGCCACCAGCGTGGCCGAGTAATCGGAGCCCCCGCGCCCCAGCGTGGTGGGCGTACCGTCGGCCGTGCCGCCGATGAATCCGGTGATGATCGGCGCAATGCCCTGTTCGAGCAGGCAGGGAACCGCTTCTCTCAACCGTGCGGTGGTCGGCTCGATCTGCGGTTCGGCTTCGCCGAAGTTCGCATCCGTGACCACCAGCCGGGTGGCATCCAGAGCGCGGGCGGGCGTCCCGGCCTGGTTGAGCGTGGCGGCCAGCAGCAGCGCGCTCAGCCTCTCGCCCACCCCAAGAACGGCGTCCATGGTGCGCGCCGGGCAGTGTCCGAGCCGCGCGATTCCCTCGCACGTCTTCTCCAGTTCGGCCAGGATGGCCGCCGCCGCGCCGGCATATTCCTGGCGTTGTCCGGGCCCAAGCAGCGCCTCGGCGGCCTGAAAGTGCCTGGCGCGCAAGGCCACCAGCGTTTCTTCCAGTCCCGCGGCTTCGCCGTCCGCCGCCAGGCGGGCAATCTTGACCAGTTGGTCGGTCACCTTGGACATGGCCGACACGACCGTCACCGTCGGCTGCTGCCGCGTCTGCTCCGCCACAATGGCGGCCGTGGCCCGGATTCGCTCGGCGTCGCCCACCGAGGTGCCTCCGAATTTCATTACGCGCAAGTTGCGCATGACCCACCCTTCAGCCGCAGATTTCGCGGATTACACGGATTTCCTAATCGGTGAAATCTGCGCAATCTGCGGCTAAAAACGAAAAAAGCCACTGTCCATCTGCTGGACAATGGCCTGATTTGGAAACCCGTTGTCGAGCGCGCTCAGGCCACTATCCACACCCGCCTGTGCGGGTCGTGGTTGTTGTGGCTGTCGAGCGCATCAACATCGCCGTTATCCTACCATGAAATCCGAAATCCGCAATCCGCAATTAGACGCCCCAGGCGTAGTCTTGCGTGGGACCGGGTTTCGCCTGCGGTTGCTTGTCGGCCTGGCGAACCAGCCAGAGCTGATAGGCGTCGGCCAGGGCCTGCCAACTGGCCTCGATGATGTTCTCCGAAACGCCGACGGTGACGAACGTGTCCTCGCCGTCACTGGACTCGACCAGCACCCGCACGCGGGAGGCCGTGCCCTCGGCGGCGCCCAGCACCCGCACCTTGTAGTCGATCAGGTGAACAGCCTTGATGCCCGGGAACAAGGCCGACAGCGATTGGCACAGGCAGTCGTCCAGGGCGTGCACCGGGCCGGAATGCTCGGCCACCGAGTGGTAGATTCGGCCGCCGGCTTCAATGGAGAGGAAGGCGTGGGAGGTGGGCGGCGCTCCCAGGCGCTTCTCGATCATGACCCGGAATTCGCTGAGGCGGAAGAAATCGCTGGGGGCGCCGTTGGCCTGGCGGGCCAGCAACTCGAGGGTGCCCTCGGCCGCTTCCAGGTCGTAGCCCATCGATTCCAGCTCCTTCACCTGGCGGACCAGGTCGCGGGCGCCGCTCACGTCCAGCTTGTCGTCCAGGCCCAGGTCCTTCAGCCGGTAGAGCAGGTTGCCCTTCCCGGACAGCTCGCTGACCAGCACCCGGCGGCGGTTGCCGACCAGGGCCGGATCCATGTGTTCGTAGGTGGTGCTGTCCTTCATGAGCGCGCTGACGTGCACGCCGGCCTTGTGCGCGAAGGCGCTGCGGCCCACGAACGGCATCTCCTCGCGCAGCGGAAGGTTGGCCAGCTCAGCCACGTAGCGCGCCACGTGAGGCAGCAGGCATAGCCGCTCCGGCCCCAGCACCCGCTTCTTCAGCTTCACTTCCAGCACGGGGATGAGCGAGCAGAGGTTGGCGTTGCCGCAGCGCTCGCCGTAGCCGTTGATGGTCCCCTGCACGTGCGTGGCGCCGGCCAGCACCGCGGCAATGGAATTGGCCACGCCCAGGTCGCAGTCGTTGTGGGTATGGATGCCCAGGCGGCCGCGCACCCGCTGTCGCGCCGCCGCGGTCGCTTCGGAGATGAAGCCCGGCAGGCTGCCGCCGTTGGTGTCGCACAGCACGATGGCGTCGGCGCCCGCCCCCTGCGCCGCTTCCAGCGTTGCCAGCGCGTACTCCGGGTCGGCGGCGTAGCCGTCGAAGAAATGCTCGGCATCGTAAATCACTTCCTTGCCGTGCGCCTTCAAGTAGGCCACCGTTTCGGCGATGATCTGCAGGTTCTGCTGGCGCGTGATGCGCAGGGCCCGCTCCACGTGCAGCGCCCAGCTCTTGCCGAAGACCGTGACCGTGGGCGTGCCGGCCTCCAGCAGCGCCTGCACGTTAGGGTCGGTCTCCACCGGGTTCTTTGGATGGCGGGTGGCGCCGAAGGCGACCAGCCGCGCGTGCGTCAACTTCAGCTCGTTCGAGCGGGCGAAGAATTCCACGTCCTTGGGGTTGGACCCCGGCCAGCCGCCCTCGATGTAATCCACGCCCAGTTCGTCCAGCCGCCGGGCGACCATCAGTTTGTCGTCGGCCGAGAAGGAAACACCTTCGCCCTGCGTTCCGTCGCGGAGCGTGGTGTCGTAGATCTCGACCGGGGGATGCTGCTCCTCTGACATTCCGAAATCCTTACTCTTAACTCCTCACTCTTCACTGCTGTTTAGCGGCCGCGCTCTTGGCGAGGTAGGTCATCATTTCGCGCAGCTTCCTGCCCACCAGCTCGATGGGCTCGCGCGCCGCCTCCTCGCGGTAGCGGTTCATGTTCGGCCGCCCGTTCTTGTTCTCCTCGATCCATTCCCGGGCGAAGGCGCCGGACTGAATGTCGGCCAAAATCTGCTTCATCGTGGCGCGGACGTGCTGGTCGATGACTTTCGGCCCGCGGGTGTAATCGCCGTACTCGGCCGTGTCGCTGACCGAGTAGCGCATGTAGGCCAGGCCGCCCTGCTGGATCAGGTCGGTGATCAGCTTCAGCTCGTGGAGGCACTCGAAGTAAGCGATCTCCGGCTGGTAGCCGGCCGCGACCAGGGTTTCAAAGCCGGCCTTGACCAGCTCGGAAACACCGCCGCAGAGCACGGTCTGCTCGCCGAACAAATCGCTTTCCGTCTCCTCCTTGAAGGTCGTCTCGATGACGCCGGCGCGGGTGGCGCCCAGCGCGTCGGCGTAGGCCAGCGCCGTCTGGCGGGCGGTCCCGCTGGCATCCTGGTGGACGGCCAGCAGCGCCGGTACGCCCACGCCTTCCACGTAGACTTCGCGGACACGGTGCCCGGGGCCCTTGGGCGCCACCATGGCCACGTCGATGTCGGGCGGCGGCACCACCTGCCCGAAATGGATATTGAACCCGTGGGCGAACATCAGCAGCTTGCCCTTCCCTAGGTGCGGCTGTATCTCCGCATAGACGGCCGGATGCTTATCGTCGGGGACCAGCATGGTAATGATGTCGGCGCGCGCGGCGGCCTCCGCCGCTGCGCTCAACACCTCCAGCCTTTCCCGGCGGGCCCGTTCCGCCGCGTCGCTCGCCGTTTCGGCGACCACCACCTTCACGCCCGAATCGCGCAGGTTCAGGGCGTGCGCATGTCCCTGGCTGCCATAGCCCAGGATGGCAACCGTCTTGTTGTCGATATAAGAGCGATCCACGTCACTGCGGTAATAGATTCTCGCCATCTCATCTCCTCACGGAATTAAGAGTTAAGAGTTAGGACGCTCGGGGCAACTCTTAACTCTTAACTTTTAACTCTTAACTCATCTATTATTTCCCGACGCCCACCATGGCCATGCGCCCGCTGCCGTTGCGGGGCAGCGAAGCGGCGCCGCGGGGCAGGGCCACCGTGCCGGTTCGCGCCATCTCCACGCGCCCGTAGTGCTCGAGCACGCGCAACAAGGCTTCCAGTTTGTCGCCGTCGCCGGTCACTTCCAGCGTGATGCTGCCCGGCGCGGCATCCACCACCTTGGCCCGGAATATCTCCGCCTCCTGGAGAAGCCGCGACCGCATTTCGTGCGGCACGTGGACCTTAATGAGCGCCAGCTCGCGCTGCACGGCCGGCGTGTCGGTCAAATCCAGCACCTGGACGACATTAATCTGCTTGTGCAGTTGCTTGAGCACCTGCTCGCGGGTCTCCTCGGCCACATCGACGACCATGGTGATGCGCGAGAATTTGGGGTCCATAGTCTTGGCCACCGTGAGGCTCTCGATATTGAACCCACGGGCGCTGAACAGGCCGGAAATACGGGCCAGCACGCCCGACTTGTTTTCCACCAGCACCGAAAGTGTTTGCGGCATAAGAACCCCTGGCTGTAGGCCGTAGGCTGTGGGCTGCAGGCTCCAGCCTTGAGCGGGCGGCACCGCCAAACAGCCTACAGCCTACGGTCTACAGCCTCTCCTCAGCTCATTTCCCCGGCGCCGCTGTCGCCGACGGCGACCGGCGCCGGCGCGGCCAGCGAAGCGCGCGCCGCCTGCTCGTCCAGGAAGATGTCCTGCAACGCGCCCCCGGCCGGGACCATGGGGAACACGTTTTCTTCGCGCGAGACGCGCACGTCGGTCAGCACCGGGCCGGGATCGTTCAGCGCCGACTCCACCGCCTCGCGCAGCTCGGCTGGGTCGCTAACCACCTGCCCGCGCAGTCCAAAGGCTTCGCCGAGCTTGCGCGCGTCCGGGAATATCGGGAACTCGACGGCCGAGTAGCGGCCGTGGCAGAACAGGTCCTGCCACTGCCGCACCATGCCGAGAAAGCCGTTGTTGGAGATAAAAATCTTGATGGGCAGGCCGTAGGCCACAATGGTAGCCAGTTCCGGCAGGCTCATCTGAAAGCCGCCGTCGCCCACCACCGCCACCACGCGCTGATCGGGGCACGCGAACTGAGCGCCGATGGCCGCGGGCACGCCGTAGCCCATCGAGCCCAGCCCGCCGGAGGTCAGCCAGGTGCGCGGATGGCGCCGCTTGATCCACTGCGCGCTCCACATCTGGTGCTGGCCCACGTCGGTGGTGACGATGGCTTCGCCGTCGATGGCCCGGGAGATTTCCTGGAAGAGGCGCTGGGGCATGATGCGGTCGTTCCGGTCCTCGTAAGCGAACGGATGTTCGCGCTGCCAGCCCCGTACCGTCTCCAGCCAGGCGCGGCGCGAAGCGGCGTTCTTTAGGCCGCCGGCCGGCGCCTCGCGCGTCTCGGCGATGCGCCGGTTCAGCTTCTCCAGCACCCGGCCCACGTCGCCCACGATGGGCACATCGGCCCGCACGTTCTTGCCGATCTCGGCGGGGTCGATGTCGATATGGATGATCCGGGCGTGGCGGGCGAAGGCCTCCAGCTTGCCGGTGACGCGGTCGTCGAAGCGCACCCCGACGGCGATCATCAGGTCGGTTTCCACCATGGCCCGGTTGGCCGAGTACGCTCCGTGCATGCCCAGCATGCCGTTGAACAGCGGGTGGTCGGCGGGCAGCGCCCCCAGCCCCATCAGCGTCAGCCCCACCGGCACGTCCAGCAGCTCGGCCAGTTGCCGCAGCAGCGGCGCGGCGTTGGCCGAGATCACCCCGCCGCCCGCGTAGATGACCGGCCGGCACGACTCCCAGATGGTTTGCACCGCCTTCTTGATCTGGCCGTCGTGGCCTTCCGTCGTCGGCCTGTAGCCCGGCAGGCTGACCGTCTCGGGATACTCGAATTCCGCGTCACCGGTGAGGATGTTCTTCGGCAGGTCCACCAGCACCGGGCCCGGCCGGCCGGTTCGCGCGATGTAGAACGCCTCGCGAATCACCTGTGGCAGCTCTTTCAGGTCCTTGACCAGGTAGTTGTGCTTGGTGCAGGAGCGGGTGATGCCGACCGTGTCCGCCTCCTGGAAGGCGTCGTTGCCGATCAGGTTGGTGGAAACCTGCCCGGTCAGCGCCACCACCGGGATGGAATCCATCATGGCGTTCGTCAAACCGGTGACCAGGTTGGTGGCGCCGGGGCCGGAGGTGGCCATGCAGACGCCGACTCGCCCGCTGGCGCGGGCAAATCCGTCGGCCGCAAAGCAGGCATTCTCCTCATGACGGACCAGGATGTGCCGAACCTCGGGATGATCCACGAGCTTGTCGTAGAAGGGTATTACGACGCCGCCGGGGATTCCGAACATGATCCCCGCGCCCTCGCGCCGCAAGCACTCCAGTAGGATTTCCGACCCGTTCATAGTCACCGATTCCCCGGCCGAAAAAACGTGCCGCCGCCCGTTCCTTGCGGGCAGGCGGCGGCGACACTCCCATTAGCGCAGGGGAAACTCCAGGCTAGACCGTACCACCGCTTATGTCAATGACCTTTTGCATAAATTCTATTTATGCGGCTTAAAGTCCTGAGAATAGCTGAAGCCGTCGCCGGTCAAGGAAATAGCGCTCTGGCGCAGGCTGCGGAGCCAAGAGCCGAAATCTGTGGCAAACTAGAGCGTGGCGGCAGTATGGATCTTGATACGAGAACACCGTCTGGCGAAGACCCGGTGGTCGGCGAAATCACCCGTCGCCTGATTGAGGTCTACCACCCCGAGAGGGTCTACTTGTTCGGCTCCGCAGCGCGGGGCGATGCTGGGGCGGACAGTGACTATGACCTGTTGCTGGTGGTGCCCGACGAGACTCCGGCAGAATTCAGGCGCAGCGGACCTGGCTACCGCGCCATCTGGCGATTGGGTGTGGCCGCCGACGTTCTGGTTTATCGGAGATCGGTCTTTGACCGGCAGTTGGGCCTCAGGGCCTCACTGCCTTCGTCGGTTGTTCGCGAGGGCAGACTGCTCTATGCCGCTTGAGAACGAGCGCATCGCCTACACCAGACAGTGGCTGGAGAAAGTGCGTAAGGACCTCCGTAGCGCCGAACTGGTTCTGTCGGCGTTGCCGCCGGAGACCGAAGATGCGCTCTTTCACTGCCAACAGGCGGTTGAAAAGGCGTTGAAAGCCTTTCTCGTGTGGCACGATCGGCCGTTCCGCAAAGTGCACAACATCGGCGAACTCGGAAAGCAGTGCGTGGAGATCGATCCCGGACTGGAACCACTGCTTGACCGCGCGGCTTCGCTGACCGAGTATGCCTGGGCATTCCGCTACCCGGGCGACCGCCCCGAGCCGGATCTCGACGAAGCGGAGCAGTCTCTTGTGCTGGCGCGCGAACTCGTCAAAGCCATTCTCGCCGGCCTGCCGGCGGAAGCGCGTCTCTGATGCGCTGCGCGCCTGCTCGCAGGACGGAGGGGATCGGTCCCCGGACGGTGTCAGGTATGCACTTCCGTCGAACCGGCTCCGAGAACTGAGCCGGCCTTCGAACGACTCTTATTCCCCCTCCTTCTTGGAGGCCTTCGCACGAATCTGGGCAAGTATCTCGTCCAGTCTGGCAATGTCAACTCCCCGCTTGGCTAGTGAGGCTCGCGCTTTTTCGCCAGCGGTTCTCGCCTTGGTGGTCTGTTTCTGAGTCTCCGACTCTGCTTCCCGTCTCCCTCGTTTACACTCGGGACAGTGAGGTTTTTTCAGTAGCGTTGCCTGGCTCATAGTGAACAGCCCACCGCAGCGCCAGCAAATTGACGGGCGGCCGATGACAAGCTCCTTTATAGGAATGAAATGCGGGCAATTCGGGAGCATGCACTTGTACACGGTATAGCCGGACGGCTTGTATTTGATTTGCTGGTACTTGTGGATGTGCTTGCCCAGCCCCGTCTTCCCACGTGAGACACGCGACCTCCCGACACCAGCACGCGCGGCCGCTTGGCGGTCGCTTGCTCCGGCTTCCAACTCAGCGCGCGGGTTTTCAACCCCGCCGATGCGCCGGAGCGCAGTCTTACGGTGTTTCCGCTTCAGCGACGGATATTTGTGTACGGCGTCAGCGAGCTTCAAGTCTTCTGACAGAGCGCCCAAGGGACGCCCAAGTTCTTCTGCCGTATCTCTGAGCGACCAACCGGTCTTGCCTCCGCCCCCAGATCTTCCGCCCCCATGCTGGCGTTGACGAAGATCGTGGAATTCCTTCTCTAGTTTGGCTCGCTCGTACCAGGGCAAACCAGGCCGGAGAAGACTTCCCCGGATACGAATTTCGGTGGCACGATCCAGGTTGCCTTCCCTTGCTTCTGCAGTCTGGGTGGGACCGGGTTTCGCCTCAGTTGAGATTGGAGTGTCGTCCTCCATCCTATGAACCGCTGTTGCCTCGGCCCCTGGTGGAGGCGCCTCAGCTGGCTGAGGCGACCCAACAGTCGGTATCGTTTCAGCAGTCGCTTCGCTCGGTACGGGTGGAGCCACTTCGGCTGAGCCAGCCTAGCCTGGACCAGGAGGTTGAGGGGGGGCCTCCTCAATCGGTTCCCCTGTTATCCTCGTTCCGGTAAGCCGTTCCCATTCCTCGGGGGTAAACCCCGGTTGCCCGCCCATCGAACGCCTGCGGCGGTATGGTGCTACGTCGCTTGGTTTACGCACCTTCGCGCGTAACGTGACCCCGCGCGCTTGCCGTGGAGACAGGCCGACCTCTTCCAAGCTCAACCCCCGCCCGGCCCGGAGGCTGCTTCGAGCTGCTTCCACGCGCTTCAGGAAGCGCGGATCGTTCTCCAGGCGATAGTCAAACCAATCGTCCTCGGACTCGAACCCGATCAGCACACCCGCGGGCCTGCCGTGCCGCGTGATTACAATCTCCTCCTTCTCGGCAAGCTTGAGGTATCTTGACAGATCGTCCTTCACTTCGGATAACGCGGCCTTCCTCATTTCTGTTCACCCGCCTCTCTAAGCCAAGCGTCGGCTTGGTCCTTCGGCACTAGGGCCAGCACCTCGACGGTCGTTTCCGACACGTCATAGAAGACACGCACGTGGCCGACGCGAAGGCGGAACTGCGGCCGGGATATGCCCCGCAGGCGCTTGATGCGGCTCTTGCTCGTCCTGGTCGGTTCGTGACGCAGGTGCCTCTCGATTGCGTCGTATAACTCAGCACGATCATGGGCTTTCAGCCACTTCAAGTCTCCGACCGCCTCCGGGGCGATCACGATCTCGTATCTCATTCTGGCTAGATTCTAGCCAGAATTGGGCCCAGCATCAAGCCTCGCTGGGAGACCGGCGAGTGGACCGCAGAGAGCTTGGCGCCGGCACGCCGGGGTGAACTGGCAGGGGCCGGCCGGCGGGACGCCAGCGGTACAAGAACGGCGTAGTACAATACCCGGTTGCGCCTATGGGGAAAGCAAGCACTGCGGGCCTCTCTCGCCTGGTTACGGAACAGCAGAACCCGGCATCCACGCGGATTGACCAGGCGGAGTCAGAAGAAATCCTCAGAATTATCAATCGCGAGGACGCGCGGGTGGCGGCCGCGGTCGAGCGGGAGATTCCGGCTATGGCGCGGGCCGTCGAGGCCATCGTCGAGCGGCTCAGCGCCGGCGGCCGCCTGTTCTACATCGGGGCGGGCACCAGCGGGCGGCTGGGGGTGCTGGACGCCTCGGAATGCCCGCCCACTTTCAACACCCCGCCGTCGTTGGTGCAGGGGATCATGGCCGGCGGAGTGCGCGCCCTTCACCGGGCCACGGAAGCCAACGAGGACTCGCCCGCGCTCGGCCGGCGCGACCTCGAGAAGAAGCGGGTGGGGGCGCGCGATGCGGTGGTGGGGCTGAGCGCCAGCGGCCGCACGCCGTACGTGATCGGCGCGCTGCGCTATGCGCGCAGCCGGGGCGCCGCGACCATCGCGGTCACCTGCAACCCCGATTCGGAAATCGCCCGCGCTGCCGGCATCACCATCGCGCCGGTGGTCGGCCCCGAGGTCATCGCCGGCTCCACGCGGATGAAAGCCGGAACGGCCCAGAAGCTGGTCCTCAACATGCTCTCCACGGCGGCCATGGTGCGGCTGGGACACGTGTACGGCAACTTCATGGTGAATGTGCACCTGAAGAACGCCAAGCTGGTGGAGCGCGGGCGGACCATCCTCGAGCGCATTCTGGGTATCGACCGAGCGGCGGCGGGCCGCGCCCTGCGCCGCGCCGGCAACAACCTGAAGGTGGCCATCCTGATGGAGCGGCTGAAGCTGGAGCGCGCCGCAGCCGAGCAGGTGCTCGCCCGCCACCGGGACAACCTGGCCGCCGCGCTAAGAGAATGGGACGCAGATAAACGCAGATAGGACTTAGCCGCAGATTCCGCAGATTACAAAGATTCCAATCTGTGCAATCGGCGAAATCTGCGGCTAACGGACTCTCATGAAGCTGGCCATCCACTGCGGAACGGTGCTGACGCCCGAGCAGGAAATACCGGACTGCACGGTGCTGATCGAAGACGACCGCATCGCGGCGGTGGGCCGCCAGATCGACGTGCCTTCCGCCGCGCGGCGCATCGAGGCGCACGACCGGGTCTGCGTGCCGGGGTTCATCGACATCCATGTGCACGGCGGCGCCGGGCACGACGCCATGGAAGCCGGCGTTGCCGCGCTCGAGGCCCTGGGGCGCATGCTGGCCGGCCATGGCACAACTTCCTGCTACCCGACCACACTCACGGCTTCGGTCGAGGCCACGATCGCAGCGCTCAGGCCGCTGGGCGAGTACGTGAACCGGGGGAAGACGCCGTCGTCGGCCGTGCAGGCGCAGCCGCTCGGCATCCACATGGAAGGGCCCTTCCTGAACCCCAAGCGCCCCGGCGTGCATCCGCCCGACCGCATCCTGCCGCCCAAGCCGGAGTTGTTCGACACTTTCTATGATGCGTCCGGCGGCGCGCTTCGCCTGATGACCATGGCCACGGAGGTGGAAGGGGGAGAAGACGTGGCCCGGCACGCCTTCCAGCGCGGCGTCCGGGTCGGGTTGGGGCACACCGACGCCACCTTCGAGGAAGCGGAGCGGGCCGTCGAGCTGGGCGTGCGCCACGTCGTTCACATGTTCAACGCCATGCGGCCCTTCTCGCACCGCGACCCCGGCGTGGTGGCCGCCGCCATGATCGACGACCGCATCAGCACGGAGCTGATCGCCGACGGCGTTCACGTCGCCCAGCCGGCCATCCGCATGCTGCTTCGCGCCAAGGGCCCGGCAGGCATTCTGCTGATCACCGACGGCCTGGCGGCCGCCGGGATGCCCGAAGGCACGTATATGCTCGCCGGGATGGAAATCATCGTGAAAGGCGGGGAGGCGCGCAACCGCGCCGGCATTCTGGCGGGCAGCGTGCTGACGCTGGACCGCGCTGTGCGGAACATGGTGAAGTTCACCGGGCTGCCGCTGAAGGACGTGGTGCGCATGGCCACGCTCAACCAGGCCCAACTGATGGGTCTGGAGCGGAAAGGCCGCATCGAGGCGGGCGCCGATGCCGACCTGGTGCTGTTGACCGCCGGGCTGGAGGTGGCCGCGGTTTGCGCCCGCGGCGTGTTCCAGCAGTTCTGTTGAATGCGGATTACGGATCTCAAGCACCGGCGACGTTTTTAACCCGCGATCCGCAATATGGACGGCCATGGATAAGTTCCTGATTCGGGGAGGAACGCCGCTGGAAGGCCAGTTGTCGATCAGCGGCGCCAAGAACGCCGCGCTGCCGGCCCTGGCGGCAGCCCTGCTGACCGATAAGCGGGTGGTGCTGGAGAACATTCCGGCGGTGCGCGACATCCGCACCATGGGGCGCCTGCTGGCCACCCTGGGCGCCGAGGTCAGTTACGGCAAGGGCGCGCAAAGCCACCGGGTGGTGATCGAAGCCGGCGACATTACCAGCCGCGAAGCCCCCTACGACTTGGTGAAGACCATGCGCGCCTCCAGCCTGGTGTTGGGGCCGCTGTTGGCCCGCTTCGGTTCGGCGCGCGTCTCGGTACCGGGCGGCTGCGCCATCGGCGCCCGCCCCATCGATTTGCACGTCAAGGGGCTGGAGAAGCTGGGCGCCGGCATCCGCCAGGAACACGGCTACATCGAAGCGCAGGCGCCGGACGGCGGGCTGAAAGGCGCGCAGATCTTCTTCAGCCGCGTCACCGTGACCGGCACCGAGGACCTGATGATGGCCGCGGTGCTGGCCGACGGGGAAACCGTGCTGGAGAACGCGGCGCGCGAGCCGGAGGTCGGCGACCTGGCCGACCTGCTGGTCAAGATGGGCGCCAAGATCGAAGGCGCCGGCACCACCACCATCCGCATCCAGGGCGTCGGCAGGCTGCACGGCGCCCGCCACACCATCATCCCCGACCGCATCGAGGCCGGCACCTTCGCCGTCGCCGCCGCCATTACCGGAGGCCGCCTGTTGCTGGAACGGTGCCACCCGGGCCACCTGATGGCCGTCATCGACAAGCTCAAGGAGGCGGGCGCCGGCGTTTCCCTCCCCAGCCCTTCCTCGATCGAGATCGAAGCCCCCCGTCCGCTGAAGGCCGTCAACGTCACCACCCAGGAATATCCCGGCTTCGCCACCGACATGCAGGCCCAGTTCATGGCCTTGCTGACGCAGGCCGAGGGCACTTCCATCATTACCGAGACCATTTTCGAGAACCGGTTCATGCACGTGCTGGAGTTGGCGCGCATGGGCGCGCAGATCAGCGTGGAGGGGAACCGGGCGGTGGTGATGGGCAAGTCGGCGCTGAGCGGCGCCTCGGTGCTGTGCAGCGATCTGCGCGCCAGCGCCTCGCTGGTTCTGGCCGGGCTGGTGGCGCAGGGGGAAACGCTGGTCGATCGCGTCTACCACATCGATCGCGGCTACGAGAAAATCGAGCAGCGGTTATGCTCGGTCGGCGCGCGGATGGAGCGCGTTTCCTGAGCGGGCCGCAGCCGCAGATTTCGCCGATTACACGGATTTTCGTGCCCGAGATTCTTTCTTTGTGACTTTGTGCCTTTGTGTTGAAGACCGCCTTTGATGTCCGGATGGTGCTGGTGCGGGCGCGGAACCCGCTGAACATCGGCGCGGCCGCCCGCGCCATGGCCAACTTCGGCTTTCGCGACCTGGCGCTGGTGGCGCCGTTCGAGGCGGCCTGGCAGGAGGCGCGGTCGGCGGTGGGCGCCGAAGAGGTGATGGCCGCCGCCGCTCGGTTCTCAACCCTGGCCGAGGCCCTGGCCGACCGCACGCTCGTCGCCGGCGCTACCACCGGCCAGCGGCGCAAGCTGCCCGGCGGCCTGCTGGCGCTGCCGGATTTACCGGCGCGCATTCCGCCCGGCGCCCGCCTGGCGCTGCTGTTCGGCTCCGAAAAGTCGGGGCTGAGCAACGAGGAGCTGAGCTTCTGCCACTTCGCCCTCCGTGTCCCGACCGTGGCTGCGTGTCCGTCGATGAACCTGGGACAGGCGGTAGCCGTCTGCTGCTACGAGTTGAGCCGTGCTGACGGACCTCCGGTTTGTGACCGACAGGCCGGGGGGGCCGTCGCCGCACCGGCCACCATGGCTGAAATCGAGCAGTTTCGCGGCGAGCTGGAGGAAGCACTGCGCGCCGCCGGCTACTTCTCCAGGGGGCACCGCGCCGGCGACACCGAGAAACTGCGCCGGCTTCTACTGCGGCTGCACGTCAGCGGCCACGACCTGGACGCCTTGCGCGGCATGATCGCCCAGATGAAATGGAAACTCGAACAATCGGACACAGGTCAACGCGGGCAAACACAGGTTTGATCTGCGTTCATCTGCGTTTTTCTGCGTCCCATTCCGGCGTCCGGCGGACGATCAGTTTCTCCCGCTTGTCGTCCCAGTGGAACAGGTAATCGGCGGGCTGCAGGTCCAGGCGCTCGGAGGATTTGCGGAAGAGCAGGCGCGAGGGATCGATCGGCGTCCACAGGCCGATGGCCGAGCGCGCAATCAACTCGTAGGGCGGCGAGTCGGTGACCACATAAATCTTCGCGCCCGGCTGTTCGGCCGCCCGATGCTCCCGGAGGGTATCGAGCAGAAGCTTTATCGGCGCCGCCCGTTTTACGAACTGCGCGTTCTTGTTCCAAACGAATGCCACGTTGAGCGCCACCATCGCCAGGCACAGCGCCAGCAGCACGGTCTTCTGCCGCTTTGTCGCGCGGCCCGCCGTAACCGACTCCCACAAATACATCCCCAGAATGCCGATTAACGCCGAGGTCGCCACCGAAGGCAGGTATGTTTGCCGGCTCGGGATGCGGTCCAGGTAGGTCACGAAGCAATACGGGACCGGCGTGATCAGCAGCCAGGCGAGGAAAAACCAGGTGGCAGGTGACAGGTGGCAGGTGGCAGGCCGCAGCCTCAGCAGAAGCGCGGCCAGCATGAACGGGTAAACGTAGAGAAGCAGAATATTCAGGGAGCGAGGATAGACGGTGAAGAAATGAAAACCCACCGCGTAGAAGCCGTGGGCGACAAAGCTGTCCGCAGCGCACACCCATGCCGCATGCGCCACGCCGGCCAACAGAAACGGAGCGTACCACAGCAGCCGCCGCCGTAGGAGCGCTGCTTGCAGCGCCCCTATGTGCAGGTGCAGGTCCAGCCCGATTAACAGCGGAACAACCACCAGCGCCGATTCCTTGGAAAACAGCGCAAAGACAAATGCGCCCAGCGCCAGCGCGTACCAACCCGCCCGCCGCAGGGGTCGCCCGTGCGCCGGGGAGAATCGAAGCCAGGCCAGCAGACAGACCAGCGCGCCAAGCGCCATGAGCAACTCCTGCACGGCGCTGATCCACATGACCGCTTCATGGTGCCGCTCGTAGACCGCGAAAAACAGCCCCGCCGCGATTCCAGCCTCTCGCCTGCCGGTGAGGCGGGCGGCCAGCCGGCAGACCAGCCAGGAATTCACGACGTGCAGCACCAACCCCAGGGCGTAAAACCCGCGCGGGTCCAGCCCAAACAACTTGTAGCCCAGCAGGAAATAGCAGTGGCCGGTAATACGGAACAGGCCTCCGCCGGGCTCGAAATGCAGGAGGTGCGAGAGGTGGCGGCTGGCGATCTTCGCCTGCCGCAGGTAAACGAAATCGTCGGCGATGAAAAAATTGCCCAGCGCCGGCAGGTAGGTGATGAAGGCCAGCAGCACGAGACTGCCGAGGACGAGCAGATCGTTCCTTTGTGGAACTTTGTGTTCTTCGTGCCCTTGTGGTGAAGAAATCATCGGATGGAGACAAACGCGTTGTTGCTTCCGCGCCCGGCCACAATAACCTGGACGGGCGCCATGTTGCCCAAGGGCGCGTCGGGGGGAATCTCGATATTGATTTGATACAGTCCGGCGAAGCCGGGCGCCAGGCCGCAGTAGAGGACGCGCGCCGGCCGTCCGCCCACGGTGACCTCGGCGCGGGCCACGGTGGCGGCGCCGGCCGCCGGCGCGGCGGCCCCCGCCGCGACCCTGGGCGTTACCTCGCCGAAGCCGGTGCCCCACAGCACCGCGATCCCGCTTCGCGCCAGCGGGTTGGCCGGCGAAACGAGCGAGTAATCCAGCTTGGTCACCGGCGCAAACAGGCCCGGCCCGGCCTCGGCGATGGGCACCCGCACCGTCGCGCTCTCGAGGCCCCAGCGCCGCACCACCACCGTGGCCTCGGCGCCCTCGAGGCCGAACGGCGCCTGGGCGTTAATCTGCAGCGGCGAGACGTAGAGCAGCGGCGCGATGGCGCCGTTGATCAGCACCTGCGTGCCCGCCAGATCGGCCGGCAGCGGCAGCTTGTCGGCCTTGGCCGTGGTATCCGCCAGACCGCTCCCGTAGATTGACAGCAAGGAGCCGGGCGTCAGCACCGCGCCGGAGTAATTTGCCGCGTTCGTGATGCCTCCGGCGTTGGGGGATGGCGTAACGGCAGCCAGCGCGATTGCTGTCGGCTGCAATGAGAGGCTGGTGACTTCCCCGGCGCGCACGATCACGTCGGTGGCAGGGAGCGCGACGGTGGCGCCGCGGTAGCCGGTCAGCGTGTAGCTGCCGGGCGCGACCTCAACGAATCCGAACGTTCCCGTTCCATCAACCGTTGCGGTCTGCCTGGCTTGGCCGGCGGTGAGCACCGTCGATATTCCATCGGCCAGCGGCGAACGGGCTTGCCCGTCCACGCGGATTTCGCCCAGCACGTGGCCGTTCGGGTTGCCCACTTTCCAGGGAAGCACCGGCGTTGCGGCCGGACCCATCGCGGCGAAGAAATCGCCCGCCCTGGCGTAGAACTCGCCGTTGGCGAGCGGCGGGCTGCCGCCGGTTCCGCACTGGCTCCAGTTCGTGCAGGCGTAGGAATAGAACACGACGCCCCCGAACGGTTTCGCCCCTTGCGGCGTGGCCAGCACGCGTTGCGCCTGTGCCAGCGAGTTTTCGGGGCTGTTCAGGTAGATGGCCGGCCCCGGCAGAATCATCCGCCGCCCCTGGTTTTCGCGCTCGAACCTGAGCCAGTTGTCGAACCAGCGTTTCTGGTTGGCGTCGTGCTCCCGGTCGTAATTCATTGGGATGCCAAGATCCAGGATTCCTTCCTTGAGCCAGGCCACCCAATCCTGCATGACGCCGCTGTAGGCGGAGCTTCTGGTCCAGTCGGCGGCGGTGGCAGGCGCGTCGCCCCAGGCGATCAGCGCCGCCGATACCTTGATGTCGCGGCGGAACTTCACGGCGCGCAGGTACATCTGGCGTACCAGCGCCGTCACCTGCTGGCGGCGGAACTCGCTCCAGGCCGCGTCGGCCGGCGCCGCCGTGCCCGTCTTCAGGTTCAGGCGGTTGAAGCGCTCGATACTGACCGGGTTATAGCCCCAGGTATTGCCCGCATAGCGCACATAGTCGAAGTGGATGCCGTCCACCGCATAGTTCTCGGCCACGTGCTCGACCACGTCGGCGATGTAAGCGGCGGCATCCGGGTGGCCGGGATCAAGCGAGTAATTGCTGCCGTCGAACGCCTTGCCGGTATTGTCAAGCGCCATCCAATTGTCCCGGCCGGCGGCCGACGGGCCGTGGGTGTTCAGAATGTGCCGGGGATCGGCCTTCATCTCGGCATCCGAGCCGGCCGGGCAGATCACCAGCCAGGCGTGCGCCTGGATGCCGGCGGCGTGCGCCTTGCTGATGACGTCGGCCAGCGCATCAAAGTCGGGGGAGTAGCCGGGGTCCCGCACCGGCGGCTCCAGCGACTTGACGTAGAGCGAGTTGGCCCGCACCCGCGCTTCCACGAACAGCGCATTCGCCCCGGCCCGCTTCGCGTCGGCGATTAACTGATCGACCTGCTGTGGCGTCTTGTATCCGTCGTGGAAGGCATCGGCCCAAAAGCCCATGTACTGCCCCATCGAAACACCGGGTAGCAGGAACAGGGCTGCCAGCAGAGCGAGACGCGCCTTCTTCATGGAAGCGCCCGTATGCTACCAGACTTTGTGCCCCGTCGCGTCCTGGTGTGTTCGTGGTGAAACAGCGCCGCGATGGGTGTGAGATTCGCCTTGCTGCTGGCGTGGGCTTCACCCGTTGCGGGGCGACAATGCGCCGGCGAGCAGCGGCCTTCCGGTGACGGT
>Ga0315284_10004094_pt1 | contig 20732 bp, 26 predicted proteins | sample YL17G09_16_MG_FD_203696 | JGI IMG/M metagenome (GOLD analysis project Ga0315284, IMG submission 203696) | Sediment microbial communities from Yellowstone Lake, YNP, Wyoming, USA - YL17G09_16 | ecosystem: Environmental > Aquatic > Freshwater > Lake > Sediment | place: USA: Wyoming | collected...
GGCTGGCAGACCTGGGATGCGACCGCTTTTGTGAAAAAGGCGGCAGCCGAGTGCAGCGAGGGCTGTCCCTTCTCTGTGGTGCTAGTGGCCGATGACAATGCCTCAATAGAGTTTGCATCCCTGGAGAGTTCGCCGGAGGAACAACCAGCTCTGGAGTACGAGGCATCCTGATGATCGATCCTTGAGCCTGACAGAGCAGGAAAACCTGGCCGGAATTATCGCCTTGGGTATGAGCCAGGAGCGGGCGAACCAGTTCCGGAACAAACACAGAGTGGCCATCAGGATAATAACCGGGGCTACGCTCATTGTTCTAGTTCCGCTGATCTACTGGGAGCTAATTTAAAGATGACCATGCTCGAGAAAATAATAGCATCAATTTACAGCAATAAACCAAAGGTGACAGCGAATGGTGAAGATAGAAGTACTGGGAACAGGCTGCGCCAAGTGCAAGAACCTCCTGAAGAATGTGGAAAAGGCTGTTTCCGAAACGGGGATCCAGGCGGAGATCGTCAAGGTGGACAGCATTCAGGAGATCATGAACCGCGGCGTGATGATGACTCCCGGCCTCTTCATAGATGGGGAGGCCAGGGCTGTAGGAAGAGTCCCGAGCGTGGATGAGATAAAGAGGCTGCTGAAGAAATGAGGGTAGATTGATATAGAACGGTTTTCTATGAAACCGGTTCGGCCCAGGGAAATCCTTCTCTCTTGAAATATGGTGTGATTTTGATGAGCTTATCGATATCGAAGCAAATGCTGATCCAGAGGGCCTTCACGGCCCTGATAGTTATCGCAGTCTTGGCCGTGGGAGGTCTTGCTGCGGAATGTTCCTCATTGGGAGGAGACTGCGACAATAGCGGCTGGGACCCTATGAAAAAGCTGGAAGAGATAGGGACTGGAAAATACGACCAGCCGCAGACCAGCTCCAAGTGGCCGGGGAAGTCCCGAGAGATAAGATGGAATATGACCGACGAAAGCTCAGAGGGCATAGAGAACGAGGTAAAGGAGGCTCCTCAGAAAGGGAGCACGGCAGAAGATGGATCTCTGCAGAGGAGCAATAAGTCCGAAGGGATGCTTGTGTCCATCGAGGATGTTTCCGGCGCCGCGCTCCTTCTGGACGTGAGCGAGAACGCCACAGAGCGCATCCCGGGCGCGCTGGCCATCTCCTATGCCGATTTTATTCTGCAAGGAAGCACCCTGAAGTCCGTGCCTGAGATTGCCGAGATCCTGGGCAAGGCGGGGATCTCTCAGGACGATCCTCTTGTCATCTACGGCGAGTGCCTTCCCTGTGGCGGGGGTCCAGCTGCCTCGACCTATGTTTACTGGATACTGAAATCGCTGGGCCATAAGAATGTCAGGCTCATGGACGGAACTCTAGAGGATTGGAAGGCTGCCGGGAGGCCTGTTGAGCCTGCTGTAAATGAGACCCAGCTCCGGCCCACGGCCAACTACACTCCTGAGTTCACGCCGGATTTCATCGCCAGCTACGAATACGTGAAGAGCGGCTGGCCTCAGGTGGTGGACGTTAGATCTATGGAAGAGTTTGGCGAAGGATCTATTACCAGAGCAATTGACATCCCCTATGAGAGCGTGCTCGAAGGCGACAGGATCAAGGACGAGGCATCATTGGAGAGGACCTTTTCCTTGCGGGATAAGGAGCGCCCAGTGGTAGCTTACAGCAACACCGGTGTCAAGGCCTCGCTGGTCTGGTTCGCTCTGAAGCTCATAGGCTTTGATGCCAAGCTCTACTCATACGAAGACTGGCTGATAAATCAGGACGTTCCAGGCAACCTTAGCGATTGATCTAAGACGAGTACTAAAGGAGAACCTGGAAATGAAAGATGAAGAAAGCTGTCTATGTAATTCCTCCAAAGTGCTGATCTTTTCATGCTCTGGAGGCTCGAACGTAGGCCAGATGGCCAATCAGGCCGCTGTGGAGCTGACGCGGGCTGGAAAGGGGAGGCTCTTCTGCCTGGCGGGGATCGGAGCTCATAAGAGCGGCATGATTGAATCCGCCAGGGCTGCAGACCTCCTTGTGGCCATAGACGGCTGCCCTGTCAAATGCGCTGCAGAGACGCTGGAGCACCTCAACCTAGAGCCGGAGGTTTGCCTGGTCATAACCGAGCTGGGCATAGATAAGTCTCACGAGCTCAGGTTTAATGAAGAGATTTGCCGAAAGGTGGTCGAGAAGGTCGGCCAGGAGATTTCCGCCTTTCTCGGGTCCCAGCAGCGGGATCGAGAGGAGAGCGCATCGGATAAGGCAAAGGAGGGGGCTGGAGCCTGAGCCCGGCCCTCATGTGATTTGAGATTTGAGAAGATGAGCTGATCAAGATGTTAAATATGCAATCTCTTGCAGGACATAAGAATTACAGACAAAATGAGGCTGCCGGAAGGATTTGGGGGAGGACTGCTGCCTTCTGCGCCATCCTGATGCTCTTTGCCCTGCTCATGGGTCCTGCCCTGGCAGGCACAGAAACTGGCGAGTTCTGTCCCACCTGTCCCGACTGGTCAGATATTGATGGGTGGCTGGCCAAGAAGGCCGCCTACGAGCAAGAACAGCAGAAGATAGCCCAGCCTCAAGGCCAGGAGACTCAGCTGAAAGTTCAGAACCTCGATCCGGCTCCAGTCCAGGCCGGCAGCAATTCCTCTCCGACCAACGAATCTCTGCTTCGCAGCGGCAGCTTTGCCAGGGCTCTTGTATCACCCACCCAGGTCTCGCCTGACGACGTGGTGCTTGACATCAGTCCCAGCGCGACCAGGTTCATCGAAGGGTCCGTCAACCTCAACTACGAGCAATTTCTGGGCCAAGGCGGGAAGCTGAAGGCCGTCCCGGAGATAGCCGCGCTGCTGGGCAAGGCAGGCATATCCAGCAATGACTCGCTGGTGATCACCGGCGAGTGCCTTCCCTGCGGCGGAGGGCCCTCCCCGGCGGCCTTCACTTACTGGCTGCTAAGGTATCTAGGGCACGATAAGGTCAGGGTCCTGGATGCGAGCATCGAAGACTGGGAGGCATCTGGCCTCAACATAAGCGTTGAGCCGGCAATCAGGCCGGAGACCACCTATACTCCTGCTCTGAGGCCAGAGCTTCTGGCAACCTACGATTTTGTAGTGAATGGAGGCGCCCAGATCGTCGATGCCAGGCCAGCCAGTGACTTCAGCACAGGCTCAATTCCCGGCGCCATCAATATTTCCTATACAGAGGTCATGGAGAAGGATCGGATTAAGCCAGAGGATGACATTCGGAAGACCTTTGCCCGACTTAAAGAGGATAAACCGGTGGTTGTGTACACCAATATGGGCGTCGAGGCCTCATTGGTCTGGCTTGCTCTGACCCTCTCCGGCTACGATGCCCGCCTCTACTCTCTGAGCGACTGGCTTGAAAACCAGCCTTCCTTCGGCTTCGAGCTGGTGGATGCAGAGGCCACGCCCAATCCCGTGAGATCAGGGACGTCCACGACCATCACCGCATCTTTCCGGGAGCGGCAGATCGAGGCAGCAGAAGAACCATCGCCGGAAGGTGAAGTCAGGCTTACAGTTATGCAATGTGCAGGTTGCGGATTTGGATCCCAAGATATCTTTGCCAACGTAAACCGCAAGAATGGCTTTGTTCAGGTCGGCTATTCCGGAAAGGCATCCGGAGATGCAACAGATGGGTCTCTGCGCTGCACTGCGGTCATCAATGGTCCTGGCGGTCAGGAGGCAGCACGGATGAGCTTGCTGCATACTTCAGCCAACAAGTTCATGGGCATCTGGAATGCTGATGTTGCCCCTGGAGTTTACAGGCTGAGCATCCTGGCCTCGATCTCCAGCAACTCTACGACCTTCCCGAATGTACTGGAGATTGAAGTTACTGATTGAGCCGCCAAAGAGCCCCTCGGGCAGGAGGAGACCTCCAGCCCCTGGGGGCTTTCCGCTCGAAAGCAATATCCTGGGAGGTGATGAGAAAGAGAAAGCATCTGAGGAGGAGAAAATTTTGAAAAGGTGCAGGTTCCCACGGACTTCTCGATCCACTCGAGAAGGGTTCTGGAGTGTGTGGCCTGCTGTCCGCAAATAGAGGAAGCAGTTCTGGCACATATGGTGACGGCTGACTGGCGGAGCGCACCCATGTCCACCATAGACAAGCTGGAAGCCCGCATGGATGAGGAAAAGAGGTTTTTGCAGGAGACGAGGAATGCCGGGCCGCTGGAGGGGCAGGTCCAGGATGGAGGTTGGGATGTGCAGCAATGCGGCCCACGCCTTGAGAATGGTATCGGATGAGGAGGGCACATTTTCGTTTCGAAAAAATCGTGGATGAGGGTCAGGTCGTGGTATATCCTCCATCTATTATCAGCTCGCTTCCCGTCACGAACTTCGCCTCGTCAGAGACCAGGTAGAGCACTCCATTGGCGATGTCCTCGGGCTCGCCTATATGGCCTATGGGGTGTCGGGCGTCCAGCTGCTTCTTTAGCTCCTCGCAGCTCATCCCTGATTTCACGCACTGCTCTTTCAGGAAGTTCTCTACCATGGGCGTCCAGATGAAGCCGGGATGGACTGAGTTGACGCGTATGTTGTCTTTGGCGTAGAGCAAAGCATCAATCTTAGCCATGACCCTGTTGGCTGCCTTGGTGGCATGGTAGGCAGGCACATCAGGGGCGCCGATAATGCCGTAGATGGAGGAAATGTAGACTATGTTTCCGCTCTTCTGCTTTTGCATGTAGGGCACAACGTACTTGGTGCAGAGGAAGGCACCTGTGACATTCACATCGAAGACCCATTCCCATTCTACACGAGCGTACTCGTGAGTGGGCTTATTGGGGCCAGCCACGCCCGCATTGTTTACCAGGATATCAATTTTGCCGTATTTTTCGTAGACGGCTTTGATCACTTCCTCGATCCTCTTCTCATCGGTCACATCGAGTGGGTAGTATTCGGCCTTGCCTCCAGCACTCGTTATCTCCTCTACGACTTTCATCCCTTCTTTTTGAGACCTGCCTGTTATTATGGATACTGCACCCTCTCGGGCCAGTACCCTGGCAATGGCCTCGCCTATGCCGTAGGTGGACCCTGTGACGATCGCCACCTTCCCTTCTGCTCTTCCCATTTTTATCTCTCCTCTCCATATTTTTTCCAGCGCTTTTGCTGTTCTGTTTTTTTGAACATTTCTTTAAACTTAGCCGGCACTTCGGCTACAACCAGATTACCGTTTTCATATGCCTTCCTGAATATCTCCAGGCCTCTTACTGTTTGTAAGTACAAAGCGCATGTGCCCCTTTCGGGCCCTGCTCCAACAGACAAATCCGCAGCATCGGGTATGAACTCATGGCACTTTTTGCACCAAGGAATTGAATACTTGTGCGATTCCTTGACCGACCTTTGGAAAACTGTTTTTCCTTCCTTATCGGAAAGTCTAAGGTCCTTATCAATTTCAAATCTCTTAACGTCTTCTCTTTTTATTCTTTCACCTACGTAATTCCAAAATTTCTCTGGGTCAAAACTTCCTAGGCAAAAGAGCCCGATTTTCAGGTAGATCTCATCATTTTTTACCATATTGGAGCCCATGCCCAGAACTTTCAGCTCGCATGGGGTGACCACGATTGCAGCGTCCCTATAAATGTCTATTGCTCTTCTGACCTTCTCTCTATGGGCTCTGCTATTTATTGGAAAGTAAATGCTTCCCGTATATTTTTTCAGCTCGCTCGAATCGGTCACAAGAACGGGATAGGTATTCCAATAAACATCTTTTCCCACAACTACCGCTCCTTATATTAAATCTTCATCGAGTACATAACCCAAAAGGCTTGTGACAACTCCTCCATCCTGCGCATTTGGAATTTTCTCAACTGCTTTTGCTTTATAAAGCGAGCCTATTTCTAGCTCGAGGGTGTCATCGAATCTTTGAACAGAATCATCCAGAGTATTTTGAGTATAATTATTATAATTCATAATTTAAACTCATGAAAACTTGGAACTAGGGTAGCTAATATTTCTGCGTTTCCTGATCTGTAGTCCGAAAGCGATGCACGATGCTGTAAGCGCAGAATGGGATTATCCTTCCATCCGGAGTTGCGTAGTGAATTCCGCATCTCTGCAGCCTCTCTAGATCCATATTGTACAGATCCTGGAAGTGCATGGCCCCGATGAAGAGGGCATTGTTATGGAACTCGATCAAAGACTCCCGGGTGCCGTTCAAGAAGACGCTCAGGAGCAGCTTGATAATGCTCAGATTCCACGGAGCTTTTGCCCTGTCCACGAACCTAGGCAAATCCTTAAGGATCATCCCTTTCACCTTAAGACTGCCCTGAAGCGTTCTGTCAAAGCCCTGGACCCTCTCTGCAACCTTCTCCATAAGACCTTCTACGTCAACGAACCTGGTGATGGGCATCATTCGGCCGCCGGAGATATAGACGTAAGTGGCAGCACCACAGCAGGGATGCATGGTCAGTTTTGGCTGCGGACATCCCCTCACCGCAGCTATGAGATCGGATACTGGAGCCACGAAAGGAATGGGATAGAAATCATCCTTCGTGATCTCGCCTGCAGTCTGCTCCTCCAGAAGCATGAGAAGGTCTGGAATGGTTATTCTTTGCTTCAGGCGTTTCTCCTGATCGATCCTTCCAGCAAAGGATACCGGCTGGAAGTTGATGCCCTTAACAATGTCCAAATTATTCGAGGCGAACCTGACGATATCTCCGACCTCGTCATCGTTCACGCCCTTTGCCAGCGTGGGAACAAGTACGATGCTAGTCTGCCCTGCCGCCCTGAGATTCTCTATGGCTTGGAGCTTTATAGGCAGAAGATCCCTTCCTCGCATGGTCTTATAGGGATCTGGGGTGACGCCATCGAACTGAAGATAAACCGTGCTCAGGCCGCTCTGCACTAGCGCATGGCACAGTTCGGGACTTGTGGCAAGCTTTACGCCATTGGTTGCCAGCTGGATCTGGGCGAAGCCCATCTGCTTAGCCATCTTTACGATCTGAGGAAGATCCTCTCGCAATGTTGGCTCGCCTCCCGAGAACTGGATGGCAGGACACGATACCGGTCTCTGGGATCGCAATAGTTGGATCGAGGCCCGAATCTGATCCATGCTCGGTTCATCCAGGCCTACCCCGGCATCGGCAAAGCAGATCGGACAGGCCAGGTTGCATCTATTGGTTACATCGATGTTGGCAAGTATGGTTGCCGTCTTATGGGTCTCGCAGATCCCGCAGTTGAAGGGACAATCGCCTCCCCGATGGGCGCTTTCGATGCCCGGGCCGTCAGCCAAGTAATGAAGGAACCTTCTGTAGAGCTCAGCATCTGACCAGTAGATGTCTTTGAATTCGCCATGATACTCGCATTTTTTCATAATCATGACCCTTTTCCCCTCCTGATAGATGCGAGCATCGATGACCTTATTGCAAACGGGGCATAGGGATTTTACAACCCTCTCCCGAATTACCTGCAAAGCTACCAGTCCTGTCATGTTCGTTCTCTTAATCACCCCCCCGAGGATCTGTATCAGAATAACTTGATATAAAGTTTTCGAGCATGCTCCATTATCCTTAGGATTCTTCCTAATATTCACTGCACCTTCAATTTTCATATATCTCAAAAAGAAAGATCGGTGGCTTCGGATATTTTCCTGCAGAAGCCAGTATTATGATGCAATTAGACTTTTTTTCTTTTGCAGGCTCGAAATGTATATATCGAATAAGTTGGATACCAAAAAGAACACATGCGAATAGGTATGTTCTCCTGGGAAAGTCTCTATTCAATAAAGGTGGGGGGTGTGGCTCCACACGTATCGGAGCTATCGGAGGCCCTGGCCAAGCAAGGCCATGAAGTGCACGTTTTCACCAGACGCGGCGATTTCGACGACTACGACAGGATCAACGGGGTTCATTACCAGAGAGCAGAGTCCGACCGCTCCGGAGATATCGTGGCCCAGATGGATAGAATGTGCGAGGTCCTGTATGATCGCTTCCGGCAGGTTTTGAAGATCTTTGGCCCCTTTGATGTGTTGCACGGCCACGACTGGCATCCCGTTCTGGTCTTAAACCGCATAAAGTCAGAATACAGCCTTCCCTATTTGCTCACCCTGCACAGCACGGAATGGGGCAGGAACGGAAACAGATGGGGCTTTGGCCTCTCCCAGGAGGTTTCCCATCGAGAGTGGCTTGGAGGTTACGAATCTTCCCGGATAATAGTAACCACAAGGGCCATGCAAGAGGAGCTGAAGGCGACTTACTCCATACCTGAGAGCAAAGTGCGCATAATTCCCAATGGCATAGTAGCCGGGAAGATCCGGAAGGTCCTCGATCCGGGACGGGTGAAGGAGAGTTACGGCATAGATCCCCTGGCTCTGATGATCCTCTACTGCGGCAGAATATGCTACCAAAAGGGCCCCGACCTTCTGGTAGAGGCAGTGCCACTGGTCCTGCGAGAGCGGCCGGACTCCAGGTTTGTTTTCGTGGGCGAAGGGGAGATGAGGTCCTTCTGCGAGCGCCGGGCATGGGAGCTGGGCGTGCAGGAAGCCTGCAGATTTTTAGGATACGTCTCTGGTGCAGAGAAGCAGATGCTGATGAATGCCTGCGATATGGTTTGCGTTCCCAGCAGAAATGAGCCCTTCGGGATGATAGTCCTTGAGGCCTGGGATGCTGGAAAACCCGTAGTAGCCACCGAGGCGGTTAGCATCATAAGAAACTTCGAAGACGGCCTTCGGGCCTACATCCAGCCCCAGTCCATAGCCTGGTGCATCAACCGGCTGCTCAAGAGCCCGGATGAGATGAAGAAGCTGGCTATAGCAGGACAGAGCAGAATCGAGAAAGAGTTCAGCTGGGACAGGATTGCGGAAAAGACCGAGGAAGTCTATGCTGAGATATCGGGAGCTGCAAAGGCAGATGTATTGAGATCAAAATCCAGGCGCAGAAAGACTCAAAAAATTAGTAAAAATAAAAAATAATTATATAATCTAAAAGATTTGAGGTGATATCGATGGCATGGCTAGTCGGATATCCTAGAGAGAAGATAAACTGGCATCCCACAATAGATCCCGAGAAGTGCGTTAAGTGCGGGATGTGCATGAACTGCGGAAGAAACGTCTACGACTGGACAGATGAAGGTCCAGTGGTGGCCCGGCCCAACCAGTGTATTGTGGGCTGTAATACCTGCGCCAATTTGTGCATGGGCGAGGCCATAACCTTCCCCGACAAGGAGACGATAAGAGAGATCTACAAGCGGGAGAAGATCTGGGCTAAGGTGAAGAGGCAGCTGGAGGAGGAGGGGAAGATAAAGACGGGAAAGAAGGCCGAGGAGAAGGGCGGGTGCTGCAGCTAGATGAGATCATCGTCAGGCTACAGGGCTGTCGATGATTTTCTGGTTGGGGGTGGGCAGGATTTCAGATGTCGCATCAAGATGGGATAAAGGGCTGGCGACAGCCCTTTGGGCCTTTAAGCTGGCACTTTGCAGGATGAGCGATGAGGAGATGTAAGGGCTGAAGGACGAGATGATGGAGTAGTTCTTTTCCGAGCCTGACTGCCGAAGACAAACAGAAGACGATCGACTCCGTGATTCCCATGCTGATGGAGATGATGCCCCAGTGTCTGACCATGGTGCTTCCATCTCTCAAGTAAAGAAGAGAGAATAGAGTCTGTTCTCAGGATGGTAGCGGCATTGTGGAGCTGCCCAGCGTCGTCATTACAGAAGAGGGGCGAAGGGATTTCATGGAAAGGTTAGTGGAGAGAGCGAGCGCCTGAGGTTATATCTCTGTGACGCCGATCTGGCAAACTTAGTGCTGAAAAGGAGCTTAACAGATGACGGAAGAGGTTAAAAAACCTAAAAAGAGGCGCAGGCTCAAAGTGGCTCACCCCGAGCGCTGTATCGGCTGTCTGGGCTGTATGTTTGCCTGCAGCCGGATCAATTCCAAGACGGCATCGCTGCAGGACAGCGCTATAAAGATTCAGACCCGCGGGGGGATAGAGGGCGATTTCCGGATCGTTGTGTGCAGAGGCTGCCAGGATGCCCCATGCGCCCGGGCTTGTCCCACTGGAGCCCTTGAGCAGAAGCCTGATGGTAGCATTGTCTTTCATGAAGAGCTTTGCACTAGCTGCGGCAAGTGTGAGGAGGCCTGCCTTATTGGGGCCATAACTCTGAACAAGGACAAAAAACCCATCAAATGCAAGCACTGTGGAGCCTGCGTGGCCTTCTGTCCTCATGGCGTATTGGAGCTGGAGGAGGTATCCTGATGCTGAAGAAAGTCTTGTACATCGATCTCTCAAGAGGAGAGAGCTGGGTCGAGGAGAAACAAGACCTCTTTGGGGAGTGGCTGGGAGGCACGGGAGTAGGCATCAAGCTGCTCTTGGAGGAATGTCCTGCAGGCACAGATCCACTCTCTCCCCAGGCTCCGCTGATCTTCGGCATAGGGCCTCTCAATGGACTCTTTCCTGCCATAACCAAGGCCGTGGCCACCTTCAAGTCGCCCCTCACAGGAGAGCTGGGTGAGTCGTACGCCGGAGGAAGGCTTGCTCTGGCCATGAGATTTGCGGGCCACGAGGCCATAGTGGTAAGAGGGAGAGCGGAGAGGCCATGCTACGTAAGCATAAATGACGCAGACGTGAAGATCAAGGATGCTACCTCCATCTGGGGCATAGATGCTCCGACCACGGGCATGATCCTGCGCGAAAAGGAGTCAGGAGTGGGTCGCAGGAGCATCATTCGCATCGGGCCAGCCGGAGAGCGCCTGGTGAAATATGCAGCGGTCATCGTAGATACTTACAGGCATCTGGGAAGGCTGGGCATAGGCGCGGTCTTTGGCTCCAAGAACCTCAAAGCTATGGTGATCTCGGGAACAGAGCACATAGATCTTCCCGATGTGAGGCGGTATAGAGAGGTCTACAACAAGCTCTTTCAGACTGCTGTGCATACGGACGTGATGGAGAAGTATCACGACATAGGCACGACAATAAATATCAACGTTCTAAACCATCTGAAGGGCCTTCCCACCAGGAACTTCCAGAGCTCCAGCTATCCAGAGGCAGAGAAGATCAGCGGCGAGGTGCTTGCGGACGAATATCTCTATAGAAGACTATCTTGCGCTGGGTGCCCCATAGGCTGCATTCACGTGGCAGCCCTGAAGACTGCCTTCTCGCAGCATCACGAGTTCGAGGTCCGCAAGGTCTCCTATGATCATGAGCCCATCTACTCTCTGGGCTCCAATCTGGGACTCACTACGGCGGAAGGGGCCTTGCAGCTGATCGACACCTGCGAGAGGCTGGGGCTGGATGCCATATCTTCAGGCGTGGTCCTGGCCTGGGCCACGGAGGCCTACGAGAAGGACCTCATCACTCCTCAAGATACGCTGGGCATACCGCTACAGTGGAATAATGTGAAGAGCTATGTTCAGGCTCTGGAGAACATCGTAAAGGCTCCCAACGAGTTCTACGCGTCTCTGGCCAGGGGTGCAGAATATGCCTCAGCCAAGTACGGCGGCCGGGACTATGCTATGACCCTGGGCGGAAATGAGGTGGCAGGTTACCACACTGGTCCGGCCTCCATCGTGGGCCAGCTGGTGGGCGTCCGGCACTCGCACCTGGACAATGCGGGCTATGCCGTAGATCAAGGGGCAGCAAAAAAGCGGCTCAACCCGGAGCAGATGGTGGAGGAGATTATAAAAGAGGACAACTTCCGCAGCCTCTTCAACTGTCTGGTGGGCTGCCTATTCGCCCGTGGCGTGTACACGGAGGAGAATATTGTTGAGGCCCTGGGAGCGGTGGGCGTTGCAAAGACCAAAGACGACCTAGCGGATTTGGGAAAAAGGATATTTGAGGAGAAATACAGGTTCAAAGCTAGGGAGGGCTTCGACCTCTCTCGCGTGCGAGTACCGAGGAGATTCTTCGAGACAGTATCTACTATGGGCATGATCGAGCCCCAGACGGTCGAGGATATGCTCCGGATGTACCGCGAGAAGAGGGGATGGGCCTGATTTTTGCGAATCCATAGGGCAAGAAGGTACGAATATGGTTACTATCGAAGAGATTCGAGAGTTGGGCGCTCGGATGAAGGCCATCCTGGGCCTCTCCACCTCTCCAGTCGGGGTGCGATTTCTAACCACCAAGGACGCAGTGGAAGGAGCGAAGGTGCTCGATCGCCATCGCTACTGCCAGGCGCTCATGCGAGCCCGACACGGCGAAGAGGTGGTGTTGGATGCAAAAGGCATCTCCTGTCCGGCAGCGGCACGGGCATTCGGATTTCGGCCGCTGCCGGAGCCGCTGAGCACGGGAAAGGGCCTGGTGGGATTCGGCATCGTATCCGAGGAAAAGGTCGCAGAGGAGATGTTCGAGAAGATGCCATATCTAGAGATGGGGGCTATCCAGCAGATGCACCTATTCCCTCTAGAAAAGGCAGATCAATTGCCGGATCTGGTGGTAGTGGAGGACGAGGTGGAGAAGCTGATGTGGATCATACTCTCTTATATGCATGCCCGAGGAGGCGAGAGGGTGCAGAGCACTACGGCTGTACTGCAGGCCACCTGCGTCGACTCCACAGTGATCCCTTATCTGGAGAGTAGGCTGAACTTCAGCTTCGGCTGCTATGGCTGCCGCGATGCCACGGATATGGCTTCTGGCGAGGCGGTGCTGGGATTCCCTGCGTCCTCCATCCCGGATATAGTCAAGCACCTCGAATTCCTGAACAGAAAGGCTCTGCCACATTCCAGAGGAAAGCACGCCTTTGCGGCGCTGAAAAAAGGAGACTGAGGGAGCGCAAGCAGCCATATGCTCGTCGCTTTGGAGCGGGAATATAATTATATAAAGAATCCGGAGTTTAGCTGTAATGAGTTTAGGAGGTGTTTGAAATGGACAAAGGCACAGACCAGACCGTTGAGGTAGAGAGATCCGAACAAATTGATATCGATGCCAATTGCGCCGCCCTGTCAGTGATCCTCCTGGATCACATAAAGCAGCATTTGTGCTCAGAAAAGGTAATCTCGGCCCAGGAGATCGCCGCCTTTGCCTCGGCTCTAGAAAATGTTCAAAATATGTATGCTGAAATAACTGAGAGATACGGTATTAAGCCGGACGAAAGCTGCGATGCTAAGAAGGCCATTGCCGATGCTTTTAGCAAAATAGAGACGTTGCGACGCTGCTGCGAATGATTTCCGGGGGTCTATCTAACCGAACAGAGGCGCAAATCCACCCTGCCCAAGATTCAATTCTTGGCCTGATTAAACCGGAGAGATGCACCATCAAGGTCTTTGGCCGGGAGCCTACTAAAGTTCGAATACTAGTGCCCATAACAGGTTCTCATGCCAAGAATGACAGCACGCAAATACACTATTGAATAGTCCTAAACGAACTCCAGGGCCTTGCTGGGGCAGGTGGCGATGCAGGTGTTGCAGAGGATGTGAGCGGGGCCAAAGCGCCGACATTCCCTGAGGTTCAGGCACTTGACTGCGCCGTTCTCTACCATAAGTATCACTTTATCGCTCTTGGGACCGAGGCCTGCGGCCGTACCCTTGGGATCGTTGGCCACGTTCACGGGACAGGCCACAACGCAGTTCCCGCACCCGAAACACTTCTCGCCGTGGATAATTAGATCCGTCTCCAAGGCCTTCCCCAGAGGCGCTAGCTTCTCTCTAAGCTTCTTTTGCCTCTCCGCGTATTTCGGTTCCAGGAGAGGCGGGCAGTCCTCGATCATCATCTCTTTATCGAGAAGTTTCACGGCGAAGGCTATGCAGGTGAGAAGGCCACACTTCTTGCAGTTGGTCTTAGGCAGAAGTTGGTAGACCTCCATGGCGCTTAGCATAACATGACTCCTATGAATAAAGGTGAGTCGATCTAGCCTTTGATTGTATTTCAATACGGCGCAGCCGCTAAAATAGATAAAATCTATAAAATATTTGGGTTAATGTGCGCTACCTGCGCAAAGCCTCTTCAGCCCTGGCCGAAGGTCTCCTTCACCACCTCGGTCAATATGGGACCGGCCTGGTCTATCACATTGGCCTCGTAGAGCCAGCCTCTGTGCTCAGGTAGAACGCCTGTCACCATAATAGCTTTCCCTTCGTATTCGGCCAGGTTCATCTCGTGGGAGGCCGTCAGCTCCTCAGCAATGGATGCTGGCTTTGCGATGCGAGTCAGCCTGACCGTGCAGCATTGGGGGCGCGGCATCAAGATCGAGAACCTGCCATCCTTAACTAAGCCTAGAAACTTATCCATCTCTTAATCCTCCTTTTGCCGTTGGGCGATTTTCGGCTTTGGTATCTTGCACAGTTATTGCTTAAATATCTTCTGAGATTCAGATGGAAAATCGGCTCGAATGCCTCGAATCGGTCAAGAATGGATAGCTAATTTCACACTTGTTATCTTTTTGCAGATGGGACGAAGCATGGATTTCTCCGGCTACCAAAGGCTTTAAAGCCGATCACTTGAATACTTAATTTTACGGCAAAACAATTCAAGGGTTTAGCTCATGTGCCAAAATCCAGATCTTCCCGGACCCCTGCGGCGCATTCAGCGGTACATCCGAGCATTGCACTGTCCCACGAGATGGGATATCATACGCTGCATAGGCACAGGGGAGAAGAGCACGAAGGAGATCTATGAGCAGCTCCGGCTTGGCGAAGAGATGTCTCCGGCCGGGCTTTACTATCACCTATCTGCCCTCAAGTGTGCTGGAATCATCGAGCTGGCTTTTTATAGGGAGGTCAAGGGGGGCACGCCGGAGAAGGTGTGGAAGCTGAAGACCAGTAGAATTGTGATTGATTTGCTGGAAGAGAAAGAGGTGGAATAAATGTGCTGCCAAGAAGGACAAGGTCGTCATGTAATGCCCATGCACCACGGCATCCATCATTTAGGCGCTGGTGGAATGTGCGGCTGCGGATGCCATGAACGCAGATTCATGAGCAAGAAGGAAAGAATCGAGATGCTGGAGGAGTACAGGGAATCGCTGAAATGCGAGCTGGAAGGGGTTGAGGAAGAGCTTAAGGACCTTCAGATGAAATGAAAGAGCGGTGGACATGCTGTTTGCATGTTCAACGCTCTGCGGCCGGTCTCCAAACAACATTAGTTGGCTCCGTCACGAAGGGCGAAGAGACGATTTTATGGACGCAATTAAAGTCGAAAATCTGACCAAGCGATACGGCAGCTTCACTGCCGTGGACAGCATAAGCTTCCAGGTAGATGAGGGCGAAGTTTTCGGCTTTCTTGGACCGAACGGCTCCGGCAAAAGCACCACCATAAGGATTCTGACGGGTATAATAAAGCCAGACGGAGGAACGGCTGTCGTTATGGGGCACGACATCAAGAAGGATCCCATCAGAGCGAAACAGGTTATGGGCGTCGTCCCAGAGATGTCCAATGCCTATGTGGAACTCTCGGCATGGAATAATCTCATGCTCATGGGAGAACTCTACGGAGTTCCCAAAAGAGAGAGCGCAGAAAGGGCAAAGAAGCTGCTGGAGCAGTTCGGCCTGTACGACCGTAGGGATAGTCCTGCCCGTGGATTTTCCAAAGGAATGAAGCAAAGGCTAATACTATGCATGGCGCTCATCAACCAGCCCTCCGTCCTCGTGCTCGACGAGCCGACTTCTGGTCTGGACGTGGAAAGTTCCCGGCTGATTAAGGATGTTATTAGGGAGCTGAACCGGGCCGGAACGACCGTATTTTTAACCACCCATAACATGGAAGATGCCAGTCAGCTCTGCGAGAGGATAGCAATCATAAATCAAGGCGTAATAGCGACTATAGATCGCCCGGAAGCTCTCAAGCGAGCGAGCAGCGGCCTTCAGTCCATCGAATTGAGCTTCAACCGTATGGTAAGCGCGGAAGATTTATCGAAATTTTCTTGCATTAAACAGGTTAAGAAATTGGGAGATAAATTCAGGTTATATGCGGACGATGTCGATCTGACGATGGGTTGCATCATGGACTATGCCCGTTCACAAAACTTGAAGATCGTAGCTCTTAATACGCTCGCGCCATCGTTGGAAGACATTTTTGTAAGCCTGACGCATAAAACCAAACCAGGGGAGGACTGAAGATATGCATCAATTAGAACAGCTCCGGAGATCTCTTGCTGTTGCCAAGAAGGACGTGTGGATTTATTATGCCAAAGGCCCGGTCATGGTCTTCGGCCTGATATTTCCCTTTTTCCTTCTTATAGCGTTCACAATCGGGCGGAATATGACGGTGAAGGAACTCTTTCCGGGGCTCATGGGCATGGCCATCTTCTTCACCTCCACGGCGGTAGGTCCGGCAATTCTGCCCTGGGAGGCACGCTCCAAGACATTGGAACGGCTGGTGTGCTCTCCAGTTGAGGTCTGGGCCCTTCTCCTGGGAGATGTCTTCGCCTCGTTCGTCTTTGGATTGCTGATCTCCATCATACCTCTGGCAGTCGCCGTATTGATGGGCGTGGAAGTTGTGCACCTCCTGGTCTTCGGCCTGGGCATGATCTTAGCAACCTTCTGTTTCGCATCGCTGAGCATTTTGCTATCGGTTTATCCGCCTACAGATGTGCCTGCCACTGTGATGATGCTATCCTCTCTGGTGAGGTTTCCCCTGGTCTTCATTAGCGGTGTTTTCATCCCGGTGGAGGAGATGCCCGCCTGGGGACAGACCATTGCATCAGCTTCGCCGCTAACCTATTTCATTGACTTGGCAAGATATTCGACAACTGGCATAAGCTACTACTCGCTTCCCGCAGATCTGGCGGTCCTGGCGGTGTTCACCCTGCTCTTCCTAGTGGTCTCCATAAAGCTTCACGAGAGGTTCCTGCCTCAGCGTCTGTCATAAGCAAGAGGCATCAGAACATAGCCATGCATCATGATTTGGTAGCCTTCGCCATTTTTTCCTAGGCTCAGCCTTGCATCGACATTTTTTGATATGTATCTCTGCCGATCTTGTTTTCCTCAACCAGCCAGTTTTCGCGTATTGTCATACCATAGATTTAATATTCAATTTACTTGAACGAATCCAATGGCGACAAAATTTCATCATTTGATCATGGGATGCATTGCTCCCGCAATCCATATATATCAATGAAAATTGATATGTTCCTAGTGGTGGCCGTGTTGAAGGATAGAATCTTCGGAGGCGGCAGCAGCAGCGGTTGTGGCTGCTGCGGAACACGCATCATCGGCCTGCGTCAGGTCAACGTTGGAGGACGAGGCGTGGGAATAGCGGGGATGGATGAGACCTTCCAGGAGTACTTCAAAAAGGGAAAAAAACCCGAGGATTCTACGGGCGATGATCTGGTCAACGACCTCAAGAAGCTCAATTTCATTGCCGATGGAGCCGAGGAGATGTACAAGGTGGCCTTCTTGAGAGAGTATCAGAGGTTTTACGAGGCCGGGAAGAGATGAAAGCCTCGAACGTGAAGGAAGTTCTCCTAAACTCTTGGACCCTTCAATGAGCTGCAGTATGGCGGAAAGGGGTGGCGCCAAGGCCGGGAGAAGGGCCTATAATATGCCTACTACAGAAGGTGAGGCCAATATCGCCGAGCGATGAGGTTTGCGAGGAATCCAAGATCAAGGAGGATACAATATGCAGCATGGCCAGGCTCATTGGAGATCAGGACAAAGCCCAAGCCAGGATAAGGAAGCTCTCTTCATTGATGAAGATGATCGAGATGGAAGATCCCGACGGAGAGGTCGAGGTCTTCAAGGCGGTGGCAGATTCCTGTAGGCTCAGGATTCTCAAGCTCCTCAAAGAAGGAGAGCTCTGTGTCTGCGAGATCATGGCCGCCCTCAAGAAGCCTCAGTCTTCCACCTCCCATCACCTGTCTATCCTAAAGGAGGCAGGACTTGTCAAAGAGCGCAGAGACGGCAAATGGTCCTATTATCGACTTGCAGATGGAGCAGTTGTAGAGATGATCAAGCAGGCAAGAGTGCTAAAGAAAACGCATTGAAGAGAAATTTTTAAAGGAGACTGAGATGTTCTGGAACAACTTAGCTGTGGCTGTTAATTTCTTCCTGGAAATCGCATTAGAGCTGACAATTCTATTCATAGGCATAACCTTCCTCGTGGGGCTGATCCAGGAGTATGTGCCGGAAAAAACCATAAAAAGGGCCCTGGGAGGGCGGCACAAATTTATAGGCAGCATACTTGGGGCTGGATTTGGCGCTCTCATGCCATTTTGCTCCTGCTCGACCATACCTCTCTTGCTGGGAATGCTCAACGCCGGAGTGCCCTTTGCCTCAGCGATGGCATTCCTGTTCGCTTCGCCCCTTCTAAATCCTGTTCTCATGTCGCTTTTCATAGTGCTGATGGGCTGGAAGGTAGCTGCGATCTACTTTGTCGTCACCTTCGTGGCGGCGATTTCCATCGGCCTCTTGCTCGACGCTCTTGGCTTTGCAGCCCAGGTGAAATCCGTGGCCGCAGTACGAAGCTGCTGTGACTGCCAGCAGGGAACGGACGCGAGATCGAGGATACAACGCTCTACTGCATTTGCATTCAGCCTATTCCGCCAGCTCATGCCCTATCTCCTCGTTGGAGCGGGCATCGGAGCATTCATTCACGGGTTCGTGCCTGCAGAGATTATATCTCGGATTACCGGACCGGACAATCCCTTTGCCATTCCTGTGACCGCAATCATAGGCATTCCCATCTACATTCGGGCAGAGACCATGATTCCCATAGGCCTAGCACTCATAGAGAAGGGCATGAGCGTGGGGGCCGTGCTGGCACTGGTCATCGGAGGCGCAGGAGCCAGCATCCCTGAGCTGACGCTTCTCTCGGCCATATTCGAGAAAAAGCTGATGGCTGCTTTTGTGCTCACAATCTTTACCATAGCAGTGGCTGCTGGATATGTAGCAAACCTGCTGGCATTGTGAAAGCCCTCAAAGGGAGGAATGATGCCGGGAGCCGGACCGAAATCCAGGCATTATCCCCCGAAGGTCTGGGAGATCCACTCTTTAATCTCCTCTCTGACCTGCCGGAAGACCTTGAGCTGCTCATTCTCCGAGCCGACGGCCAGCGCGGGGTCCTGAAAGCTTCTGTGAATGACTTCTCTTGTTTTGGGAGATTTGGTCGGAAGATTCAGCTGTGTGCTGCAGATAGGACAGGCCTGTTTGGCCCTGTCGCAGACTGTGACTGCCAGGTCGAATATCGTATCCTGAAATTCCTCGTAGGATTTGGAATGCTGACCGGTGATATCGATACCTATTTCCTTCATGACCACTACAGCGCGGGGATCGACAGCTGTGGCCGCAACGCCAGCGCTGTAAGCCTCGTATCGATCTCCATACAGGGCCCTCAAGAGTCCTTCCGCCATCTGGGAGCGGGCAGAGTTGTGGGTGCAAAGGAAGAGAATCTTCTTTTTCTCTCTCCCGGTATGCGTTATCGTTCTACCTCCATGTCCTGCTATTAAAGATCAGTATTATGATTGCCGTCTTTATGATTGCCATCTAAACCAGATCAAAGCCCACGGAAGGAGCGCCAATTTGTATCACCTGCGCGGGACAGCCTTCTGCCGCCTGCTTTACACACTCCTCAAGATCCTCGAAGGCCACGCCCTCATTCAGCTTTCCGGCGATCCTGAACTTTGCGGCCACCTGACTCCATCCGTCCTCGGTATTCTCCTCGAAGAAATCCGGACAGGCATCCCAGCACTGACCGCAGCTTATGCAGCCCTCTCGCTCTATTGCTACAGTGATCACGAAATCGTCTCCGATGGCAGTCTAGCATTCGGTATTTATATTGTCCCTGTTTAATGCTTTTGATAGGAGGTAGTCGGTTACCTTGAAATCCATGCGATGAGCAGTCTCCTGGAGATGATCGAGGATGAGCAGGAATGGGCCGAGGTCCTTCGGGAGATTGAGACCATCTTTTCCATGCACGACAAGATAAGCCATTCCTCGGAGTGCCGCGAGTTCAACCGCCGCTGCGCTATGCTTCTGCAGAGGCTGGAGGATATGAAGTGCTATCGACTGGCGGACAGGGCCATGGACCTTCTGGCCTCCTGCAATCCCAAGGACCTCTCGCAGTGCGACAGCATCCAGCGCGCCAGATATGCATTGACGAGGCTAAGATGTGAAGCAAAGCAGGATCTGGATAAGGCTACAGAAGGGTGAGGTCCTTCCGCAAAGAGAGATGGGATATTGAATCTTTTTCCATTCCAACTCCTCCAGCCGGCTTATCATGTTTTCTTTTCCAATTCCAAGGAGCAGATCGAAATCGCTTAGATAAATTGCAGCCAAGGCCGCTGCTATCCTTCGGGCGCCTCCAGGATTAGAGCACTTGCTTCCTTGCATGGACTATTATGCTCGATGCAAAGGCCTCAGATGCTTTCGGCTGATAGCATGATGCCCTCTGGACAGGAGCTTGCCCCATCGGATCTTCATTCAAGGAATCCTGGGATAGCACCGAATCCCCTATCACCTCGAGGTTCTCGAATCCTGATGATCTGATGAGGTCCAGATACATTTCTTTTCGCACCGCTCCAGAGAGACACCCAATGTATGATTCAGCTGACTGCATCAGGTGGCTCGGAAGATCCTTTATCAGCACTATATCTGATACTATCAGCCTGCCTCCAGATTTGAGAACCCGGAACGCCTCCTCAAAGGCTTTCCTCTTGTCAGGAACCAGATTTATCACGCAGTTGGATAAGATGACGTCCACGGAGTTGTCCTCAACGGGAAGGCATTCCAGCTCTCCCAGCCTGAACTCTACATTGCCGTAAGTGCCCTTAGCGGCATTCTCTCTGGCCCTCTCGACCATCTCCGGGGTCATGTCAACTCCAATGACCTTTCCTGCAGGCCCGACTTTCCTCGAGGCCAGAAAGCA
>Ga0315284_10004095_pt1 | contig 20729 bp, 18 predicted proteins | sample YL17G09_16_MG_FD_203696 | JGI IMG/M metagenome (GOLD analysis project Ga0315284, IMG submission 203696) | Sediment microbial communities from Yellowstone Lake, YNP, Wyoming, USA - YL17G09_16 | ecosystem: Environmental > Aquatic > Freshwater > Lake > Sediment | place: USA: Wyoming | collected...
CTGTAGCCGTCGCGAGAAACAGTCGACGAGTCGCGCCAGCTTGCTCACGCCGTACACTTTACGTTGCGCGATGTAGCCGATGTGACATTTGCCGAAGAACGGCAACATGTGGTGCTCGCACATGCTGTAGAAATCGATGTCGCGCACGATGATCATGTGATTGCAGTCTTCGTGGAAGATCGCGTTGCGCAGTATCGCCTTCGGGTCTTTCTTGTAGCCTTCCATGAGATGCTCGTACGACTTGCGCACGCGCTCCGGCGTTTTGACAAGCCCCTCGCGAGTGGGGTCTTCGCCGATTTCGGTGAGGATTTTGCGGACGGCGTCTTCCATGTGCAGGCGGCTCCCTCGGAGGATGAGTGTTCGGCTCGGTTCTACCCGTCCCGGAAAAATACACACCGCTGACCTCGGGACATTGGAGACGCAAGGGCATTCAGGTCTGGTTGGCCAAGCCGGGTGGCGCGTCGTGGCGCATCGTAGGATCGGTGCACCCGGCGCGCGACACCCGCAGGCATTCGTGCAGGGTTGGGCCGGGAGACCGTAGACTCGAATGCCCACCGTCAAGTGATGTCCCGGCCTCCACGAATTCGAGGATCCCAGAATGCACCACTGCCCGTGGGTGTCGCGCACCGGGTGGAAGTTGTCTGGCGCCGCCGTATGACGCGCCACCCGGCATGGCTATCCAAACGGGTCTGATCTTGCTTTTGCACCACGGGCGTTTTGTAGTTTCAATGGACGGCGATTTGCGCTGATCACTGTCTTGAGGAATCCCGTATCGTGCACAAAAAGAACAAATCGAACCGCAGCTTCGTCATGGCCGGGCTCTTCCTGGTTGCCCTGGTGATCGTGGTTGTTGTGTCGGTGCAGGTCTCTCAAACGGGCGACCGCAGCAGCTTTGGCGATATGCTGCGACAGAAGATGGACGGCATCGGGTTGCAGCTTGACGATGCGGGCATCAGGGCTGCGCAGAAGGATGTGGCCGGGTTCTGGGAGTCGGTGACGCCTGCGAGCGACAGCACGCGCATCCGCGTCAACGACCGGCTTGAGCTCAAAGACAATGGCATCATCTGGCGTGTGGTGCGGTACTCAGTGCTGCTGCCATCGGGAGACACCGCCCGCTTCACGCACGTGCTGAGCTGCTACATCCGGCCGTGGGGCTCAATGCGTGGCGACAGCGGACGTGTATCGTGCGACTCGCGCATCATCGGTCAAGTCATGATCCACGATGGCGACACCTGCTACGGCACCACGCAGGAAGACTATGTGTGGAAGGTGCAGCGCATGGATGACACGCTGGTATTCGAGGGCATACGGTATGCTCCGTATCGTGGGGCATCCCTTGACACGTTCTTCCCGCCTCGCCTCATTGGTACCGAGATCGCGCGTGAGTACTCGGTGGGCAATGGTTTTGTGGCCTTGGCAAAGGGCACCCAGCGCAAACGTGTGAGTATTGTGGACGACGTGCATCTCGGCGAATGCCCGCCGGGTACCGGAGTGGGCCAGTTTGTGCGCGACAAGTTGGTGGCTGACGCTCGGGCACGCACGGCGCCCGCCTCACAGGCTGAGCTGGGCCGCATTGCGCGGTGGTACTACGCGCCGCTACTCAGGACTGATGCCCTGCGCAATTTCGGGGAGGCTGGCTCTCGCATCGGCGACACGGTGTGGGCGCACTTCACTGTGCGTACCGACGGCACCGTGAGCAACGCCCGCGTTCGCAGCGGAACAGTGGCGCTGGCCAAGCTGGAGGCGGCGGTTGCCTCCGAGATTGCTGCGTGGAAATTCCCATTTCCCGCAGAGCCCGCCAGTGTCGTATGTCCGGTAGTGTTTCCGGCGGTTCGGTGATGAGCACAGCATTCGGGTGGTTTGGTGCGATTTTGCTGGACAGGCGCCTCTCAATTAGTTAGATTACATCAGTGCCCGGGAATGGCTGCGGGGTCAGTCGCGGGATCACCGTGGAGTTCTTGGCGCGGCACACTTCGACAGTGCTCAGTGCAGGTAGCCGACAACCCAACCAGCAACAACGGTACACGCGGCGGCATTGCTGGAAGTGGCAAGCAGTCAGAACTCAGCGGTCAGCAAGCACCGACATGTCCTTGATACGCCTTGCACACTGTCCGAAATCTGCGCAGGAAAACAACAAATTGCCCGCAAGTAGTACATATTCAAAGGTACGCGTGATGGCCGCATCAGAACTCGAGCAGTATCGTGAGCATGTGAAGCAACGTCTCTCGCACATCACCGAGATTCTGGCTGGAATTTCGGCCGACGACTTCACCAGCCGGATCGACTTCAGCAATCTCCCCAAAGACGAATTCCTCAATGTTTTCCGTGGACTCGACCTTCTCATGGACGATCTGGTGGAGGCTCGAAAAGACCTGGAGGCGCAAGGCCAGGTGGCCGGCGCACGGGCCGAAATCTGGACGATCGCGATCGACAAGGCTCTCCCCGAAGACCAGTTCGTCAATGGTCTTTTCGCAATTGTCGGTCCGCTCCTGCATGTCTCCCGCGCAAGTCTCTTCGTTTTTGACTCTGTTGCCAACGTTGCGCGGTGTACGCATCAGTGGTGTGCTCCCGGCCTGTCCAACACGCTTGGGCTGGTGGTTCCGCTCCCCCTGGTGCGGACCTTCCTGGGCAGAGACGTTCTCACTCTAAATCTCCCAGATCTATCGGGGACCGACCAGGCGACCGCACAAACGCGCGCGCTTCTGGAACAAACGGGCGTGTCGTCGTTCATTGCGGTGCCGTTCCCCTCGGTTGATGCCGAGACTGCGCAGGGGTACTTCAGCTTCACAGACCAGATGCCGAATCGGAAGTGGTCGAGTCTGGAAATGGACATCCTCGGCGAGGTTATCAAGATATTCTCCTCTCGTCTCGCGCTGGTTCAGGCAGAGGATACCCTGCGAACTTCCAATGAGCGCCTCGAACGTCGTGTTGAGAAGCAGACCGAGGAGATCTTCTCTGCCAATCGCGAGTTGGGGGAGGAGAAGGAACTGCTTGACGTGACCCTGCGATCGATCGGCGATGCGGTCATCTCCACCGACACCACTGGGCGCGTAGTGCTGATGAACGGAGCTGCCGAAGCGCTCACCGGTTGGGACCAGAAGCAGGCCGTCGGTGCATCTGTCGATGATGTAATCACGCTCTTCGATCAGAAGACGCGTGAGAAATGCCCCAGTCCTTTGCTCGAGGCCCACACGGCCGGTGGCGTTGCCACGTTCCCGGGCGAACGTGTGCTTGTCTCCAAAGACGGCGCGGAGCGCATAATCTCGGGGAGCGCGGCACTCATCAAGGACAAGAACGGCTCTCAGGTGATCGGCACAGTGCTGGTGCTACGTGACATCACCGACAGAAAGCGAATGGAGCACGAACTCTTCCGCGCCGCCAAGATGGAATCGCTGGGGCTTCTGGCGGGCGGCATTGCGCACGACTTCAACAACATTCTGACAGGTATCGTCACCAACCTTTTCATGTCCAAGATGGCCATCAAGGACAACGACGAGGCCAAGCAGTTGATCATGGAAGCCGAGAAGGCTGCATTTCGAGCCAGTCGGCTCACCAAGCAGTTGCTCACGTTCTCCAAGGGTGGCACGCCGGTCAAAGAGACCGTGTCGCTCAAGAGCATTATCGAAGATGCTGTGGGCTTCTCGCTCAGCGGATCCAACGTCGACTACAAACTCGATGTTCCCGACGACTTGTGGCCGGTAGAGGCTGACCGCGGCCAGATCGATCAGGTGATAAACAACCTGGTGATCAACGCCGATCAGGCCATGCCCGATGGGGGAAGCGTCACGGTGAAGGGTGAGAACGTTACCGTTGGCGATGGCCTGTCATCGCAGACCTCGTCGATTGTGCCTCTGCCCCCCGGCCGGTATGTGAAAGTCGCGGTGGTGGACGAGGGTATTGGCATCCGAGCCGAAGACCTCGAACGCATCTTCGATCCCTACTACACCACCAAGCAGGACGGTAGCGGTCTGGGGTTGACAACTGCTTTTTCAATTGTCAGAAAGCACGGCGGATACATGACTGCGAAGTCGGTTCTCGGCAAGGGCTCCCGGTTCATCTTCTACCTGCCTGCGGCCGGGTGGGAGAGCGAGGAGACGCCGGGCAAGGAAGAGCGACTGTCTCCCGGCACGTCAAGAGTTCTGGTGATGGATGACGACGAAATTGTTCGAACCGTTGTGCAGCGCCTGCTCAAGACCAACGGCTACCAGGTGGAGTGCGTGACACACGGGCAAGCTGCTATCGAAGCCTACAAGCAGGCATTCGAAGAGAATCGCCGGTTCAATGTGGTCATCATGGACCTGACCGTGCCGGGCGGAATCGGCGGGAAAGACGCGGTGCGGCAGATACTGGCCATCGACCCCGATGCAAAAGTGATTGTGTTCAGCGGGTACTCAAACGATCCGGTGATGGCGAACTACGGGGAGTACGGGTTCTGCGGGGTGATTGCCAAGCCGTTCTCGATTGACGATTTCTCTCGCGTGCTCAATAAGACGATGCGTTCGTAGGCAGCGCGGGCCCCCACGGTGACGCACCGAATCGGTTGCACCCCTCACCACGGTCAACCTATATTACCCCCAGGACTGTCATCGCCAGACCACCCTGTGACCAGGAGGACTACCATGGCCATCTTCGTATGCAAGAAATGCGGGCATCTGGAATTCGGTTCCGCACCCGAGGCGTGCCCCGTGTGTTGGGCTGCACGGGAGGAATTCGCGCAGAACGACAACGTCTTTGCCGAGTCGCAGGAGAAGTCCAAAGAAGGAGCAGTCAAGCACGCTCCAACCATCAAGGTCAACACCCAGTGCGCGTTGGTGCCGGAGGAGAGCTGTGTTGACGTGGTCGTACGTGTGGGCGCAACATTGCATCCCATGCTCGACAATCACTTCATCGAGTTTGTGGACTGCTACGTCGACGACAAGTACGTGTCGCGTCTGATGCTCGGCCCCAGCGTGTTCCCGGCAGGCTGCTTTCACCTCAAGGTCAAGGGCGCCAAGGTGCGCATTGTCGAGAAGTGCAATCTGCACGGCCACTGGCAGGCGGAATCCGCGCTCTGAGCCGAGGCTCAGTCCGGCTGCGCGCGCATCCATGCACGACCAATCGCTCCAACGACCGTATTTCTTCGACGCAGGCATCGCATTCTCGTGCGCGCAGTGCGGGGCGTGCTGCACCGGTGAGCCCGGTGCGGTGCACGTGACCACCGACGAGGTCGCTGCCATCGCAGCGGCCTTGGGCATGTCCCCGGAAGAGTTCGGGCGTGCACACCTCGCAGCCCTTCGCGGCCGATTCACCATTCGCGAACACGCGGACGGTCGATGCCACTTCTACGATGGGGGCTGCACCATCTATCCGGTGAGGCCGCGTCAGTGCCGCACGTTTCCGTTCTGGATCAGCACCATGCGGTCGGAGCGGGCCTGGCAGGAGACGTCGCGGCAGTGCCCGGGCATTGGTCGGGGTCGGCGCCACTCCCGCGAAGAGGTGCTCGGAGCTCTACAGCAGGACCTTTCCCATCCACTCAGTTGACGTCCACGGTTTTCTCGTCCCGAAGAGCGTTGCCCGTTGGTAGGTGTCGGGTCCGCCGGTGTAGACGTGGCCCACCACCTCCAGAAGCATCTCCTTTGCGCCGGCCACAAGGCGCAGCTCCGACAGCGGGAGCAGTGCACGCAGTGCAAGTCCCTCCCCGGTCTTGACGAACGAGGCTTTGGCGGAGGCGAGCAGCTCCCAGGTATCGACCTTCCGGCTGAGCACCTTGACCGAACCCGCGCTGCTGTCCGGCGCCACAAAGATCTGCGCAATGTCAGCCTGGTTCCCGGTGGGCTTGGCAGCGGCGAAGAACTCAATGCCCGACGACTTCCACGGATCTTTCGTGTCAAGTGTCCCGACTGTTGCTCCGCGCAAGGTTGCCTGCACCAGGATTCCTTCTTTGCATGAGGCAAGCAGGAAATCACCGCACTTCTCGCCATTCGTCTGAAGGAAACTGCGCGGTGCACCGATGCTTGGCGCCGTTGTCAGGTCCAGTTCTTTGGGCAGCGAAGGCAGTGTCACAATGCGCCAATCGGGCGCGATGCGTACCCAGAGCAAACCCGGAATCACCACATCGCCAAAGGGCGCCGACTCGATCGAGAACTCCAGTCCGTTCTCGGGCATCTGCGCTGGAAACTGCACTTGCACGTCGAAGATGCGCTCGGTTTGCGGTTGCAGATCTCGAAATGCCAAGTGCGAGCCGCGCTCAATCTCCAGGCCGGCAGGATCAGCCTTCAGCTCCATGCCTCCGGAGGCCGGTAGATCGCCCACATTTTTGACTGTCACGCGTACCGTGTCGGGCTCCACCCACTCCAGGAAGGTGCGCACAATCGGTTTTGCCGGGAAATCGTCGGGGCGCCGGTCAACAAAGTGCGCCGGTCGGTCCAGGCGCATGCGTGGCCCAACGCTCGTCATGTCAATCGGCTTGAATGCCAGCGTGTGTGCGGGCGAGTCTTCCCGCAGTGTGAAGTCGCCACTCTCCGGTGCAACGAAGAGTGGGTCGGCAATCACGGTGTTGCTGAACTGGCCTGCCTTCTGCCAGTACGCAAGGTCGGTCTTGTCTTCAAACACGACCGGTCGACCGCACGCCCAGAAGAGGTTGTCGCGAATGAGCACATTGCGGGTGTTCCACCCCTTGGCGGCATACCGATTGACCCCCATGATGCCCTGACGCCAGTATACGATGTTGCGCTCGAAGATGCCCGATCGGTGGGCTTCGTACCGATGGGCCGGCGACATGGGGTCGAGTTCGGAGAGAGCAAAGATGTTGTTGCGAACCACGAGGTCGCGCGTGTAGTGGCCCGAGTAGCCCGAGTGCCGTGCGCAGTAGGCAATGTTGTTCTCGATCACCATGTCGGAGCTGCCCTCGTCGGGGTAGATCCCTTCGCCGCCGTATCCGTAGCTGCTGATGTGATGGAGCAGATTGTTGCGGATGACCGTTCCCGGCTGCACACCCAGAGTGTAGATTGCGCCGTTGTCGGAGAAGTACTTCTCCCAGTTGATATGGTGGATATGGTTGTGCTCGATGCGGTTATCGATGGTTGCCTGATCGTCGTATCCCCAGCTCCACCCAACCGAGATGCCGGTGTAGTGCATGTCGTGGATGTGGTTGTGCACCACACGGTTCTTGCCGGAGTTGCCGATGAACACGCCAATGGCCGAGTGGTAGATGCAAGTGCCGTGGTGGATGTGACAGTCGGCGATCGTTGTTGCGCCGGGTCGGACGGTTGCAGGAATCTCGTCGCGACTGGTTGCGCTGCGGCTCTTCATCCACTCGTGATTGACTCGTACGCCTCCCGCACCCATGTCGGTGAGTTCGCAGGCCACGATGCGGTTGCTGTATGAGCCCCGGGCAACCTCGATGGCGTATTGGGCAACATGCTGCACCGAGCATCCGTAGAGCACGCAGTGGTCGGCTCTGTCCAGCAACAGTGCACCGGGCACGTCGAAAGCGGCCTGGACCGACCCGCACCACTGGGCAGGAGGTGTCCACTCCGTGTGCTCGAAGCGGATATTCTCAAACCAGAGATGATGGACACTCTCGGTATCGGTGCCGGCAAGGTGCAGGACCTTCTCAAGCACCGGGGCGATCGCCTCTGCGGTGGTTATGTCCTCGTCGGACATAGGCAGGTAGTACAGCGTGCCTGTGGAACGGTCGAGGTACCACTCGCCGGGCTCCGAAAGGCCCTCCATGGCATTCTCCACGTAGTACCGGGCAAACTCCTTCTTCTCGTCTACTAGACTGCCCAGGCCTCGGGCGTGGAAGTGCACGGCGCGCTGTGCTGCGTCGATGCTCTTGATGCGGAAGTGCATCTCAAACCAGAGCTGTTGTGCAACAATCTTGACATCAGCGATATTCTTCCACGCTGGGGAGATGTCGCCCTCGGCATACTCGGCGTGATCCGGACCTTTTTCCCAGTCGAAACCCGTGTCGGGCTGGTCGAAGATGCTCTTGAACCGGTAGTAGCCGACCTTGGGCAGGCGGGAACGATGGCGTCGGTGGTTGTTGACAAAGAGTTGTGTGAAGTTCCAGGCGCCCGAGCGTACCTCGGGAAGATCGGCGATCCAGCACTCCTTGCCGTTGACCGTTGATTTCTTCCAGCCGGAGATGCGACGTCCGCCCGAAATCACGGGTTGCTCTCCGGGGAATGCCGTGTACAGCACCGGGTGCTCCGGAGTGCCTGAGTCTTGCGGGGTGAATGTGAGAGTGCCGGCAGTCTCGTACGCGCCTCCGCGGAGCCACACGGTGATCGGGCCGCGCTGATTCTGCGCCATGTGCCCGCGCACAACATCACGTGCGTGCTCAATGGTTTGGAACGGGCCGTGACCGTTGTCGCCCTGGGTGGCGGACCGACCGTCCCAGGCGTCGTTTCCCTGCGGCGAGACATAAATATGCAGCGGCTTGGCGGCCATTGGATTCTCCTCGGTTCAGGGACGGCGATCCGGAGCATGCACACCCATGAGTCTGGCGGCGGCACGTCGTGTGAAAATACGTCCTTAGAGCGGGCGATGCCAAGGAGACCCGGAGGGGGTGTGGTGCTATGCTACGATGCACTCAACGTGATACCTGAGAATGTTGGCATCGCGAGAGACGAGAGCACACTCCTCGCATTGAGCTTGCGCAACCAGGATCCTATCGAAGGGATCACGATGGATGGATGGCAGGGTCCCGAGTTTCAGGGCGTGAGCGTGCGTTATGGGCAGTTCCACGAATCGGTTCTCCTCGACTACCGTCGCAAGGTCGTCGGGGACCTCAAGCTTTCCCAGCGATTTCTTCAGAACAATTTCCCAAACTGAAGCTGCGCTCACGAATACCGTTGTGGAGGCGGCCTCAATCGCTGTTCGCGCCTTGTCGGAGAGTTGGCCCGGATCCGTGAGCCACCACAGCAATGCGTGTGTGTCAAGAATGACCCTCACGGTGCCCGGCCCTCCATTACCGCAAGGATGTCGCCAGGGAGTTCATCGAAGTCGTCTCTGATGGTGACGCGCCCTTTCCACTGCCCGCCTTGGCGGGGTCGAGGGTCGGCGTCATATCGGACAATCCGGACAACGGGCTTTCCGGCCTTCGCGATCACGACATCCTCGCCGTGTGTTGCCATTTCGATGAGCTTCGATAGGGATGCCTTTGCGGCAGCTATGTTGGTGAAGTGCATTGGTACCTCCGATCAGACCAGACCAGACCAGACCCTGTCACAACTTCAATATACCTCACTTTCTAAGAGGTGTCAATGCCTGTTTGCCTCGGTCTGCACCGCAGAGGACTTCGGGCCGCCTATGCCCCGCGCCCAATCGCCTCCCGCGCAATGTACACCCACCGCGCCAGTCGTTCGGGCTTGCCGTCGAGCGTATGCACGTCCTTGAGCGCAAACTCGACCCGGCACCCGCGTGCAATGGTCAGCGTCTTCTCAATGTCCGCACGAATCGCCGCCTCGTCGAAGTCCGTGGTGCTCACCAATGCCGGATGAGGCTTGCGGGAGTATGCGATCTCCCTGCCGCACTCCTGCGCCATGATCTCCTCGTCCGCCCACGGCGACACCGATACGCGCGCGAGGTTGGGCAGATTCTCCTTGAGCAAGGGCATGCGCAGGTGCAGCGGCTCGCAACATCCGTAGTAGCACTTGCCGAATCGCTCGACAATGGATTTCTGGTGGGGGAGCACGAATTCGGCAAACATGTCCGGCCCCACACCCACGGTCTCCTGCGACTCACTGAGAACCCACAAGTCGTGACCGGTGATGGGTTCGCCGGGCTTCTTGTCGGGACGCGGAAGTGTCCGTGTGTAGCCCATGCTCCCTGAACCGATATAGTCGTGTCCGTTGTTCAGAGAGAGAAGGTTCTCTTTCTCAAGGAAGTTGAGGTAGTTGATCTGTTCGTCGCGCAAGAAACCCATGAGACGGTGGAGTCCCTCCGGATCTGGGGATATCGGGGACGGTGGTAGTTTAATAGACTAAGATGTATATTGTCAGCCACTATGCCACGCAAAGCGCGTATCACAATTCCGGGCGCCGTCCACCATGTCATGTCTCGCGGGCTTGACGGAAGGCCGATATTTCGGGACGATGGAGACCGAACGTTCTTCCTGCGCATCCTCGAACAATGTGTTGCCCGGTCCGGGCATCTTGTCTACGCGTGGGCACTCATGGACAACCACTTCCATCTTGTGATACGCACGAGCGACTATCCGCTGGCCAGCCTGATGCGCAGTGTCAACGGCCAGTACGCGCAGTTCTTCAGGCGAGCAGCAGAGAGTCGCGGCTACCTGTTCCAAGATCGGTACAAATCGATTGTCACGCAAGACCAGAACTATGTGGAAGAGCTTGTTCGCTACGTCCATCTCAACCCGCTGCGAGCGGGAGTGTGCTCCGACATGGCGTCACTGGACATCTATCCGTGGACCGGACACTCGACATTGATGGGCCACCAAAGTCGACCATTTCAGAACACCAGCGACGTTCTTGCCCGGTTCGCCAGGAGTCGAAGCCGTGCGGTCACGATGTATCGCGCATTCATTGAGGCCGGGATCGGAGCGCAGAGCGATCTCGTTGAAACCATCCGAGCGTCAAACAACGAAACCGAGAGCATCCGGCACACAGGATGCTGGGTCATCGGTAACAATGAATTTGTCAAGAGTGTTGTAGAGCGCGACAGGCAACGGCGCATCCTGATCGCAGAGCACGCGAAACAAGGTGTCAACGTCGGCGACATCGCCGGAAAAGTCGCCAAGCATTTCGGACTGCCGGTTGAGGAACTGAGCTGCAAAGGCAGGAACAACTCACGTTCGACTGCGCGCAAAGCACTGGCCTACCTCGCCCACCGACGACTCGGCATCTCAGTGGCGGAGATCGCACGGTACTTCGGCATCAGATCGCCATCGGTATCGTACATGCTTCGGGATGGGGAGTCCGCCGCAAAGGGCGTAGTCTACTAAACTACCACCGTCCCGTTGTGCCTCGGGGCGGTTCATCGGGTTCATCGGGGCACTCCTGGATTCACTGTGTTGGTTGGGGCTTGACCGGTGTGTTGTCGTGGCCGGCTGGAAGAGTCTCGGCTGCCGTGACAAGAATACCACTTGCTTGGACCGGACGATGCCGGTTGCACATTGCCCGTAGTCCGTCCGTAATTACCCCGTGGTCGGGTCAAACACGCTCCCGCAGTCACATCCGCTTGACTCGACCGATGGATGTATGTACCTTTATCCTGTACATGTCACCAAGGGAGCCTGCCATGGCACATTCGACTACTTACACCCGCGCACGGGCGACATTTGCCTCTCTGTGCAATCGGGTCACCTCCACACGTGAGCCCGTGGTCATCCATCGTCGCAATGCCGACGACGTTGCGCTTGTCTCCGTCGATGAACTGGAGAGCCTCATCGAAACTGCGCACTTGCTGCGATCCCCCAAAAACGCAGAACGACTCATCGCTGCACTGCATCGCGCTCAGCGCAACGAAGCTCGTCCGAGCACGCTGGACAAACTGCGCAAGGATCTCGGGTTGTCATGACTGCCCGAAAGACATTTATCGCGGTCTTTCAGTCGGAATTCCGGGAAGACCTCCGCTACTGGGTAGAAAAGAACCCGCGAACGGCATTGCGGGCACTTGCCATTGTCGAAGACGTTCTGCGTGAGCCCTTTGCCGGAATTGGTAAACCGGAGCCGCTCAAGTACCTTGCGGATGGGGCGTGGTCACGCCGTCTGACAGAGGAGCACCGGATCGTGTATCTGGTTCGCGCGGGGCAGATCGATTTTCTTCAGGCGCGATATCACTACTGACGATGGTTCATCACGACGTGTGCCACGGTCGCCCTCGACCGTGCCCCCTGTTGCGCAAGGCCCAGTTGGTCGGAGCTCGCGGGGCCACTCTTACCGCCGACCTCCCAGCCGAACGCGCGGTACCGGGTGCGGTCTCCGCGCAGCCAGGCCAGGTCATACCCGCGATGCTTCATGATGTCAACGGCGTGGTTCAGCACGGTCGTCATGAGGCCAGACGTGCGGTGCTGGGGATCGACAGCCGCCGACCCCCCGGGCTACACCGGCTGAACAATCCGCCGGTAGTGGTTGCAGCTATCCTCGAGCCCGCCATACCGGCTACGCTTGAGCCAGAGTCGCCGGTGCTCGGCAATGATCCGGCACATGCGGTCACCGAAGCCTTGACGAACCGCCTCGCGTGTGTCGGTGCGGCGGGCAACGCCACGGTCGGCCGCGAACTGTGCGATTTCGTGCACGTGACGGCATTCCTCTTCGACAACTCCGCCCACTGGTGGTATCGATGATCCCAACTCGGCGAGACGGGACGCGCAGCCCTGCCAGGCGAGAAGTTCCGGCTCGTTGTCGAACTTGGAGAGAGGTGCCCCGAGCTCACCGAAGAGCGCGCTGGAGTTGCGGCGTCGGAATCCGGCGCCCGCCGGTTCGGTGCCGCGGCTGATGGGCTCATCGGCATTGCCGAGGGCCGCAATCCATGCGCCGAGGTGGGTCGACCCGAAGACCTGCAGACCGAGCGCCTCGTTGACATACGCGTCGGCGCCAAACCACGACGCCTGCGCACCATCGGCCATGCCCGCAAGTGTGAGTGGCCACTGTTGCCGGTGTCCGCAGTCGCCCCACTCGGTGTTGAGCATACCGCGTGCGCCGTGGGCTCTGCCTTCGGTACATGCGCGATCGAGGTTGCCTCGTCGGTTCCACGTACGGGAGGTGATGGTGAGCCAGTTGCTGGCGCCGGGCGCAACCCAGACTTCGCGACCGACCGTGGCATGCGCGGCCAGGCGTGTGGCGAAGTCGCAGTCGAACTCGTAGTCCCACACCAGAGCCACAACATCACGCGGCATGCCATCGTCTTCGTTCGGGTGGGGATCGCACCAGAATTGCGGCTGCTTGCCGAGACGCTGGGCAGCACGCACGACCTTGGTGAGGTACTCGCTGAAGACCCTGCCGGCGCCGATGCGCGCGCATTCGTCTTTGCTTCGGCCGCGCCCCAGGTCGAAGGGCTCGTCACCTCCGATGTTGGCGTAGCGGCCCGAGCAGAGCGGGAAGAGTTGCTCGAAGAGGCCCTCCACGAGTGCGATGCTGCGTGGGTCGAGCGGGCACAGTGTGGCCGGCTCGAAGTAGTGGTTGCTCCATTCGCGTTTGATCCACGGTGTGTCGGTCTCACCCAGCGCGGCATAGCCGGGGTGCCGCAACCACCGCTCAAAGTGTCCGAAGCTGTTCTGGTTGGCGGTGAGTGCGATGCCACGTGCGGACGCGTATGCGTCAATCTCGCGCATCTCCTCGGGCGTGATGGGATCAGCCGCACGCCAGACCGCCTCGTGGCCTTTGTACGCAAATGCGTGCTCGGTGTAGAGCTGGAGATGGTTGAGCTTGCACAGAGACATGCAGTCGACGAGTTCGCGTAGTGACGACATGGTGGGGATGCGGTCGCGCGAGATGTCGAGCATGAAGCCGCGTTCGGCAAAGAGCGGGGCATCGTCGATGACCAGGCAGGGGAGCTGTGCAGGGAACTGACGGATGAGTTGCGCCAGAGTGATAAGGGCCCAGCGTACTCCCTTTTCTGAGCGCGCCGCAATGCGCACGCCGTCAGTCCGAACGTCCAGACGATACGCCTCGTCACCCGGCTCCTTCACCGATGCGGGGTCTGTGACACACCGGATCCATCCCGCGTTCGATGCCACGAGTTTGAGAGTGGGGATCGTGTCGATGACCGAGGCTGGTGCGTCGGAAATGGTGCGGGAGGTCGGGACTGCGCAGGTCCCCCCGCTCTGGACGAGATGTCTCGGCGCAGGGTACAGCAGTGGTGCGCTCATCGAATGCTCCTTGTGTGTGGTCGTGTCGATGGTCACTATCAACCTGGAGCCCGAGGACATCGCGGAGTGCCACCAGCCCCCAGGTCACCGCGTCAACTCAACAAAGAACACCGGCATCTTCGCGGAAACTCTCAGCACTCCACCGGCAATAACGCCCTTGTCAATTGCGTTGAAGTGCCAGTCCTTCATCGCATATGCCATTCCGTCAAGCACCGGCACGTCCACGGTCGCACCCACGCGGGCAACCAGCACCGGGGCTCTGCCTTCGTCAATCCTGGCGCCGATGTTCCTGCTCCAGACGAACTCGCTGTGGAACTTGCTGTGGTCGAGGCGGAACCCGGTGTTGAAGCTCGTGCTCACCAGTGAGAGCAGTGCCCGTGATGTCTTGGCAAGCGGCATGCCGTCGGTGCTGACCAGCGCGAATGTGACGTAGAGTTCGTCCTCCTCGACTGGATACGCAATGCCCGCCGGATTGTCAATGGTCACATCTCTGAGCACGGTTCCCTGCGAAAACACGACAGGTCCCCCGTACTGGGCAAAGAACCCTGTGTATCCTGCGACGCCCGGACCGTCAAAGCGCAGGAATCCCTTTTGCCAGTCGTAGGCAATCTGATCGGTCGGCTGAATCGGGCACACTTCGTATTGACGCTGCGCGACCGTGGGGCCGCAGATTTCGTTGTCGTCGCGAGTCGGATCGATCACCAGACGGACACCGTGCCGGTATGCGGTGGAGATGAACGTTTCCCCTGCGCGACCGTACGAGCTGCCGTAGTCCATACTCGCCGGGTCGAGCAGACTCTTCCTGCCGAAGATGTAGGTGGTCGGCGTCGGGGCGGGAGCCAGCAGCCGGTTCTTGAATACCTCTGCCGCGACCTTCATGGACGAGGCCTGCACTTCGTCAAAGCGATACTGGAACCCGTGCTGATTGATCGCATGCTCGTAGGTATCCTGGTAGTCAAGTGCGCCGTCAAACGGCCGCTCTCTGCTCATATCCGGGAAGTCCTCAAACGCGTGCCAGCACACTGCGTCCCAGTCCTGGATCGATGCCAGGCTCGCAACGCGCATGGGAAACTCGGTCCGGTACTTTGAGGGCGCCTCCATTTGCGTTTCGTAAACAAGTTGCGGTTTGTCAGGCATACGGTTCTGCTCAACCCACGGCGTGCGCACTTGCCAGCACATGCGGGGGAGCTCCTCCAGCCCGCTGAACCACGGAAACCGTTTGTGCTGCGGGTCGTGATGAAAGCCGGTCACGTAGGTGCACGGGCTGGTCGCGTCGGCATGTTGGTGCATGTACTGCGTTTGAATCTCATAGCCCGTGCCAGTGTCCCACACCAGCGGAGAGAGTCGCGCGCTCATGCCCATGCCCTTGAAGGCGTCGGCCATGCGCTGCTTGTGGCCAATCCAGATCTCCATGAGGAACTCGATCACGTCGGAGCAGCGCGGTCCGTTGACGTCGTAGCGTCCGATTGCCTGCGACACGCCCTGCTCAACGTTGAGTCCGAGTGCCAGACGCTGCGGATCGATGGCCCCGTCCTCGCGAATGGGCGTCAGCATCACGGTTCCCGCGCTCAGCGATTCGCCCGGCAGCAGTGCAAGCCAGCGGGCTGCGAGCTCCTTCTCGGAGACGTACTTGCGCCGCAGCCACTGGTTCCACTGGTCCAGCAGTTGCTTCTGAAAGAAGCGGGGAAGCCGCTGCCATTGTCCGGAAATCATACGGCCATACCACAGCTCCTCGTTGGAGAGCTCCCAGGTGGCGAAGACCGGATCGTCGGCCCACGAGAGACCCGTATACTTGTTGACATGCGTGAGTGCCTCACGAATGCGCGCGATGCCCAGTGCTTCAAGGCGCGGATCCCAGATCCTCTGCAGGCAATCACGCAAGCGAAGGCCGTGCACCCGGGGCCACCAGCCAAAGAGTTTGCCGGGAATCAGCTTGTTGCCGAATCCTCTCCGGTCGTCAAGCTCCTCACCCGACATCTGAGCAACTGCCTCCTGCCATGCGGATGCTGTGGCCGGGTCGTCGATGATTCCCACATCGCCGGCAGCGACAACTCCAAGGCGGTTGGCAGGACCCGCGCCCCAGATGCGCAGCCCGGCATCCTTCATGAGCGAGATCGCGTAGTCCTTCATGTCGGGGATGGAGCCATCGCCCATCGCGTAGTCGTCAGGTGACGTGGACTCCCAGAAACGCACCATATTGAAGCCGAGGTCCTTCACACGTGCGACCGCTGCCCGGTTGTGCGCGCGAGCGGTTTCGATACTGCCGGTGATCCGTGGTGCGCCCGCCTCGATGGAGATGTGCGGCATGAGGGGGATCGTGCCGATGAAGCCCCAGTACCGGACTCGATTGCCATGCAGCGTCAGGTGGCCGTCGCGGATTTGGACGTAGTCGCTGTCGGGGGGGAGGGGGGATTTCATGGATTCCTCTTCTTTTCGCAGGGGGGGGGGACGGCAATTACCCAATCAGGTATGGTCACGCGCATCTCGGCAGCCAGGTGTTCCCCTTCGGCAAGCATCGATGAGACGGCGGGCTGTTACCTCCGCCCTGACACCAATGCATTCTCCACGGCCTTGGCAAATGCCTTGGTGCTGATGCTCGCGCCGCACACCGCATCGATCCGGGGCGACTGCTTCTGAATCACCGACGCTGCCACTCCGTCGCAGAGCGCTTTGGCCATGTTGGTCTTGGGGTTCGTGTTCTTCACAGACGTGATTTTGTGATTGACAACAGTCACCTCCACGTCGTAGACCCAGCGTCCCTTGTGATAGGACCCTCGATAGGCGCCATCGGCGATTGTGGTGAGGTCGACGTTGTCAATGGTCAGCTTTCTGATCTCACCCATGCCACTTGTGGCGCCAACGAGCATCAGGGCGAGCAGGACAGCAATTACTCCGACGGAAATGACGACTCTGCGTGTTTTCGACTTCATAGGGGCATTCCTCTGGTGAATAGTGCAGAACGCGGCCGATCCAACGGTACCGACTGCTCTGAGCAAGATACGCCTTTGCATGGCCACGAAGCAACGTGGGCCGCAATCGTCGCTGAAGATGCCCATCCCGCCATGCCGCGTGCCATCACACGGCGCACGCATCCGGGAATAGAGTGTCCGGGTTGTCGGGACCCTGTGCGAGCATAGCCTATCAACTGTTAACCGTCCCGATTCCTCGGTTCTGAGTGTCCGCTTCAACTATTTTATGGAAGCCCGGTGCGTCAACACGGGCGCCACTTCTCCTACGCCCTGGAGCCTCAATGAAACCGTCTCTCGCCTGGTTCGCCACGTTCTTCTTCTTTGTCGCATCGTCAGTTGCCCAGGAGTGCCGTCCACCGTGCCGTCCAGGTTTCACCTGCATCGATGGGGCCTGTGTGTCGCAGTGCAATCCGCCGTGCCAAGCAGGGGAGCGGTGTGACCCGAAGCTTGGGGACTGCGTGCCCATGGTGCCGGCACCTTCTTCGTCGAGTGGCGGGGCTGACGGGAACATTGAGATCAACGACGAGATGGAGGGCGCTGACCAGACTGGCGAGAGGGCCGATCAGCCTGAGCATGACATGCGGGCGCTTGACGAAGAGGTCGACGATCCCTATCTCGATTACCACGACTGCACGCGCAACAGCCAGTGCACGCCGTACGAGTTGTGCGTGGGCGGCACCTGCGAGGATCGCACCGACGTTCGGGATGCCGGCGGCTTCGGTTTCGGCAGCGCCATCGGCTTCTACGGCCTTGGCGTCACCTACTGCTCCGTCGCGCCTATCATCTGGTCGCTCGCCGGATACGACTCCTACTACGACTACTACGACGACTACTCATCGGCAGGCTACTACTGGGAGGTCTACATTGCCAATGGGCCCCAGAAATCAAGCGTGGTCATTCCGGGGCTGTGCGTTCAGTTCCCAGTGCTCAAACAGCGCCGCTACCTGCGTGAGCTTGGTGTCAAGAATCTCCCCGTTGGCCTTTTCACCGCAGGCTGGGTCCTCTACGGTCTTTCTGTCGCGTCAAGTGGCGTGAATATGCTGGCGTTCGCCAGCGATGACCAGGTCTTCGGGGTATCCTCCTCAATTGCCAATGCCGCAATCCTCATTTCATCGTTCACGGTCAGTATCGCCGAGTTCGCACAACACCGCACGCTTCTGCGCGCGGCCGTCAATCGGGCGTCTCCCCGCCGTCGCGCAGAAGTTAATGTGGCGCCATACCTCTCGTTCACGAAAGACCGGGTGGGTGGGGGATTGGCGCTTCATTTCTGACACGCCAGGCTGGGCGAAGACGGGTCTGGGTGGCAAAGCCGGGCGTCGCACTGAGCCCGGTCGAATATGTGGCGCGCCAGGGGTGCGTTGCGAGTTTGGTGCACCCGGTGCGTCAGCGCCCGCGAGCATTGGCGCAGACGTCTGCTTCCGAGAATCGCTGCTTCGCCCGAGAGTCACTGCCTTCAGTGCCCAGGATCGGGACATCGGTGTTTGCGGATACCCATAGGACGCCGACGCCTTTGTCAATCAACCAGGACAATCACAACACATGACCGCGACCATCGACCCAATCCTCCGGCGAGCCGTGCAGATCTTCTCCATAGAGGGACTGCTCGAGCGGCTTGGCAGCGGCAAGTCTCTCCGAATCAAGCTGGGTGCCGACCCCAGCCGGCCCGACCTGCACCTTGGCCACTCGGTGGTGCTTCGGGCGTTGCGCGTGTTTCAGGACATGGGACACGAAGTCATCTTCATCGTCGGCGACTACACTGCAACGATCGGCGATCCCTCAGGTCGCAGCAAGACCCGACCCGCCCTCACGTTTGAGGAGACGAGAAAGTCGGGGGAGTCCTACTTCAAACAGGCAACCAAGATCCTAGATTCCGCTCGCACGAGAATCGAATACAACTCGTCATGGCTGTCCAAGCTGTCATTTGAGGACATTCTCAAACTCACCGGCAAGTACACGGTGGCGCGGATACTCGAACGCGACGATTTCAAGAAACGGTTCGACACCAACCAGCCTATCTGCATGCACGAACTGCTCTACCCGCTCATGCAGGGCTACGACTCGGTTGCGCTAGAGGCGGATGTTGAGATCGGTGGAACCGATCAGACATTCAACCTGCTGGTTGGCCGGGAGCTGCAGCGCGACTACGGCCAACGGCCGCAGGAGGTCATCACATTTCCACTTCTGATTGGACTTGACGGCGTTGAGAAGATGAGCAAGTCGCTTGACAACTACATTGGTCTTGACGAGTCGCCGGAAGCCATGTTCGAAAAGGCGATGAAGATTCCCGACTCGCTGCTCAAGGACTACTTCCGGCTGACTACGGATGTGCCCTTGGAGGTTGTCGAGTCGTTGATTGGTGGGGACATCCGCGAGGCGCATGTGGCATACGGCAAAGAGATCGTCCGCATGTACCATGGCGAGGCAGCTATCGAGAAGGCAACGCGTCGGTACGCGGAAGTCGCCGGTGGGGGCGTGCCAACAACGGTTCCGACCAGGACGGTAAGCGCGGACCAGTTGCGGGACGGAAAGTTGTCACTGATCGAGGTGTTGCGGCTGGTCGGCTTTGCCGCGACCAATAGTGAGGCCCGGCGCATCATCGAAGGTCGCGGCGTCAAGGTTGACTCGGTGACTGCTACGGATATCGGGTACGTGGTTGACCTGAGCGCAGACCGGACGATCCAGTATGGGAAGTCGAAGTTCGTGCGCCTGACAACTGCCGGGTGATCCGCAGTCACCTCGGCACCGAACTGCGTGTGCAGGAGTGGCTGCGCGGCTGACTGGCATGGCCCCTCGGTTGCTGAACTCACTGGCAGGCCCTGGAGCGTGGAGACATCAATGACCGCCCAACGTCGAATTCTGGACTCACTCAGAGCGGTGCTCCTCGCGAGTCTCTGCCTGCCCTCCCTTGTCAGCGCGGAAGACTGCATTCTTCACAAGAGCGGAACCAAGGTGTGCGGCAAGGTAGTGCTGTCGTCTGCTTCGCAGTGGGCAGGCAACAAGGTGACAGTTGACGACTCGCTCAAACTGAGTCTGGCAGACGTCGACAGATTGTGGTATCAAGGCAAGACCCTGATTCGGGTCGAACGCGGCAAGACACTTTCAAACTTCGCCACCCTGGTGAAGGACGGACGGCTCCGGCTCTACGACAAACGCGAAGCAACACAGTCGGGGTCTCGACTCTATTTTGGCGGAAAGCTGCGGTACTTCTCCATTGGCGATGGGGTGCTGTACCGACTCAACCTCAAGAATCTGACAAACGAGATGCCACAGTCAAGCAAGGCCCACGCTCACCTGGAGAAGGCAAAGAACAAGCGGATGGCCTCTCTGGGGCTTCGGGTTGTGTCGGCCCTTCCGTTCGTGATCGGCATGGGCATGGCAGCACAGGGCAAGGCAACGTGTCTGGTCCCGCTGGGCATCGGCGCCGCGTGCGTGATCGTCCCGTTGTGCAGCCTCAGCCCGTCTATGAGGAGGGACCTCTCCCGGGCAATCGGCGAGTTCAACGAGGAGCCCATGCCTCAATAGAGGGCGGGTTCCGGTCGATTCTCTGCACTCCCGGAGGCGGCGATCCTTCCGGTCTGGACTTCGACGATCTTGTACCGGATGGACAGTGTGCGCTTCACCACAAGGTAGCTGCCGGATACGAGGTATTGCGCGCCAAGGACACTGCCGACTTTGGCGGAGGGGATCGGGCAACATGTCGTTGCCGGTTCGGACGGGGCGCGCAGAGGATCGTTGTGTCAGCGCGGAGATTTCCGATTGCCGACATTGCGGAGATCCCCGAACCTCGACGGCGCTATTGCGGGGATCCTCGATTTCGACGGAGTCATTGCGGGGGTCCTCGATTTTGACGGTGTCATTGCGGGGATCCTCGATTTTGACGGTGTCATTGCGGGGATCCTCGATTTTGACGGTGTCATTGCGGGGATCCTCGATTTTGACGGTGT